>Ga0302250_1000018_pt1 | contig 373663 bp, 343 predicted proteins | sample AAG_RA_Asp_MG_FD_193536 | JGI IMG/M metagenome (GOLD analysis project Ga0302250, IMG submission 193536) | Enriched activated sludge microbial communities from anaerobic digester in WTTP, New Holstein, Wisconsin, United States - AAG_RA_Asp | ecosystem: Engineered > Bioreactor > Anaerobic >... | reverse complement strand
CGTGAGCGCGCGTTTTTGAGTCGAGCTGCTATGCCTGCGCTGGAGATACGGTTGTGGATGCGAGCGTTCAGGACACCGTTGAAGAAGAAAGCCGACTATCTGCCGAAGTATGCAGTTGGGTGAGGGCATGGGAGGGCCAGGAAAGGATTCGATTGAGCCTTGCGCAAAATATACAAGGTTCGAGACACTAGACAAGGTTCGAGACATAAAAAATAATATATTACTCCTCTGAAGAAACCACAACAAAATCAGCAGTCAGCCTTCGGCTTGACACATTTTCTTTGTTTCAATATTATAAAACTGTATATATTATATTATCTATATACAAAGGATAAAACATGACCATACAAGAACGGTTTGAAGCGAGGCAAAGAAATGGAGCAGAAATCCAGAAACCCATGCAGCTCTTTGGTTCCCTGGACGAGAAGAGTACCCATGCACACCTGGACGCCAAAGCTCAAGCTTTTGCCCCTGGAGCACTTTCGGTCAAAATGAAGGCGCTTGTAGCGCTCGGCGCGGCTGTCGCACTCGATGCTCCATCCTGCATCATGAACAATGTCAAACTGGCAAAAAATAACGGAGCCGCTAAAGAAGAAATCATGGAAGCCATTGCCGTAGCGAAGTTCTCAAAATCCGCGACTGTCCTTGCTAACGCAGCGCCGGCTTTAGAATGGCTGATGACCCAGGAGGCGGCCAGCGCGGAGAATAAAGCATGATCAGCGCAGCTGTTCTTTTCAAAGGACTCATCGCGGCCCTGATTGTCGGCTTTGTAACCTCATCGATCCGTTCCTGGATAGACCGGGTCTTTCTTGTCATCATGCTCATAACAATTGTGGGTCTGCCAATCAATGAAGCTATCCAGATTAATCTGCTGGTGCTGGCTTTTTCAGCACTCTTTCATATCCTGAGGAATGGGAAACAGCTGAAAAACGATCTTCCGGCAGGTTCCAGCGAATGGCTGATTATCGTTATATCAGCCAGTATCGGCGGAGTTGCAGGAAGGCTCGCCAACAGCGCCGCCGCGCCTGCAGTCCTTATGGGAACACTTGGCGTTTACGCGATATTGGTTGGTTTGCGGATTCTCTATATAAAACCGATTCCCGAAAAAGAGATAAAGGCTCATCCAGTCCTTCTTTCCCCTGTCAGTCTCGCGGGAGGCTTTCTGACTGGTCTTATCTCCGCTGGCGGCAAGCCCTTCATCGTGCCAGCCTACAACAATGCCATGGGTCATCATCCAAAGCGGGCTTATGCGCTTGCCTCGCTCGGCGTTGTCGCCGGAGCTTTCGCGAGCATCCTAACGCAAGCGGTTCTGCCAGGCTCATTTTCAGCTGACCAATTGCTGCTTGCCCTCTATGAGTTTACCCTGGTAACGCTGGTTGCGCTCCTGGTCAATAAATTCTGGACAGAAAAGCTGGCTAAAATTGTCAACCTGACGATAGCGCCGATTCTCATGCTGGTGGGAATCAAATTTTTATCATCAATATTGAAATAACACTGTCTCCCCGTTCTCGTTCGGCCGGTTTCGCTTTAAAAAACGAGTTTGAAATGTGCATTTAAATAAGAGCGCTGATTGAAGCGAAGCTTGAAAAGGCGTATTTGGAGCAAGGGGTCTCGATGCCGCTGACTCCTGATCCGCCCCAGTGATAAAACAGCCAGTCTGAACTTTCCAGACTGGCTGTTTTCATGCTGAAACCTATATATTAAGCGACTGATAGAACTCAATCACTTTTTGTTTTATAGCATCCCGCACATCACGGACCTGTGCCATGATTTCGTCATGACTGCCTTTGAACTGCAACGGGTCAGCAAACGGCCAATGCAGCCGCACCGCGTTCCCCGGAAAAATTGGACAGCGCTCGGCGGCTTCCTTTGAGCACACGGTCACAACATAATCAAAAAGCCGCCCCTGCTTGTAAAAATCGAATACACTCTTGGTCGGATTGCTGGAGATATCAATGCCGTCCTCAGCCATTGCCTCAACCACGTAAGGATTCAGTACGCCCGGTTCCAGCCCGGCGCTCTCGACAACCACCCTGTCGCCTGCCAGCGCCTTGAAATACGCCTCCGCCATCTGACTTCGAGCCGAATTATGAACACACAGAAATAGTACTTTTACCATTTTCACCCTCACTTCCTGCTAATACAATAATAAACATTGTTCATTTCGAACAAATCAGCTTTCTGTCAGATTTTGGTTAAATTTTCATGCATTCTGCTTTGCTTGCTGAACAGCTGATGAATTCGCTTTCACATTCGCCAGCGCGATACAATCATAGACCATCCGCCCGCCCTGATAGGCAACGGTGTGCCTCCGAATGATGCGCCAGGTTCCGTTTTGATAGGAACCTTCATTTTCAAGCTTGTCAGCAAGCCCGGGCAAAGATTCGATAAATATCATGAGTTCCTGATTCTGGGTCAGGGCAAGCGGTTTCGGCCCAGTCCCTGTAATGATGGAAACCGGCTCGATGACCAAGTTTGAAAGGTCTCCGATGGGCTGTGTCGCCATCGCTGTCTTGCTCTGCAGGCGAATCATTCTCGCCCGGGCATCGGGACCTATAGTATCCTTGCTTGCCGACACCAGATCGAGTAAATAGTTACGCGCCTCATTCAAATCCGCAAGCTTTAGCAGTTTTTCCGTGTCCTGCGCTGATTTAAGCACCTTCGCCATGACAGAAATTTCCCGCAGGTAATGATTGCGCTGATTGGAAGGCACAAGGTACATGGTGATGATCGAAACCGGTTTGCCGTCCGGAGCCCCATAATCGATCCCAGTCGGACTCCACCCAACGACGCACATCAAATCCTCTTCAAAATCCACCCTCGCGTGCGGACAGGCCCAGCCTTTTCCCAGCGCTGTGTTGGTGAGGTTTTCACGGGCCATCACATTACCGACAATATCGGTGCCGGTCGGAATCTGGGGGAACGCTTCAATAATATGGGCTAAAAACTGGAGCGCATGGGTCTTGTCGTTTTCCGGCAATTCGAAAAGCCGCCCTTCTTGCAGGGCATCGAGAATTGTATCCATCATCAGGCTCCTTCAAAACGTTTCAGAAATATTCGTTTTACCTTGTGGGTCAAAATCGAATATGTCACCAGGAACCCCACAATCCACAGCCAGTAGATTGCTGGCAGAGGCACCAGTCCGAGGAATCCTGCGAAAGGCGAATATGGCAGCCAGGCGCCGATCGCCATGACCGCGAGAGTAGTCATCAGCATGGGAGCGGAAGCCCTGCTTTGGAAGAATGGAATCCGGCGTGTCCGTATGATATGGACAATGAGTGTCTGAGTCAGCAGTGATTCCACAAACCAGCCTGACTGAAAGAGCCGTTCCAGGCCATCTTTTTGTACGAGGCTGAGCGCTGGGTTCAGATATGCGCTCGCCTTGAAAAAAAACCACATCAGCGCAAAGGTCGCGTAGTCGAATATCGAACTGATAGGCCCGATCCAGATCATGAAGCGTTTAATGTTCTGAATATCCCAGCGAACTGGCTTTGCGATCTGCTCAGGGTCTACCCGGTCCATGGGAATGCCGGTCTGCGAAAAATCGTACAGAAGGTTGTTGGTCAGAATCTGAAGCGGCCGCATTGGAAGGAACGGCAGGAGATAGCTGGCGCCCAGAACGCTGAACATGTTCCCGAAATTCGAGCTGGCGCCCATCCTAATGTATTTTATTATATTGGCAAAAATTCTGCGCCCCTCCATGATGCCCTCTTCCAGAACCAGCAGGCTTTTTTCCAGAAGAACGATATCAGCCGCTTCCTTAGCCACATCAACGCCGGAATCAACCGAAATACCAACATCGGCAGCCTTGAGCGCAATGGCGTCATTGATGCCGTCTCCCATGTACCCCACGACATTGCCTTGCTTTCTCAACTCCAAAACTATTTTTTCTTTCTGTGAGGGCGTGAGCTTTACAAAGACGTCGTTTTTGACAACCGCTTCCGCGAATTCAGCATCGGATAGCTGAGCCAGCGCGGCTCCGGTCATGCTGTTGGCAAACGCGATACCAACATCGCGGCAGACCTTTTCGGTGACCAGCCCATTGTCACCAGTGAGAACCTTGACCTTGACCCCTGCCCGGTCCAGCAACTTGACCGCCTCAGTCGCTGATTCTTTCGGCGGATCCATGAAGGCGATATATCCAAGCAGAATGAGCTGGCTTTCATCTTCGACCGTAAAAACATTTTTATATTTGGGAAATTCCCGGTACGCGATGCCCAAAACCCGAAAGCCTTCCCGGTTCAGCTTTTCGACTTCCTCAAAGAGGTCGGCGCGGATCATGTCGATGAGCGGGTAAATCTCCTCATCAATCTGGTAATGGGTGCAGCAGCTGTAGATTTCCTCAACCGCGCCTTTGCAGATAAGCACGTTGTCGCCTTCATAATCGACAACGACGGACATCCGCCTTCGCTGAAAATCAAACGGAAGCTCGTCAACTAGCTTGCATTCGTCAACATCGAGGTCTACGTGCTCGATAACCGCCCGGTCGAGAAGATTTTTCAGCCCGGTTTGAAAATAGCTGTTCAAATACGCATAATTCAGGACTTCTTCGCTCTTGTTCCCGATAATATCGACATGGTGCTCTAAAACAACCCTGTCCTGGGTCAGCGTCCCTGTCTTGTCCGTGCACAGGATGTTGATGGCCCCGAGGTTCTGAATAGAAGGCAGTTTTTTAACAATGACCTTTTTCTTTGCCATCGCCAGCGCGCCTTTGGCAAGATTGACAGTCACAATCATTGGCAGCATTTCGGGTGTCAGCCCGACCGCGACCGACAGGGCAAACAGCAGCGCTTCAAGCCAGTTGCCCTTTGTCAGGCCGACAATCAGAAAAACGACGCTGACCATCACGAGCATGAACCGAATCATCAGCCAGGTAAAAGCACGGATGCCCTTGTCAAAATCGGTCTCAATGCGTTTTTCGCCCAGTTTCCTGGACACTTCGCCAAATAGCGTTTGCGCACCCGTGTTGATGACAACAGCCCTCGCCGACCCCGAGGTAACGCTCGTCCCCAGGAAGCAGGCGTTCGGCAGTTCCAGAACAGCGGAACTCGAATTACCAGACAGATTCGCTGATTTTTCAACGGGCATGGATTCGCCGGTCAGCGCGGATTCGCTGACAAAAAAGTCCTTGGCGGATATCAGCCGAACATCAGCGGGAATAATGGCGCCTGCCTGCAAAAGGACGATATCTCCCGGAACCACTTCGGCCATCTTGATTTCGACTTCCTTGCCATCTCTCAGCACCCAGGTCCGGGACTGAACCCGCTTGCCCAGCGCTTCCACCTCGCGGTTCGAGCGGGCATCCAGGATGTAGGAGAGGCCGACACTCAAGACAATCATGAGGCTGACTATAATGGATGAAGTGAATTGACCGATTATTCCAGAGACAGCGGCAATCACCAGCAGCTGAATGACCAGTGGGCTTTGCAGCCGCTCGGCCATATCTCTGAAAAAGCCTTTGCTTTCAGCTTTGGATAGCTCATTCGGGCCATATCTAGATAGCCGATCTTCCGCTTCCTTGTCGGACAAGCCGTTCGCATTGGTTTTCAAGTTCTGAAATACTTCGAAAATGGGACAAATGCACAGGTCTCTGAGTCGGGCTTCATCAGCCTGTCTCTGAACATTCAGAGCATCGGTGCTTTCTTTTTTTACGGGAAACATCTGTTTCGCCATGGTTCACCTCTCGGGAATAGCCGCGTGCCGGCGCCACATGGTGAAAAAGCGAACAGACGAAGGTCAGTGTCGTGCTTTTGCTGGTATGGCAGCCGGCGTACTACGTCGCGGGAATGGGTCGTCGGGCTCGGCCCGTCGTGTGTCTTCCATCATAGTAGTGCAACTATGACTTCCGTCCGAGTCATTCATGACGTTACCTCCTTCTGCCAAAATTTTGGATTAAACCTTACAGAGTATGAACCGCATTTGGATTTTTTTCAAGATTAAGTTATAAAAAATCGAATTTCAAGTTCAGCCCAACAGCGCTTTTTTCCTGTTGGAAAACACATCGCTTTCAGCGCAGGCTGCCAGATTGAGGACACAAGGCGCAATCAGCGTGTATTCCACAAGGATTCCCCGCTTCTGCATACCGACCAGTCCCGCGTCCTTGAGGATGGTAAGGTATTTGGAGGCGATGGATTTATCAACGCCCAGTTCGGCGGCAAGCTCGCAGACGCACCAGGGGCGTTCCTTCAGCTTTTCGAGCATGTAAATGCGCAGAGGATGCGCAAGCGCCTTGAACATGTTCGCTCGGAGTTCACAGCGCCTTTTTTCTTCTTCGGTCATCATAGGGTAAATGTTGCAATATTTAACAACTTTGTCAAGCGTCGTTATTGACATTCTTTGAATTAGTTTCTATATTTTGCAACAGTTATACTTTCGGAGGTTGAAATGAAAGTCCAGATTCTTGGAACCGGCTGTTCAAAATGCCGTCTGCTCGAGGATCATGTCAGACAGGCTCTGCATGATTACAACATCACTGCCGAAATCGAAAAAGTAACCAATATCGATGATATTATGGCCATGGGTGTCATGATGACTCCGGCCTTGGCGATTGACGGTGTTGTCAAATCCGTCGGCAGAGTCCTGACAAAGGAACAATTGCTCCCCTTCCTTAAAGGGGAAAAGTGATGGCCGGAAAAACCGAGTGGACCCCCAATAAAAAGCTTCTCCTGGTGTTCGGCGTTTTTCTTGCTGCATACTTCATACCGTTCCAGGCACCTCGCGTCATCAGTGCGACCAATGAAGCTTTTCTCATGCTCTCCGAGTATGCCCGGCAGCATGTCATCCTCTGTCTGATTCCCGCCATGTTCATTGCCGGCGCAATAACCATTTTCCTCAACCAGCAGGCTGTCATGAAATACCTCGGCCCCGACGCCAACCGGCTGACTGCATATGGGGTCGCTTCGGTATCAGGTGCGATTCTTGCGGTATGTTCCTGCACGGTTCTGCCAATTTTCAAAGGAATTTATAAAAAAGGAGCCGGCCTTGGACCGGCCATCGCGTTCCTGTACTCAGGGCCGGCAATCAATATTCTTGCCATCGTGCTTTCAGCAAAGGTTTTCGGACTCAAGCTGGGCATTGCCAGAACTGTTGGAGCCATCATCTTTTCCATCCTGATCGGGTTTATCATGTCAGTCATTTTCAAGAAGGATGACCAGCAGAGAACCAAGGATTCGCGGCTATTCAACGCGGGCATGGAAGAAGGCGGCAGAACTTTGGGGCAGATGGCTTTCTATATGGCAAGCATGATTGGCATTCTGGTTTTTGCCAACTGGGCGAATTCGCGCGGCGGCAGTCCGGTCTGGGACGCCATATTCTCCGCAAAATGGTATCTGACCGCCGCCTTTGGAATCATGCTGATTTTCTCTTTGCGAAAATGGTTCAGCAAGGATGACCAGCTGGCATGGGTCGTGGCAACCCGGGATTTTGCCTTGCAGATTCTACCGCTCCTTTTCGGCGGTGTTCTGGTCGCAGGCTTCCTCCTTGGGCGTCCAGGCCATGATGCATTGATCCCTTCGAGCTGGATTGCCAGCTTATTGAGCGGGAACTCTTTGTTTGCCAATCTCTTCGCCTCAGTAGCGGGTGCCCTCATGTATTTTGCGACGCTGACCGAAATCCCCATCGTTCAGGGGCTTCTTGGTGCTGGTATGGGACAAGGACCAGCCTTGGCGCTTCTATTAGCAGGCCCGAGCCTCTCGCTTCCCTCCATTCTTGTCATCTCTGGTGAAATTGGTTGGAAAAAAACGCTTGCCTATGTCGCTCTCGTTGTCGTGTTTTCAACACTCGCAGGCATCGCTTTCGGCGCCATTGCATAACACAGCGCACTTAATAGGACGTACTATGGAACATAATCACTCGCACGAAGAGGATGCTGATGAATTCGCCTCCGGCAAGAAATTTATTCTTTCAATCGCTATTACTACAATAACCCTGGTCGCGGAGGTGGTTGGCGGCATTCTGACCCATAGTCTCGCCCTGCTTTCTGACGCAGCGCATGTTTTTCTGGACATTTTTGCGCTGGCACTCAGCTACGGGGCGGTACGGCTCGCCATGAAAGCGCCGAACAGCCAGCATTCATTCGGCTTTAAGCGCATGAAAGTCATCGCGGCCTTTATCAACGGTTCGACACTGCTCATTATGGCGTTTGAAATTTTCCTTGAGGCAATCAAGCGCTTTTCGAACCCTGTCGAAGTGCTTGCCGGGCCAATGCTCATCATCGCGGCTATCGGGCTTGCCACCAATTTGCTTGTAGCCTTGGTTCTGAAAGGCCATGACCATGAGGATTTGAACGCCCGTGCCGCCTTTCTTCATGTGATGGGGGATGCGCTTTCCTCGGTTGGCGTCATTGCCGCGGGTTTGCTCATCATGCTGACCGGCCAGACTTGGCTCGACCCGCTTGCCAGCATTCTCATTGTCGCAATGCTTCTGTTCCAGTCCATCAAGGTGCTCAAATCAGCCATTCATATATTGAACGAAGGGAACCCCGACGGCGCCGCTTCTGACGAAGTTCAAACTAAGCTGGAAGCCCTGCCGGCGGTCAAAGATGCGCACGACATCCATGTCTGGACTATCGAGCCCGGATACCGCGTCTTGAGCGCTCATATCGTCGTCGACGACATGGCAGTCTCCTCCACCGCCCTGATCGCACGCGACATTAAAGCCATGCTCCATGACCATTTTAATATCGAACACGCCACCTTACAGTTCGAATGCGTCCACTGCGGCCAGGATTGCCAGGATCCCGGTTGCGACGGCAGCCATAATTGAAAAGATACGGAAACTATCATAAAAACATTGCTGGACAACAAAGATAAAAAAAGCGGCTCCAACACAGGCCGCTTTTTCAATATTCTAGGATTCGTTTTCCAAATCAGGTGGCAACAACCACAATTGTAATTGTATCCTGATAGATTCCTTTTTCCCACATGGCTGTCTCGCCTGGATCCACAAAATTGAATACCAGACTCAACTGCCGGCCTGCACTGGCTGTTATACCTTGTGCTGCGCTTGGGGTGTCAAATTGAGAAACAAGTACGGAATCCCCGGTCCGCAGCTCAAATGTATAGGGAATATACACATTATCGTCGATTTTCTTAAGCCGGCCCGTAGCGGGATTAAGCTTGTTTGAAGAACTGATCTGCACAGTCCAATTGCGATAATTGCTTTTTACAATCGCTGTTCCCAAATTTCTGCTGACAATGGCATTGCCGTCGGCGTCAATCAGCTGGAACACCGGAGGAGAAGTCATGACGATTGACAGCAGGGGCCGCACTTCAGCGTTGATAACCAAATCGACGGAAGACTCGGCAGAAAAGGCAGAAAAGAAAGGAACAAACAATAAGACCGAAACAATCAGAAGAATACTTTTATATTTCATTGAGCTTACCTTCCCGCAAGAGCGGGGAACTTTTATAATTGAGAAAAAGTCGTGCAGCAGCCATACAGACTGCTGCGCGGTATTGCATTTTACAGATCAGCTCGCGGCGATGCTGATTGTAATTGTATCAGTATAATCAGTTGCTGCTTCGAAAAGTTCGGCTGCACCATCCTGTGCGGGCACCGTTACTGTTAAAGTAAAGTTGACACCATCCCGGGGCGTCTTTCCATCGGTTACCACAATTGTCTTTCCTTCCGGATTTACTGCTGTTGCCAAACCATTGGTAACACCCGCGCTGCCCCATGCCGGGGTTGATGCCTGCAGCAGATAGGGGATCTCAACACCTGTAAGCGCAGATTTGAGTTTTCCGTCATTTGCTGAATCAAAGGAAACGGTCCAATTCTTTTTGTTCGATTTGGCGTTCAGTGTCGCTGTTCGATCAACGGTGCCCGCTGTTCCGGTTCCATCAAGGGTTACCGTAATAGGCGAATTCGTAATGGCTACACTCAATGCTGCCGTTACTGATCCATTGATGACCAAATCGGCCGCAAAACTCGCACCAATCGCCACAAACGCGACAACTGCCAATGCTACCAACTTTTTCATTTCAAACCTCCCGTACATTTTTGCAAGAGTTCTTGCATAACAAAACTCTGTTTTTATTATCCGCATAAAACTTATGACAGTCAAGCCCTGATATTCCAGTTTGTCAATTTTCTCTATTTTCTCCACTTATCTGAAAGACAAATCCGGCGGATTAAACCGCCGGACTGCGCCCTACGCTTTGCGAAGGTTACGGATGGGTGATTGAAACACTCAGCGTGTCAGTGTAGGTGCCCGTCTGCCAGAAATCAGTCGCAGAAGCGGTAAATTTAATGGAAAGCGCATAGGTAGAACCCGTTTTGGGAGTTCTTGCCTGCGCTGCGCTTGTCCACAAACTGCCAAGTGACTGATTGGTGGCGAGTGAACCGAGGGTCATGGTGTACTGAACTTTCTCAGTGTTGTCTGTCGAATGAACAAGGTAGCCTGAATTTGCAGACGAAACTGAAATCGTCCAGTTCTTATAATTGCTTACTACAGCAACATTGCCAATCGTCCAGGTATTCACTTCGCTTGCACCGTCATTCATGGTACCAGCGGTGTAGTTTCCAGGCAAGGTTAGCTCGAACTGAGGAGCAACCGTACCGGAAAGACCAACTGTTCCAGAAGTACCGGCAAAAGCAGAACCAAACACGACCAACGCAAACAGGGCAACAAGAGCGAACTTTTTCATTTGAAACTCCCCTCGCGGCATATACCGCGAATACATTAATTTATTGTAGCAATGCGTTCAGCCAGGCTGTCGACAATTGCTTACTTTTACTTTAAATATAATCGGCAGAAAACTTGTTGTCAATAAAGAAAAAAAATTCAAATTCTGCAAAGACAAGCATTTTAGCGATTTTAAAATTGACCTTCTAAATATTTTACTGCAAATCAAACAATAAACCTGAATATTTCCATTAACTCCAAAATAATAAAATTCTCAATCAATTACCATGTGATTAAGAAAAACGGCACAGGCTGCTGCCCGTGCCGTTTCAACTTCACTGAATCGCAATCAGTTGGTAGCGATACTAATGTAAATGGTATCGACGTAGACACCATTTTCCCACTGCGATGTTTCATCAGCGGTAAACTCAAGGAAGAGCTCATAATCAAGGCCATTTTTGGGAGTCCGAGGCTGAACATCACTGATTAGTGGGCTGTCAAGCGCAACATTGTCAAAGACTTTCTCCTCGTCAGAAACGCGAACAAGCTTTATAGTATAAGGGATTGTTTCGGTTGGATCACCAAAAAGAACAAGAGAACCGGCATTTGTGGAAGAAAGATAGAATTTCCAGTTCTTGAAGTTGGTGTTTACATTGAGAGTTCCAAGGTCCCAGCTGTTCAAATACCCTGCTGTGTCGATGATTTCACCTTCAAATGAGGGCGGAAGAGACAGTTCAACGTGGGCATTCAGGGTTCCCTGGATGCTCAAAGTTCCATCGCCGCCTGCAGTAGCGGCAAAGACCGGCAAGCTTGCCAAAATGACAAGCAGTGTTACCAGCGCCCTTTTCTTCATAAATACTCCTTCTGCGCGGTTTTTTTCGCGCGGGCATGATATCAGGTGTCACGAAACAGCAGCTGGTTTGTGGATTAGGGATGGCCGCAAACAGCGCTTTGTCGATTCACCTACTACATTCTTGCAAGCACGTTATGCGAAATCAAGTTTAAATTCGACCTCAAGGTTGCATGGAGATATTCAATTTTTTTGTGACACTCAGTTTTTTGTGACATTTACGGACATCAGATTTGATAAATCCAAAATCTCCAAAATATCATAATTTACCAAGACGCGGTTCTTGCCGAATACTTGACACTTTTTGCAACTGATACGATTATATGGCTCAAGGAGTTACCATGAGTCTCGTTCCTGAAAAAAAATCCAATCCCAAAATCCGGCATGTCATTGGCGTTGTCAGCGGCAAAGGCGGGGTCGGAAAATCAACAGTAGCGGTTTTGCTTGCCCAGAGCCTTGCAAGTCAGGGCAGAGCGGTCGGCTTGCTTGACGCGGATATTACCGGTCCTTCAATTCCCCGATTGCTGGGTGTCGATACCATGAAGGGTGAGTCGGATGGCGAACATCTCTTTCCTATCGAAAACGAAGAAGGTATTCGGGTGCTTTCTATTAATCTCTTTAATGACAATGAAGACGCGCCGGTCATCTGGCGGGGGCCCCTGCTCGCGAAGGCGATTGAGCAGTTCTGGCAGGATACCGACTGGGGCGATCTGGATTATCTGATTATCGACTTTCCGCCGGGAACCAGCGACATCGCGCTGACAGCCTTGCAGCAGATTCCGTTCAGCGGGATTGTCGTTGTGACAACACCGCAGGATTATGTTTCCATGATTGTCCGCAAGCAGATCAATATGGCAACCATGCTCAAAGCGCCGGTCATCGGCTTTGTGGAAAACATGCGGACACTGGTTTGTCCGAAATGCGGCGAAGTTATCAAGCTTTTCGATGATGGTTCAGATGCGCAGAAGGCGCTTGGTCTGCCGATTCTCGCGAGCCTTCCTTGGCGGCAGGAAGTCGCGCAGGCATGCTCGATCAGGTGGGCAATGCTGCCGGAAGCAGTAAAAAAAGAAGCGCTTGCTATTGCCCAGCAGGTTGAAATGTCGGCAGCCTCGGCGAAATAAATAATTCGATTCAACGAAAGCCGCGGGAGCTTATCCCGCGGCTTTTTTATAATTCCCGTGAGATAAGATCTTCCCAGGTTTCCCGTCGGACTGAAAGATGATGGCTGCCGTTCTTCACCATAACAACCGCCGGTCTGGGTATTCGGTTGTAGTTCGATGCCATCGCATGATTGTAGGCGCCGGTGGAAAACACCGCGAGAATATCTCCCGGCTGAGGGTCGGGCAGCTTGATGTCGCGGATCAGAATGTCGCCAGACTCGCAGCATTTTCCAGCGATGGTGACCAGGGTGTCCCCCGTGCGTTCAGCCTTGTTGGCGATGAGCGCGTGATAGCGTGCTTCATAGAGGGCAGGCCGAATATTATCCGTCATGCCGCCGTCAATGCCAAGATAGGTTCTTATACCGGGGATTTCTTTTTTTGCACCGATTGTATACAAGGTGAGTCCCGCTTCGCCGATTATCCATCGGCCCGGCTCGATTATGACAGTCGGCTGAGGAATACCGGCGCTGCTAAAGCCTTCCTCGATTTTCTTCATCATCGGTTCGATAAAATAGGAGAGTCCTGGATCAGGATCCGTCGGCAGGTATTGAATGCCAAAACCCCCGCCCAGATTGATTTCCCTGGCGGCAAAGCCGAATTCCGCCTTTACCTGACGCACGAGATCCAGCAGGATATCCAGTGCTGCGAGATGAGAAAAATTATCGTGGAGCTGAGAGCCGACATGAAAATGGAAGCCCCGGAAATCGATGTGGGGCGAGCGGAGAACCGCATGCATATACATTTCGCGGACTTCCTGATTCAGCGGTATGCCGAACTTCGAATCGAGACTGCCGGTAGAAATAAATCGATGCGTGTGACTGTCGACACCAGGCGTTATGCGATACAACACCGGTATTTTTTTCCCGAACACAGCGCCAAGTCTTTCAAGTTGTGCGATTTCATTGAGGTTGTCTACGATAATTCTTCCAACGCCATGCTGCACAGCATATCGCAGTTCATCAGGTGTTTTTGCGTTGCCGTGAAAAATGAGGTCGGCGGGATCTGCACCTGCCTTCAGCGTCGCGAAAATCTCGCCGCCTGACACGACATCGAACCCCAGTCCTTCGGAAGCGACCAATCTGCACATTTCCAGGGTCTGAAAAGCCTTGCTGGCGTATGCAGCAATAGTGCCTGGATACTTGTTCAAAAATTCGATTTTAATACGTTCGATTCTTTCCCTGATTATGGATTCGGAAACGACATAGAGCGGCGTTCCGTAAATAGCGGCGAGTTCTGTCATATCAACGCCATCAAAAAAGAGCCGTCCGTTTTTAATGCTGACTGCGTTTGTCATTTGTGATTTTCCTCTGCAAGAAGGCGTTGTGCGACAGCGGCGTGCAACGCTGAGCCAATTGGAAGACATGCTTCATCGATATCGAAATCACGGGCATGCAGGGGAGCTGTGATGCCTTTTTCAGGGTTTCCGCAGCCAAGATGGTAGAAGGCGCCGGGTCTTTCTTTCAAAAAGAAGGAAAAATCCTCAACGCCGAGGCTGGGTTTGGATTTCCAGACGAGCGAGTCTTTTCCGAGAAGTCTCTGCACTTCTTCAGCTACAATATCCACAATCCAGTTGTGATTGATGAGTGCCATGTAGCTGGGAATGATTTCCACAAAACCGGAGCCGCCAAACGCTTGCGGGATGGTCTGAACCAGCGCAGTCACTTTCCGCGCGATGTCAGCCCGCACTTCAGGATTGGTGGTGCGAATGGTGCCAGTCATCGTCACTTCATCGGCTATGATGTTGTTGCGCTTTCCGCCCTCGATGGTGCCGATGGTGAGCACCGCTTCTTCAAGCGGAGAAACGGTGCGTGAAACGATGGTCTGCAAGGCGTTGATGACGTTAGCCGCAATCATTATGGCGTCGATGCCGGTATCGGGATAGGCTGCGTGCGCCCCCCTGCCCTGAATGATGATTTTAAGGTAGTCAGAAGAGCCGTTCAGCGCGTCGTATTTGACTTCGATTTTTCCAACAGATATAGAGGGCTGGACATGGAGTCCGATAACGGCGTCCACATGGGGATCTTCGAGACAGCCATCCTTGATCATGTTTTCCGCACCGCCGGTTGTTTCTTCGGCTGGCTGGAATAAAAGCTTGACTGCGCCTGAAAATTCTGCCCGATGTTCCGCGAAATAGCGGGCTGCGCCCAGAGCGCAGGTCATGTGGGCATCGTGGCCGCAGGCATGCATGTAGCCTTTATGACAGGAAGCGTAGGGACGGTTTTCAGGCTCATCCACCGGAAGCGCGTCCATGTCGGCTCTGATGGCCACGGTCTTTCCGGGCTTATTTCCTTCTATCAGGGCGACGATGGATGTGCGTTTGCGTGTATAGGGGATTTTGAGTGTTTCGAGAATCCGGCAGAGGCTGTCGGCAGTTTTGAACTCAGCGTCGCCCGGCTCCGGAATTTGGTGAAGCTGGCGGCGGATTTCAACCAGCCAAGGCTGGTACCTGCGGATCATTTCCAATGTGGTCTCAGGCATGTGATGGCTCCTCATGCATATTGGCTCCAAGAAACCCGGATTCGGCTAAAGAAGCGGCAGCAATGGACGCACCGGCTTTCGCCGGTACCGCGGAAAGCCTGGCCAGCTCCGCAAGCATGGCGGATGAAAACACACCGTCATACACGCTGACAGCCGGTCCCGTCATCGTGATGGTATCGGCCAATTCGAGATGCAGAACACCGCCTGGCATGTGCACGGTCACCGGGCTTTCAACCAGCCCCAGCTTGCGGGAAGCAGCGGCGGCGGCGCACGATGAGGAGCCTGAAGCCAAGGTATATCCTGCTCCTCGTTCCCATATTTCGATCCGGATATCGTGGCGGCTCAGAATTTCGACAAACTGCACATTCGTTCTCTGCGGGAAGAGTTTATGGCTCTCGATAAGGGGGCCGAGGGTTTTTGCAAGGCTGGGGGATGGTTGTTCACCGAAAATGACGCAGTGGGGATTACCCATGGACACGAAAACCGCTTTCAGCGGGTGGCTGCCCGCGTCAAGGCGCTGGTTGATAAATTCTGCTTGATCGGTGGCAAGACCGGCTTTTTGCGCATCAAAGGAAGGCGCGCCCATGTCGACAGATATCAAAGGGGGAGCAAGGCTTTTTACCTGTGCGGTCACTAGGCCGCCTTTTGTCTGGATTTGGAACGACTCAAGGCCCCGGTAACCGTGCTCGGCAAGATAAAGCGAGAAAATTCTGAGACCATTACCACTTTTTTCAGCCTCCGAGCCGTCGGGATTGTAAATTTCGAGCAGGGGGACTGCTGGAACGGAACCTGGGAGCGGCCCGTACAGTATGCCGTCAGAGCCGGCACCCCGATTTCGGTCACAGATGAGCCTGACTGCCTCCGGTGTAGGCGTAAAATTGAATACAGCGGGGTCAATGACAATATAGTCATTGCCCAGCGCGTGATATTTGAAGAAGTGTTGTTTCATTGGCATTCCCCTCCGCGGCATACAATCCGCGGCACCCGTTTTGAAATGCCGCAGGTGAGCTCATAATCCAGCGTACCCATGAGGCGTGTCAGAAATCCTGCGGGAAGGTCTTCGGTGCCAAAAAGCGTGGCTTCATCGCCGACAATTACTTCGGGCGCATCGGTCAAATCGACCATAAATTGGTCCATACACACCCGCCCGATCAGAGGAATGCGCTTGCCGCGGATCAGGACCATCGCCTTGTTGGAGAGACTGCGGGCATAGCCATCGGCATAACCAATTGGCAAGAGCCCTACCCTCGTCCGTCGGCTCGCGGTGAAAATCCTTCCATAGCTGACGCTTTCGCCGGCTTCGATAGTCTTGATGTTGGCGATGCTCGCGGCGAGCCGCATGACGGGCTTGAAGCCGTCAGGGGCTTTGAGCGAGCCGTCTGGTGACATGCCGTAGAGCAGAATGCCAGGGCGGACCATATCGTAATAGGCTTCCGGGTAATTCAATATACCAGCGCTGTTTGCTATGTGCCGCAAAGGCGGCTTTATACCGCGCTGCGCCAGCATATCAAGTCCCTTGTTGAATTTTTCAATCTGGGAAAGGGTGAAGTCGCGCTGAGGGCTGTCCGCTTCGGCAAAATGCGAATAGACGCCTTCGATTTCAAGATAACGGCAGGAAGTCAGTTTTTCCAGAAATGCCGGAAGATTTTCGAGCTCGATGCCCTGGCGGTGCATACCGGTGTCGATTTTCAGATGAATCCTGCCTTTTTTGCCGTGTCGGGCAGCGGCCGCATCCAAAGCAAGAAGGCTGTCAGCTGTATAAATGGTCTGGGCAATGTCATGTTCAATAAGCAATTCCGAGTTCCGCGGGTCAGTGATGCCCAGGATGAGAATTGGTGAACGAATTCCTGCTTCCCGAAGTTCCAGGGCTTCCTCGAGATAGGCCACCGCGATGGAGTCGACATGCGCTGACTCGAGGGCTCGCGCGATAGGCAGAGCGCCATGGCCGTAGGCATCGGCCTTGGCGACGGCGCAGAGTCTGGCTTTTCCAATTCTGGAGCGAATCAGGGCAATATTGTGTTCCAGGTGGTCAATATTGATATAGGCGACTACTTTTCGAGGTATCATGTGGTACTCCGCCAGCAATGGTTCAGATCGCGATCCCAGATAAAAAGCTCAGCGGGGGCTCCTGGTACAAGGCCAGGCTGTGCTCGATTGAGAAGATTCCAGGGATTGGTACTCATGGCGCGAACACAGGCATGCAAAGGCCATCCTGATGCGGCCATGAATGATTTCACGAGTTCGATTCCCAATCGATTGGATCCGATGAGCGTTCCTGTCTCTTTATATCGCACTCCGGTTTTATCCGACAAGGCGTCCTGGCCGAAATAGCTGAACATTCCTTCCGGCATTCCGGCTGCGGCAATGGCGTCGCTGGTCAGGATGAGCTGGCTGGGGTCAAGACAGCGGGATGCGACATTCATCGCGAACCTGTTCACATGAATGCCATCGGCATTCAGTTCCGCCCATCGCTGCTTGCCGCCTCCAAGGACATAGCCCGCCAGCCCCGGACCGCTCCGGTGATCGAGACCGCTCATAGCGTTGAAAAGATGAGTCACTGAAAAGCGCGAGGCCGGGAGTTTCATGCCAATTCCCGAGGTATTGCTATGCCCCAGAGCAATGACAACTCCCGCGCTTTCAAGCAGAGGATAGAGTTCTTCGACGCCTTCAAGCTCAGGAGCCAGCGTCATGATGGCGAGAAAACCATCGCAGACTTCAAGAATTTTTTGCAAGAGTTGCTTGGATGGCCTAGCGATGTTCTGCAGAGGGATGCCGCCCCGCTTTTCCGGGTTGACAAAGGGGCCTTCAAGATAGATCCCAGGGATTTTGCCAGGGGAAAGACCGGAGACCTTGATTGCATGCACAAGCTCAGCGGCTGCATGTTCCTCCCAGAGCATGGTGGGCACGAAAGCACCGATGCCTTCTGCATCGAGGCGGACTGACAGTCTGACCAGGTCTTCTGCCGAGGGTCCCTGCTCAAAGCCCACAGAAAAAGCACCATGGATGTGAAGCTCCACCAATGGGGGCAGGATGTAGCCACCGCGGCAGTCTTCGATGGGCAAGGAAGCGGCTTCAGGGAAATGGCGTATAACCGCTTCCAGCGGTCCTGCGCCGGCATAGATGATAATGCCTTGCTGAGCGATGAGAACAGCGTTATCAATCTGGTAATCGGGGAGTACGAGGGTGCCGTTCTTCAGGATAAAAGAATCCATGGGCTATTGTGCGCACCAAAGGGATATGATTGTCAATCTGCCCGATGCCAGCGTCTCTCCAGGTTTGCTTTCACCGCTTCGGCAAGGTGTTCCGCCGTTTCATTGCCCTGCTGATAAAAGACAGGAACCGTTCCAAGCGGCGCTGAAATCGTAATGTTTGCTGGCGCAGCAGCAGAATACACAACATCTCCAGTCCAGAAGTCCAGCCATGTACCGGCTGGGAAATGGACCGAGCGCGAAACGGCACCTTCTTCAAGCACAGGGGCGACCATGAGATCTTGTCCGAGCAGGTACTGGGAATCGATAATCCAGGCGGCAGGGTCTTCGGGATAGCCCAGGAAGAGCGGCCGCATGACCGGAATGCCGCGCGCGGCGTTTTCCGCTTCGCAGGTTTGGAGATATGGCTTCAAGGCACAGTGGATTTTTGTCATTCGCGCCAGGTGCTCAAGCGTTTCGTCATCTGAATCGAACTGCCAGTTGTCCTTGGGACGGTTGCCTTCATGGGTGCGCATCATGGGGGTGAAAGCCGCGAATTCAGCCCATCGCATGAAGAGCTCTTTGGTGCGCTTCATACCATAGAGGGTTGTATAGCCGCCGATATCCGAATGATGAAGGCCATGCCCGCTCATCGCGGCTCCCAGCGCCGATCGAAGCGCGGAAGGCAGTCCGTCATCGTTGGACCAGTCGACATTCTGATCGCCCGCCCAGAGCAGAGGGCAGTATTTCTGGCTGCCAGTAAAGCCAGCCCGCATAAAGAAGGTGACTTCCTGCCAGGCACCGGCTCTGGTCACCGCTTCATAATTGCATTGTGCCCAAAGGCTTGGCCAGCGGTTGTGCGCCAGAAGCGCGGGGGTGCCATCGTACAGTACGGCATCTGAAGGGAGGTACTCGCCAAAATCGGCCATCCATCCGGATATTCCGAGGTCGATGATATTGGCGACTAACTGATCCGCGAACCAGCTGAAAGCGGCGGGATTGGTCAAATCGACAATTCCAGCGTAGAACTCTCCAAAATCGACCAGATAGTCTTCACCAGCCTGATTTTTGACCAGATATCCGCGAAGGGACGCTTCTTTGAACATGGTCCAGCCCGCACCGACATAGCAGTTGGCATAGCATAGGAAGCGAATGCCCTGTGAGCGCCATGCTTTGATCTGGCTGTCGAGGCCGGGATATCGTTCACGGTTCCAGATCCAGTCCCAGCGAAGCCGCTGGCCGAAGCTCGTTATATTGATGCCTTCCCAGTCCTGCGCCCAGATCCCGGCGACCGGGACGCCTTTTGCCCGGGCTTTTTCCAGCTTCTGATGGCACACATCCGTTCCACCTTGAATGCCGAGTATCACGCCGTCATGAGTCCAGTCAGGCAGGACAGGCTGGCGTCCAAAATAGGCACTCATGTCTTCAAGAAGCCCTGCCATATTTTCCTTGTTGAATTGCCGAGATAGCAGCAGCTTTTGTGGCAAATCCCAGAAATACAGGCTGTGCCGATCCGGTTTTGAAAAATCGAATACCGCATAGGCGGAAGTGTCCGCATGGCACCAGTAGCCTGCGCTGGATACAAAACTGGGCTGCGGGAAAAAAGTCCACCAGTAATCGCCGCCGGCATTGCCTTGCAGATCCGCTTCCAAGGTGATGCGGGTTTTCTTGTTCCGCCCCACACCCTGCTCGCTCGTCCACAGGGGGAATTTTCGTCCCCGCAAGTCAAAATAGGAAAATTGCTCGCCGCATCCGTAAATGTATTCTTCAGAATCAGCTGGAAGCACAATTCTATAGCGATTGGCCTGCTGATTGCCTGACTCCTGTGTATCCCCGCTTTTCAGGTTGACCACCAGCCGTCCATCGTTGATTGTGAATTGAGCATCCAGTGAATATCGACTGAAGGCTGAAAAACGGACTTTCGCAAAGCCGGGTCCTGATTCTTCAAGGTTCCAGTCGATGAGGGGCAGTAATTCTTCAATTTCGTCCTCTATGGAGAAATTGCCGCAGTTCATGGTAATGGACTGACTGCCTTTCCCCGCGTAAATGAAGGGCGAATCCGGCATGTGAACAAGCACAGCGCGATCATCAAAAAGGAGCCGGAAACCGGCTCCCTTCGTTTCAACTGTCATTGTCGGTACTTTCATAGCAACCTTGTGTTTTATCAGCCTTTTACCCCGCCGGCGGTTATGCCGCGGATCAGGAATTTCTGCATTCCAAGCGTAAAGATAAATACGGGAACCAGCATGAGGGTGCCGGCCGCGCAGACTTGCCCCCAGGTCAGGGTTTCGCCGCCGATGAGTCCATTGATGGCAATCGGCGCAGTTTTGGCCTTTACTCCGGTCAGAATCAGGGCGTAGAGAAATTCGTTCCATGAGTTGAGGAAGGCAAAGACAGCCGCGACAACGAGACCGGGCGCAACAATGGGGAGGAAAATCTGGAAAAAAACGCCCATTCTGCTGCAGCCATCCACCATGGCCGCTTCTTCATACGCCTTGTCCACCGCGGTAAAGAATGGCAGCAGAAGCCAGATGACATAGGGGACGTTGAAGCTCGTATGTGCCAGCGTTATCCCGCCTACCGTATCCCGGATACCGAGATTGGTGAACATGAGGTACAGAGCGATGACCAGTGAAATCTGCGGCAGCATCCTGAATACCAAGAAGCTGTACGCGAGGCTGTTTCTCCAGCCAAAACGGAATCTGGCGATGCCGTATGAAGCCATGGCTCCGATAAGGACTGAAATGCCCGTAGAAAGGAGGCCTATGATGATGCTGTTCTTCATGCCAAGCTGAAAACCGGGATTTTTCAGCACAAGCTCATAGCTTCGTGTTGTCAGCTGAGATAATTTAAAGGGCTGACCGGAAAGAATGATAATGTCTCTTCGGAATCCATTCACAACCGTGATGCCGATCGGGTAAAGCTCGATGATAAGCACAAGAAAAGCGACAATCGCGATAATGGTGCTTGTGAGAATGGTTCGGGTGCGCTTTTTCATCTCAGCCACCTGCCTTTTCTTCAAGTGCGTCCAGACTCATGTTTTTCCTTACCAGCGTGAGCGCGAAAACTATGGAAAGAATCAGCAGAAAGATTGCCATGGCGCTGGCCATGCCAACTTTCTGATATCCGAATGCCTGCCGATGCGTGTACAGGGAAAAAAGCATCGTTGATGTCCCCGGTCCGCCTTCGGTCATGACATAGACTTCACTGAAGACGCGCAACGCGTCGATTATTCTCAAAAGAATGGCCGTCAAAATGGTCGGTGTCAGCAACGGGATGATGACGGATCGCAGTTTTTTCCAGAAGCCAGCGCCATCGATTTCAGCAGCTTCAATCATTTCCTGCGGAATCGCGGTGAGGCCCGCGTAGAGCAGCATGAACATGAATGGCCACATACGCCAGATATCCTGAACGATAATGGCAATGTAGGCTGCTACGGGATTGCCGAGCCAGGTGATTTCAGGAGCGCCCAGGCTGAGCAAAAGCGAGTTGAGCGGTCCGTAGCGCGGCTGAAGCATGAAGCGCCAGGTCATGCCTGAAAGTATAGGCAGAAAAAAAACCGGGAGGAGGAGAAGACTTCGCACCAGCCGCGCGCCGAAAAACTCGCGGTTTAAGAGGAGCGCAGCGGCGAAACCGAGCAGAAGCTCGAGCGGAATCGCAATAAAAATAAAACCCAATTGGAGTTTGAGGCTGTTCCAGAATTCAGGATCTTGTGTTAGACCAATGTAATTGCCCAAACCAACAAACCTTCTGACTCCCGCACCTTCGGAAAGCGGCCAATTGAAGGTAGAGACAATCAGAGAAAAGATAATCGGAAAAATTAGAACGGCGAAAACAACAAGCAGAGCAGGCAGGAGGAAAAGGAAAGGCGCGTGTTCGCGCGCCTTTCCTTCTTTGTTCCGTGCCGGTCTACTGTCAGTAACCAGCTTTTTTGAGGACATCTTGTGTCTCATCCATTATTTTCTGCATCGCGTCAGCCGTGGGCATCTGTCCGGTGATTCCCATGATCCAGTATTTCTTCACAATATCCTGGACCTGGGCGACTTCGTTGAATCTCGGGCGGGCGGCGGCGTACTTCATGGAGTCAGCGATAGCTGCCAGCCAGGGCTTGGAAGCTGCGAATTTCGGGTTGGTCAAAGCATCGGTGCGAGCGGGAACTGTGTTCTTTTCAACCAGCCAGGTGGCTATATCCTTGGAAGCCCACCAGTAGACAAATTCGGCTGCGGCGTCCTTGTTCTTGGAAGCGAGCGGGATATTGACAGCCCAGGTGCCTCTGACGGCAAATCTGCCTGCGGGGCCTGATGGAGGAGCGGAATAGACGATTTTTCCTGCCGCGAGCGATTTGTCCGGATCTTCATAGCTGGCAATCTGAGCCGGCCAGATGAACTGGGTAAAGACACCCTTCGGATCGGCGCAGAAAGCTGCCTGTCGTTCGACGTGCGCCATGGTTTCAGCTCCCTTCGGAGAGATAGCCATCAGCTTTTTGTAGAATTCCATGCCCTGAACAGCCTTTGCCTTATCAACGACGAGTTTGGGTTTACCGTTGACATATTCAATGAAATGAGTCCCGAAGGATTCCCACATGAAAATGGCTTCGCCGAATACGCCGGCCGGGCCGCCGTTGAAGGGGCCGAATCCGCCTGATACGATGCCATTCTTGTAGAAATAGGTTCCCATGTCGAGCATCTGCTGCAAGGTCTGCGGAACGCCGAGATCATATCCGTACTGAGCCTTGAACTCCGCTTTGTATTTCGGATTTTCGATCAAATCCTTTCTGGTCATCCAGACATAGAGGTTGCCGTTGATGGGCAGGCCAATGAGCTTTCCGTCCCACTGGGCGACATCGAGCATTGCTGGGGTAACGGTAGAAGGGTCTACTTTCTTGAAGATCTTGCCGGGGCCCCACTGGTCATAGGGAAGCATGAGGGACGCGAAGAGAGGGATATTGCCTTCATCAACGCATACAAGGTCATAATCCGTTTTGTCCTTGCCGACCGCGACGCTGGTTTTGGTGAAAACCTGAGGCGGCTGGAGGATTTCGAAATTAACCTTGATTCCGGTCGCTTTTTCAAATTCCGGGATTCTTTCCATCAGGGTGCGCGGATATGCATCATCCCAGAAAAGCACATTGATTGTCTGCGCTGAAACCATGCCAACCATGGCAACCGCGAGCAGAAGAATGAATAACGCCTTTTTCATCGAGGCCTCCTTGGGTTAATTTTCCCTCTGAAAGTAAATCATGGGCTGCGCTGGTTGTCAATGCTGAAAAATGCGTCTGCCTGTTTTTTTTCGCCAGGGCGACAAAAATCCAGATTTCTGCTAGAATGCGGACACGATGGAAAAGAATTCAATTAAATACATTGCTTTGGACATGGATGGCACGATCCTTGATAAAGACTATACCATATCTCCAGCCGTCATCGACGCATTGCAGCGCCAGAAACTTTCAGGAAGGAAAATCCTTCTCGCGACGGGACGCGTTCGGGCTTCGGCCTTGAAGCATGCGCACAAATTCGGCGGAGCTGACGGCTACATTTGCTCAAATGGTGCTGATGTCTATGGGGCTGATGGCAGGCGAATTGCCCAGCGCCATATTGAGGAACCAGTATCGAGGCTTCTGGTTGAGCTGGCACGGCAAACGACATCGCATTTTCACGCCTTTATCGAAGATGACTGGTATTACGAGGAAGAAAAACCGTATACGGAGTTCTATCACCGGCGTTCCGGGCTTGAAGGCCGCCCCACTAATTTCGATTATTTCAGTGCGCTGACCTTTACCAAATTCATGTTTCTCGATGATCACGAGAAGCTTGAGCCTATAAAAACGAAAATCGAATTGGATTTCCCCTCCTCGCTGCAGGCTATGTATTCGGCGCCTTTCATGCTTGAAGTTGTCGCCCGGGGCGTTGATAAAGCTGCAGGACTCAAGGCTTTCCTCGATTTCGCGGGAGCATCGCTGTCTGAAGTCTGCGCATTCGGAGACGCTGAAAATGATCTGGACATGCTCAAAGCGGCTGGAATCGGTGTTGCCATGGGAAACGCTCCCGAGCCGGTCAGGCAGGCAGTCAGATATCACGCACTTTCAGTTGATGATGACGGTGTTGCCGTATTTTTGAACACATTTCTTTCATAATCGCCGAATACTGATCCGCACCGCGCTCCATTGATGGAAGCGTTTTTGTTCTTGACCGCAGATAGCGCTCTTCTATATGATAGCTTTGGCAGATCCGCCGGGGTGGTGGAATTGGTAGACACCAGGGACTTAAAATCCCTTGGCCCGCAAGGGCCGTGCCGGTTCAAGCCCGGTCCCCGGCAGAAAGCTTCTTTATAAAGAATGATTTAGATTTCTGAAAGACCATCCATCATGCTTTTAATACCTGCGCTTTCTCTTTCCAAACTTTCGGCGACACTCCTTTGCAGTGCAAAAACTTTTTTCTCAAGCTCGATATAATTCTCTTTCATGCCATCTTGTGCAGGGCCGCCCGGGACTGAGCGCACTCGAATAAACGTTTCAGGTTCCAGAATCCTCCGAAGCTCATCATCGTCATACGGCAGCGTGTTTCCTGTTTTTTTATTGAATTCCTTCCGGAGTACGTCAAATGAAGAGCCGCTTGAAACAAAAATACTGCAAAGTTCATGTGCGACCCTGAAACCGACACCTGTCCTTCGCACCATATCGTCAGCAAGTTCGGTTGTCGTGACGCCAAACTGCCTGGATATCTCGCGAGCGCGCTCAGTATCCGGCTCCATTTTCAGCACTGCTTCTTCAAAAAGGTCGAGAAGCGCCACAGATTTCCTTAAAGTATCCAGAAATTGCGCAATAGGGGCATCCGCGTTTTCATTCACGTCCTGGAATGGCACATTTCTGAAATGCTGCAGCATAGCGCTGCAGGAATCGATAATTGAAGAGGCTTGAATTCTGACATGCTCAAGAATTACTGGATTTCGCTTCTGCGGCATTATCGAGGAAACCTGGACAAGATCATCGGGGAAGATAATAAGCCCGACTTCACAGGATGCCTTATGTAGGATGTCAGCGATACATCTGCCAATGTCGACCATCAGGAGCTGCACAGCCTGGGCAGGGCGTTCCAGCCAGTGGCCAGTCGAGATTGCTTGATAAGTATTGACCGCGTATGCCGAAAAACCAAGAAACTGAGCGACCATCGCCCGGTCAATCGGGAAGCCGCTGCCGGTAATCGCCGCGGCGCCCATGGTTGATTTATCGATGTCGTCCAACGCGTCAAGGCAATACCCTGCTGTGTCGGCCAACTCTTGAGCAATCGCCATGACATAATGAGCAAAGGTAGATGGATTGGCAGGCTGTCCATGGGTATATAAAACAGTAAGCAGCCCTTCTGAATGCTGTGCTTTCAGCTCCATGGCACGGCAGACTGCTGTCAGCTTTTGGATGAGATTTCGAAATTCATTTTTTAAAACCATTCGGAAAATGGTTGTATCCATGTCGTTACGGCTTCTGGCGGTATGAAGCCATGCGGCGTTTTCCTGCCCAACTTCTTCGCCAAGCGCTTGTTCCAGAATAAAATATAAATCCTCGACCCCATTCGGCAAAACAGCGGGAAATTCAAAGGTGCGCTCGAGCTTATCCAAGGCTTTTTTTATAGAGTCTACAATGTCTCTCGATACGACACCCTGACGGAACAGCATCAGAAGATGTGCACGATGAACCTGAAATGAGGCGGTTTTGAATAATCGAAGCCAGTTTTGATACGATGGATCAAGGACATTCCGCCAATAGATTTCTGAAAACCTTTTCTTGCTCATGCAGATCAATTCCCTTGAATTTTTAAAAGCGCTGCGATGTTGCGATAGAGTACCATATCCTTTTCGTCATCTGAAAAACCGACATAAGACATGGCTCGATTCTGTTCGTCAAGATATTTTTCCGAGAAGCCGCGCGGAAACCATGATGAATCCGTTCCAAAGATGAGTCTTGAGGGGCCGATTGTCTCTCTGAATTTTCTGAAAAGTATTTCCAGGCTCACTTCATAGGGCATCCATCGCATCCACTGATTTGATCCCGATGTATCGATATAGACATTCGGACAAGCCCAGCAGAGGTTGAGCACTTCAAAAAGATAGCCTGTGCCGAAATGCGGGATTATAAATGGGATGTCAGGAAAGCGTTTTGCTGCGTCATGAATCGCCATAGGGTTCATATTGATGTGGGACGCGATGCCGCCCGCCGCTCCCATGATTCCAAAATGAATCAGGACAGGTATCTGGAGATCTTGAGCTGTTTCCCACAGGGGGTCGAAAAATGGGTCGGAAAGCGGTTTTTCAACTTTAGGTCCTAGGAGCTTATATCCCCGGAGCTTCTGCACTTTTACCGCCTTTTCAAGCCGATCTGGCGCATCCTTGAGCATTGGATTGTGATGGGCATAGCCAATGAATCTTCCAGGATTTCTCTCCGACAGTTCTGAAGCGAACTGGTTTGAGCCAGCGGTAACAAACACAACTTTCTCAAGATATGGGTATTTTTCAAATTCGGAGAGCCATAATGCTTCACCGTGTTCCTTACTGACTGCTACAGGCTCTGGAAATCTCCACGCGGATTCCCATCGGTTTTTTTCAGCTCGGAGCCATGCTTGATGAGGTTTCAACGCTTCTGCACTTTTTTCCGTATTGCCTGATGAATAGCCGATACCATCAGAACTGGCTTTTTCATCGTGTTCAAGGCCGTCGTCTATTATTTTGTCTTCTGGAAAATGAACATGTGAATCAATGACTCTCATACGAATTACCCCTTGAGGCCTGTCATCGCAATGCCTCTGACTATCTGCTTCTGGAAGAGCAAAAATACAACGACAAGCGGTGCCATGGCGACCGCGGCTCCGGTCATGATATAATGCCAATCGCTGCCCGCTTCGCCTGAAAAATTAGCCAATCCGACCGGCAATGTGAACATGCGGGGTCTCGATGAAACAATAAGCGGCCATAGAAAGGCGTTCCAGTTGCCGATAAAATTAAATATTGCAAGTGTCGCCAGCGCCGGAGTCACGAGCGGAAGAATGACAGTAAGGAAAATCCTCAGCTCGCCTTGTCCATCCACACGGGCCGCATCGATGAGATCATCCGGAATTGTCGACATGAATTGCCGCATCAGAAAAACGCCAAAAGCGCTGATCATACCGGGAAACATGATACCCCAGTAGGTGTTGCCCCACTTCAGCGCTCTCGACATCGCGTACCAGGGGATCACGAGCATTTCGGTCGGAATCATGAGCGTGCTGATGATAAGGAGGAAGACGATTTTTTTGCCGGGAAACCGGAATTTTGCGAGGGTGTAACCCAGCAATGAATCAAAAAACAAGACAGAAACGGTTGTGCAGGCAGCCACAATCAGCGAGTTGAGAAACCATTGCGGAAATTTGGTGCTTCCTGAAAAAAGAATGTAGCGGTAGTTATCGAGTGTCGGTTTGGAAGGAAAAAGCTTGAGTGTAAAAATCTGTGAGACATCCTTGAGACTCGACAGAATCATCCAAATAAATGGGAAAATCATGACAATCGAGAACAGCGTCAAAAAGAAATATGAAAAAAGGATATTGATTGATATTTTTTTATGTCCGCCGGTTTTCATGATGCTTCGATTCAAGCTTTGCTCCTTTTTCAATAATTGATGCGCCGATCGAAAAATTTGAGCTGAATCAAGGTGATTGTCATGATGATGGCAAAGAGCACCAGGCTGGCGCTCGCTGCCTGTGCCATTTCAAAGTTGGTAAAAGCCTTCTGATATATATAGAGTGCGGCGGACTTTGTCGAATTCAAGGGACCGCCCATCGCCTGCATGGACATATTGTATACTTGGGTAAAAATACGCAAAAACTGTATGCCTTCCATGATTGTCAGAAACATTGTTATGGGCAGCAGCAGCGGCAGTGTAATTCGTGTCAAAACCTGACGGTCATTGGCTCCATCGATTCTAGCTGCTTCGGACAGCTCATGAGGAATTGTCTGGAGGCCGGCGAGAAAAATTGTTGTGCAATACCCCAACTCAACCCAAACGTTAACTGCGAGTATTGATGGCAGCGATTGATGTATGCTGTTGAGAAAATCACCGGCAGGAAGCCTCAGCGCTCCTAAAATTCCGTTGATAAGCCCCAGAGGAGGCGGCTGATACATCCAGCGCCAGACCCAGCTGACTGCGACAACCGGAGTGATGTAAGGAAGAACATAGATAAGGCGGAAAAAGCCTTTCCCTTTGGGAATGAGATTGAGAAGAAGGGCGAGCCCGAGGCTGATAATGATGACTATTGGAGCGCCGCCGAAAGCATAAACAAAAGTGTTGGAGAGTGATTTCAGAAAGACAGGGTCTGAAAATATAGCACGGTAATTCCCAAACCCGACAAACTTGACAGTTTTCCGCAAAAGGCCCCAATCGGTAAAACTCATGACAAGCATGTACAACATGGGGCCAAATCGAACACAGATGAAAAAAATGAGCGGAATGAAAAGGAATGTGTATGCTGTGAGCGCCCGTTTTCCAGCAAGTGTCATCAGTCAATCCTCCTTTTCATTCCGTCAATCTCTAAAACTTCATAAATTGAGGGCCAATAGCTGGCTCATTTGGCCCAGAAGCTGTTGATCAGCGCTTGTTCCTTGTCTGCCGCGTTTTTCAGGGCGACCGCCGGATCCACTTTCTTAAGATACACTTCGTCGACCGCGTCTACGAGCACCGTTCGCTGACCAGCTTCATCCACAAACTGGCTGGCGTGAGCATAGGCAAGACCTTTCAGGAAGGGCGCAATCACCGGGTCATTTTTATAGGATTCCGAAAGCAAAGGAGTGGCGGGGAGCTCGCCAACCCGCTGGAGCCACAGCACCTGCACTTCTGGCGAAGTGATGTATTTCAGGAATTTAATCGAAGCTTCCAGTTTTTTCCCGCTCGTTCCCGCGACAATGGCATGAGTCCAGAATGAAGCGTAATTCGACTTGATACCTTTGTAGCTGGGAAGTTCGCTGACTCCCCACTCAAGATCTTTCACCGCATTAAGCGTCGCGATTCTGAAAGAACCATCAATATTCATTGCCGCCTTGCCTGCCTTGAATGCTGTAACATCATCTGTTGCAAAATTGGGGTAGCCGACTTTATCTTTGACAATCCTGTCCATGTACCATTTGAAAGCTGCGACACCGTTCGCGTCAGCATAGGTTACTTTGCGGTAATCGCTGCTGTACGGGGTATTGCCGAATTGCCGGAACAGAACTTCCCGCAGCCAGTTGTGGCCTTGTCCAGTGGGCTGCATGGCAAGGCCGGCTTGTATCAGATTGCCCTGACCGTCATATTTGGATAGCTTTCTGGCAAATGCCTCAAGTTCTTCTAGGGTTTTCGGCGGTACATTCGGGTCAAGCCCGGCTTCCTTGAAAAGTTTCTTGTTCCAGATCAGCGCCAGAGTCCTGACTGCTGTTGGTACTGAGTAATACTTTCCGCCAAAATCCACCGATTCAGCGACGAAGGGATAAAAATTCTTTTCAAAAAAGGCTTTGTTGAAATCGGTAGCCGGCAGTTCCTGCAAATAGCCGGCTTTTACGTACATGGGGAGCCAGCCATAGAAAAGATTGATAACATCGGGACCTTCGCCAGCAGGGATGGAAGCGGCAACTTTCTGATTGTAGCTTTCATACGGGAAGGTCACTTGCTCAACCTTTATGCCAGGGTTGGCCGCCTGAAACTTCTGGATCAGTTCATCCATCAATTTCACTTTTGATTCATAGAAATATTGCCAGTAGGTGATGGTCACGGTCTGAGCAAAAGTGCCAGCTACTGCTATCGCCAGCAACACCATGATCATGAGTGTCTTTTTTTTCATAAAGCCTCCTTGCAAATTCATTTGCTCAATAAAGCCTACTCTGTGAATTCTGAATTTGCAAGGTTGAATTGGCCGTTTTGATAAATATTTTCAGATTTCGAAAAGTAATAGAATAATTTTTTATTGAATATCGCCTGCTGTTATTTGCACGCCAATTCATCCATTCGGCGCAGGCGCCTCGACACATCCCGGGCAAGGTTCATGACCATCATGGAGAATGCTTTGGGATCGAGTTTTGATATTTCATACAAAGCGCGGTTGGAAATGGTGACCACTTCCAAGGGCTCCAGCGCAGTGATGGTGGCAATGCTCGGCATGACATCGATGAGCTCCATTTCCCCGAAGGTTTCGCCTTCTTTCAGTTCCGCAATGGGAATTCCCTTTTTTGATACCTTTACCCGGCCGCTGATGATAAAATATATTTTGTCATTCGGAGCGCCTTCCTTCATGGGGGTTTCGCCCGTATTGAATTGCTCATAGCCAAAAAGCGTTTTGATTTTTTCAATTTGCTCAGGCAGAACACCGCCGAACAATGAGTACTTCTGCAATTGGCTGGTATCCACCATGGTTATGCCCCCTTCAGAGATCCCTAGAATCCCGATGATATTGTATTATAACGCAACAATCCGGTTTCTGCCGCCCTCTTTTGCCTGATAGAGGGCTTCATCAGCTCTCCGCACGAGCGCATCCGATGAAGAAGCGTCAAAATCGGGCCAGGAAGCCGCGCCGCCCGACAAGGTTAATTTAAGATTCTGCGAGCCATGTTGGAAAACAGTTTCTTCAACGAGCCTTCGCACTCGATCCGCTATCTGGAATGCGTCGGTGAGCGATGCGCCCGGCAGTACCGCCATGAATTCCTCGCCGCCATATCTGAGCGCGACATCGCCTTCTCGCAAGGCGCTTTTCAATAGCCGCGAAACATGCACCAGTACTTTGTCGCCCATCGGATGACCGTAGGTGTCATTGACGTTTTTAAAGTGGTCCAGGTCGAATATGCAGACACCAACCGGCGAACCGGATCGAATGGAGCGGCCGAATTCTTCCTGGAGCCGCGCCATGCCGAACCGCCGATTGAACATGCCGGTCAGAGAATCATTCGCGGCAAGCTTCTGGAGCTGATCGTAGGTCAGCGCGTTTCTGAAGGCGACCGCGAGGCTTGCGTTGACAAGTTCCAGCATTGCGAGTGTTTCCTGAGAAATTGCCGAGACCGAGGCAAGAACAATGACTCCAAGTGCGACGTCATGGTACACGAGCGGTTCAACAAGAACCGTCCGGGGCGAAAAATCGAGCACTGAGCTTTCAATGGCAATATCTGCCGGCATTTGAAGGAGCTGACGCTGCTTGCTGACTATGGCACGGGTTACAACATCGCTTTTCACAACTCCAGCGTTATCGCGAATCCGGTACGAGGCGATGACTTCCATTTCACCGTCCCGCTCCATGACAATGGTGCCGGCTTCCGTTCCCGTAAAAGAAAGCAGGGCTGGCAGGACGGTTACACCCAGGTCTTCAAGCTCGAGCCTGGTGGACAGCATCGAGGTAAACTGGCGTACCATGAGTTCAGATTTCAGGGACGCAAACAGAGAGTTTACGAGAACGTTATACGATTTCGCACTTTCCCCGAGTACATCGGATGAATCGACTTCCAGGAGGCAGTCTGAGGTTTTGCAATTACTCACAATATCTTCATGACTGTCGTTGATGAGGTGGTTTGAAATGTATTGCATGCGCTTGACCAGTTTCTGCAAGCGAGCCCCGACAACGCTTCTAGCGAGGATAATGTTCACCAATCCGACGACAAGACCCGCCATGATGCACACGAAAATGAACCAAGGCTGCAGCGTTATTGATGCCGGGACTCCGAGCAGTATCAGAAAAAACGGGAATACAATGCCAACAAGAAAACCGAATCCCATCATGAAGATGGCAAGGTCGTTGAAAACGCTCTTTGAAAGTCGAATCATGAAGCCTCCTCGAGACGGTTCTATACTAGCCTATCGACGCCCTGCCTGCAAGAAAAAAAGCAATAAAATACTTTTTTAGCGAAACAGCCAGAGCAGCTGACAAGGGGCAAGGGCTTCAGCCGAACGAGCATTCCAGATCGAATCGGTGACCAGATCTGTGTAAGGTTCTCCACCCAGGATTTCGGTCAGCCTTGTCTGTGAAATCGGAACAGAGGATTCAGAAAAATTTCCCACAATGACAAGCTGAGAACCGGGAACTTCCTTGTGTATCACGATGATGGATTTGTGGCCCGAAGGCCGAACAGCAAGGTCGGAAGCAGCGAACACCGGATGAGCGGCGCGCTGTGCGATAAGCGATTTAATGGTACTGAACACTTTCCCGGTTACCGTCGATGAATCATGGCGCTCATTCGCCAGTGTCTCATTCCAGAGCGGCCGGTGAACCCAGCGGGAGTCGGCTTTGTGCGCAGGATCCTTGTCCCACGCAGGGTCATTCTCAGTCGCAAGCTCATCACCCAGGTAGAGAAGCGGAATGCCTCCTGCCGCCAGCGCGATGCCGTACAGCAAAATCAGGCGAGCCATGCCGCGCTCAAGCTTTTCAGGATCACGCACAGCGTCTGCCCGATCCACGCCCGCCAGAGATGCTGCACTGCCGCAGATGCGCCTGTCCTGCGTTATCGGGTTGTACTGGAAACTCAAGCCCTTGGCAAAACTGCCGGGAAAGTCGCCGAGATAGAAGCGATTCAAAAATTGCCGGTGGTCGAAAGGGTTTATACCGAGCGCCCAGGCATCTTCATCCGCAAAAGTCCAGCCGATATCGTCATGACAGCGGACATAATTGACCCAGGCACAGCCGGCGGGGATTTTGTGGCGCTTTTCAAGTGAGTGCGAAAGAAGCCTGACTTCTTTGGTTGCGGCGGCTTCCCACAGCTCAGCCATCAGCAGAGGATTGTAGGAAAGCTGGCACTCTCTGAGGTCGATGTATTTGGCTATGTCATCGGGATGGACGATGGCTTCGGATTTGAAGAGCAATGACGGGCAGGCAAGGCGGGCCATGGACTGGAAGGCTTTGATGAGGGTATGCGCCTGCGGCAGATTTTCGCAGGATGTACCTTTCTGTTTCCAGATAAAGGCAACCGCATCAAGCCTGAGAATGCTAATGCCGTGATTCGCCAGTGAGAGCATTTCACAGCACATGGCGTCGAAAACAGCAGGATTCCGGTAGTTGAGATCCCACTGGTAGGAATGAAACGTTGTCCACACCCACCGCTGCATCTCTTCATTGAAGGTGAAGGAACCTCGACGAGATTCCGGAAAGATTTCACGGAGCGTTTTTTCGTATTCATCGGGCTCGCTGCGATCGGAAAAAGTCAGGTAGAAATTGCGATACCATGATTCGCCCTTTTTCGCTTGCAGCGCCCATGCATGTTCGTCTGAAGTATGGTTGAAAACAAAATCCGCAACCAGCGCAATGCCATGCTCGGAAAAGGTTTGCGCGAGCAGCGCAAGTTCCTTCATGGTTCCCAGCGCGGGATTGGTTTCTCGGTAGCTCGATACTGCGTATCCGCCATCGTTTTCTTTTTCAGGCGATTTGAAAAAAGGCATCAGATGCAGATAGGTAATTCCAAGCTCTTCCAGGTAGGGAATGCGGCTGCGCAATCCTTGAAAGTTCCCCGCCCAGCGATCGACATAGCATACGGCGCCCATCTGTTTTTCAGAGCGAAACCAACCGGATTCAGGAGGGAATTGCCGATCGCGCTCTTTCAGCCATGCAGGCCGAGTTCGGAAAGATTCGAAGGCGTGGATAACGATATCTTCGACCCAGAAGGCAAAATCGGGCCGCTCTCCATATAGTTCGTATAGCAGAGAAACAAGGCGGTCCAATTCGTTCTCCAATCGAATGAAAAACTCATGCCACCAGACGCTTTTTGTAATGCTGCGGCGTTCAAGTCTGCGATACAGCGATTGTTTGAATCCTTCCATAATCCACCCTCGTTCGGCAGTAAACCGGTTTATTATACCATAGCGGCTGGCTATGAAAAAGGGGCTTGCGCCTGAAAAAGGGCACAAGCCCCGCAAAAACCACCGGCAGAACCGGAGGCGGATTGACCTGCCTTCACCCTGCAGCCAGCGTCCTACCGCTTGCCGGAATCGTAAATCTCGCCGGCGGCCTTGGGGCCGACCGATTTTCCCGCAAAGAATATCAGCGCCACAATGGTGAAAATATACGGAAGCATATAGAAGAACTCGCTGGGGAGCTTGGCGAGGAAGGTGATGTCCTTGGCGTAAAAGGAAAGGGCAGTCGAAAAGCCAAAGAACAGACCAGCGGCAAGAACGCCGAAGGGATTCCACCGGCCGAACACCAATGAAGCCAGCGCGATGAAGCCGGTTCCATGAATCGACATGACCGTGTACTGGATGTCGGCGGTCAGAACCATGACGCCGCCGGCAAGACCCGCAAGCGCGCCTGATGCGAGCACGCCGATGTACCGCATGCCTGCGACATTGATGCCCATGCTGGCCGCCGCCTGCGGATGCTCGCCGCAGGAGCGCATCCTGAGTCCGAAAGGCGTCTTGTACACCAAAAACCAGGTGATCAGGACGAGGGCTATGGCAATGTAAAAGGTCGGGTAGTTTTCAATGAAAAACATCTTGCCTAAAAGGGGTATCCTGCTTAAACCCGGAACCGTCATTTTCTGGATGCCGTTGGAAAAGGAGCGGGTCCGCTGCTGGTGGAAAATAATCTGGCTCAGGTAGATAGTGACACCGCCCGCCAGAATATTCAGCGCGGTTCCCGAAATAACCTGGTTGGCTTTCAGGTTGATGCTCGCAAAGGCATGCAAAAGGCTCATCAGCATCCCGGCCGCAATGCCGACCAGCAAGCCAATCCACGGGGCAAGCGGCGTGGAAGACTCAAGCAGGACGGTGACCGAAGCTGCCGCAAAGCCGCCAACCATCATGATACCCTCAAGCGCGATGTTGACGATACCCGAGCGCTCGCTGAAAAGCCCGCCCAGGGCTGCCATGATGATGGGAGAGGCGAACATGAGCGCGATGGGGAACATTTCCAGTATCAGGGTTGCTTTCATTCCTGACCTCCCTCAGCGGGTGCATTCTTTTTGCGGGCGAGCTTTTCCAGGATCAGCTTGATGCCGTACTGCATGGCAACAAAGAGGACGATGGAGGCCTGGATGATCCCGACAATCTCCTTTGGAATGCCTTGCGACTGCATCAAGGGCTGGGCAGCCTTGAGCATGCCGAACAGCAGACCGGCAAAGAGGATGCCGCTCGCCTCGTTGGCGCCGACCAGGGCAACTGCGATGCCGTCAAAGCCGTAGCCTTCCGCCGCCGGAAGAGCCCGTCCAAAATTGAAGGTGCCGTTGGTTATGACAGCGCCTGCAAGACCAGCGAAAGCACCGGCAATCATCATGGAAAGGATGATGTTGCGGTTGACCTTCATGCCTGCGTAGCGTGCTGCTTCCTTGTTATAGCCGACCGCCCGCAGGGAATATCCGAACGTCGTCTTGTTGATGATAAAGGAAAAGGCGAGCAAGGCCAGGATAACCGGGACGAATCCCCAGTTGAGCCGGGATCCGTTGGTCAGGCTCTCCAGCATGGGATCTTTCAGGAGCGCCGATTGCGGGAAAAAGGCCGTTTTAACCCGGTCCACAGATCCGAAAACGTTGAGAATGGTAAAATTGTTGAGGTGGAAGGCGATGTAGTTCATCATGATGGTGACGACAACTTCATGGACATTGAACCGGGCCTTCAGAACGCCCGGGATGCCTCCCCAAAGGGCGCCTGCCAAAAGCGCTGCAAGCAGAACCAGGGGGACGTGGACAGCCGCCGGCGCCACGACCAGCAGTGACACGGCAGTCGCGGCAAGCGAACCCACCATGAGCTGGCCTTCAGCGCCAATGCTGAAAAGCCCCGTCCTGGAGGCAAAGGCGAACGCAAGGCCGGTGAGGATGATGGGCATGGATTGGATGATGAATTCGCCGATATAGCGCGGATTGAAGGACATGCCATTCACCAGGTCAATGCCGGAAACCGCCCGGATCATGGCGGAAAACATGGCGACCGGGGACCTGCCGGTGGAGATGACGATGATGGAGCCTAGCAGGAAGCCCAGGAACACCGCGATGAGCGGCAGCAATACTTTTTCGGTGCGTTTAGTCATGCGTTCCTCCCTTGGACTGAAGCGCTTGGCTCAGACTGCCGCGCAGGGGGCACGTTTTTTCGCAGTGAGCCGGCCATCATCAGACCGAGCTCGTTTTCGTCAGTCTCTTTGGCGTTGACGATGCCGACAATTTCACCGTTGAAAATGACCGCGATGCGGTCGGACACATCGAGGATTTCGTCAAGCTCAAGCGAAACCATAAGGATCGCCTTGTCGTTATCGCGCTCGGCGATAATGCGCTGGTGGATGTACTCGATAGCCCCGACATCCAGGCCCCGCGTCGGCTGGGCGACAACCAGGACTTTCGGCGAGCGGTCGATTTCCCTGGCGACAATGGCTTTTTGCTGGTTGCCGCCCGACATAGACCGGGCCGGCGTATCGCCGCCCTGCCCCGACCGGACGTCGAATTCCCTGATCAGACGGTCGGCGTTCTCGCGGATTGCCTTGGGATTCAGGATGCCCCAATGGGCATAGGGCTTTTCGTAATAGTTGTGGATGACAAAGTTTTCGGAAAGCGTAAAATCCAGCACAAGCCCGTGCTTTTGCCGGTCTTCCGGGATATGTCCAAGCCCCAGGTCCGTGCGCGCCTTGATGGACAAGGCGGTAATGTCGGTGTCGCCGACATAAATCTTGCCGGATTCGACCCTGGTGAGACCGGTCAGGGCCTGAACCAGCTCTGTCTGCCCGTTTCCGTCGATGCCGCACAAGCCGAGCACTTCGCCTTTCCGAACCTCCAGTGAAAGGTTTTTGACGCCGAGCACGCCCTTGTTGTTCTTGACATTGAGGTTTTCAATCCGGAGCATGACTTCCTTCGGCTGAGCCGGTCCCTTGGCCACGTGGAAGCTGACTTCCCGGCCTACCATCATTTCGGCCATCTGCTCCTCGGAAGCATCGGCCACCTGGACGGTTCCAACCACCTTCCCCCTTCGGAGCACGGTGCAGATATCGGCGACTTCCTTGATTTCCTTCAGCTTGTGGGTAATGAGGAGAATGGTCTTCCCCTCTTCCACCAGCCTCCGCATGATATGCATGAGCTCATGGATTTCCTGCGGTGTCAAAACCGCGGTCGGCTCGTCAAAAATGAGCATCTCAGCATCGCGGTAGAGCATCTTGAGAATCTCCACCCGCTGCTGCATGCCGACGGAAATGTCCTCGATTTTGGCGCGCGGGTCGACGGCCAGCCCATAGAGCTTGGAAATAGCCGCAACTTTCTCTTCTGCCGCACGGATATCGATGACAGGTCCCTTCCGGGGCTCCATGCCGAGAATGATGTTTTCGGTAACGGTAAAATTATGGACCAGCTTGAAATGCTGGTGAACCATCCCGATGCCGAGGCGGGTTGCGACATTCGGGTCGGTCACCCGGACGTCTTTGCCTTTTATCCTGATCTTGCCTGCGTCAGGCTGGTACAACCCGAACAGGATGCTCATGAGAGTGGATTTTCCGGCGCCATTTTCACCCAGCAGGGCATGAATGCTGTGCTCTTCCACCTGGAGGGTAATGTTGTCGTTGGCTCTGATTCCGGGGAAATCCTTGGTGATATTGAGCATCTCGATGATGTATGCCACCACGCGCCCCCTAAAGAGTGAATACCTGAGTCGATTTCAGCAGCCAGCCGCTTTGAAAAAGCCTCAAGCGGCAATTATAGCATAAATATCTGTTTTTTGGCCAGCCTTTTCTCAGTGTTTCCAAGTTTGTGCTTACGAGCGAATCAAGGCCGGTCATGACGCTTCGCCAAGATTGCTCGGCAATAAAAAAGGGCTGGCATGGCGCCAGCCCAATTCTAAAAAATGTCTGGATCAAATCCGGTTATTTTCCAGGAACTTCAGAAACCTTGAGCTTTCCGGAAGCAATGAGAGCTTCATATTCTCTGACTTTCGCAACAATGTCAGCAGAAAGGTTGGGGTTCTTCTCAGGGATTCCAACGCCCTTGTTGGCGAGGGTAAAGGTCAGAACCTGTCCGCCCGGGAATTTGCCTTCCATGGTCATCTTGCAGACATCATAGGCAGCTACATCGACACGCTTCATCATAGAGGTGAGAACGGCAGACTTGTTGCCATAGAGACCATCAGCATACTGATCCTTGTCGACGCCGATGCCCCAGCGGATATCGCCCTTCTGGGAGCGTTCCTTGGCTTCCTTGATCATGCCGTTTCCAGTGCCGCCGGCAGCATGGAAAATGATATAAGCGCCAGCGTTGAACTGCTTCTGGGCAATGGCCTGTCCCTTGTCCGGAGCGGCGAAATCACCGGCATAGTCTACGAGAATCTTGCATTCCGGGAATACTGCTTTGACGCCCTGCTCAAATCCGGCCTGGAATTTTTCAATGAGCGGGAACTGCATTCCACCGAGGAATCCTACGACATTCTTGCCATCAGCTTTAGCTTTGAGACCGGCAGCGACGCCGACGAGGAAGGAGCCTTCATGCTCGGCGAAAACCGCGTTGGCAACGTTTGGGATGTTCTTTCCCTTAGCATCCTGGACAACAGAGTCGATGATGAGGAATTTCTGGGTGGGGTTCTTGAGGGCGACTTCCGCCATCGCATTATTGAAGAGGAATCCCGGTGCGACGATCAGGTTGAGTTTTTCATCAGCAAAGGTTGTGAGGTTGGGGACATAATCCGCTTCAGCAGAAGACTGCAGATACTTGTAATTAGCCTTGGGAAGCTTGTAGTCCTGAGCGAAGCGGACAATGCCTTCCCAGGTTCCCTGGTTGAATGACTTGTCGTCAATACCGCCGACATCGGTAACAAGACCGACTTTGAACTGCGCGAAGACGGGAGCTGCTACAAGAGCGGCTACCAGAAGCACCAATACTGCTTTTTTCATGCAATATCCTCCTTTAAGGACTTTACAAACGCCTGTTTTCGACCTTACAGATCGCACTGGACGCACATTCAATAGTAAGACCGTTCAACCTGCCTTGTCAAGAAAAAATCATCAAAAGGTGCAGTTCCGAACGTGAATGCCGCTCAGCCTTCTATCTCGGAAACAATGGACACTCCCGCGGATGCCCCGATCCGGTCAGCGCCCGCTTTGAGCATGGCTAAAGCGTCCTGCAAGGTTCTGATCCCGCCTGAAGCTTTGACTTTCATGGTGCTGCCGACTGTTTTTCTCATCAGCGCGATATCTTCTGCGGTCGCTCCGCCGGTTCCAAAACCAGTGCTGGTTTTTACAAAATGCGCACCGGCTTTCATGGCTGCTTGGCAGGCTTTCACTTTTTCCTCGTTGGTGAGGTAGCAGGTCTCGATGATGACCTTGACGGTGGCGTTTCCAGCGGCTTCAACCACAGCCCGGATATCGCTTTCAACCGCGCTCCAGTCACCAGCCTTGGCTTTTCCGATGTTGATGACCATATCCACTTCATGAGCACCCTGGCCGACAGCGAGCCGTGCTTCAGCTGCCTTAATTTCACTGGCGTTCGCACCAAGCGGAAAGCCAATGACCGTGCATACCATGACGCCAGAACCCTGCAATTCCTGTGAACAGAGAGGAACCCACGAAGGGTTGACGCACACGCTGGCAAACCGGTACTTCTTTGCTTCCGCGCACAGTTCGCGAATCTGGGATTCGGTTCCGGTGGCTTTCAGCAGGGTATGATCGATGGCGGCGGCGATGTCCGCTTTTGTCCATTTCTTTTCCATCTTTATCTCCTTTCGATTATGATTTGATTGATTGTTCAGATTTCAAACCGGCGTGCAAGGAATTCCTTACGCGTCGCGACCAGCTCCTCAAGTTCGTGCAACATTCGTTCATCTGCAAGCCGCGCAATGGGAAACACATGGTTTTCGGTTTCCTCGGTGTAGCGCTGAACGAATTTGATGTCCGTAACATAGCCAAGGCTTATCATGTTGGAGATACGATCCGCGCTTTTCAGGACTTTCGCGCGCAAAGAGCCGTAGTCACGGATTCGAGCTAAAAAATCGAGTTTATTTTCTATCGGCCTTTTGGTCACTTCAAGAACCAGCTTGTAGACTTCGGCTGATTCCTCATCGATAGCCAGAATGCTGTCTCCCGATATGCCGGGCACATCCTCAATGAGGTCGTGAATCACCGATGCTTTCAGGAGAATGGAGTCGATATAGCCATAGTCCATGAGGATGCCCATTGTATCGATCTGATGCCTGAACATGTTGCCGCCATTGCGGCGGCGCATGCCGATAAGGGCTGTCGCGAGCTGGATGTACGGGGCCAGGTGCATGTTTTTCAGGCGAATCATGGACTCGGCATCCATGAAGCCTGCTTCAGAACGGAGAGGAAGGCTTGACTGCGGTACTCCGCTGTATTGATCTTTAATCTCCTGAGGTCCAGGCCTTCCTTCCGGGTTCATGCAAGCTCCTCCAGATAGCGGCTGAGCTTTCGCATTCGTATCTCTGATTCAACGAGCTTTTCTTTTTCCTTTGCGACAATTTCCTCGGGCGCTCCGCTTATAAAGGCTTGATTGCTGAGTTTCGCTTCTACTTTGGAAGCGAATCCCCGCTCTTTTTCAAGGTCTTTGCGAAGCGTGGCGAGGAGCTTGTCCAGGTCTATAAGGTCCCGGACATGGACAAAAACCTCAAAGCCCTTGCCGGCAAGCGCGACAGTCTTCTCAGGGCGGGCATCGGCCGTCGCAAGGAAGGCAGGCTCCGGGCTGTTGACGAGCAAAGCGATGAGACTTGCATTTCTGCGAATGAAATCGGAAGTTGCGCTGTCAGCGTCGAGCCGGATATCGACCGGAATTCTAGCTTCGGGGGCGATCTGGAATTCGCTGCGCAATGTGCGGATCATGCTGACAAGCTGACGCAGGCTTTCGAAGGATGCATCAAGCTGACCATCCTGAGCGCTTTCCTTATCAAGCGGCCAGGGCTGGGAAATGAGGCGTCCTTTGGCATTGGGGAGCATCCGGTAGATTTCTTCAGTCACAAACGGCAGGAAGGGATGCAAGAGCCGCAAAGATTTTTCAAGCATGCCAAGGAGGACGGTTGTCGCGCGATCCTTCTCCTTGTCGTCGCCGAACTTGGTCGAAAGCTTGGTTGCTTCAATATACCAATCACAGAAATCGTCCCAGAAATAGGAATAGACCGCCTGGGCTGCGTCGTTGAATCTCCAGCTTTCAAGCGCCTGGCTGACGCGCTGGACAGCTTCCTGGAATCGGCCGGCAATCCATCGTTCGGTGTCATTCAGCTGGATGGAATTCAGGTCCAGCATTTCGCGCCCTTCAAGGTTCATGAGGATGTAGCGGGAAGCGTTCCACACCTTGTTGGCAAATTTGGATCCCATTTTAAAGCTGTCACGATCCAAAAGGATGTCCTGGCCTCCGGCGCAGTTGTAGGCAAGGGTAAATTTAAGAGCGTCAGCACCATTCTCTTTTACGATTTCCAGGGGGTCTATGCCGTTTCCAAGGCTCTTGGACATTTTCCTACCCTGTTTGTCGCGGATGAGTCCATGGATGTAGACTTCCTGGAATGGGCTCTGATTGGTAAATTCCATGCCTGCCATAATCATTCGGGCCACCCAGAAAAAGATTATATCGTAGGCAGTGACGAGCGCGCTGGTCGGGTAGAATTTCCTGAGATCGGCTGTTTCGCGTGGCCAGCCCAGGGTGCTGAATGGCCAGAGCCAGCTCGAAAACCAGGTATCCAGAACATCTTCATCCTGATAAATGTCGGAAGAGCCGCATTTCTTACAGTAGGTCGGGTCTTCGCGCTCAACCAGCACGGCGCCGCAATGGCGGCAATAGAAAACCGGCACGCGGTGCCCCCACCAGAGCTGGCGCGAAATGCACCAGTCCCGGATATTTTCAAGCCAGTGCTTATAGGTATGCTCCCATTTGCGCGGGAAAAACACCACTTCCCCATCCTGCCAGGCTTTCAGCGCCTTTTCCGCCAGTGGTTTCATTTTTACGAACCATTGTTCGCTGAGGTAGGGCTCGATGGAGGTATGACAGCGATAGCAGTGGCCGACCGCATGGGTGAGCTTTACTTCGGATTTTAAAAGGCTCGAGGTTTCCAGATCGGCAAGAACCAGTTTTCTGGCTTCCAGCACCTTCAAACCACGGTATTTTTCAGGCACCGTATCAGCCAGCGTGCCGTCAGGGTTCAGAATGTTGACGCGGGGAAGGTTATGGCGATTGCCTACTTCGAAGTCGTTGGGATCATGAGCTGGTGTTATCTTGACCAGTCCTGTGCCGAATTCGCGGTCAACATAGGCGTCAGCGATGATGGGAATGGTTTTGTCAGTAAGCGGAAGCTTGAGCATTTTCCCGATGAGTTGTTTATAGCGCTCATCGTCCGGGTGGGCAGCGACAGCGGTATCACCGAGGAGCGTTTCCGGCCGTGTCGTGGCTATCTCGATTTTGCCTTCCGGACATTCGGGACAGGGGCCATCTGCTAGTTCGTACCAGATGTGCCACATGGAGCCAGCTTCATCTTCGTGTTCGACTTCATCATCCGAAAGAGCGGTTCCGCAGGATGGGCACCAATTGACAAGGTATTCGCCCTTGTATATGAGACCGCGCTCGTAGAGGGTAACAAAGACTTCACGGACTGCTTTGGAAAGGCCTTCATCAAGGGTGAAGCGCTCCCGGCTCCAGTCCACGCTGGCTCCGATTTTGGCCAGCTGATTGTCGATGAACGCCCGATGCTCCTTGGCCACTTTCCAAGTTTCTTCGATAAAGGCTTCTCTGCCCATCTGGCGGCGGTCTTTGCCTTCTTTTCTGAGCTTGCGTTCAACCACGTTCTGCGTTGCTATGCCGGCATGGTCAGTTCCAGGGACCCAGAGTGTGGGGCGGCCGGTCATCCGGCGGAAACGAATCTGTATGTCTTGAAGACTGTTGTTCAGCGCGTGCCCCATGTGGAGTACACCGGTTACGTTGGGAGGAGGGATTACAATCGTGAAGGGCTTTTTGCCTTTCTCAGCCTTGGGCATGAAATGCCCTTCGCTTTTCCACATTGCATAGATTGCATCCTCGAAACTTGCAGGATCGTAGGCTTTTGCCAGCTCGATCGCCTTCATGTAACTCCTCCAGACGTACTCAAGATGTTTGGTTTATAATCATACTTGAATTTGAAGCCTGATGGAAGTGGCCGGACTCTGCATGACGGCTGTGAATCAGCGCCGGCGCATGGCACTGAATTCAAAATTTCCTTCTGCAAATAGCTTGAGAACAGCTTTTCATACGCCAAAAAGTGGAACATAATACAGCCGTGCTGGCCAATAACGACATTAAAGCTTTTGTTTTGTCAGCTTTTTCCATATCCGTTTGACCGAGGTAACCGCCATGAGTGATACGACGCCGTGGGCATTTCTTGATGGATTTCGAGGCAGCTTTTTCAAGGGAGAATGGCCTACCCTCCCCGAGCTTTTCAGAATTTCGGCACAGCGTTTTCCCGAGCGCCCCTGCTTTACTGTGTATAATCCGGACCGCCAGTCACTGAATTATGCTCAGGCTTTGCGAAAGATCGAAGAAATTGCCTGGTATCTGAAAGCCAAAGGGATTCAGAAAGGCGACCGGGTAGCGGTTTCCGGCAAAAACTCCCCCGAATGGGCAATTGCCTATCTTGGCATTCTTGAAGCAGGTGCAGTTGTCGTACCCATCGATTATCAGCTTTCATCCGAAGAGATCGCACACCTTGTTTCAGCAAGTGAAGCGAGAATCTTGTTTATTGATGAAGAAAAGCACACCGAGCTCGAAGCGCTCTGTACGGGACTGGAAGAAACCATAGCCCTGTATGAGAGCCATCCTTCGTATTTATACCGAATAGCGGCTAGCGCCTGGGGAAAAAAGAATGAGAAAAGCGAGGCAGATTCGGGTAAGGCCGAGGAAGAGGACCTCGCCGCTATTCTCTATACTTCAGGAACTACGGGAAACCCGAAAGGTGTCATGCTGACTCACCGGAACCTTGTGTCCGACTGCTTTCTCGCCCAGGCGAATCTGCATATCTATTACACCGATGTTTTCTATGCGCTCCTTCCCATACATCATTCCTACACCATGCTGGCTGTCTTCATAGAATCCTTTTCTGTCGGCGCGGAAACGGTGTTCGGCAAAAAGATGGTGGTCAAGCAAATTTTAAAGGACCTGAAAGAAGCCCATGTCACCATGTTCCTGGGCGTGCCTCTGCTTTTCAACAAACTCCTGAATGGAATTTTAAAAGGAATCAGAGAAAAGGGCATTGCCGTGTACGGCCTCATTTCGGCGATGATGTGGCTTTCCGGCTTTATTAAAAAAGTGTTCAAGGTCAACCCGGGTAAAAAACTTTTCCATTCCGTGCTGGACAAGGCGAGTCTCGCGAGCATCCGAATCTGCATTTCAGGCGGCGGCCCCCTGGCTCCTTCGGTGTTCAGAAAATACAACCAGCTTGGCATCGATTTTGTTCAGGGGTATGGACTAACCGAAACTTCTCCCATAATCACGCTGAACCCGGTTGAGCACTACAAGGAGACCTCAGTTGGCAAAATCCTGCCAGGGATGGAGATGAAAATTCTTTCGCCAAATGCCGACGGCATTGGAGAGATTGCGGTAAAAGGTCCCATGGTCATGAAGGGTTATTATAAGATGCCTGAAGAAACTGCGGAGGTTTTTACCCCTGACGGCTGGTTCAAAACAGGAGACCTTGGCTACATTGATGAAGAGAATTATGTCTATCTGACGGGCCGGGCAAAGAACTTGATTGTCACTGAGGGGGGAAAGAATGTATATCCGGAGGAGATTGAATACCGCTTCCAGCTGTTTGACCAGATAGATCAGGTTCTTGTCAGAGGCTATATCGAAAACAAGGACAGCAAGTCCGAAAAAATCGAAGCGCTTCTCTATCCCTCTCCTGACTGGGTTGCCAAGCTCACAGAGGAAGCAGGCAGCCAGGCAAAAGCCTGGGAGCAGGCCGAATTGAAGCTCAAGTCTTTTGTTGACGAGGTCAATCTGAAATTGCTGCCATATCAGAAAATAACCCGGGTAATCATACTCCGGGAGCCGATGGAGATGACTACTACCAAGAAGGTTAAGCGATTCACTTCAAAAATTGAATCCTAAGCTCGCTGTTCAGGCTTCAGAATTTGAAAAGCCAATAGAAAGTCGAGCTAAATTTTCAAAGGCTGTCTGAGTTTTAAGAAAGCCAAGGAAGAAAATGGAAGCATTGTACGACAATTTGAATGCCGCTCCTCTGCCTTTGCCCGCCTGCAGCATGAAAAAAAACGGGCATCATGTGTGCATTATCGGCGGAGGCGGAACCGGCGGGGCTCTTGCGTATGATCTTGCGCTCAGAGGCTTTGCTGTCACCTTGCTGGAAAAAGGCGAGCTTACGTCAGGTACTACGGGGCGGCACCATGGACAGCTTCATTGCGGAGCCCGCTATGCCTATGGCGATCGGAACATTGCGCGGGAGTGTTTTGAAGAAAGTGTCATACTATCGCGGATAGCGGGATCCTGCATTGAATACAACGGCGGCTTTTTTGTCGCGCTGACCGATGAAGAAGCCGATTTCGAAAAAGCCTTTATTGAAGGATGTCTCGAATCAGGCATACCGGCAAGAAAAGTCAAAAAAGAAAAAATTCTCGCGATTGAGCCGCGTCTTGGCGCCGTGAAAACAGGAGTTTTTGTTCCCGATGGGACCTTTGACGCCTTTAGGCTGCCCATGATGTTTTTCTCGGCAGCGAAGATGCTTGGCGCCAGAATTATGCCATGGCATGAGGTTGTCGGCTTTGACATTACTAACGGGCGAATGCAGGCTGTCATTGCGCAGAATTTGCTCACAAGGGAGTCTGGAGCTTCGGTCAGCGGGAAAGAACTGAGGATTGAAGCTGACTATGTTATCAACGCGAGCGGCGCATGGGCAGGGAAAATCGGAGAGCTGGCTGGAGCCGATATACCCGTAACCCCGGCGCCGGGAGCCATGCTCGCCGTTAAAGGCAGGCTTGTCGATAGAGTTATCAGCAGGATGCGGCCGCCTTCCGACGGTGACATTCTAGTTCCTCAGCGGGGGCTTACCATAATCGGTTCAACCCAGCGGGTAACCGACAACCCTGACGGCATTCTCCCGACAGAGTCTGAAATCGAGTTTCTGAAAGCGAAGGCCGAAGAGATGGTCCCGGGCTTTGCCAGTCTGCCGGTGCATGCCGCATGGGCCGCGGCGAGACCGCTTGCTGGTTCGAGAAAGCACAAGTTTGGAAACACTGCGGATTCAGCTGTCATCGATGATGTGGAGGGACGTTCTTTAAGCCGGGACTTCATGATTCTGGATCATGCAGCCAGCGACCATATTATGGGATTTGCAACTATTCTGGGCGGAAAGGCCACGGTTTTGCGGGCCATGGCGGAAAAAACCGCCAACTTTATCTGTTCTGCACTGCATGTCGAGAGTGAATGCAGGACGGATGAATACAGTCTTCCGTCGTGGCGCGAATATTTTCGCGGGAGTCGGTCATGATGTATTCGATCCGTATTATCACAAAAGAGGGAACGCGGGAGTATGCGCTTGACGCGAGTCCTGAACGGACAATTCTGGACGCACTGGAAATCATTCGTTCAGGCGGAGAACAACGCCTGCACTACCGTCACTCATGCCACCATGGTTCATGCGGAACCTGCGGGGCGATTATCAATGGAAAACCTCGATTGATGTGTCTGACCCGGCTTGGCAATCTCAGTACGAGAACTATTGTGCTCGAGCCGCTTTCCAAGGTTGAAGCACTTGATGGCGTTGCCGTTTTTCCTGGTCAGTTTTTCGATTCGCTCCCCGACACTGATTATTTGAAAAACACGGACGGTTCCGCCGCAGCGATTGAACTCAATATGCCGGAAATCCGATATCGTGATGTTCCAGAGCTGGATGTTAAACCCAAAAGGCTCGAAGATTGCATCGAATGCGGGCTCTGCGCCTCAGCATGTCCGGTCAGCAAGGACTTTATCGGTCCGGCAGCCTGTGCTCATATCCATATCGAAACAGTAAAACATCCCGAGACTTCACACGCTCTGCTTGCAAGAGCCTTTGAGTCCGATGGGGCACCGGCCTGCAAGCGGGCTTTCGAGTGTTCGAGAGTCTGTCCCCAAGGAGTGGCTCCCGGCAAACATATTACCGCCCTGCTCATGACCAAGCAGATGCGGGGAACCGGACACTGACAATTGAAAGCATCAGCCTCAGATTCAGCTCTTCTGCGATTTTCCCGACATGGAAAGGTCTTTGCCCCGAATCGCAAAAATAATAGTTCCGAGTATGCCGAAGCCAGCGGCTGTTAAAAAGTTTGCCTGGGGCGAAATGTTCCAGAGCCAGGCGCTTGAAAGGGCCGCGATGGAAACAATCACATCTCGAATCAAGTAATAAGCGCCGAAGGTCCGGGCTTTGGCATCATCCGGAGCCAGGTCCATGATGAGCGCCTTCCTGGTAGGTTCTCCGAATTCTTTTAATCCGCGCACAATAAAGGCCAGCACGAACATTGGGAATGAATGGGAGACCAGTAGAACTAGCGGGAAAGCGGTAAAAAACCCAAAGGTGATCAGGACAAAGCGCTTTTTGCCATATTTATCAGCCAGCGCAGCTACTGGGACGTAGACAAGCATGGCAACAATCATTTCGATAGTAGTCAGGACACCAAACTGCAGCGCGGTTAGATGGTTGTTCTGGACAGCCCAGATAACCACAAAGGCATAGGGGATTTGCTCTGCAAAGCGTATGAGAATATCGCTGGCAAGCAGGCTTTTCAGGTTGGGGTTGAACAATTCAGGGATTTTCTTTTTCTGTTTCATTGATTCGCGCTTTTCACCGGCATCGGCCGCCATAAATTTTTCTACAACAAGAATCGAAATCGCGCCCATGATTAGCGCGGTTATAAATGCGTATCGCACGCCTTTTTCAGTTCCAAAAGCGCCTATCAGGACACCGCCGAGGACTGGGCCGATTGCCATGGGAATTCGTCTGAAAAAAGAATGAATGGAAACGCCGAAGGCGCGGCGTTCCTTGGGAACAGCTTTTGAAACGAGGCTCATAACGGCTGGGAGCGAAACCGCTGTCCATGAAATGAAGAATACGGAACCTATGAGAACTGCCTGCCATGCTTGGATCAGGATGACTAAAAGATAGCCGAACATTGCCACAAGGGTAAACAGCTGGAGAGATTTTTTATAGCCAAGGCGGTCGGAGAGATAGCCGCCCGGGAAGGAATACAGGGCGCTCAAAAGGTTGTCCATGGCGTTCAGAAAGCCGACTGACCAGGCACTGCCGCCCAGGGCGATCAGATAGAGCGGGAGAAATCGTTCCGCCATTTTTTCGCCCAAGCCGACAAGAATGACGAGAACTACCATGGCTGTCATGCTGGAGTTTTTTTTAAGGAAGCTGGTGAAGCTGGATTTTGGCATTTCCTGGTGTCTCCTTGAGGGGAAAACCCGGTCTGCGAGTATATTCTCGGGCTATTGTCATGTCAACAAAGACAGGTGTCACGAAGATTGTATATTTTGGGTTCGATGGGATAAGGGGCAGTTGCGCCGAAAATGACGGCGCCTCTTGCAAGGCGCCGTCATTCATCAAGAATTTTTCCTCAAATTTAAGCTATTGGCATTACAAAACTGACAGAGTTTCAGAATTGGCTCAACTTTTACTTTTTCTTCAGCACCGTAACGCAGTTGGTCACGCTTGAACCGCCGACATTGAAAGTAACGCCAATCTGCGGCTTCTTTTTGGTCAATGCCGCGCCAATCGGCTCGCCGATCAGCTGTTTGTAGACAAGGGCATGCATGGAAACGCCGGTTGCGCCAACCGGATGGCCCTTGGCTTTCAAACCGCCTGAGAGGTTGACTGCGCAGTGCTCATCATCGCGGCTGAAGCGGCCTTCAAGATAATCATACCCGGCATGGCCGTCTGCGGACAGGCCGAGGGCTTCGGTTGTCAGCAGCTGGTTGATGGTAAAGCAGTCATGGACTTCTGCAATATCCACGTCCTTGATAGTGATTCGGGCTTCTTCAAAAGCTTTGCGCACAGCTACCTTGCCGGCCATGAGTTCGTGCATGTTCGGCCTGACTGAAATGGCCAACCGTTCATTGACGTGGCCGATACCGGCAATTTGAACAGCTTTTTCTGTTTTGGCAATTTCAAGGTCGTCGCGAACCAGAATGACCGCGGCAGCGCCATCGGTTACGAGCGAACAGTCATGCAGGCGAAGCGGTGCGGCTATGATGGGATTTTTCTCATCGGGCAGGCCGAGAATCGCTTCTGCGGTTATCAGGCCAAGCCGATCCGCCACCCCGCCTTTTCCAAAATGCGCGAGCGGATTATCGATGCCGTTCCGGTAGTTGAGCGCAGAAACCGATGCGAGCATCCGTGCAAACCTTGTTGGTTCGAGGCCGTAATGGGAAGCGTAACCTTTAGCGTATTCAGCGAAAAGGCCGGGGAAGGTATAACCTTTAGCTCCTTCTTCAGGCCAGTAGGAACAGGTGGCAAGGGCGTGCGTGATACCCTTCGTATCCAGAAGGTTCATTTTTTCGACGCCGAGAACCAGCGCTACGCGGGCGCGGCCGGATTCAAGTGCATAGAGTGCGTTATAAATGGCGACCGATCCCGAGGAACAGGCATCTTCACAGCGGTACATGGGCTTGAAACGAAGCGCGTCGGGGGCAATTTCCGGGGCGAATGCCGCAAGATGTTCCTGGTTGGCGAAAAGTCCTGGCGCGCAGGAGCCAACCCAGACTCCATCGATGTCCTTTGCATCGATTCCAGCGTCGGCAATTGCACCACGTCCAGCTTCCAGCATGAGATCATACAAGGTTTTCAGGTCGGTTATCTCGCCTGTTTCCTTGTTCTTTTTGACAAAATTGCCGAATTGCGTGTTGTAAGCGCCGACAATACTGACATGAGCCATACCTGTTCCTCCACAAACTGCAGATGATTCGAGATTGTTCTATCTCCGTGATTTCGTCACGAAATCTTTTATTTTACATTTCTCAAAAAGCTTACAACCAGTTCTCTGAACTGTCCAGGATTTTCCACGATAACCGAATGCCCCGCCGACTCGACAATCCGCAAGTCGCCAGCGGGATAGGCTTCCGCCGTTTCTCTCGCCATGGCTTCGGTTATGATGTAATCCATTTTCCCCCAAATCACGAGCACCGGTTTTCCATACTCGCCGGTCCGTTCTGAAATATCGAATTTGCCGAGGGCTTCGGCGTTGCCGATCCAGGCTGGTTCGGCCATGGCCATCGCGTCATCGACGAGCGACTCGAAAAACGCGCTGTCCTGAAGGGTCGGAACTGTCGCCGCGAGCGCTTTTGAAAGAAAGGTGCGGTCTTTTCGCATCATTTCAATGAGCGGATAACGGTCTTTGGGAGTCAGGAGGCCGCGAGGCGAAGAAGAATCGACTAAAATCATTGCACGGGAAAGTTCCGGATATCGGAGTGCTATCGATTGGGCGACAGCTCCTCCCAGCGAATGGCCGACAAGGACTGGTTTTTCGAGCTTCAATTCTCGGATGAAGCCCGCGACATAGTCGGCATAGCGATGGAGATCGACCGGTTCCGGCAGCACACCTGAGCGCCCAAAATTCGGCATATCGAGGGCAATGGTTTTATACCCCGGAATTTCCATAACCCGGGAAAACCATCGGCTTGAGCCAGTGTTGCCATGGATATAGACAATTGGCACACCTTCTCCCGCGACGACATAGAACATCGCGATACCTGCTATCGTTACAAATGAATCCACCATGGTTTGCTTCCTCCTCAAGTTTTAAATTGAATCGCTCCAGACCGAGTAAATCTCAGTCTCAGCCATTGATTGCCGAGTTTACCGAGCCGCCAGGAAATTCCTCAGATGCAGCTGTACCAGCGCAGGCTCTTCAAGGACCGCCGCATGTCCGGCCCCCGGCAGAATGATCAGCTGAGAGCCCTTGATGCGCTGTTCTATGATTTTAGAAAACTTGTACGGCTTGAGAATGTCTTTTTCTCCGACCATGATCAGGGTCGGACATTGGATAGCAGAAAGGGATTCCGTCAGATTGATTTTCAAAAATGCCGCGCACAAGCGATTGAATCCTTCAAACCACTCCCTGGGCAGGTTCGTGACACTGGCTTCCCGTTTGGCGAGCAGTTCCCGGTTCGCGCCGATATAGCCGGGTGAATAATTCCAAGGGAGAATAGTGCGATAGAAAAGCCGCGCGTCCTTTTCAGCAGCTTGTATCCAGGAGTCGACAATCGCCTCGAGCAAAGGGTCCGTTTCGGAAACCCCGTCGATAAGCGTCAGAGAGAGGCACTTTTCAGGAAATCGAACGGCAAAAGCCATTGCGACCTCGGCTCCGTATGATGTTCCCACCAGATGAGCGCGGGCGATTCCAAGCATGTCCATCAGCTCAGCCAGATCCTGCGCGTGAAGATCCAGGCTGTATTCGCCTTCGGGCTTTTCGCTCAAGGTCTGCCCGCGCATATCATGGCAGAGACAGCGGTACTCCCCCTGAAAAGCCTGAACATAGGGAGCCCAATGCGCAACCGACATCGCGATGCCATTCAAAAAGACAATCGTTTCGTTACCCTGACCTGAAAGCTCGTAATAGAAGCTCACTCCTTGAATTTCAGCAGTCGGCATGCCTTTCCCCTTTGCGGCGCTAAAGTCCCAGATACGATTTCAGCACGTGCGGGTTGGTCTCAAGCCCCTTGGCCGTGTCTTCCAATACTATTTTACCGTTTTCCAATACATATCCCCGGTCGATGGACTTGAGCGATTCGCGTACATTCTGCTCGGTAACCAGAATGGATACCGTTTTTTTCAGCTCTTTCAAGACATCGAACACTTCACTGACAATCGATGGCTGCAGACCAAGCGAGGGCTCATCCAGAATCAGCAGTTTCGGTTTGGACATGAGTGCCCGGGCGATCGCGACCATTCTCTGCTGACCGCCCGACATGGTGCCTGCCAGCTGTTTCCGGCGTTCTTTGAGAATCGGGAAAAGCGAAAACATGGATTCCATCTGTTCCTGTATCGCGTCTTTGGCGTGGGGTATGTAGACTGCACCCAGCCGCAGGTTGTCCTCAACCGACATGCCCGGGAAAAGCTCCCGTTCCTGGGGAACCAGCGCGACACCCCTTCTGGCCATGACATGGGTTTCAAGACCAACGATATTGGTGCCGTCAAGTTCAATCGAACCTTTCCAAGGTTTGTTCATTCCCATGATGGCATTGATCAAGGTGGTTTTTCCCGCTCCGTTCGGGCCGAAAAGCCCAACCGATTCGTTTCCTATTTCCAGAGAAACTCCGTCGATTACTTTCATTCGGCCATAGCCGCATTCCAGTCCTTGTATCTTGAGCATCAGGCAGCTCCTCCCAAGTAGGCTTCAATAACCCGCGGATTTTTCGAGACTTCTTCATACGGCCCTTCCGCAATGAGTTCTCCCGATTCCAGCACAATAACGCGGTTGGTTAATTCTCTGATGACACCCATGACATGCTCCACCACACCGACTGCCAATTTCCTTTCCGCTGCGATTTTTTTGACCGTCGCAATCAGATCCTTGGTCTCATCGGAATTGAGCCCCGCCATGACTTCATCCAGGAACAGCACTTCAGGCTCGTTGGCAAGTGCCCTCGCGATTTCCATCTTCTTGATTTCCAGAATGGTCAGTTTTGCCGTATCACGCTCAAGATTTGTCAGCCCCATCTCTTCACAGAGACGCTCGGCCTTTCTGCGGGCTTCTTTCAAGCTGGATCCTTTGGCAAAAATCGAGCCGATCATAACATTTTCAACCAGATTGAGGTTTTCCAAAGGATGAATGAGCTGGTATGTTCTGGCTATGCCAAGCCGCGCTCGCTCGTGTGCGGGCATATAGGTGATATCGCGGCCATTGAAGGTAATTGTGCCTTCGCTGGGCATGATAATGCCGGAAACCAGGTTGATGAATGTAGTTTTCCCGGCTCCGTTCGGGCCGATGATGCCCAGGATTTCGCCCTGTTCCAGTTTGAAGGAAACATTGTTGACAGCGACAAGCCCCATGAAGCGTCGAGTCAGATTGGCAGTTTCGAGTTTTGTCATGCTGTCCTCCCCGCGCGTTTGCCCGTTGTCTGCCGAATCCTGCCAAGAAGTCCGTTCGGCATGAATAAAATGACCAGAATGATGATGATGCCATAGACAACCAGATGGCCGTATGGAATCTTCAGTTTGAGCCATTCAGCGGCAAGACCCAGCAAAATGGCGCCGAATATCGGACCGACTGTGCTGTAAACGCCGCCCAAGAGCGCCATAGCGAGCGGAAGCAGGGTGAAATCCGCGCTGAAAACGGTTTCCGGTGTCGCAAAGCCATAGGATTGCACAAAAATTCCGCCGAGCAGTCCTTGAATAGCTGAAGTAACGACAAAGGCGACCAAAAGCCACTTGAAAATGTCGATACCGGAAGATTTGGCTGATGTTTCATTATTTCGAATCGCGGTCAGGGCAAAATGGATTTTACTGTGCTCAAACCAATACGAAGCCGCGATGGCGACTGCCAGCCCTCCGAGCGTCAGCCAATAGAGCTTGCTTGAACTGCCGCCGAAAATGACGCCCTGCTGGATGACAATGCCTTCCGGTCCGCCGGTAAAATCATGCAGATTATGGATGATAATTCTGAAAATTTCGCCCAAAGCCAATGTAACTATGGAAAAATACATTGCTCTGAGACGCAGAATCATGAATCCAATCAGAAACGCCGCGAATCCCGCGACAAAAGCCGCAAATGGGATGGAAAGCCATGCAGGCATTCCGCCCCGGATCATGCCGAGAATACCGGCGTAAGCACCAAGTCCGAACAGACCAGCTATACCAAAGGATATCTGTCCTGACCGGAGCAGCATGTCCCATGTTATGGCCAAGGCCATGTACATCATGACATTTCGGGCAACCTGCAAGGGGTAGTCGCCGGCAAAAAGCGGCAGTGCGATTGCAATGGCACCGGCTGAAAGCGCGATGATGCGTGAAAGATTTCGGTTCACGACTTCCTCCCTTTCAGTGATCTGCTCATGATTACAACGATGATCAGGACAAAGAAAACAATGTCCGCCCAGGCTCGGGTTCCTCGGAACGCCCGCAGAATGTTCTCGGATATGCCAAGAAGGAGACTGGCTCCCAGAATGCCCGGAATATTGCCGACACCTGCCATGGCAATCAAACAGAAGCTTTTCATGGTAAAAGGTCCGCCGACGCTGGGGAATATTGCGGATTTGGTAAGAAAAAGCGCGCCCATGCCGCCTACCATGGCAATTGCCAGACCGAAGACGAGCGCATAAATTCGATAAACATCAATTCCGACAATAGCTGCACCGCGCGGATTCTGACCGACAGCGAGGGCTGCTTTGCCCGTCGTTGTTTTGGTCAGGAAATATTTCAATCCATACGCAAAAAGTATCGCTACAGCGACGAAAACAAAGGACCAGGTTCCAAAGGAAAGTTCTCCGATATCGATCGAGGATGAAACATAATCAAGCTGAAGCTTGTACGTTTGGGAAGTAAAAAGGAGATTGACACTCTGGCTTAAAGCTATTGCGATTCCGAAGGTCAGGATAAGCTGGTTGAGTTCAGGCGCTTTCAATGCGCGCTTAATAGTAAGCTGAAAAAGAACCCAGCCAAAAGCCGCCATGACCAAAGCCATGGGAATGATTGCCAGAAGCGGATCCATACCGAGCGCCTTGCAGACAAAATAGGTTGCGTAGGCAGCCACCATCATGATTTCGCCATGAGCCAGGTTGACAATATGCACAATTCCGAGGATGAGACCCATTGGTATCGCGATGGACGCGTACAGGCCGGCAGCCTGGAGACCGTAGATAACGACGGTGGGTTTCCACGCGAGAAGAGCGATTGTACCGATCACGGCCAGACCGGCCAGGATCGCAGTTCTTTGTTTCGGTGCCATCATGATCGCCTTTATAAATGGAAGATAAAGCCATGGGAAGCTCAGCTCCCCATGGCCCGGGTTTCAATCTGAATCAGCTAATCATTTCCATGCGGGGAAAGGATATACCGGTTCAGCAGTCGCAGCTTCGAACGGCCAGATTACTTCCTGGAAACCATTCTGCCACTGCAGGATTTTCTGGCGCGTAATGCCCTGGTGCTTGATGATATTGGAAGGTTTGAAGGTGATCAGCTCGCCCAGCGGTGAGGCGTATTTGGTCGCTTCAAGTGCTTTGACCAGCGGCGCTGTCTCAGTCGTTCCGGCGGCTTTAATGCCATCGGCGAGGATGTAGATAGCCGAATAGGCAAGCGGGGCGAAATAGGTAGCCGGCTCTTCTTTGAATTTTGCCACATAGGCTTTATAGAACTTCGCGCTGGCGGCGTTGTTTTCATTCATAGCCGGTGACCACATGCCATAGAGCATGACGTTGCGGGACAGCTTTGATGAACCGAAACCAATGGGCCATCCGGGGGGCGCTCCAAGATAGATGCCAGGGGTAAACTTCATAGCCTTTGACTGCTCGAGGAGCGGAAGCGCATCAGCGTCATATCCTGCCCAGAGGAAAAGATCCGGTTTGAATGCCTTGGCGCTTTCGAGAACCGCGGTGTAATCGCCGCCGCCAAAAAGCGCGCTCTTGAACGGAGCGCCATCGATGGTGTATCGCTTGTCACTGCCAAAAAGAACCTTTGTCGCATCCCACGAAGATTTGCCGAATGCGCCTTCTTCATAGGCCAGGAAGATTTTCTTGATCTGAATATTCGGATACTGCTTCTGGATGGCGTCCCAGCCTTCAGCATAGGAAGCGCCCTGATTGTAGTCCCATGGATGCAGATGGAAATAGAAATCCGATTCCGGGCTTGGTCCCAATGCCTTTTCTACTGTCGCGCTGCCCGCGGCTCCCGTGGACATGACGACCTTTCCATATTTCTTGAACGCTGGAATTTTGCCCAGCTCAGCGCCCGATCCCATGCCGCCGACAAAGACATCGACTTTATCCACTGTCGCGAGTTTTTCAACCGCAGCAGCGGCCTTGTCCGCCTTGCCTTCGTCATCGACAACGATGAGTTCAAGCATTTTGCCGTTGATACCGCCAGCCTTGTTGATTTCTTCAACAGCCAGCTGAGCGGCGGCGCTTCCCTGCTTGCCGGTAATATCGGCGAGTGTCCAGATTCCGCCGATCTTGATGGTGTTCTGTGCGAATACACTGCCGCCGAGAAGCAGCAGCACCGCAAGGACGGTCATCAATCTTTTCATGATTGCCTCCTGTATCCTGCCGTTTTCCGGCAGTTATCCTTTTTGAATCCGGTCCGGACAAGCCGGCCGGCTATGCCCTTGTTAAAGAACCAGGCCGCCGTCCACCCGCAATACCTGGCCGGTAATGAAGGCGGCTTCTTCACTTGCGAGGAACAGAACTGCATTGGCGATATCGATTGGCATTGCGAGCCTTCCCAGCGGGGTCTTGGCGATGATGGGTTCCAGGACCTTTTCAGGAACTGTTTCAATCATCGGAGTTCTGGTATAGCCGGGCGACACCGAATTAACCCGCACCTTGGCGCCTTTTCTGGCGAATTCCTTTGCCCAGCCCTTGGTCATGGTAACAACTGCGCCCTTGGTGGCTTCATAGTTCGACTGGCCGATATTTCCGTCGAGTCCGACAATGCTGGAAATCGAGACGATAGCCCCGACACCCTGATTCATCATATGCGGCGCGATGGCTCGTGTCATTTTGAAAACACCGGTCAGGTTGACATTTATGACGGCATCCCAATCTTCGTCGCTCATTTTCTGGATGAGCGCGTCACGGGTAATGCCGGCGTTGTTGACCAGCACATCGATCCGGCCGAATTCCGCCATGACCGCATCCACGAATGCCTGAATAGCCGCGGTATCGGTAACATTCACCACCGTGGGGCGAACATTCTTTCTTCCCGAAGCTTCGAGATCCGCAAAACCAGCTGCATTGACATCGAGCGCGAAGACCATAGCCGCGCCTTCATCGGAAAAACGGTCGACAATCGTTCTTCCAATGCCTCGCGCGCCGCCGGTTACAACACAGATTTTGTCCTTCATTCTTTCCATAATATCCTCCACTCTAATTTGCTATTCGTTCCAAGGTCCCCATCGGACGGTTGTCGCTGCCCAGACAAAGCCAAGCCCTGCACCAACCAGCACAACGACACTGCCATCATGAATCTTGTCTGCTGCGAGCCCCAGGGTTATCGAAAGGAGCTGATCGTTCTGACCGATATGGCCGTATTCATCGAGATAGGTAGACTGTTCGGGTTTCAGTCCCAGCTCTGCCAGCACGGCGTCATGCGCGCTTTTCTTGAAATGCAGAATGGCAAGATATCCGATATCCTTTTCTTCAAATCCCGATTTTTTCATCGATTCCCTGATGACGGCATAGAAATTGGGCATGGTTACTTCGCCAAGCTTTTTCTTGAATGCTTCTTCATCCGGCACAACGAAATAGGGGTGCGTTGCATCTTCGGCCGAAGGCGGCCATTTTTTCGACCCCAGCACCGGAACCACGCACATTTCAGACAAGGAGCCATCGCCGCGGAATGCCGATGCCAGTACCACATTCTTGCCCAGATTCTTTCTAAGAACACAGGCGGAACCGCCCGAACCAATATCCATCATAAAGCGAGTCTGCGGATTAGTGAGGTCGATGAGGTCATTATTTCGATACCCTGAAACGAGAAGAACCGTCTCGAGGTCGTCTCGCGTCAGCATGAGCGACTTGGCCAGATCCAGCGCAGCCATCATGGAACCGCACATGGCTTCCATGTCAAAGCTCCAAGCTTTTACGGCGCCGAGCCTGTTGGCGACGTTCAGCCCCGCGAGCCAGCAGGGATAATCCTTGTGCTGAGCTCCGTACCAGATTACCAGGTCAATATCCTCTGCCTGGATTTTCGCTTCTTCAACCGCCTTGAGCGCAGCCTTGTATCCCATGTCAGCGGTGCTGTCCTCAGGCCCCGCTACCGGCTTCGATTTTACGCCGAACTTCTGAGCGATAATGTCTTCGGGAACACCGGTCATGACAGCCAGATCTCCCGCTGTCATCCGCTGTGGCGGTATGTAAATCCCTATCCCCGCAATTCCGACATGCATGCCGGCCTCCAAAAAGTATTGAATCACCTCTCACTAGTATAGACATCACATTTCGAAATCCGTCAAGAGAAAAAATCGAACAAAAATACATTTTCTTGTTGAAATTCACCGCAAATCCAATATAAATCTATATATTAATTATAATTATTATATTTATCTATAAACTGAATCCAATTTTTGCAAAAGCCCTCATTTTCCAAGAATTTTTTAAATTATTCCTTGCACGATTTGAAATCATACCATATACTGATTTTAATTGACGGGTGAATCGGTTCTCATTCATACTATTTACCCGTCCGCGCATGTCAAGCGAGGTTCAGTATGGAAAACAGCTCCAGCAAAGAACGTCTCATTCTCTCCTCGATTGACTTGTTTTCAAGGAAGTGGTTCGGAACCGTATCTGTGGCCGAAATATGCAGAAACGCTGGCCTTTCAAACGGTCTCTTCTATAAATACTTCAAAGACAAAGAGGCGATTTTTAAAGAAATCCTTGACCTGGTGATAGCCAAGATCAGCAGCGCTGTAGCTCAGGTTGCGGGGGAGTCTGCGCTTGAGCGCCTAACAAGCTTCATTGACATCATCTATAGCTTCTCTCAGGAAAATACCGCCCTCGTCAAAGTGTTCAGAGAGGGACAGTACCGCTATTTCGAGTATGAAAAGCGGCTGAAAACGGTTTATGAACGTGCCCTGTTCTTCATCTTCAAAGCCGAACCTGATATTGCGGATTATCTTTTCGGGCTTGGCGGGCTTCGATTTGCGTCTATTCGCGCAGCCTTTCATCAGATTCCAGTTGAGCAAAAACGTCTGCTCGCGATTCTGAAAAATGGTATTTTTCATGGTTTGCCGATTGATGAAAAAAAGGTATTTTCCACATCCATCACTCCCCTGCCCCTGCAGATCATGCCCGACGGCAGGGAAAGGCTTCTGATAGAAGGTAAAACGCTGTTCGGCGAAAAAGGATATTTCGACACGAATATTCATGAAATAACGGACAAGGCGGGGCTCTCAACCGGCGCTTTCTATACCTATTTTGACAGCAAAGAATCCTTTTATTCCGAGCTTATCCATCGCGTCGGGAGGGAAGTCCGGCATTTCATTACCATCAATCTGCCGCCGGGGCTCAACAGCCTGGAACGCGAACTGCGGGGGTTGTGGCTTTTTATTGTCTATCTGTCCATCGACCGCACCTGCTACGGCATTGTCAGGGAAGCTGAATTCGTCCTTCCCGCAGAAGTTAAAATATATTATGACGCTTTCGCGGAAGGCTATCGCAAACATCAGGATCCAGGGATTGCCGCGCTTGATCCGACCGGCATCGAATTTCTGCTGGGAGTCGCCCACTATCTCGGCATTGAGGTAATTTTTGATGAATCACCCGCGAACGCCCGGAATGTCATTCTCCAGCTGGGCAGCTATTACCAGACAGGTTTTTCCGGAAAATTCGAACTATAAACGTGCTGTTGCACAAAGAAATGTGAATCGAAGGAAAGGAGGTTGAATATATGGCTTCAGTACGGATTGCGGGAACAGGGCTTTACGCGCCAGGCCCCGCAATCAGCAATGAAAAGCTGAAGGCTTTGACCGGCATCGAATTTGACAGCGCTAAACATGAAGAAAAGCTCGGCATTAAGCGCAGGCATATTGCCCGGCTTTCCGGACTCGACGAAACAACCGCGGATTTCGCGGAAAAGGCGGCCCGGCAGGCGCTCGCAAATGCGCAGATCGATGCGAACGATGTCGGAATGTTTATCGTCGCCACCGATACACCGGAATATATTTCACCGGCAACCGCAATTCTTCTGCAGGGCCGGCTGCAAGGCGCCGAACGAGAGTCCCGGGCTTTCGATGTCGGCGCTTCATGCGCAAGCTTTGTGACAGCCCTGGATATTTGCTCAAGAACCATGCTTTCGGATGCATCCATGCGCTATGCGGTTGTTGTGGGAGTCTACAATATGCCTGCCTTTGTCCGCCCCAACGACCCCTTCGGCTGGTCCATTTTCGCCGACGGCGCCGGAGCGGTTGTCCTTGAGCGTGTTGCGGGCCAAGAGCCGGGTTTCATTGAAAGCGCTTTCAGAGCCGACGGAACGCAGTGGAACTATGTGGGCGTGTATGCCGGCGGAACCCGAAGACCGGTGACCAAAGAGCTGTTGGACGCTGGAACCTATGGCCTTGAATTGCTGCAGCGCCTTCCCGGTGATCGCAACATCAAGCTCTGGCCTCCGCTGGTGCGGCGACTTCTTGAAAAAGCCGGTGTTGAGCAAAAAGCTGTTTCCCACTTCATCTTTACGCAGATCAATCAGTCAGTCATTGCCGAAGTCATGTCCCTGCTCGGCGAACCGATGGAAAAGACAACGACAATCATGGATGAGTATGGCTATACCGGCTCAGGTTGCGTACCGATGGCTCTGCACACAGCTTTGCAGAAGGGCACGGTAAAAAAAGGAGATCTGGTAGTCCTTGTCGCGTCGGGAGCGGGTCTCGCTGTCGGTGCAGTGCTGATCAGAATGTAAAGTAGCAGGGAAAAGCAGGAGGATTAAATATGAATTGGCTCGATCTGTATAAAAGCAAATTTATCAGTATTCCGGAAGCGGTCAATAAAATTGAAAGCAATCAGGATGTCATTGTCGCGATGTGCGCCTCGGAGCCGCAAGGTTGCATGTCGCAGTTTCACACCGTAGCTGACCGTGTTAAGGATGTGCGGGTTTTTTCCTGTCTAACCCTCAAGCCGTATGATTTCTATATGAAGCCCGAAATGAGAGGGCATTTTGAGCTGGCAAGCTGGTTTCACGCTCCCGGCTCCCGGGCAGCCATCAAAGCGGGAACAGGTACGGTAACCTTTGTTCCGAACATGCTCCATCGCTCGGCTTCGGATCGAATTCACGCGCATCAGCCAGACATTTTTTACGGCACCTGCACGCCGCCAGACAAACATGGCTTCGTTTCACTTTCACTCGGCATCACCTATGAAAAGGACATCCTGGAAGCAGCCAGGCTTGTCATTCTGGAAGTCAACCCGCGCCTGCCGAGAACACTGGGAGACACCCAGCTTCATATTTCAGAAGTGGATTTTTTTATAGACAATGAGCAGGAGGTTCCGGAGCTGCCGGCTCCCCAGCCCAACGCAACCGACCTGGCTATCGGCCAACATATCGCCGACCTGGTTGAAGACGGCTCGACAATCCAGCTTGGAATCGGCGGGATTCCCAACGCTGCGGCGCTGGCGCTTCGCGAGAAAAAAGAGCTGGGCGTTCATACCGAGATGTTTGTGGATTCCATGATGGAGCTGTATGAAATGGGCGTCATCACCAATCGGATGAAAACGCTGAAAAAGGGCAAGTTCGTCGCAACCTTCGCCATGGGTTCACGAAAACTCTACGACTGGCTGGATGACAATGTGGCTGTGGAATTCCAGCGGGGGAAATGGGTCAATGATCCAGCCGTAATCGCCGAGAATTCCAAAATGGTTTCCATCAACACCTGTCTCATGGTCGACCTGACCGGGCAGGTAGCGAGCGAGAGTCTGGGAACAGTACAGTATTCCGGAACCGGCGGCCAATCGGACACGGCACAGGGAGCAGTTGCCGGCAAAGACGGCAAGGGCAAGAGCATTATCGCCTGCTATTCCACGGCAAAAAACGGAACAGTTTCAACCATTGTTCCGGTTCTGCCTGAGGGAACCGCAGTAACCCTGCACCGAAGCTTTGTGGATCATGTCGTGACGGAGCATGGCATAGCAAGACTGCGGGGCAAGACAGTCAGGGAACGGGTAAAAGAGCTGGTGAACATTGCAAGCCCGGAGTTCAGAGAAGGTTTACTGGCAAAAGCCCGCGAGCTTGGATATATCTGAGAATAGTTCCAGCCTCATAAAACATGAAGGCCTGATACGGCAATTCGCCTATCAGGCCTCTTTTCCCAATATACAATCTTCGTGACACTAATCAATCTTCGGTAGGCTCAAAATCGCACTGCAGGAACTCCCAATGCTCAGGCGACCTCCAGAGACTTGAAAGCATCAGCTCCTTTATGAAAATCATCTCTTTTGGAAGACGGTCGTACAGCTTCATGAACAGCTCATCGTGTGAGAGAATTTCATTCATCCAGAGCTGGCGATCCACCGCCATGAGCTCGCTGAATTTTTCTTTTGGATAATCGAGCCCATCCCAGCACATATCCTCATAGCGAGGCATCCAACCGATAGGACTTTCAACCGCCTTCCCGTGATTATTGGCTCGATCTACAATCCATTTGAGAACCCTGATGTTCTGGCTGAATCCCGGCCAGAGGAATTTACCGTTCGCGTCCTTTCTGAACCAGTTGACGGAGAAGATTCTCGGGGGGTTGCGGATGTTGCGCCCGAACCGCAGCCAATAATTGAAATACGCTGCCATATTGTATCCGCAGAACGGCAGCATCGCGAAGGGGTCGCGCCGCACTTTTCCAACTTCGCCTGCCGCGGCCGCGGTGGTTTCAGAACCTAATGTCGCCGCGAGATACACACCATAGGCCCAGTTGAAGGACTGATAGACCAGCGGGTAAACAGTGCTTCGTCTGCCGCCGAAAATAAAGGCTTTGATAGGGACACCCAAAGGGTTGTTCCATTCAGGATCCAGTGAGGGGCATTGGGTCAATGGAGCGGTAAACCGCGCATTCGGATGGGCTGCGGGTTTGCCTGAAGCTGGATCCCAAGGATTTCCGCGCCAATCGATAAGACCTTCAGGCGGCTCTTCTGTCATTCCCTCCCACCAAACATCTCCATCGGGGGTCAGCGCAGTATTGGTGAAAATGGTGTTCGCCCGAATGCTCGCCAAGGCATTCGGATTAGACTTCGCCGAAGTACCCGGCGCTACACCGAAAAATCCCATTTCGGGGTTGATTGCCCGAACCTGCCCATCCTTGGCCGGACGAATCCACGCGATATCATCACCGATCGTGGTAACCTTCCAACCTTTAAATTCCTCGGGAGGGATGAGCATGGCAAAGTTGGTTTTTCCGCATGCACTGGGGAAAGCTGCCGCGACATAGGTTTTTTCGTGTTCCGGTGATTCGACACCCAGAATAAGCATATGTTCGGCAAGCCATCCCTGATCCCGTGCGATAACCGACGCTATTCTGAGGGCAAAGCATTTCTTGCCGAGCAGAGCATTGCCGCCATACCCTGACCCAAATGACCAGATTGCGCGCTCTTCAGGAAAATGAACGATATATTTTTCTTCCTTATTGCATGGCCAGGGAACATCGGTCTGGCCAGGTTCAAGCGGCATACCGACTGAATGGGCGCATGGAACAAATTCGCCGTTCTCCCCAAGGGCATCGAGAACAGCTGAGCCCATTCTCGTCATGATTTTCATGTTGGCGACGACATATGCTGAATCGGTTATTTCAATACCGATATGCGACATCGGAGAACCGATCGGTCCCATGGAGAAGGGGATGACATACATTGTCCTGCCCCGCATGCATCCGTCAAAGAGGCCCCTGAGTTTTGCCTTCATTTCTTTCGGATCCATCCAGTTGTTGGTGGGTCCGGCATCGACTTTATTTTTGCTGCAAATGAAGGTTCTGTCTTCAACCCGTGCTACATCGCTCGGATCGGAACGGGCGAGAAAGGAATTAGGCCGCTTTTCAGGATTAAGGGGAAGAAAGGTGCCTGATTTGACTAGAGCCTGGCATATCGTGGCATACTCTTCCTCACTGCCATCGCACCAGTAGACAAAATCTGGTTTGCACAAAGCAACCATCTTTTCGAGCCAGTCTTTGACATTCCGGTTTCTGAGATTTAACGGAAACTGCATGGAACCTCCCGCAAGGCTTTTTCAAGCGAGCAGGTGGGAGCGTTATTCGACGCAGATATAGCGCTCACCTGCTCGCATCGTCCAATTTTACACCTGAAAATTCATTTGCGGGGGAATAAATTGCATAATTCCGCAAGGTAAACCGAATTAGATGGCTTTTTCCATAGGCGGCCGACCGATTTGCAGCACAGCTCATGCTCTGCGGATTTTCATGTCTCCTGAAACTGTCTGGATTTTTATCGGAACAAATCCCTGCCCGATTTTCAAGGTTCGGTTTCCTGTTTGCATACAATCGTGATCTATCTCGCCTGAAACAGTCGTGTACGTTATCACAGCATCGAAATCCTCTGGATACCTCAGGCTCACATCTCCGGACGCTGTCGCGATTTTAACTGAATTTGCCTGCTCGTCGATTTCAAGCTGGATATCGCCGCTGGCTGTCTCCAGTATTGTATTTTCAGAACAGCGCGCCGCCTCGATATCGCCTGACGCGGTTCTTGCGGTCACATTGCCGCTGCAGCAATCGATGGTGAGGTTTCCAGATGCAGTCTGCAGCAGAAGATCTCCTACCCGATCGAGGATTCTGATATCCCCGGAGGATGTTACGATCTTGAGCTCATCCACATCGGCTGGAATCCACAGCTCCACAAGATCGGGATCTTCCTTTGGAGAAGCGGACCTGATTTCAACCTGCTGATTATCATGATTGATAATGCTTATTCCTGGCCCGTCTTTATCGCTCATGACCTTGATGCCATCTACCGAAAGCTTGACCTGGACATCGGCTGAACGGAAAGCAGCGCTGACTTTTCGAGCCTTTCCCGCAACTGCTGATTGAACATCGAATTGCGCTTCCGTCTTTCTTTTTGTGCCAAACATTCTGGCGATATCCAGCGCCCGTCTGATCACTTCATCCAGGTCCTGCCCATCAATGGTTATCCGCGGACCTTTGTTTTTTTTATCTTCAGTCGATGTTCTCGAGGTTTCTTCCGGCTTTATTCCAGCCTCCAGGCAGAGCGATCGAGCCAGATTTTCAGGATTTTCAAGACAAGCCAGGATTTCGCTTTCACTTGCTTCAGGACGCGATGCTGAAAGGGTATCGATATGATCTTCAATTTCCAGCAAAAGATCCCGGCGGGTCTCAGCATCAAAACCGGAAAGCCCGGCTTCGAGCCTTTGGATGTATTCCTGTCTTGTCATATCGATTTCCCCTTTTTGGAGAGGCGGGATCGGGCAATCTCGCTCCTTTCATATTCTTCTAGCATATTCGACAACAGGTTCTGTCCGCCAGTGGTAATGCTGTAATATTTTCTCGGGTGTCCAATATCCGGTGTTTCCCAGCTCGAAATAATACTGCCATCCTTGGTCATCCGCATTAAAAGCGGATAAAGCGTGCCTTCCGATACATCGATGCCAGCTACCCGCAGGCTTTCCATGATCTGGAGGCCGTAGCTCCTTCCTTCCTCAGCGAGGAGTTCAAGAATGCATAATTCAAGAAATCCCTTTCTGAACTGGCTTTTCCATTTCTCAAAAAGCTCATCAGTGTTATCCATGAGCCTTTCCTTCAGAATGTTTCCCCATGCGATGCGGGGCTCTTGCCTGAACGGCAATACCCCGCGAGGTACATTCTCCAATGGTACTCAAAGCGGCGGATTTTTGTCAAACGACATCTTGCGATACAGTTCAAAAGTCTCTTTTGAAGTATAGATGTCTGCCCTGCCCCTTCTTCCGTACACATCCGCGAGTGTTACGCCAGCGCTTCCTGCTGCCCTGCCCTTGTGGCCATCGGCATCAAGATCGACAGAAGTATTGCGGAATGCGCCGGAAACCGCGCGCACCATCCCGAGAAGTGACCGCATGACGCGCTTCACATCTACCAGAATTGCTTCCATAGCTCTCTCCTTTTCAAAAATACTATGTAATACATAATATAATAGATACCACAATATTCGTCAATAAAAAAAATAAAAATTTTGCTAAATTCCTACACAAATCCCCAACAATATGGGAAACTGGAGGCATGCTTGCCGATGCGCACCTCCATCTTGCAGATCTCGCGGAAAGAGATCCTGGATTTCCCGCCCGAATCCTCCATGACAGCTGGAGGGGAGCCGCTGTCTCGCACGATCCTGAAGAATTCGTGCGGACCGAGGAACTTCGGAGACAGCTTCCTCCGACCCTGCATGGCTTTGGCATTCATCCGCAAAACCCCCGGGAAGATACCGCAGACTTCCTCGCGGAGCTCTGCGCCAGCCAAAAAATCGATTTTATCGGAGAAGCCGGATTCGATTTTTTCAGCGCTTCGCCTGAGGGAGTGGTTGCTGAGCGGGTACGAAACCCGGAAAACCTTGGCCGCCAGCAACTGGCCTTTGAGTTTCAGCTCGGGCTCGCTGTCCGATACAGGCTGCCTCTTGTAATCCATGTTCGGAAGGCAATGGATATTCTCCTTGCGTATGGGCGCGAATTGTCTTCAGCCCCTTCGGTAATTTTCCACTGCTGGCCCGGCAATCCCCTGGAAGCTGAAGCCATTCTGAAAAAAAACGTCAATGCCTATTTTTCTTTCGGAACGCCGGTGCTGAGAGGCTCAAAACATGGGCTTGCTTCACTCCGCGCAATCCCGCGCGAGCGTATCCTTGCGGAAACCGACGCACCATGGCAGCCGCCGCATCATGCAATCTATACATGCTGGGAAAATATCGAAGATGTGACCATAGCGATCGCACGGCAGCTGGATTTGGCAAAAACAGCAGCCTGCACTCTGCTGTATGACAATTTTCAAATTGCGTATCGAACAGGAATTTAGTATGGCATTCAATGAACGACTGGCAATCATTACCGGTTCAAACGGACTTGAAAAGCTGAAAAACGCACGTGTCGCGGTGTATGGACTTGGCGGAGTCGGCGCTGTCTGCGCGATGGATCTGGTACGCTCAGGTATCGGAACGCTTTATGTTATCGATTTTGACCGGGTCGAAGAAAGCAATCTTAACCGGCTCTATTTCGGCTATCTGAGTACGGTAGGCAAAACAAAAATAGAAGCGTTCGAGCAGTTTGCCCGCGATGTAAACCCTGCAATCAAAATAATTGCTCGCCGTATTTTCTTCAGCGGCGAAACCGCTGCCTCCATCGTCGATACTGAAAGCGATTTCCACGCGGATTGCGTAGATTCTCTCAATGCGAAAGTTCAGCTGATAGCCGCGCTGGTCCGGGGCAAGCACCGATTTATCGCCAGCATGGGGACTGCCGGGAGACTTGCGCCTGAAAAGCTGAAGCTGGGGAAAATCCAGGATACCCGCGGCTGTCCGCTCGCGCGTAGTGTGCGGACCCGTTTGAAGCATCTCAACATAGGGGCGAATTTTCCGGTCGTCTGGTCCGATGAAGTGCCTGCAAAGCCAATCGAGCCGGAGGTATCAGCGGAGGAAGAAACACAGACAGCGGAATCCAACCCAGATCAACAAGCCGGCTCTTCAGCGCCCCGTGGCCGGAAACGCCTGACGCAGGGCTCCAGCCCTTTTGTCCCCCAGACTGCGGGACACATCATGGCAAGCTGGATTGTCCGCCAGATACTTGCCGAATCCGAATATCCATCCAGACAAGGAGACTGACATGTTTCAACCATTTCGTCTCGAACGGTACTTTGCCCAACACGAATTTTCCGCGAGGCACCTGCTTTGCACCAGCGATTGCGAGAGCATGACGATCGATGAGTTGCTCACGATCGGAGCTCCAGCCGGATCTATGTCCGGGCCCGCAGCCGAGCCCGAGTCAGCGGCTGCGCTGGCAATGGCGGTGCCAGTAACGGCGAAGGGAAATTCTTATGCCTGTCTTGGAAAAACCTGGCTGGGCTATACGGAATCCAGAGGGGCACCAGCTCTCAGAGCGGCAATCGCCGCTCTGTATCGGGATTTGGACATGGAAGAAGTGCTAGTCCACTCCGGTGCTGAAGAGGCAATCCTCAATGTATTCCTGGCTATGGTCGGCAAGGATTCTCTCGTCATCGTCAATACACCATGCTATCAGTCATTGATGGAAATCCCAGCCGGTCTGGGAGCGAAGGTCATTCCCTGGCAGATACGATGCGAAGGCGAGGCATGGCGACTTGATATTGATGCACTGGACGGGCTTCTTGACTCAGCGCGGCGCGGACAGGACAGCTCTGCACCCCTGGTCGTTCTCAACATGCCCCACAATCCCACCGGCGCTTTGATAAGCGCAGAAGAATTCGACTCTATTATACAAGTCTGCAGACGCCATGGCGCGATTCTTTTCATGGATGAGGTGTACCGCCTGCTGGAGTACGACGAGAAAGACAGGCTTCCGGCAGTCTGCGAAGCTTATGAAAATGGCATATCGCTCTCCGTGCTTTCAAAGGCATGGGGACTTGCCGGGCTGAGAATCGGCTGGCTTGCGACAAAACGGCGAGACCTTCTGGATAAAGTCGCTGCAATCAAGGACTACAATTCGATTTGCGCCTCCGCGCCCTCCGAACAGCTGGCCTTGCTGGCAGTCGGGAACACAGCAACAATCGTTGGCAGAAACCGAGCCATCTGTGCGGAAAACCGGGTGCTGTTCAGCCAATTTTTCAAGGCCCACGAAGAACTTTTCTCATGGATTCCGCCCAAGGCCGGCTCGGTCGCCTTTCCTTCGCTCAAAGCGGAATTGAAAAAGACTAGGATCCCGTCTGGCAACTCTGCGGCAATATCAGCCGACCTGTCTGATGCATTGGCGGAACAGGACGCGGAGCTTTTTGCCCGGGTACTGCTCGCTGAAACCGGCGTCTTACTGCTTCCCGGCGTTCACTATGCCTTTGACAAGGCTTATTTCAGAATCGGGCTGGGAAGGCGTTCCGTGCCTGTCTCTTTGTCGATTTTTGACGCATGGCTCCGGGAAAAAGGTTTTTGAACGGCGGGTACGATGCAAATCGCTTCCCGCACCAAATGTTATTGTCACACGCCAAAAAGGAACCTCGCCGGATTTTCCGAACCGAATTTGTGCTTCAATGCAGAATCGAGCGGACTTTCTTCGAATATCGCAAAATATTCGAGATAGGAGTTGACTTTCAGCAGATTGACCATAAAATCCGAGCCGAACATGACCCGCTGTTCGACAACCTTCCGATCGCTCTCAGATAGATTGGCGAGCATCTCGAGAAGTTCCTGATAGAATTGGGGATACACCCCATCGAAAGAAAAATCGCTGTACACGTTCGGATATTCCAGCATGAATTTCAGAATTCGATTCCGCCACTCATGCTGATCATTGATTCGCTTGATCTGGTTATGCAGGTAGCCAAAATGCGCAAAATTGATTCGCAGATTTGGAAAACGCAGTAAGACTTCCGTATATCGCTCTGGAGCGGTGTATGTCCAGGCTTTTTCGAGCTGAATGACGCGAAAACCGCCGTCATCGCAATGGGTCGTGATGGGTATCTGGTTTGTTTCGCAAAACTGATACAGAGCTTCGGCTTTTTCCCGTTCGGAAGGCTCGGAAGGCCAGGGGTCGAAACCGAGCGGCGGGTACAGCTTGATGCCCGCAAAATAATTATCTTGCCCAAAATTGCCTTCGGATTGAAAATCAATCATGTCCGCAAATTGGCTCCGCCGCTGGGTCATGCACACCGACTGCCGCAATCCGGGATTCGTCATTGTCTGAGCCTCAGGCTCAGCTGGAGCTTTCAGCATGGGTTTGGGAAACCATTCAGCCAGAAAGCGCTCCAGTTCAGGCAGGGAATAGCGGCTCGGATTGACGCCTAAAAACGGGTACACTTCGAGCAAGCCGTCGGGGCGCTGTTTCCGGTATTCCCGGATTCCCATCAGCACATCCACAATCTGGGCTTTCATGGATTTCCGTGGATACCGATTATAGTAGGTGTCGGGCTTATATTCGCCGCTGGTGTTGAAGTCTATGAGCAAGGGGCAGATGGCGAGCCGGTCGTAGGTTTTTCCGCCCAGTTTGAGTTTGTTCTGACTGATCAGCGGGAGGAGCCTGTCCTTGCTTGCCGCGCGGGCTTTTTCCTGTCCAAAATCCGGCAGATACAAGCCCGCAAGATCATCCTCCATCATCATGAAAATATCCCCAGGCTCATTTTCCATGACCGAGAGCATGTTTCTGAGCTTTTCTCCGCCTCGATGAAAAAAGGATGAAACCAGATACTCAGGAGCCGTCAGCTGGCTGTATACCGCTTCAAGCCGCCGGTTGCGGATGGTCTGAATGAGGGCCAGAAATGAAGGGTGCGCTAGAGTATGGGCATGGCAATGAATATCGAAAAACATCCGGTTCTTCATGCTGGTTTCTCCTCAGGCTTTGACTGTGACGATTGCTCAATCAGCGCTTTTCCCTTCGTTTTTCCCCGAATTGGCAAGGAAAATGCCCAAAATGATAACCACCGCGCCTACCCCTTGTACAATATCGAATTTTTCCCCCCGGACGGCAACCCCTGCAACAACTGTAATGACCGTGATCAGATTGGCAAACACCGCTGATTGCGAAGCCTTCAGCCGTGTTAAAGAAAAATTAATCAGGAAAAAGGCTATGACGGAAGAAAGCACGCCAAGATAGAAGATGGCAAACCAGACGCTCAATGCTCTCGCGGGCAGACTCGACAGAACAAGATTCTGAGCTCCCGCACTGGGAGGCGGCAAGGAGCCCCCATTGGCCATATACCGAACCAGCACAATGATGCCGAATGCCAGCGCACCCGACCACATCATGGCAAAGGTTCTTTCATAATCGGTAAATGTCCGCGATGCTTTTCGGGAAAAAATATTGAAGAACGCAGCGCTCAGCATGGAGCCGATCAGCAGAATCGCCCCGCGAAGCGTACCCTCCGCACCAGTCTGCGACTGCGCCCCGAGAGCCACCACGATAACCACACCAAGCACCGAAAGCCCCAATCCAAGGCTCTGAATTTTCGTGATTCTTTCCTTCAGAAAGACAAGGCCCAGCAAGGCAACAATGGCAGGCAAGGCTCCCAGAATGATGCCGGCAGTGCTGGTGGCGGATTCCCTGACGCCGTATGTTTCAAAAATAAAATAGAGCACCGGCTGGAACAGCACCATGCCCGCGAGGATGCCGATTTTTTTGCCACTATATCGAATTTTGATAATGCCGGTTGCCGCCAGAATCGTCATCAAAATCGCAGCGACAAGAAAGCGGACAAAGATGAGCTCCATCGGGTCCAGTACAGCCAGCGCACCTTTGGTAACGAGAAACGAAAAGCCGAAAATCGCAGCATAGCCGGTTCCCGCCAGAAGACTCAAGGATTTACTCATGGCTCTGAACCCTAGCACTCCGAAAGTTCTTTTGCAATCAGGGGCCAAGGTTGGAAAGCCCTGCAAACTATGTTATAGTATAAATGGAAGGAAATAATGACAGACACCAGCATAGAAGCCTTTTGGGCGGATTTCGAACGCCAGACCGGCGAACCTGTCCTCTGCCGGACCATGGGGCAGATGTTCTCAACCCCGAAAGACCGGGGAGACTGGGGCTTGATGGTTCTCTCGCCGACATCGTTCAGATTCAGAAAAACACCTGGCGAAAACTGGTTCGCCTCGATTTTCAAAGCCTCAGCGCCCGTCGTCCCGCGGCAACAAGAAGAAGATATGATAATCCCCTATACCGCAATGCTGGAAATAAAGCCTCCCAAGAAAACCATCCTCGATATTCTATTTGGAAGTCCCTTCATTTCATTCAGCCTTATCTACACCAAAGGCGATGAAACGATGCAGGTGCATTTTGCGGTTGACCCGAAAAGCGATTTTCTGGCCCGGCTTAAAGAGCTATCGAAGTTGTAAGCTCCCAGGGTTTTGGAGCACTCGCGAGATCCTTCGCACACCACAGCGCGCCTGCCGCTTTCAATTCGGATTCAGAAAAACTGGATGTTATCCCCAGACAGCGGCAGCCTGCACGTACGCCAGCGATAATTCCATTGACAGCATCTTCTACGACCAGACATCGATCAACTTGAACACCAGTTTTCCGCGCCGCAAGAAGATAGATATCAGGGCTCGGCTTCTTGTGCTCCACTTCAGAACCCGTCACAAAAGCGTCAAAGAAGCCTTCTTCCACACCCAGCACCTTCAGGTTGATCAGCACCTTGGTTTTGTCAGCCGCCGAAGCCAGCGCGATTTTCATCCCGGATTTCTTGCATGCCGAAAGATATTCCCGGGCGCCTGCCAAAACCCTGATATGGGTTGAGGCCAGCTGTCCGTAATATTCATAGGTTAGTGCCTTGGCTGACGGCACATCAATTTCGATTCCCCGCTCAGCGGCCGGCCCGCCGAGATAACGATCCTCGCCGGCACCGACATAGGGTAAAAACGCGTCTCGAGGCATTTCTACTGAATATTTTGCTTTGAACATCATCTGAGCCGCCAACGCGATCAGTTCCTCAGAATCGACCAGAACCCCATCCATATCGAAAAGTACGGCCTCAAATGCTTTGCTGTCATTGTTCAGCACAGGCTCCTCCTGATTTCCGGCATTATCGGCTGGCTGGCAAACAGGATGCAAGCCCTCAGCCAGACATTCTCATTGCCCTTTTTCACTGAAAAAGCTATCTTGAATCTGATGACCGATTTCTATGCGCTCATAAATGCCTCATCCCTGCCATACTTCGAATACGGAGTGTCCGCACTTGATCGATACAAAGGCCTCAAGCCGCAGGAACCAATCCGTTTCTTTGCGGTGCATGGCAGCCTTGTGGATGTTGCCCGTCTTTTCGATTCAGTCGAATATCCGGGCCTGCCCTATGCTGATGCCATGATTGGCAGGGCAAGCATCGGTTTTGAAGCGCGTATCAAATGCATTGAGGACCCAGGGCAGGCTGAAAAACATGCTTCACCGTTCATGGAATTCCGTTGGAATCCTAGAACCGGTCATTTTCTTGATCCTGCATCAATGTATCAGAATGTAAAACAGGATGAACTCGTTTTATCTCCGGCTGATTCTGAAAACGCGCTTTTTGAAACGGCGATCCTGCTTTCGCGCTTTCCCTGCCAGGAAGATCAGGCAGCGGGCAATAAGCCGGCAAGCCAAGGGCTTGCAACCTGCAAGATGAGAAAAACGAACCTGCCTGTCTCAGTGCCCGAAGTTTTCCAGAAGGACCTCCTTGAATTGATTTTGCAAGGCAAATACGCAAGTCAGGCGCTGGATTTTCTGGAGCGCTCGGGCTTTGTTAAAAAATTCTGGCCACTTCTCGCAGCGCTAACTGATGTGGATCATGCCAAGGATTGCCATCCGGAAGGGGGCGGTTGGTCCCATACCATGGAGGCCTTAAGCCAACGTAAAACCTTTGACCGGGCAATTTCGCTGGCTATTCTTCTGCATGATATCGGCAAACCGCTTTCAACGCAAAGTGAAGGACGAAAATTCGATCGGCATGCCGAAATCGGGGCCGATCTTGCGGCGCGATTTCTGAGATCGCTGCACTTTGAGGAAAAGCTCATTGAGGACGTCAGGTTCATGATCAGATGGCACATGATGGTCGCGGCCTTGCCCAGACTGCCTCTTGCTTCGGTACGTTCGATTGTCTTCGACAAACGGTTCCCTGACCTTCTTGAATTGTTCCGCTGTGATGAATTTTCCACTTTCAAGGGACCCGACGTATATTATGCCTCCTGTGCCGCATATCGTCAGATCATGAAAAACAGGAAAAACCCATACAGGAGCGATACAGGAGAAAAATTGCGGGTTGGTGCTCCGCTTGGCACAAAACGTCAGTTATAAACAATTTCGCCGAATCACCTGATGGCCTGAAGCGTTATCAGACGACGCTGATGGGATCGTAGGCGACTGCCCATTTCGGACTCTGGAAATTGGTAAATTCATGATAATGACGCGCCAGCACTTCTACAATTTCCTGATCAAGAGACATGGAGCGAAGTGTTTCAAAAGCTGAAAGCACATCAACAGGTTCACGATACGGTCTGTCTCCGATAAGAGCCTCAAAGACATCCAGAACCGCGATGATTCTGGCATCCAGGGGTATTTCGTTACCTTTCAAGCCCTCTGGATACCCTGAACCATCCATTCGTTCATGATGATACAGTACGGTCTTTTCCAGATGGGAAAGCTCTTTGAAATTTTTCAAAATTCGGGATGAAATCAGCGGATGGGTTTTGATGTATTGGATTTCTTCGATCGTCAACGGGCCGTTTTTCGTAAGAATGTCAGAGGGAATGCTGATTTTGCCGATATCATGCAACAGCGCGGCTGTATAGAGATTCCGAAGTTTTGCCCCCCGGAAACCCAGCTTCTTTCCAATGAAGAGGGCCAGCGCGGCTACCCGGCGTGAATGGTTTGCCGATGATTTTTCAGTCTGCTCGAATAAAAAAATTATGGACTCAAGCCCTTTGGTTTCGTAAAAGTACACTGTCCGCTTTTTCAAGTACATCCAGAGCGGATACCCGAGAGCAATCGACGCAAAAGCAGCAACTAGGTAATCTATGAGAGAAAACAGGGGGGTGCTGAACCGGACCCGGATGCCATAAACAAGCACTGTACCATGCAGCGGGTCTATGACAAGATCCCCAGCAGGATGGATTGCATTGATAATCTTCTGCGCGTCCAGGATGACAACTGCCTTCCAACCCGGCAAGGCTTCATAGCCAAAATCATCCTTGATTGAGTAGGCAAGATATATTGATTGATTCAGACCTTCAATTTCAAAAGATTCTGAAGGAGGCACCCCCGGCTGGACAGTGATATTCTGAACAAAGGGATAGGCTTCATAGACAGGTTTCAGCAGCTGAACGGCAGCTGCCATCTGGCGCCCTTTGATAAGATTCTGCAGTTCGCTCCATGAAAAATAACCATCCTCAAGTGCCGTTGCCTGCATGGAAATGACCGCGGACATGGCGGTTCGGATGGAATCGAGCTTAAGTTCTTGCTCTTTATGCCGTATGGGCACAAGTACCAGCAAAGAAAGCCCGAAGAGGATAATCAGGAAGAAAGCCATTTTTGACAATGCACGTTTCATGATATTGACCTATTCGTATCACAAATCCAGCTAATTGTCTACTAAAACAGACAAATCGATTCTGCTAGGCTTTCATACCGGAAAATGATGTGTTTTTCTTATAATCGTTAACAATAGCCATCGCATCCTGCTCCTGCTCGTCCGGCACGACAATCGAAACGCCATTAATGTCTGTCGAAAAAAGCGGATTGACATCCAGCATCCTGTCAGCGAAAACTTCAGCTTCAATCCCCGCGGACTTCAACATGCTCGCTAGAACAAGCGCGTCATCCTGGAACATTGCCCGATAGACGGTTTTCAATGCATCACCCTCCTTTGAGCTTCAATTGCCCCGATGCCTTTATCAAGGAGCGGCCCCAGCCTGCGGGCTCCTGTATCCGTAACCAGCCAATCCTCTTCAATGCGCATGCCGCCCGCGCCTATCCAGGCTGCCAGTCTGTCATAGCGAATCAAATGCTTGAATTTTTTTTCGCTTCTCCATAATTCAAAAAGCCCGGGAATAAAATAGATCCCTGGTTCAATGGTATGGGCCATGCCCGGCTTGAGGGTTTTCGCGAGCCGAAGTGAGCGGAGTCCGAATTGGCTGCTCCTTGGCTGGCCGTCATAGCCTACCAGATCTTCTCCAAGATTTTCCATATCGTGAACATCAAGCCCGATCATGTGCCCGACGCCATGAGGGAATAGCAAGGCATGGGCTCCGAGTGCGACAATTTCATCAGGTTCGCCTTCATAGAGCCCCAGGTCCACCAAACCTTGGGCGAGCGCCTGTGCAGCCGCGAGATGCACATCCAAAAATCGTACGCCCGGTCCGGTTTTTTTGATAGAGGCTTCCATCATGGCAAGCAAAATCGTATAGATTTCCTTCTGCCTGGCTGTAAACTGCCGACCGACCGGAAAGGTTGTCGTCAAATCTCCGGCATAGCCGTTTTCAGATTCGGCTCCGGCATCGAGGAGGAAAAGCTGGCCATCCTCACAGACAGCTCCGTAATCATGGTTATGCAGGATTTCTCCATGCGTCGTGGCAATGGACGGGAAGCTGAGCGAAAACCCCCTGCTTTCTGCGACATAACGTGCAAGGCTGGCCGCTTCCCATGCCCGCCAGCCGGGATGCAGGCTGGAGAGCACCGCCTGATGCATTTCTGCGCTGACTGCGGAAGCTGCGTCCAGCTCCCCTATCTCCTCGTCCTCCTTGACCTCGCGCAGCGCTATGACGGCTTTGGTCAGCTCGAGGCTTGCCCCTATCCCAACCTGCTCGAGCGGCATGCCAAGGAACCTGCTGAAACTTTGCGCGGTATCGACTCTATAGGGTTTCAGATAATGTATCCTTCCATACCTCGCCGCCTGTCCGATGTGCTCAGCAAGCTTATCAATACTGGCTGTTTGGCTAATGCCGCCCAGCGCAGCCAGTTCCTCCAGCGAAGGACGGGGGCCGGTCCACACCATGTCATGAACCGTCAGCTCGGTGCCGAACAGCGTGGTTTCTCCGCCCGCGATATTTATAAGAGCAGCCATGCCTGGTTCCCTAAGCCCAATAAAGTAAAGCCAGGTTGAATCCTGCCTGAATTCATAGCAATTATCCGGATAGTTGCGGGGACTTTCGCCATTCGCCAGCAATACAATAAAACCGGTTTCGACATTCCGGTCTTTCAGCTGGGCAAGAAGTTTCGCGCGCCGGGTGCGATAGGTACTTTGATGAAACATAATGAAATAGTAAACACCGAATCCGCAAAGGTCAATGTAAATCTTTCCCTTCTATTAGAAAGTGCAAAACCTTCTATCGGTAAATTGCTATTTTCTTTTCCTTGTATATGGTATGAGCAATGGACTATGTCAGGGAATGCTTTGTACTCAATCTGAAAATCAGAAGAAAAATTATGCGCATGTCCCAGGAAAACCTGGCCGAGGCGGCAGAAGTTTCCTCTGGCTATATCGCCAATATCGAAACCGGCAGAAATTTCCCATCGACCCAGGTTATCCTCAAACTTGCCAAAGCTTTGAACGTTGATCATTGGAATCTTTTCGTTGACCCGCGCAAAGAGGATATAGGTTTTTCTAAAGACGAAGTCTTTTCGATCATTGACAATTTCAAAAACTACCTTATGGGCGAACTTCCCAAGCGATACCCCTCCAAGGTTGACAGTGACGGTCAGAAATCCTAGTATTATAAGGATGAAGAAGTTTCACCCGAACATACAATCAAAAGCGAGCCGCGGCCGACAAGGCATGCCGTTCTTCCTGCTGGCCGCTGTTTTTTATATATCTATCATATTCCCAACTCAAGCCCAAACAGGGCAGGCTGCACAGGCTCCAGTCGCAGTCCCGGTCGCGCTTGAAAGTGGTATCCCCTATACCGAGACGCTTCCAAACGGCCTCGATATTATCCTTCTGCCGCAGAATGGCGCAGAGAAGGCTGGCTTCAGCCTGATTTTCCGCGGGGGAACGGACGCGCAAACTACTAAAACTGCGGGCCTTTTCAAATTGCTCGAGCACTTGATTTTCCGCGGTGTTGCCGCCTCACCCGGAGAGCCCGAACCAGCCGGCGTGCTCGAGTCCCTGAGCGCCCAGGATCTTCATGGCGGCGTCCAGCAGGATCGCTTCTTTTTTTCTTTCACAACCCGTCCCGAGCAGGCAACTCAGGCGCTCGATACCTTGCTGTACCTTTTTTCAGGGCTGAGATTGGAAAGCGCCTTTGCCGACCCCAAAGCCCTGTCCGACGCTAAGGACATGAGCCTGCTTTTCATTAATCAGGAGTTTTCAGACCCAAGCGCCATTTACGAGAATTCGATTGCGAGGAAAATATTCGTCTCGGCGCCGTGGCGATTCGACATCGGCGGCCCGGACTACATTATCGATTCCGTAACGGAGGACATCCTCAAGGATCATGCCAAGACCTGGCTTCTGCCCAATAACGCCTGCCTCATAGTCGCCGGCAATTTCGATCCGGAAGCGATCCGGAAGGAAATTCCCAAGCGTTTTTCAACCTGGGCAAAAGGACCGAATCCCCTCGCCAAACCTCTGCCTGTCTTCCCCAAACCAGGCATCACCCGCCCAACCTTCATGGTATTGCCCGATCCCTCGATTTCCGAAGGAAAAGCCCTCATTGAAATGCGGTACCGAGGTCCCGACGCCTCGTCTACGCGCTATCAATCAGCGCTGCTGTGGTCGGTGATGGCGGACAATCCGGAAGGCAGGCTCGCAAAAGCTATAAAAAAGGGGCTACCCGCATCATCCAATCCTCAGAACCTCAGCACCCGGTATATCGCCGCTCCCTTCGCATCATGGCTTTCAGTCAGCGCCGAAATCGCCATTGCGGCAAAATCCAATCTGCCAGACACCATCCTCACCTTCAAGGAGCTCGTCAGATCCACGGAAATGTATGCCATGAAGACAAACTCGGCTTATTTTTCAGTTTCGGAGTATGAGAAGGCAAAAAGCGAAGTAAAAGAGCAGCGCATGGCTGCTTTTTCAGACCCGGCTGAAGCCTTGCTGGAACTTGGCGGTTACTGGATTCTGGGCGGGCTTTCATTCATCAGAGATATGCCGAATCGAATCGAAAAAGTGACATCCAAGGACATCATGGCATTTGCAGATGAATATTTCATGAAAAACCTTGAGGTGCTGGCGGTTCGGCTCAGCCCCGAAGATTATGCCAAACAGAAAAAATCCTTTGACAGCTATGGCTTTGAGCAGATGACTGCACAGAAAGCTTTCTGGTGGCGATGATGACGCTCATTGGATGAGGCTTCTGAAAAGCCGGGCAGATTTGGGCATGGCTCCTATTTAGTGTCGAATTCTTCCTCGAGCGAGATGATGCTGGGCAAACCTCGAAGCGATTTGGAAACCTTTTTCAGGCTTTCCCGGTTATCTGCCTCCATGGTAAAAAAGCCGGAAAGCAATCCGTCCCCCCGCTCTCCCAGCTTTCCTTCCCGCAGTCTGCCTGAATATTTCCGCACCGCCGATTCAATCTCGGAGAAAATTCCCGGCACCTTTTTGGTCGTCACCCTGAACCTCGCGATTGCGCTTGAGCCATCCTCCCACCTGACCTCGATTTTCCGCTCCTCAAAATCAGCAACAGCTGCGATGGAACGGCAATCAGCGCGGTGGATGGTAATGCCCCGGCCCCGCGAGACATAGCCGACAATGGCATCGCCAGTGACCGGCCTGCAGCAGCCGGCAATCCGGATCATCATGTTCCGGGCTCCGCCGATGCTCAGACCCGCCTTGTCGCTTCGAAGTTCCTGACCAGTCCGATAACTCCGGAACTCAAGCTCTGTCTTGCCCGGCTCAAATGCTGGTGCTTCCTGCTGGCGCGATCCATGAAGCTTCGCTTCTTCTGCGGCCTGTTCTTTGCTCCGGTCTTCAGATTTTTCCTTTTCCGGATGCTTGCTGACAACAATGCTTTTTTCAATGGCGAGCACCTGCCCGCTCTGCACCAGGAGCGCCCGGATTTTTGAACGCGCTTTGGATGTATGCGCGAGCTTGAGCCAATTCAGGTTGGGCTTCGCCAGCGGAGATGTCAGAATTTCCACGACCTGGGTGTTTTTCAGTTCAGCGTCAAGCGGGATTATCGAACCATCCGCCCGGGCACCAAGACAGTGTGCCCCGACATCGGTATGGATCGCGAACGCGAAATCAATGGCAGTGGAACCCGCCGGCAATTCAATGACATCGCCTTGCGGTGTAAACACAAAGATCGAGTCCTTGAGCAATTCGCGCTTGATATCTTCGAGGTAGCCCGCCCCCTGGGAAAGAAATTCGTTCCACTGCTTGAGCCGGTTGACAATCGGCAAATCCTCGAGGACCGGCTTTTCATTCGTCGTCCCGCGCTTATACAGCCAGTGCGAAGCAACGCCATATTCGGCCACCGCATGCATAAGACGTGTCCGTATCTGGATTTCAAGCAACTGCCCCTCATAACTCATGACGGTTGTATGCAAGCTTTGATACCCATTGGCCTTGGGCATGGCGATGTAGTCCTTGAACCTGCCCTCGATCGGCTTCCAGAGCTTGTGAACAATCCCCAGCAAGGTATAACACTCGGTCTCCGTCGCACAGAGAATCCTGATACCGAGCAGATCGTACAGCTCATCCGCTTCCTTGGCTTTTTTGCGCATTTTTTGATAGATTGAATAAAAATGCTTGGCGCGCGAACTGATTTCGATCTGAATACCTTCAGCCTCAGCGAGTGAACGAATCGCGCTGGAAACCCTGGCGAGGAACTTTTCCCGTTCATCCTTTTTCGCGGATACGATTTCCTTGATCTGATCGAATGCCTCGCGGTTCAGCGCCTTAAGCGAAAGGTCTTCCAATTCGTCTTTCATCCAGGAAATACCGAGACGATCGGCCAAGGGGGCGAAAATATCGAGACACTCCGCGGCAATCAGTTTCTGGCGCTCTTCTGGCAGCCACTTCAGTGTTCGCATGCTATCCAGCTTGTCTGCAAGCTTCACGAGGATAACACGGATATCACCGGTCAGGGCAAACAGCATTTTCCGCATGCTTTCAGCGCCCTGCACTGTCTTGACCTTCGCTCTGACCGAAGACAGCCTGGATACACCTGCGACAATTGTGGCGGTTTCCAGCCCGAAACGCTCGGTCAGTTCCTGATCGGGCGTCACTGCAAGCGTCTTTTTTTGTGCATCTTCGGATTTATCGATAGTATCGTGAACAAGCCCGGCAAGTACGGAATCCTCGTCCAGGCCCATCTCTATGAGGAGAGCGGCTACTCTGAGGTTGTGCTCCCAGGCTGCTTCTCCCGATGCCCGATGTTCCTGGCCATGCCGGGTTTGCGCAAATGCCAAAGCCTGTTCTGCTTTTGCCAATTCAGCACTTCCAAAAACGTTCTGGAAAGACTGAAGAAATTTCCGGACTCTCTCTTCGCTGTGCATGCCAGATCCTCAATTGAAATTGGGATTCCGCATCATGATCAGGCCAGCGGCTTTCTCCCTCCCGTCACCCGATCACGTCCCGCAAGATCCCTTTTGACAAAGATAGCAACAAATCCCATTTTTTCAAACATAGCACAGACGTCTGGCACTTGCAAGGAATCTGTTTCTACTAAAAGAAACCCACCTGGTTCAAGCAGCCGGAACGCCTGGCTGATAAGTTCCGGTATGAGTACAAGCCCATCAAGTCCGCCATCGAGGGCAAGACGGGGTTCTTTCCAGCCCTGCCGCAGCAAAGCATCCGTCTCGCAGGAAGGAACATAGGGCGGATTCGCGGTAATTATTCCGAATGTCCCCCTCACGGCGCCGAGAAGATTCGAGACAGTCAGGAGAAGCGGTTTCCCAAGAAGCTTTACAGCATTTGCGCGAGCCACTTCGAGCGCTGCTTCAGAAATATCCGAGGCACTGACGGTCCAGCCAGGCCGTTCACTGGCGATACTGACAGCTACTGCACCTGAACCGGTACAGGCATCATGAACAGAAAGCCTGCCCGGATGCTCCTGTTCGATCACATCTCCGCATTCCAGCGCTGATTCGACAAGAATTTCGGTATCGGGGCGAGGCACCAGCACCCGGCTGTCAACGATGAATTCGCGCCCGAAAAATTCTTTTTTCCCCAGAATGTAGGCGATGCTTTCCCCTTCACTTCTTCGCCGTACCGCTTCATAAAAGCTGGCCGGCAGCGGGGGCGCCGATTCGGAAAGCCTGGTCAGCAGGCTTTCTCTGGAAAGACCCAGATTATGCGCTAAAAGCAGACAGGCATCGAGAAAGGGCGTTTCGCTGTCGGTAAAGGTTGCTGACACCGCGCTCAGAATATCCCGGTAGGTACTCATGATATTCACTGCAGACTGCCAGCCAGCGCCAGCTGCCTGAAATGCTTGACAAGCGCGCTGACGAGCTCTTCCAGATCACCCTCCATGATGAGATCGAGTTTATACAGTGTCAGATCGATGCGATGATCGGTCAGCCGGTTCTGAGGAAAGTTATAGGTGCGGATGCGTTCGGAACGGTCACCGGATCCAACCTGGCTTTTCCGTTCCTGCGAACGCTCGGCCTGCATCTTGGCTTCTTCAATCTCGTACAATCGGGCACGGAGAATTCGCATGGCCTTGGCTTTGTTCTTTATCTGGCTTTTTTCATCCTGGCAGTGGACAACGATGCCAGAAGGAAGATGGGTGATCCGCACCGCCGAATCAGTCGTGTTGACACTCTGCCCGCCCGGACCGCCGGAGCGCATGACATCAATGCGCAAATCCTCCTGCCGTATTTCGATTTCCGTTTCCTCCATCTCGGGCAAAACGGCAACCGTGACAGCACTGGTGTGGATTCTGCCGGAATTTTCCGTCGCAGGCACCCGCTGCACGCGGTGAACGCCGGATTCCCATTTCAACTGCTCGTAAACCCCTTCTCCGTCGATCGAACAGACAATTTCCTTGAAACCGCCCAGTTCGGTTGCGCTTTCGCTCATGACTTCGACTTTCCAGCCTTTTATGTCGGCAAAGCGCGAATACATCCGGAAAAGGTCAGCCGCAAAAAGCGCGGCTTCCTCGCCGCCAGTTCCTGCCCGAATTTCCATAATTACTGATTTATCCGCCATTTCATCTTTCGGCGCCAGAAGGTTTTCAAGCTCCTGTCTGCAGGCTTCCGCCTTTTCCTTGAGTACGCTGATTTCTTCTTCAGCCATTGCCTTCAGTTCGGAATCTGTTTCGTGGCGAGCCATGGCCTCGGCATCCGAGAGTTCGGTTGCTATCTGCTGGTATTTTTCATCAATAGAAAGAATTGCCGAAACTTTTGAACGTTCTTTCATTACTTCGCGGTATCGGGCCTGGTCCTTGAAAATTTCAGGGCTGGCAATCTGCGCGTCCAGTTCCGCCAGTCTTTCTTGCAATTGGGCTATTCTGTCTGTCACAGGCTTAGTGTATCCTTTTTTCAGGTTTTTCGGCAATCATTCGATCACCACATACCGGTCTTGCGGCACTTGTTCAAAATACCGCTCCAGAATCTCTTTTGATCGCATCGGATTGTCTGAATTGGCAAGCAGGACATTGGCATGATGCGCGAATGAAAAGCTTTCCGTGAAATACCCGAAAAAACGCCGCAAGGTTTCAAGTTTCCATTTTTCAGGCAGCAGATTCTGTACTAAATCGATGAAACGGCAGGCAATCGCCAGCCGATCAAACGAAACCTGTATATCACGCGTATCGGGAGAATCCTTGTTTTCCAGAATTTTCAGCGTTCTGAAAATCCATGGCTCACGCACAGCTTGTCTCCCTATCATGAAGGCATAGGGATTTTGCACAGTGCGAAGGCTGCGGAGAGAAATCGCGTCTTTAATATCGCCATTGCCGATGACCGGTATTGATAGATCGCAGGAAAGCCTACCGATCAAGTCCCAGTTGGGAGTGCCTTTGAATTTCTGGCTGTCTGTTCGGGGATGCAGCGTCAGAAAATCGAGGCCTGCACTGGCAAGTGCAGCAGCGAAGCGAAGAAGGCGGTCATAATTGTCATCCGGGCCGGTTCTTATTTTTGCCGAGAGCATGCCCGCCCAGTTCGCGCGCGCCGCTGCCACAAGCTCGGAAGTCTGTTCAGCGTCAGTGCTCCAGGCTGAACCGCCGCCCTGCCGTCTTATGTGCGGCGCTGAGCATGCGAGATTGATGTCAATGCCAGCAGGCCTCAGATGTTCAGGGCGTTCCTTGATTCTTCTGCATGCCTGCGCCATGGATTCAGACGAACGCGCATAAAACTGCACGGAAGTTCTGGATGGTTCAGGGAGCGGATCGGTATAGACTTCTTCATACTGCGCTCTTGCACAGAATGCCTCAGCGCTTGCCATTTCAGTAAAAAAGTAATCCGGTGCACCGATTTCGGCTATAAGAGTCCGGAACGCCCGGTTGGTTATCCCGACCATCGGGGCGAGCAGCAAAGAGCCGCGCTGAATGGTAAGCATGTGACGATACTATCTAGAAATTTCATCGTGGGCAATCATGATTTCAGACGAGTTGACTTTCCGGGGGTATTAGGCTATAAATCTTGAGCATATTTTCCCCGATTCGGGTCCTGTTCCGGGGATGCATTATCAAAGTCAGGATCCAATTTTCGTAATTCTTCCAGGAGGAATCCGTGAGCGTTAAAATCAGGCTCAAGAAATTTGGCGCAAAAGCCCGTCCTTATTACCGAATTGTCATTATGGATGCGCGTTCAGCGCGTGACAGCAAGACTATCGAAGAAGTCGGTCTCTATCATCCCATCGAGACTGAAGACAAACAAATCAGGATCGATGAGGAGCGTGTAAAGTATTGGCTCTCAAAGGGCGCCCAGCCGACTGATACGGTCCGCTCTCTGTTGAACAAGAAGAATATCCGCCTCGGCTGAAAAACCCGCAAGGGTACTGCCTGAGAGTACGATATTCCCGTCAAGGAGTCTTACGTGGAACGTGATCTTGTCGAATATATTGTCAAATCGCTCGTTGATGAACCTGATGCGGTCGATATCAAGGTAATCGAAGGCGAAAAATCGACAATACTTGAACTGAAAGTTGCCGAAGCCGATATCGGAAAAGTTATCGGCAAGAATGGCAGGATTGCGCGGGCGATCCGGACAATCCTGTCCGCGTGCGCGTCCGCTCAGTCCAAGCGTGTCATTCTGGAGATTCTGGACTGAAAACCGTAATGGTTGCGAATCCGGAAGAACGCACCCTGGCAGTGGCCAGGCTCGGTTCACCCCGAGGTCTCCACGGCTATCTGAAGGTGCACAGTTTTTCAGGCGAATATGGGCATATCCTCAAATTGAAAGAGGCTCTCCTGTATCCGCCGCAATCTGCCAGCCAGCAATCTTCGAAACCTCGCAAATTAAAAGTCAGAGGTTTTGAAGAGGGGGATTGGGGTATCGCGATAGCTTTTATCGGGTTTGAAAGCCCTGAAACAGCCCGCGAGCTGGTTGGCATGGAAATAGTTGTCCCCAGGGAGCAGGCCTGCCCCCTTCGTGACAATGAATGGTATATCGGTGATCTTGTCGGCATGGATCTGGTCTATCAAGGAACTGTCATGGCGACTGTCGCAAGTGTGCTTGATGGCGGCCCTGACCCCCTGCTTGAAGCACAGCTTCCTGAAGACGGCAGGACAGTGCTCGTTCCCTTCAGAAACGAGTTTATCGGAAAGGTTGATACAAGCGCCGGAAGCATGGAGCTTCTGGTCGATTGGATTCTTTCATGAAATTTACTGTCTTGAGCCTTTTCCCGGAAATTCTGGAAGGGTATTTCAGCGCTTCCATCATGAAGCGCGCGGTTGGAAAGGGGATCATCCAATACTCCCTGGTCAATATCAGGGATTTTGCCCATGACAAGCATCACAAATGCGATGATGAAGTGTTCGGCGGCGGGGCTGGCATGCTGATGAAGCCTGAGCCGCTGGACAAAGCGCTTGAGTCTGCCGGCTCGCCAGGAGTGCGTACCATATATGTCACTCCGTCAGGTCGATTGCTGAATCAAGCAATGGCTCAGGATCTTGCCCGTGAAGAACAGCTGGTGATCCTGTGCGGCAGGTATGAAGGTGTCGACCAGAGAATCATCGACACCAGAGTCACCGATGAAATATCAATCGGCGATTATGTCCTGTCCAGCGGAGAGGTCGCGGCCATGGTTCTTATAGATGCGGTCTACAGGCTGCATCCCGGCGTCATATCGGGGGAATCGCTGACGGAAGAGAGTTTTTCCGGCGGTCTTTTGGAGTACCCCCAGTATACACGACCGGCTGTTTATGCTACCATGCAGGTCCCTGATGTTCTTTTATCAGGTAACCATGCACAAATTGCCCGGTGGAGGCTCAAGGCCAGTCTTGCGAAGACCATTGCCTACCGCCCCGAGCTTCTAGCCAGAACGGATCTGCCCGAAGCTGTGGGCAGATTGCTGAAGGAATTGATTGATGAAGGGGGATTGAATGAACGCACTGCAGTCCATACAGGCTGAACAGATCAAGAGTGAACTTCCCGTTTTCAACGTCGGTGATACAGTTCGCGTAAGCTTCAAAATTGTGGAAGGTAAAACCGAGCGAATCCAGGCTTATGAAGGTTTGGTCATCGCCATCAAGAATGCGGGCATCGGCAAAACCTTCACCGTACGGAAAAATTCTTACGGTGTCGGTGTCGAGCGAGTATTTCCGCTCAATTCACCGCGCGTCGAGAATGTCGAAGTTCTCCGCCGCGGCAAGGTCAGAAGAGCCAAGCTCTACTACATCCGCACTAAAATCGGCAAAAAGTCCAAAGTCAAGGAACTCATTGTTTCCAAGAAGGAAAACGCCAACTGATTTTCCCATTCTCGCGTTTTTTTAAAAAACCAGAAACGGCTGTCATTTTTGGCAGCCGTTTTTTTTTCAATTTTTTGATTGACTTTGAATCAAGCATGCTTTCCCAGCGCGTAATTATTATAGATGGCTTCGCGTTTTTTAACGACCCTGTACGGCAGACAGGGAGAGGCGGTTTTTGCCGATCGACTCGCACGGGATGGATGGCAGATTCTTGCTCGAAATTTCCGTCGCAGAACCGGCGAAATCGATATTATCGCAGAACGAAACGGCATTGTCGCGTTCATAGAGGTAAAAACATGGCGATACCTGGATTGCGCCGACCTCTCAGATGTTATCAATGCGATAAAAATTCACAGAATAATCGAAACATCTAAGATTTTTCTCAAAATGAATCGACAATATAACTGGAAGCGTATTCGCTATGATGTGGTACTGCTTGCCCCTGATGGTACTGCACAACATTTTGAAGGAGCCTTTGACGAAACACAATGAAGCATGGAAAAACCGTTTCTAAGGATCCCTTGTCCTGGGCTGGATCAGACAAGACCGACGTGCGGCGCTATCATGACTTGATGGTTGACAATTCAGGGCAGGATGTCTATAAGATTCTGAACCTGAAGCACAAACTCGAAGACAATACGTATGTCGAAGATGCATTATCGAGAATTGCCAACTTTCTTGCCAATGAAGCAAATAAAAAGGGGAAAGCATGAATCCGAACCGATCCGCTCATGACAATGTCGGCCAGGGGAAAAATTATCCGCATAAAAAGCCAAGTCCTGAAAGCGGCCGGGAGCGGGGTAAGCAAGCGCAGCAGAACCGCCGTCCTGTCGCTCCAGGTTTGACTGAAAAGCCGAAAATGTCCCCGCCGAAAACCTGCGCAATCTGCCAGAAGCCAATTTTTGACCTTGCTGGAGCCATTGCTGACAAGGAAAGCGGCGAGCCCGTGCATTTCGATTGCGCGATTGAACGAATTTCCAAAGCGGAAAGCCTCGGCCCCAATGAAAAAGTAGTCTATATCGGCGCTGGAAATTTTGCTGTTGTTGAATATAAAAATGGTACCGATGGCGCTTTTACAGTAAAACGGCGGTTCCACTGGGAAAAAGAAGGCGAAAAACAGATTTGGCGTAAGGAAATATCCTCATATATCAGCAGAATCTGACTTTATATTTTCCAATTGCCTCTATTTCTGAAAAAATATTTTACTCTTTCAGCTTGCACATTCCCGGAAAAGTCATATACTATGAACATGAAAATATTTTTCTCTTGTCTTTTTCTATGTGTGCGATTTGAAATATATTTTCGCTAATAATAACAGGGACAGGAAACAGCTATGGATATAAGCAGAATTGATGATGCTTTGGAACATGCAGTAACAGAGTCGAGAAACATAAAATCCATGAACATCGATTCGCTTTCTGAAGCCGAGATCCTCAGATTGATCAATGACGAAGATAAGACAGTACCCTTTGCTGTCGAGAAAGCTCTCGACAGCATCGCGCTCGCAGTTCAGGATATTGTTGCAGCGTTCAGAGATGGCGGCAGGCTGGTTTATATCGGAGCGGGAACATCAGGAAGACTGGGTGTACTGGACGCTTCGGAATGTCCGCCGACATTTGGAGTGCCCTATGGCATGGTAATTGGAATCATCGCGGGCGGCGATGATGCGCTGAGGAAGTCTATAGAAGGCGCTGAAGACAACCCCGAAGAGGGAAGGAAAGCGCTCGAGGCTATCCATTTTTCATCAAATGATGTTCTTATCGGTATCACTGCTTCAGGATCAGCGCCGTATGTCCTGGGTGCATTGCAGTATGCCCGTGAGATTGGCGCCAAAACAGGGGCTATAAGCTGTAATCGCGAATCCAAGACTTTTCTGCTGGCTGACCATAAAATTCTGGTTGAGGTCGGTCCTGAGGTGATAACCGGTTCGACACGTATGAAAGCCGGGACTGCACAAAAATTAGTGTTGAATATGCTGACAACTGCCAGTATGATTCGATTTGGCAAAGTATATGGCAATCTCATGGTAGACCTTACACCAGTAAATCGCAAACTGGTAGAACGCTCGAAGCGGCTAATCAGGCAGGCAACCGGATGCAGCCGTGATGAAGCCGAACAGGCTTTTCTCGCGTCCGGGAAAAAGCCCAAGGTCGCGATTCTCATGATATTGCTCGAAATCGGCGCCGATCACGCGCAGTCATTGCTGGCGCGAGGTTCCGGCAGAATTTCCGATGCCATGCGGCTTTTTAATGCTGAGAAAGCAGAAAAGGCAGCACAGGGAGGTTGAACATGAGCGAAAGTGAAGTGAAACAGGGGGCTATGGACAAAATCAGAAGCATGCTTCCAGAAATGTCCGAAGCAGAGCGGAAAATCGCGCTTTTTGTCCTGAGTGAACCCACCAAATCGCTCCATTTCAATGTTGTCGAGCTTTCGCGCCATTCTGCATCCTCCAGCGCCGCGGTTGTCCGTTTTTGCAAGCGGATCGGAGTTGACGGCTTTAATGAATTCAAACTCTGGCTTGCCAAGGATGTGTTCCAGGATCGTGAAGAAAAATTTTTGCCAGACTTGGATCTGGAATCCAAAACACCCGCTGAACGCGCAATCCACGAGGTGATTGACTATGCGCGGAAGAGCCTGCAGGACTTGTCACGAACGCTGGATCCCGCGCAATTGGATCGCGCAGCGCAAAAAATCAGGTCCGCAAGCGCGACCATGCTGTTCGGTATTGGCGCTTCCGGCATCGTGGCGGCAGACTTTCAGCAGAAGCTGCTGCGAATCGGACTGACAACTTCTTTTACCTACGACAGCCACGCTCAGATTACCACTTCATGCTCTTTGAAGCCGACCGATACCGCTTTGATAGTTTCTTATTCCGGCGAGACTGAACTGATGATTGAAATTGCAAAGCAGGTGAAACAGCGAAAGGCTTCCCTCATCACCTTGACCATGGAAGGGGCGAACAGCCTCAGGCAGTACGCGGATATCGCTCTGCTCGTTCCCGCTTCAGAACGAATTTACCGGCGCGGCGCGGAAACTTCGCGGCTGAGCCAGCTGACGGTATTGGATATCCTCTACCGCATTATTGTCTCGTATGATGTGGAGGCTGCAATCGAAGCGATTGAGCGCTCAATGGAAGCCACCCATCGCAAACGAAAGTAAACAGGCGGCTTCCCGAACATACGCTATCAGCGCTTTCTTCTGATTTCTGAAAATCCGCAGAAGGGCACCAGAACATCGGGAATTTTAATGGAGCCGTCAGCCTGCTGGAAGTTTTCCATTATGGCGATGATTGCTCGAGAACAGGCAATGGCGGTGCCGTTGAGCATGTGAACGTATTTATTTTTCCCATCGTCATCTTTGAATTTCACATTCAGCCGGCGAGCCTGGAAATCTGTACAATTGGAAGTCGAGGTCACTTCACCCCACTCGCCGTTGTTTCTGCCGGGCATCCATGCTTCAAGGTCCCATTTGCGGTATGCAGGGGCCCCAAGGTCTCCGGTGCAGGTGTCGACAACGCGGAACGGTATGCCCATGTCCGAAAATATTTCTTCTTCGATAAGCCTCAGCTGTTCGTGCATGGCATCCGAATCTTCCGGCAGGGTGTAGACAAACATTTCGACTTTGGTGAACTGATGAACCCGGTACAATCCTTTGGAAAACTGCCCCGCTGCACCAGCTTCGCGGCGGAAGCAGTGGGAAACACCAGCCAGTTTGAGCGGAAGGGCTGACTTTTCAAGGATACTGCCGGAGTGGTAACCGCCAAGAGTAATCTCCGCGGTGCCGATAAGGCAGGTGTCTTCGCCTTCAATAGTGTACACATTCGACTCAGATCCGCGCGGGTTAAAACCGATCCCTTCAAGAATTTCGGTACGCGCAATGTCCGGCGTCTCAAAAAGCGCAAAGCCTTTCGACCTCAGTTTTTCCAGGGCAAACCGCACAAGCGCCATCTCGAGCAAAACAGCCTCATTTTTAAGATAATAGAACTTGGTTCCGGAAACTCTGGTGGCAGTATCGAAATCGATGAGGTCCAACTCCTGACCGAGCTGTACGTGATCTTTGGGTGCAAAGTTGAAAACAGTCGGAGCGCCGACGCGCTTGATCTCCAGATTATCCTTGTCTTCTTTGCCCCGGGGTGCTTCGGGGTGAGCCATATTCGGAATCCGCATGCCTTCGGCCTGAAGTTGGGTCTCAACTTCGGCAAGGCGGGCTTCCAGAGCCGCGATTTTCTCCTTGAGCTGCCTGCCTTCTTCAATTTTGGCAGTGCGGGTTTCGGGATCGAGCTTGCCTTTCATTGACAGGGCATTTTCATTTCTATTCTTGCGCTGTTCTTCAAGTTCACGCAAAAGCGTGTTTCTTTCATCATACAGCGAAACGACCCGATCAGCGTCAGCCTGCATGTAACGTTCGGCGATATTCTGCTTGACAGCTTCAAGGTTTTCCTTGATGAATTTATAGTCTAACATGGGGAGAATGATAACCGGTGCTGAAGATTCCTGCAAGTATTCTCTAGTGTCTCGAACCTTGTATATATTTTGGCGCCTGATTCAGGCAGGCTGCTCCGATGCGTGCATGAATAAGCAATTAAAGCTGACCAAAATCTAAAAAGCATAAAAAGCGCATCTTCCTGTTGACGATACACATTTTTACAATTACAGTAATAATGTCAATAATTATATGCAAGGAGATGACATGGCAAACACCATCCCCCAGATGTTCATAGAAAAAGCTGAAAGCCAGCCGGATGTGAACGTCCAATATTCCAAGAACGAAAAAGGCGATTTCATCCCAACCACCTATCGTGAGCTGTTGAACAACATTTGCAGTTTCGCAGCTGGTTTGAATGCCGTGGGTCTAAAACGGGGCGATAACATCGGACTCATTTCAGACAACAGAAAAGAATGGCTGACAGCGGACCTGGCCATCCTGGGGCTTGGTGCTGCCGATGTACCCCGGGGCTGTGACGCGACACTGCAGGAAATCAGCTATATCCTTTCATGGAGCGAATGCAGGCTGGCCATTCTGGAAAATGAAAAACAGCTCGAAAAGGTGCTCGAAGTCCAGAAATCGCTGCCAGCACTGAAAACCGTGATTCTTTTCGATCCGCCTTCAGGCGCACTTAAAGAAAAGGCCGAGTCCTCAGGACTGACTGTTCTGGAATACAGCGCTGTCTTTGAAAAAGGTGCGGCTCTGGAAAAGGCCAACCCTGGTCTCTACCGTGCTGAAGCTCGAAAAGGCAAGCGGGATGACCTTGCGACGCTCATCTATACCTCGGGTACCACAGGCGATCCGAAGGGTGTTATGCTGAGCCATGGCAACTTCCTTCATCAGACTGAATACCTGCCTTCCATAATCGGCGTCAGATCCGGAGAACTCTTTCTTTCGGTTCTGCCGGTCTGGCATTCTTTTGAACGGGTTGTCCAGTACATTATTCTGCAGGCAGGAGCCGGCATCGCCTATTCTAAACCGATTGGCTCCATTCTGCTGGCTGATATGCAGGCGGTTCAGCCTCACTGGTTTACTTCCGTTCCGAGAATCTGGGAGTCTGTCAAGGATGGTGTCTATAAAAGCATCCGCCAGTCCGGGACAGTCAAACAAATCCTCTTCAAGGTCTTTGTTGGAATAGGCGAATCCTATGCCTACTTCAGAAATCACCTCCTTGGCCGGATACCGGCCTTTGCTCCCCGCTCCCGCGTGCTGGAGATCGCGGCATCGATTATCCCCTTCCTCCTGCTTTTCCCGCTCTGGAAGCTTGGCGATATATTGGTGTTCAAGAAAGTCAAAGCCAAGCTGGGCAAGCGCTTTATCGCGGGAGTATCCGGCGGCGGCGCCCTTCCTGCTTCGGTAGACCGCTTTTTCGACGCGCTGGGGGTCCTTATCCTTGAAGGCTATGGACTGACTGAAACGGCGCCGGTGCTCGGAGTACGTTTGAAAAACCATCCCGTCCTCGGAACCGTAGGTCCGATTCATAAAGGAACGGAAGTTCGAATTGTGGGAGAACATGGGGAAATTCTCGGACCTGGCAAGAAAGGCGTCATCCAGGTTCGAGGCCCTCAGGTCATGCTGGGCTATTACAAGCGGCCCGATCTGACGGAAAAAATCATGACAAAGGATGGCTGGCTCGATACCGGCGACCTGGGCATGCTGACAGTCCATGGAGAAATCCGCATAACGGGAAGAGCCAAAGACACCATCGTCCTCAGGGGCGGCGAAAATATCGAGCCCGTTCCGATCGAACAAAAGCTTTGTGAAAGCGAATACATTTCTCAGGCTGTGGTGCTTGGGCAGGACGAAAAATATCTGGCTGCGCTCATTGTCCCGACTCAGGAGAGGATTATCGAGTATGCTGAAGAAAACAATATCCCCTTCGCGGATTACGAATCCCTGATCCTTCAGCCGGAAATTCATGAGCTGCTCGATTTTGAAATTTCGGAACTTGTCAGCAGCAAAAATGGATTCAAACCTTTCGAGCGGATTTTCAAATTCGATGTGCTGGCCGAACCATTCCAGCCGGGCCGCGAGCTTTCAGCCAAACAGGAACTGAAACGCCATGCGATCAATACGCTGTATCACCAGAGGATCAAAGCATTATTTAAAAATTGATGGTTTTCGGACATACTCCATTTTTCGATGTATAGGCCGAATGAAAAAGCCCGAGGCCTAAAAGCCCCGGGCCTCAAAGCCCCGGGCTTTTCCCAATACGCGAATGGCAGAAACGTCAGCGCGCTGCGGTCCGTTTGATTTTCATTCTAATTCGATATCCCCTAAAACGCTCTTGACATGCAAGCGCTTGGTTCCCTGCCCGATTTTGTACGCACAGCGGCGCGGTTCAGAACCCGGAGCAATGGTCTCATCTGGTGAACTGATGTGCCCTGACAATGTCTCTGCCCTGAATTCGATATTCGCCTGCTCCAGCATGAGGTTGACATCGCCGTCATAGGTATTGACTTCACCGCCGCCAAAGACCGGGCCGAGTTCAAGCTCCACGTCACCGGTTCTGGTAATGAGCCGAATTCTGCCCTCCGGCCTCAGCACTGAAATATCGCCAGTCTGCGTCAGCGCAACAACATTGCCTTTTACCCTGCTTATCTGGATATCACCGCCCTGGGTCTCCGCATTGATTATGCCGTTGATTTTCGAACAGCGGATGGAACCATCGATGGTCCGCACGGAAATTGAGCCGCAGTTTATCAGGGTAATCTGTCCTTGCACGGTTGAAGCTTCAACCGAATGGGCGCCATGAATATGGATACCGCCAAGCTCGGTCATTGCCAGCACATTGACAGGACAGTCCCTGATGTCGATTTCGCCCTTCAGGCTGTGCACCTCGAGATCTTTTATCCGCACCGGAACCTTAATTTCAATCGATGCAGTGTAGACATCGGCTGAGGCTTCGCTTCCCAGAACCAGGATGCTTTCATGCCGGCGGACTATCGGTTTCCATGATGGTATGGTCGATGTAGTGCCATGAAGTTCACAGTCGATATGTATCATGTCATCTGCTGAATTCGATATTGCAATTGCCCCTTCAGGCAAGCGAATTATAAATCGCTCTGCTATTTCCGGATCGACATTCTCCTGGAAATAGCGAATCTCGAGGTCAGTGCCCTCGCTCCGCATAGGAACTCCTTTCCCTAACTGTCCACAGGTACGCCAATTTCAAAAGTCTTGAGAAAAATAGAATATCACTAAATGTCTTTTTAGGCTACTATTTTGAAAATTGAAACATTTTTCTGCAATACCATTGACATGCTATGAAACACGCAGTATAGTTTGTATTACAAACTGGTTTGCGAGGTTGTATAACCATGAAAGACGAGAAAATACAGCAGAAAGATTTGCAGGAAATAGCCGACTGCCTTAGAGATTTGCGAACTGCGATTAAAACCAACAGCCCGCTGCTTCACATTGTCGCAAGTTCGCGTCTTTACCCGATTCTGGGGCTTGTATTCGGAGTTCTGGCATCGGGATATTCGATTATGATGCACATCCTGACAACCGCCAGCGATACAGCGGAGCCGGGATTTCAGCCTGCCAGCCTTACCTGGATTTTTCTAGTATTCCTCCTGGTATGCGGGGGAGTTGTAAAGGTATTTTACACTAATCGTCTTATCAGAAATCTTAAAAACGCTTCTTTCGGCGCCCTTTTAAAAACCATCTATGGAGGCAGAATTTCCGGCTTTCTTCTGAGCGCTGCGCTGACAATCACCGCTGCCATTGTTTTTCTGGTAAGGATGAACCACCCATGGTACATTGTGCCGGTTGCCGCTATTTTTACTTCATTTGTTGTCCAGGTCATGAATTTCCTCATTGAACTGGCTGAATACAGCATTTTTGGATTTTCCGTTCTTATTTTCGGACTTGTTTCATTATTTGTCATAGATACCTGGCCATGGCTGTGTGTAGCGCTGACCTTTGGCGGCTCTTTTCTGGTATTCGGCATAGCTGGGCTTATCAGGGCATCAGGAATAACAGGTAAAAAATGAAAAGCCGTACCGGAGCAAAAGACAGCCTGCCTGATCCAGACAAGATCATTCACGAGCGGTCACGATTAAGGATACTTGTCTTTCTTGCGTCTTCGCTGTCGTCTGCCGTTGGATTCACTGAACTGAAGGAAGGTCTGGGCATGACGGCAGGCAACCTATCAACACAGATAAGCACGCTCGAAGAAGCAGGCTACATTCGGGTAGAAAAGCGGTTTTTGGGCAAAAAGCCTAATACTTCGATCATGCTTACTACAGAAGGGAAAACCGCTCTTGAAACATATATAGCCGATATTGAAATTCTGATGACTGCGGCAAGAAAACAGGAAGGCGTTTTGAAGGAAGCTCAACACTGAAAAGGAGAAACCGATGGAATCCATTCTTTCACTGGTGAATGTAAAGAAAATCTACAGAAAAGGCGATAATGAGGTTGCCGCGTTAGCTGGCATCAATATCGAGTTTGAAAGACAGGAATTCTGCGCAATAGTCGGACCTTCAGGCTCCGGAAAAACAACGCTCCTGAATATAATCGGCTGTCTTGATCGACCGACCGAAGGTTCAGTCACCTATCTTTCAAAGCCCCTCGCTTCGCTCGATGAAAAAAGCCTTTCTGCATACCGCAGGGAGCATATCTCCTTTATATTTCAGTCCTTCAATCTTATACCTGTTCTCACTGTCGTTGAAAATGTCGAATTGCCTCTGGAAATTGAAGGCAAGACAGCAAAAACCGATGTGAGAAAAAAGGCGCTTGCCATGCTAGAAAAAGTTGGCCTGTCCGATAAAGCAAACCGATATCCACGGGAGCTTTCCGGAGGCCAAGAACAGCGGGTAGCAATTGCGCGGGCACTGGTAAAGGATCCTGTCGTAGTGCTTGCCGACGAGCCGACTGCTAATTTGGATTCGCATAACGCTGAGGAAATAGTACGGCTGATGAAAAAGATAAATTCCGATCTTCACACTACCTTCATTTTTTCGACCCATGACCGAATGATCATGCAGGAAGCGGGCAGAATCATCGAACTGCACGATGGTGCTGTCGCTTCGGATACGAGGAGATCATGATGAACCGGACACTGCTGTCCATCGCATCTCGAAACGTTGTACGATACGGGAAACGAACGGTCATCACAGCCATTGTACTGATGTTTGGGCTAGCCTGCTTCATTTTTTTCGACTCATTGCTCGCGGGCATGGACCGTATGACTATCGATGCGATGACCGACTATACCGCTTCTTCGATTATTATCAGAACTGCCGAATATCAGAAAAATCATCGAGGCCTGCCGCTGGATTACGGGATTGACGCGCCTGAAAAACTGATTGAGGATTTAAAGCAAACCGCTCCGGAAGCCAGCGGGATTACGCCGCGAGCATTGTTTGCAGGTAACGCCTCCAACAGGATCGAATCGATACCGATTCTAGGTACCGTTGTTGATCCTTTCCGCGACGCTACTGTATTTCGGATTCGCGATGCTGTAAAGCAGGGAAGTTGGCTTTCGCCCGGCATTGAAGAAAAAACTGCGGTACTCGGTATTACTGTCGCGCAGGATCTCGGCCTTTCCGTCGGCGATTATTTCCTGCTTTCCGCCAGAACCACCGATGAAGCGACCAACGCTGATGAATTCAAGATAGTCGGAATTGTCGATGTTCCAGCTCCGGAAATAAATCAAGGCGGAGTTTTTATTTCTTTTGATAATGCCCGCGAATTTTTGGGCAGTAATCTGCCCGTTACCGAGATCGATATTGCCTTGCCGAGACAGCCCAGCATTGATGCGGGCATGAAGAAAGCAGGCGAAGCTGCTCTCAAAATCGCACAACGCCATCCCGACCTTGCAACAATATCCATTGCAGACACTGCTAAAGATTATATGGCAATGCGTGCCATGAAGTCAAAATTCTCATCGATCGTCATTCTCGTTGTTCTTCTCATCGCTGGCGTGGGAATCGTGAATACCATTCTGATGAGCATTTATTCGAGAATCAAGGAGATCGGCGTACTCAGGGCTTATGGGATGGAAGCACGGCATATCAGACGGCTGTTTTCGCTTGAAGGAATCATGATCGGCACGGTGGGAAGCTTGGGAGGTGCGCTGCTCGGAGCTCTCCTTGTCTGGTGGGCCAGCACGAGCGGCATTCCTCTGGATATGTTCCTTGGAAAAATCTCGGTCGGCAGTATTCCGCTGGCGGGGACACTCTACGGGGAGTGGCATATCGGCACGTTTATTTTCAGCATCGCGTTCGGGATTCTGGCTTCCTGGTTCTCTGCCAGAATTCCGGCAAAAAAAGCCGCGTCACTCGAAGTGACTGAAGCGCTTCGTTTCATCTGATGAGGAGGCAGGGCATGAAAGTATTTTCAATGGCAATCCGCAATCTGCAGAGAAACAGGCGCAGGTCTTTGCTCGCCGCCAGTTCGGTGTTCCTTTCAATATTTCTGGTTATTGTCCTGCAGGGGTTCATGGATGGTTTTCTCGATTCGCTGATACGGAATTACACAAAAAACGAAACAGGACATATCAATATAACGACTGCGGAATACCGTGAGCGCGCCCGATTCATGCCGGTCGATACATTCCTGGAAGATTACGCGGCACTTTCGGATGCAATTCGTACTGAACTTGGAAGTATCGGAAATACTGCAGTCATAGCACCGCGGATTCGATTCGGTGTTCTCCTGTCATCCGGCAATCTGACCCGCCAGGCACTGGCGCTTGCCGGCGATCCTGAAATTGAGAAAAAACTTCTTATGCTGGACAAACGGCTGCTGCCCGGAGGCCAATATTGCGACAGCCCTGGAACTGTCATTATCGGCGAAAAGCTTGCCAATGACCTGGGGCTCTCGACTGGAGATGCCATAAAAGTTGTAGCCCAGAAAGCTGATGGCGGCATTGGCTTCAAGAAGCTCAAAATTTCAGGACTCTTCAGAACGAATGTCAATTCTCTGGATGAATCGGTTTTTCAAATGTCGCTCAACGATGCGCAGAGCCTGCTCGCGATGGGAAATGGGACCCAACAGCTTTCCATTATGTTGCCGGCATCAGAAAATTCAGCCTCCAGAGCCGCTTCCCTTTCCCGGCAGCTAGAAAGTAAAGGTTTCGCTGGACTGTCGGTTCTTCCATGGACCGCTATCGGCGAGTACCCGAAAATCGTTGCGATGGCTGGTGCAGTTTATTTTTCGATGTACATTGTCATCGCGCTGCTCGGCGCTTTCATCATCGCAAACATCATGACGATGGTTGTCCTGGAGAGAAAACGTGAAATCGGAATTCTGATGTCAATGGGAATGAAGAAGAGCAATCTCCTCAGCCTCTTTTTGCTTGAAGGCAGCATGCTCGGATTCATAGGCGCTGTGGGAGGAAGTATTTTCGGTCTCGCCGTTACCGGCATTTTTTCAAAAATCGGTTTTGATCTGACCAGCTCGATGGCAGGATTTTCATGGCCGCTGGACAATATCATACATACGCGGTTTTCAATTGGAGCAGGCATTGCGGGAATTACGCTCGGTACAGCTGTCGCGGCCATTGTATCGTGGCTGCCTTCTTGGCGAGCGGCAAACCTGCCTCCCGTCGAAGCAATCCGTTCCATTTAGAAATCTTGAGAAGGAAAAACCAATGAAACGAGAATCATTTGTAATGCTTGCCTGCTTTGTTTTTTTCATGATGACTGGAATGACATATGGCCAGTCAGCACAGTCCATCATCGAAAAAGTAGAAGCAAATCAGACATATCAGAGCATTTCCTATGAGGGTACGATGGAAATAATATCGGGATCCCGGATCATGACAAAAACCATGAAAGCATGGACAGTCGGTTCCGATAAAGCGTTTATCGAATTTACAAATCCGGAAGACCGCGGTGTTCGGATGCTTAAGCTCGGGAAAAACCTATGGATGTATTTCCCATCGGAAAAGGACACCATCAAAATCACAGGCGCCCTGCTTCAGCAAGGCATGATGGGATCGAATATTTCCTATGAGGACATGATGGAACCTGACATTCTGAAATCAAAATATGAAGCAAGCATATCAGGAGAAGAGACCATCAATGACCGCGCCTGCGTGATTATTACGCTCAAAGCCCTGTCTTCAGCGGTTGCGTATTCAAAACGCGTAATCTGGGTGGACAAAGAACATTTCTTTGCAATGAAGACCGAACTCTACTCTCGCGGCGGCCAGCTCTTAAAAACCATTTCAACACTGAGCACAGAAAAAATCGGCCAACGCTATTTTCCGATAAAAATCGAAGTAATCGACGGATTAAAGAAAAATTCGAAAACCGTTTTTTCAATGCGATCCGTTTCAATTGATATAAAAATCGATGAATCAATATTCTCGCTGAAGGCTCTTTCAAAATGAAAAAAGCTTTTCTGACGGCTGCTATCGCGTTAGCCGCCATTGCCAATTCCTTTTCTCAGGAAATTTCATTCCGTCTAAAACTCGAACAGGCGGCCAGTGCTGACTTTTCAATGTCATACTTCACTTCAATCGACTTTGGTGGAAGCAGCTCGGCAAGCCTGGCGCTGAAAATGACACAAGGCGCGTTCTCAATGGAAGGCTCAGGATCTGGAACTTTGCTCTATGGCACCAACGCGGAAAACCTGCTGGCGGCAAAAGCTCTTGGCAAAAATCAGTTCCTTGAAATTATAATTCCGGATCTGTCGGTCATCACGCTGGATTTGCGCCTCTCTACGTTTTTTGCTTCTTTCGCTTCAGGAAATCTGAAACTCGAAGCTGGTTTGTCACAGATCAACTGGGGCACCGGCAAAGTCTTTTCTCCTGCCGACATTTTTGCGCGCTACCGCAGGGTCGGGCTTTCTACTGAGCGTGAAGCCGATATTCTCCTTCGAGCTTTCTGGTATTCCGGTCCAACCAGCATCGCTGAGGCTGTTTTCGTCCCTTACCTTCCATATCTGCATGAAAAATCTGGCTTGGCATTCGGTGCTCGATTTTACACGGCACTTTTCGACACAATCGGGGCAGGCCTGCAAGCTGCATGGTTTTCTGCCCATGGCCTGGAACCAGCAGCAGCCGTCATGGCAATGGAAGCGCAGACTGACCTTTGGTTTTTCACTCCCAGCCTTGAAGCAAAACTTTCCATCCCTTTTGATGCTGCACAGCATCCTGTTTGGCAGATGATGGCTGGATTGACCATACCCTTCGGGTCGGTTTCGGCATTCGCCGAGTACCTCTATGACGCTGCAGGAGTCTTTCATCACAGCGTCTACGCTTCTCTGTCACTGAAAGCCGATGAATGGATTACCCTGTCCCTGCCGATTCTTCTCTATCCGGAAAACGGATTTTTTCAGGGAGGGGTTTCTACCGCAGGGGTTCAATTACTGGGCGCTCAAATGACCTGCTCCGCCCTCATCAGCCATTTTGCTCCTGGGGCTTTCAATATTCAATTTTCAGCATATTTAACGAAAAAATTCTGAGCGATACTCTGGATATCTACCCTTCTTTTATGGCATACTTGCCAGAACTCTTTTCCTGATAATGAAGCAATCGAGCCAATTGCCAAAATTGGCTGCTTTTTAAGAGCATCAATCTTTCAAACCCGGGTTTCCATCCGAGGTTTCATGATAGCCAGGAGGGTATTGTGTATAAGAATGTCGACCCGAAAGTGAGTTTCCCAAAACTGGAAGAAGATATCGTCAGGTTCTGGGAAGAAAACAAAACATTCCAGAAGTCAGTCAGCGAGCGAGAAGGACAGCCGGACTTCGTATTCTATGACGGTCCTCCGTTTGCGACCGGACTTCCCCATTTCGGGCATTTCGTGCCGGGCACCATCAAAGACATTATTCCTCGCTACAAAACCATGAAAGGCTTTCATGTCGAACGGCGATTTGGCTGGGACTGCCATGGGCTTCCGGTTGAGAATCTCATCGAAAAAGAACTGGGACTCAATTCCAAAACCGATATAGAAACCTTTGGTGTCGCGAATTTCAACGAAGCGTGCCGCTCATCGGTTCTGCGCTACGTCAACGAATGGCGTGCAATCGTTACCAGACTAGGACGATGGGTCGATTTCGATAACGATTATAAAACCATGGATCCCGACTACATGGAATCCATCTGGTGGGTTGTCAAAGCACTTTGGGATAAAAAGCTGATCTACGAAGGCCACTATATTCTGCCCTACTGCCCCCGCTGTTCAACGGTGCTCTCCAATCATGAGCTGTCGCTCGGCGGCTACAAGGATGATCACGATCCGGCTATCACCATCCGCTTTAAAATCAAGAAAGCACCGGCGGGACTCGAAGACCTTGCTGATGGTTCAACCTATCTGGTCGCCTGGACCACCACGCCATGGACACTGCCCTCCAATCTGGCGCTGGCTTTGGGGCCGGACATCGACTATGTCTGCGTTGTTGACGGCAATGAACGCTACATTCTCGCCGAATCGCGGCTTGGCGCGTATTATAAGGACACCGCATCTCTGACGCTTGCATGGCAGAAAAAGGGCAGCGAGCTTGCCGGGCTGACCTATGAGCCGCTTTTCCCCTACTTTGCGGATCTTGAAAAAGAAGGCGCCTTTGTGACCGTCACCGGCGCCCACGTAACAACCGAAGACGGCACCGGCATTGTCCATACCGCGCCAGGCTTTGGTGAAGATGACTATCAGGTTCTGAAAGGAACCGGCATCCCTACTGTCTGCCCCATCGACGCTGAATGCAAATTCACTGATGAGGTTCCTGACTACAAAGGCATCTTCGTCAAGGATTCCGACAAGGCCATCATTGACCGCCTGAAAAAAGAAGGCAGACTTGTCAAACGCGAGCAGATTCTGCACGCATATCCGCACTGCTGGCGCTGCGACAGCCCGCTCATCTACCGTGCCATTTCAAGCTGGTTTGTCAAAATCGACCCAATCAAGCAGAAAATGCTGCAAGCCAACAAGAAAGTATACTGGGTGCCGGCCCACATCAGGGACGGAAGGTTCGGCAAATGGCTCGAAAACGCAAGGGACTGGGCAATCAGCAGAAACCGCTACTGGGGCAACCCGCTTCCAATCTGGAAATGCGACACCTGCGGCGAAACTGTCTGCATAGGTTCCAGAAAAGAGCTCGAGGAAAAATCAGGCGTTTACCCGCAGGATTTGCATAAGCATTTTATCGACGGCATCACCTTCCCCTGCTCCTGCGGCGGAACAATGAAGCGAATCCCTGAAGTTCTCGACTGCTGGTTCGAATCAGGCTCGATGCCCTACGCGCAAAGTCACTATCCCTATGAAAACAAGGAACGATTCGAGCAGGATTTCCCCGCCGACTTCATCTGCGAAGGCCTGGACCAGACGCGCGGCTGGTTCTATACCCTGACCATCCTCGCCGCGGCGCTCTTCGACAGCCCAGCCTTCAAGGCCTGCGTTGTCAACGGCCTGGTGCTGGCAGAAGACGGTAAAAAAATGTCGAAATCCCTGCGGAACTATACCGACCCCATGGAAGTCATGAACAAATTCGGCGCCGACGCGCTCAGAATCTTCCTCATGAACTCGGCGGTCATTAAAGCGGAAGACCTCTGCTATTCGGACGAAGGCGTCAAGGAAGTATTAAAGAGCGTCATCATTCCCATCTGGAACGCGTATGGCTTCTTTGTCACCTATGCTAACATCGACCAGGTTCAGCCAAGCGACCCGCTTCCGGGCAGCCTTGCCAACACCCTGGATGCATGGATACTCTCGGTTTGCGAAAAGATGGTGCTGGAAGTGACCGAAGGGCTTGAAGCCTACGATATGCAGGCTGCAATCGCGCCGATTCTTGAATTCATCGATAGCCTCAACAACTGGTTTATCCGCCGCTCCCGGAGAAGATTCTGGAAATCTGAAAATGACGCGGACAAAGCGGAAGCTTACAACACCCTGCACCGGGTTCTCAAACGCCTTGTCCTGGTATCAGCTCCCATCATGCCATTCATCACCGAAGCAGTCTACCAGAATCTCAAAACAGCAGGGGAACCCGAATCGATTCACCTCTGTGCCTGGCCCGAATATGACGAAAGATTCCGGAATCCCGCGCTTGAGCGGGACATGGCTTCGGTGCGCCACGCGGTCAGCATGGGAAGAGCACTCAGAGTCGCGAACGATCTCAAGATCCGCCAGCCGCTTGCTTCCGCTCAGCTTGTCACCAAAGATGAAACCGAACGCAGCGTACTCGCCAGAATGGAAGAAATCCTGCGCGACGAACTGAATGTCAAATCGATTCTCCTCAAAGACAACGAAGAGGATCTGGTAGAATATTCGGCAAAAGCCAACTTCCGCGTCCTTGGCAAAGAGCTTGGCAAAGATATGAAGGCGGCGGCCGCTGAAATCGAAAAACTGAGCGCCCAGCAGATAATCCAGCTTATAAATGGTCAGACCATCCAGCTTGCTGTCGGAGAACGGACTGTTTCACTGACTAAAGATGGTGTGGACATCAGGCGCACCGAAAAAGCCGGACTCAAGGTTCTGAACGAAGGAACCCTGACCGTAGCGCTGGATACAACAATTACCAAAGACCTCCTTAACGAAGGCTATGTCCGCGATCTTATCCGGGGCATTCAGAACCTGAGAAAGGAAAGCGGTCTCGAGGTGACAGATCGAATCCATCTTGCTGTTTCAGGCGATGAAGATTTAGCAGAAGCCTTCAGACAATTTCATGCGTTAGTGGCTGGAGAAACGCTCGCCTCGGCAGCCGAATGGAAGCCGGATCTAGGTTCCGAGGCTGTTTCGATCGAAGCTGGCGAAAAGACCTGGAACGCGGCAATCAAAAAGGCGTAACAATGTTCCAAAGCCGGAATGAGCAGCTCAACAACTCACGCGATTTCAAGCTGTTCATTCTGGCTTCCGTTTTCATGGGACTCGGGGCCTGCGTAAACTCTTCTGCATTCAACAATTATCTGCACGACCGCTATGCGCTGGACATGGTGCGCCGAACCTTTCTGGAGATTCCGCGCGAAATGCCGGGATTTCTGGTCAGCCTCTTCGTTGGACTGCTCGCGGCACTGGGTGATATCCGTATCGCCGGGCTTGCACAGATCACAGCATCCCTGGGCATGCTCGCGCTGGGCTGGATTCCTCCCAACTATGTTCTCATGCTGGGCATGCTCTTCATCTATAGCTCAGGCACTCATGTTTACATGCCCTTGGGCAATTCGATTGGCATGAGCTTCTCGGAAACAGGAAATGAAGGCAGGACGCTCGGGAAAATCCAGGCTTCCACCACACTGGCTCTGGTACTTGGAGCGGGTGCGCTCCTGCTGGCTTTCAAATACCTCAACCTCGGGTACCGGATCGCCTTTACGCTTGGCTCTCTCTGCTATGCCGTTTCAGGCCTCTTTCTTTTCAGCCTCACACCGCGCCCGAAAGCGAAAAACCCAACACGATTCGTTTTCAGCCCGGCCTATTCCCGATTCTATCTGCTCTCCATCCTCTATGGTGCACGCAAACAGCTTTTTCTGACATTTGGGCCATGGATGCTCGTTGATCTTTTCAAACAGCCAGTCGCGACCATGTCTCTGCTTTTTTTCGTTGTTTCGACAGGAAATGTTATCATGAAGCCGGCAGTTGGGAGATGGACAGACCGGTTCGGTCCGGCCAGAATTCTGCTCGCAGAAGCGCTGTTCACCATTGTCATCTGTCTTCTGTACGCTTTTTCACCGCTGCTTTTGCCCTGGAAGATCGCTCTAGTGGTGGTTTGTCTCTGCTACATTGCCGACCAGATGGCTGATTCGGTTTCAATGACGAGAGCCATCTATGTAAAAAACATTGTAAAAAAGCCAGAAGACCTCTCGCCCACCCTTTCACTCGGCATTAGTATTGACCATATAATTTCCATGGTTTTACCGGTCGCCGGCAGCATGCTTTGGCTGAAGTCGGGGTCCAGGGGTTATACCTGGATATTCCTGGGCGGAGCTGTTGTTGCCTTGATCAATGTCGCAGTATCGCTAGGCATCGCGAAAAAAGGCAAAAGCCGCTGAAACTGCGCTTTTTCGCCTTTTTATTAAGCTTTTGAAAACAGCATGGTTTTAGCAGAAAAATCCTCCCTGAACCTTGCGTTTGACTCAATCCGTGTTATAGTTATATCTTGAGTTTCAGTGCAATAAAGCCGATACTCTAATGAAGATTTTTTCAAAAACCTGTGGACTTGAACCATTTTCACTGGTACGATGAAAGAGAAAAACAAGCAGGAGGACGAAATGCATAAAGGCAGAAACTTGTTTGTCGTGCTGATGACAATAGCAGCCTTGCTGCTGGCATCATGCGCTTCAAATCCGGAAACTCCAAAACCGGAGAATCCACCCGAGCCGACAACGACAACAACTGTAGCAGCCCCGACTCCGGAACAAACACCCGTGACTCCGGTAACAACGGTAGCCGCAGCTCCGCTGGAAGCTCCAAAACCATCTGTTTCCGAAGTTGAACTCAGAAATCTTTTTGGCCAGGCAAATGCTCTGCGGAGTGATGCCCAGAAACTCCAGCTTGATGAACTGGTTCCTGAGGAATTTGCCTCGGCTGAAACAGCTTTTACAAAAGCCAAGACAGCGTATGACAAAGCTCTTGACGCAGCCCTCTTTGATGGCGTTGCAGCGTACCCTGTAAAAGGGCTGCTGGAGGAATCCATCACACAATGGGAAGCAGTCATCGCCAAAGGACTCCCCTTGCGCTCTGACGCAGAACAGGAAAAAGCGCGAGACATGCGATTCATGGCCATGCAGGTCGATGCGCCGGCTCTTGCTGAAGAGCGATTCCAAGGAGCCGAACAACTCCTCGGTCAGGCTGACGCTTTTGCCAGAGTTGAAGATTTCGAACTCGCGATTCCCGCCTACAAGCAGGCAGCGGCAGCCTTTGATGTCTCGGCTGAAATGGCGAAAGCCAACGCATACAAGCAGAAGATCGAAGCCAATGATTATGCCCGCTTCAATCCGAACTACTTCGAAATGGCTGAGAATAAATACAAGATGGAAGCTGACTACTGGGATTCCGGAAGTCTTGAAGATCTTGTCAACGGCGCCGATGTACTCCGCGAAGCAAACTACTATTACGATTATGTTATTAAGAGCGGAGCTGAATACCGTTCCTTTGAGGGCAAGGACGCTGCGCTTGCCGCGCAGGCTAAAGCCCTCGGTATCAAAGCAGATGTCAACGCTCCCGATGAATACTCCTCGGCCAATGATATCCTGAATGAGGGTCTTGCCAATCAGCAAGCCGGAAATTACGAATCTGCCTACCTCTGGTTCAGGGATGCTGTCCCCGCTTTTGACGCAGCTCATGATGCCTCTCTCGCTCTTCAGGCTCAGAATGAGCTTGTCATTGCCGAAGCAGCTGAGCGGATTGAAGCTGCCAAAGCAAAGTCTGATGAGGCTGAAATTGACAACAATCCCTATCTTGCCGCAGCAGATGAGAGCTTGGCGAAAGCGAGAGCTCTTTACAGCGAAAAGCATTTCGATGACTCCATTATGGATGCGAATGAAGCCGTCAATTTCGCAGGCATGTCTGACACATTTGTGGACAAGACTATCCTTGAGCGCGAAGAAGAAGCAGCCAGACTCCTTGCCGAGGCAAAGGCGGCGGCCGATCCCGCCATGGCTGACGCCAGAAACAGGATTGTCTGGGCGAATAACAACAATATCAAGGCGGATTATCCTAACGTGCACAAACAAGCTTCCGCTTCCATGACCGCCGCTGAAATGGCCTATGACAATGAGCGCTATGTTCCTGCCAAGGCGCTCGCTGAAGAAGTTTCATCGGTATTGTCTGACGATTTCCAAGCCAAGGTGCTTGCAGATCGGAAAGCGCGCGAAGCCGAAAAAGCACGGATTGATGAGATCGAAAAAGCCAAGGAAGTTGCATCTGTAGCCCTGAAAAATGCTGAAGCCAGAATGGCATGGGCAAATGAAAACAAGATCAAGGCAGATTATCCAGATGAGTACAATGCAGCTTCGAGCGCAATGATTGCGGCTTACACTGCTTTCGGCAATGAAAACTTCAATCTAGCAACCCAAAAGGCACATGAAGTTTCCGATATTCTGTCTGATGATTTCAAAGCATCAGTGCAGGCTGCCCGCGACGCTGAAAAAGCACGGCTTGAACAGCTCGCGAAAGACAGAGCTGCGGCCGATCCAGCCCTGGCTGACGCCAGAAACCGGATCGTCTGGGCGAACAACAACAATATCAAGGCGGATTATCCTGCCGAGTACAAGCAAGCCTCCTCTGCGATGACAGCTGCCGAAATGGCCTATGACAATGAACGCTATGTTCCTGCCAAAGCCCTCGCTGAAGAAGTTTCCGGCATTCTCTCCGATGACTTCCAGGCTCAAGTTCTCGCTGAACGCCAAGCCAAAGAAGATGAAAAAGCCCGCCTGGCACAGCTTGCCATAGACAAGGCAGCAGCAGATCCTGCGATGGCTGACGCCAGAAACCGGATCGTCTGGGCGAACAACAACAGTATCAAAGCTGATTATCCTGCCGAGTACAAGCAAGCCTCCTCTGCGATGACAGCTGCCGAAATGGCCTATGACAATGAACGCTATGTTCCTGCCAAGGCTCTCGCTGAAGAAGTTTCCGGCATTCTCTCCGATGATTTCATGGCAAAGGCGCTTGCCAAAAAGAATGAGCCGGAGCAGACTCCGCCGACTCCGCCGACTGCGCCAGCCCAACCTAGTCAGCCTGCTCAGCCGTCAGAGCCTGTCAAACCCGTAGTGGATCAGACAGCACAGCTGAAAGCCGCGGCTGAACAGAATATCGCCAAAGCAAACGACAAGCTCGCCTGGGCAGTTTCCAAGAATGCAAAGAACAACTATCCAGAGCTGCTTGCCAAAGGAAGCGGCGAACTTGACTCCGCCAAGGCAGCTTTTGCGAGCAACAACTATCAGGAAGCTTCAGACAAGGCAGTCGCGGCGTTCAATACCCTCAGCGCGATTGCTGAATTTGCTCCTCTGCCCGCAAAATACACGGTACGGCTGATCCCGGAACGACGGGATTGCCTGTGGAGAATCGCGGAATATCCGTTCATTTACAACAACCCGCTCAAATGGCCGGTTCTCTATGAGGCAAATAAAAAGACCTTTAAAGACCCATCCAATCCAAACCTGATTTTCCCGGGTCAGGTACTGCAGATACCGAGCATCAAGGGAGAAAAGCGCGACGGCATGTGGGACCCGAAAAAAACCTACCAACCGTTGGCAAAGTAAAAAGCCGACAAACAAAAAAGGCTGTCTGGAATTCCGGACAGCCTTTTTTTTCGATCCAACCCTGGTTTCAATCCCTGGGACCAGGCGATGAAGCGCTCTTATGATTCAGCTGAATATCGGCGGATTTTTATATACAGCGGCCAGAAGTCGAATCATCATGGCATGATCGAATGAGTTTATTGTTTCACGGATTGAGTGCATTGAAAGAAGAGGATGCCCGATATCAATCGTCCTGATGCCAAGCCGCGCGGCTGACATTGGCCCGATGGTAGTCCCCGGCTGCATGTCCGCTCTGGACATGTATCGCTGAAGCGGGATTTTTTCCTGATTCGCGATGATGGCAATCAGCGATTCCACATGGGATTCTGTCGCGTACCGCTGGTTTGCATTTATTTTTACGGCAGGTCCGGCACCCAGAAGGGGCGAGAGCTTTTCATCATATTTTTCAGGATATGCAGGATTCCACCCCTGGGCGGCGTCGAGGGAGACAAAAAGCGAACGGGACGACATCCGGTAGAAGTCTTCAGCACCAGCGCCAGTCACGATGGCCAGCCGGGCAAGAACATCCCGGACAAAGCTCGAATCAGCTCCCTGCATGGTCATGGACCCGATTTCTTCAGAATCAAGGAAGCAGGCAACCTGTCCAAACTCGGAAGGAACTGCGGAGCTGAATGCCTCCAGGATGGCATGGCAGCCTGCGAGATCATCCAAATGCGGAGCATTGACAAGGATATCTCGTTCCTGATCATCGGGAAGGGCGCTTTGGTGCCGGGTGCCGAAAATCGCAGATTTTTGAGTATCATAAAAGAACAGGTCGGAAGCGACAATATCGCCTGGCTCAATATCCAGATTTGTATCTTCACCGATGTACTCATGAAGCCACGAAAGGTTTGCGGATTGTGTATCAGACTTTTCGCGCAAGCTGGAAACCAGAACCGGCAGATGCTGGGCCGGACTGTATTCAAACCCGCGATTCACATCACGGTTCAAATGAATTGCGAGATTGGGAATGATGCCAACGGGCTTCCCTGAGTTGTACAGCACAGACTTCAGGCTTGCCGGGCTTTCAGAATCTCGAAGGAAGAGCCTGCCTGCCACAGCAAGCGGCCTGTCCAGCCAGGTGGAAAGGATAGCTCCGCCATAGACATCTACCCCAATCCTGACCATATTTTGATTCTGCTTATGCGTGCCCGGACGAACCTTCAGACCCGGACTGTCGGTATGAGCCCCGGCGATAACCAATCCGGCATCTCCCATGCTTTTAAGGCCAGCCCTGAATGCCACAATCGAGGTACCGCTCCGGCAGACAAAGTATGGAACCCCTGGTTCAATCTGCCACGAAGCGGCTTCATCCAGTTCCTGTGCGCCATGGGCGAGCAGGTAGCTTCTGATATTGTCAGCGGCGTGAAAACTCGTGGGAGAAGCATCAAGAAACTGGCATAAGGCATTTGTGGACTCTTTCATGATAATTCCTGTTCAAATAAAGATGGGCTGTTCAGCTTGCTTGCTGGGCTGACGATATTCGCAGCCGATTCTTCCGCTGCATAGGGATCGGGATGCAAGACGGATAATTTTTCCCGGATTTCCCGTGATTCAGCTTTTAAAGACAACAAATTTATTTTTGCCTGGATGATTTCGGATTTCAGCGTCGGATCCGCCAGAAACAGTTCCTTTTCCAGCATGGCGCAGGCCTTTTTCAAGCCAAGCCCCCGTTTCAGCGCGAGAAACTTGAGCCTTGAGAGGATGCATAAATCCAGCGGCGAGTAGACACGTCGGCCAAACACGTCTTTTCTTGGGGTAAGAAACGGAACTTCCTTTTCCCAGAAACGAAGGGTAGAAGCGGGCAAATCCAGAAGCTCTTCCACCTCTCCAGTTGTGTATCCTGACATACTTTTATCGCTCTCTCCAATCTTTTCGGGAAGCCTTGAGTTCAAGCATGACCGGAATCGTCCCCAGATCGAATTCTTCACGAATCCTGTTTTTCAAAAACGAGACATAGGAATCCGCGACTGCTTCCGGCTTGGTTACAAAGAATGTAAACTTTTGCGGATTCATGCTCGTCTGCAAGGCATAGCGCAATTTGAATTTAGTCCGCGGAGCGACCGGCGGCGGAGTTGTTTCCATCCACTGGGCGACAGCCTTGTTGAGCCGGGAAGTCTCCACTTTTCTGCACAATTTTGAATAGGTCGAAATAACTGTATTCATGAGCTTGTCGATGCCCTGTCCGTCCTTGGCGGAAAGCGCGACAACCGGGGCCCAGGCCATCTGCCCGAAAAAGTATCGAAGTTTATCACGAGCGGCTTCAAATGAATTTTTTATGTCAGGCATGAGGTCCCATTTATTGAGCGCGAATATGACGCCCCGCCCTTCGTCGACAGCGAAAGCCGCAATTTTCTTGTCCTGATCGGTTAAACCTTCCTGGGCATCTATCATGAGGATGACGACATCGGCCTGCGTCACCGCGGAAAGCGACCGGGTTACCGAGTAATATTCGATATTGTCATTCACCTTTTTTTTGCGGCGTATGCCAGCGGTATCCAGCACTACGATGCCTCTGCCCTTCCAGGTAAATCGGCCTTCCACAATATCACGGGTAGTTCCGGGAATATCACTGACAATGCTTCGGGATTCACCGAGCAGTACATTGAGGAGTGTCGATTTTCCGGTGTTAGGCTTGCCCATGATGGCAATCCTGATGTCTGCCCGTTCAAGATCCACAGTTTTCACCGCTGAAAAATCAAGCCGGCTGGCAATCGCTTCGACAAGGTCTTCAATATTTCGATTGTGCTCCGCCGAAATGAACAGAGTCGCCGGAAAACCCCACTTCATGTGCGCCCATGCCTGATAGTCGCGCTCGGGGCTGTCAGCCTTGTTGATAACCAGCAGAAGTCTGTCGCTCATAGGGCGAAGCAATTCCGCAAACTCTTCATCCTCAGGGGTGATGGATACAGCATCTACCATGAAAAGAATGAGATCCGCCCGTGAGAGTATTGAAAGGGTTCGAGCAACAACCAGATCATCCAAGCCTTCCCGTTCCAGCTTGAATCCACCGGTGTCGACAAGTCGGACTCGATGCTCGGTTCCCGGCAGCACACATTCCTCTTCAATTGGGTCTCTGGTGACACCGGGGGTTGGATCGGTTATTGCTCTTCGCTTATGCAGGAGCCGGTTAAAAAGCGTAGACTTGCCGACATTCGGTCTGCCCACCAGAACAACCTGCGGAAGGTTTTCATAGCGGACAAGCTTTTCCGGCAGACCTTCGGCAATGTCCTGAATCGTATCATTGTCACTTTTCTCCGGCTTTTTCTGGATAGCAGCAGTCTTTCTTACCCTGCCTCCAGAGCTGTGTGCGGAGTGTGACTTTCCTGTCTCTATTTCTTTCATGGTAAATCCTGTTTTACAGCGCAAATCTGTTATTTATATAGGTAAGCACCTGATTGGCACTTGTCATTTTCATTACGGCTGAAGCAATGTTCTCCGCATCTTCCAGAGTTATCGATAAAAGTTGCTTTTTGACCGCCGGAATGGAAGCTGATGACATGGAGAGTTCGCGCATCCCCAGACCAACCAGTACAACAGCAGCATAAGGATCAGCTGCCATTTCGCCGCAAAGACTGACATCGATGCAGGCATGCTGCGCATTGTTGATGGTTGTTTTAATCAAGCGCAAGACCGCGGGGTTAAAAGGCTCATGTAAAGCGGATACTTTTTCATTTCCTCGGTCAACGGCCATGGTATATTGGGTAAGGTCATTGGTTCCGATGGAAAAAAAGTCCGAACTTCGCGCAAGGATATCCGAGCAGATTGCCGCTGAAGGGACTTCAATCATGATCCCGGCTTTTATGTGATCCGGCACCTTGTACCCCTGCGCTCTGCATTCATATTTGGACTCGCCAAGCAGACCGCGTGCCTTGATGATTTCTTCAGTGGTGCTGATCATCGGGAACATGATGTGAACATTGCCGAATACACTGGCGCGAAGAATGGCGCGGAGCTGTGTCTTGAAAATCTCTGTTTTGCTCAAGCAGAACCGAATTGCTCTCCAGCCGAGAAGCGGGTTTTTTTCGTTCTGAGCGCCCAATTCCGGCAAAACCTTGTCACCGCCGATATCGAGAGTTCTTATGGTAACAGGCTTCCCGTTCATGGCCTCAACCACAGCCTTGTAAGCCCGGAACTGTTCTTCCTCACCGGGAATATGACCGCCTAAAAAAAGGAATTCCGAACGAAACAGTCCAATCCCGTCCGCATTGTGCTCCACAACACTTTCCACTTCTTCAGGCACTTCGATATTCGCCTTGAGGAGGATGCGCGTTCCATCCTTGGTTGCAGCCGGCAAGGCCTTGATGTTTTCGAATTCCTTCACCTTCTGAAGCCTGAGCAGCATAGAAGCCTGAACCTTTTTGAGAGCGCTTTCATCCGGATCGACAACCAGAATACCTTTATCGCCATCCACAATGACCTTTATACCCATTTTGAGGTCACTCATAAAAGATCCAAGGCCGAGTGCGGCAGGGATTTCAAAAGCACGGGCAAGAATTGCCGCATGGCTCGTTCTGCCTCCAGCTTCTGTCGCTATGCCTTTGACATGGTGCCGAGACATGCCCACCATATCTGAGGGCAGCAGATCATGCGCCACAATGATAACATCATCCTGCAAATCAGCCAGATTGATTCGTTCCCGTTTCAGAAGATGCCCGAGCAAACGCCGGGTTACATCATGGACATCTGACACCCTTTCCTGCATATACGGATCATTTGACGCTGAAAGCTGGTCTACCATCTCCCTCGCGAGAGCAAAAACGATGCTTTCAACGTTCATCAGAGTGCTGTAAAGATCGTTTTTCACCCTTTCAGCAACTTCCGGATCATCCAGCATGAGCAGATGGGCATCAAAAATCGCGGCCTGGCTCTCGCCAGCTTCTTTAAACGCACGGTCCCGAAGCAGTTCCACTTCCTTCTTGGCGGCCGAAACAGCGCTGCTGAAACGTTCGAGCTCAGCCTCAACGGTCTCGCTTGCGATTGGATAGGTCGGTACATTGTCCGTCACTTCGTCATAGAAAAGGAAAGCGGGACCGGAAGCCATGCCTGGCGATGCGGCGATTCCATGAATTTCTCTCATGGGGATAACTGTAGCAGATAATTGTATTATCGTCAAATAAGACCTGAGCGACACGTGCCGCACGTTGTTAGGAAAACGCTTGTTTATTGAAGTACGTTAGCCGGATTTACAGGTTTCCCGTTTTTATAGACCGTAAAGTGCAGATGCGGTCCTGTGCTGTAGCCTGTATTACCCGACAAAGCTATCCGTGAACCCTTGGAAACATATTGCCCTTCCTGTACCAGGATTGACGAGGTATGAGCGTACAGGGTCTTCCAGCCGCCTGCGTGCGACAGAATTACGTATTTTCCCATGATCGGCGAATAGCCGGTTTCGATGACAGTACCTTCCATGGCTGCTCCGACAGGCGTTCCTGTCGGCACACCAATGTCGATACCATTGTGGAGCGAATTCCTGCCTGAGAATGGATCTCTGCGCCATCCATACCAGGATGTAATGACTCCGCGAACCGGCCATTTGAAAAGATCGCCTGAAATCTCACGCAGCTGAGCCTTGGGCAGCCTGGCGTCGGGCAGAAACAGTACTTTCTCGGCTGAAAAGTCGGTTTTCATGAGGCTGTTGGCCACAATCAGCCTGTCTTCAGAAATTTCGAATTTTTTGGCGATAGCAGCGACGGTTTCACCGGCTTTTGCGGTATAGATTATGCCGGACATGTTGGGAAGCTTCAGCAACTGACCAGGCTTCAGGCTCTTGGCCGACTGGATGCCATTGATACTGATAATAGTATCGGCTGTCAGATTGTTGGATTCGGCAATTCCTGAAATAGTATCGCCTTTCTGAACCTGATACACTGTATAGAACAACCCCTCACCCGCGCTCTCATCTTCCGATGATATCGATGCCAGACCGCTTCCTTCCATATCTATGCTGCCTTTGGCGAATTCCGGACTGGGCTGCGGACGGAAGCTGGAACCAAGCAGGGTTATGAGACAGACCAGGGCAAAAAGTGTGCGCTTCAATGTTGAACCGCTTGCGAAAAGCAGAATTATTTCATTATGCCAATGGCTTCGGTTCCGTCTCACGCCGCTCCCCTGGAAAAAGTTTCAGCAGTATTATAGTGAGATGTGTCCCGGAATGCAAGAAAAAATTTCAGCAGGGCTAAAACCCGCCCAAAACGGGAAATCCAGCCGCCAGTCTTGCCTAACCATGGCGCCTCATATATGCTTTTATTCTATGAGCTTCAAGAAAAAACAACATTTGCGCCCGCTTATTCTGGTCATTTTATTGTTCCTGACTGCAAGCATCTGCCCGGCGCTGGAAATCAAGACCGACAATTACACCATTACGACAGAAGCTGTCACAAGCCCTGGATTTGCCCTTGTCAGCATAACATCCAATGCAAGCGGCACGCTTATTCAGATCGATAACCAAACGGTCGGTTCGAGTCCATGGACAGGCAGGCTTGCCGCTGGAAACCATATCATCAATATGTCTGCCCCTGATCATTACGACCTGCGCTTTCTTCTCACCTGTCAGGAAAATACTAAATATTCGATTTCCTGCAGGCTGGATCCGCATACCGGATTTCTTGATGTGACAATCCGTCCGGAAGACGCCATGCTGTATCTGGACGGTGTAAAAATGGTAAACCAGTTTGCTGAAGTGCCGGTTGGGTATCATACAATTGCCGCGCGAAAATTCGGTTTTGAAGAAAAATCATTGAAAATTCTTATCCTGAAAGGGAAAATAAGCAGGGTTTCCATGATGCTGGAACCCTCATCATTCAGTGTCCGGGATTTCAGGCTGACAAGGAAGGTATTCAATCCCGATAACCACGGGCTTTTTGGCAAGACTACCCTGGCTTTTTCCGTAACAGCCCCCGGCTATGGAAGAATTGAAATACGAGATTCCACGGGAAGCCTGATTTTCCAACACACGCTTCTTCCCTTTACAACATGGGCTCAATCTTTTTCATGGAATGGCAGAACCGCGTCAGGGTCAGCAAAAGACGGGAGCTATACTGCACGGCTCCTTCTCTGGCCTGAAAAGAAGCAGGAGACGCCTGCGGTTTCTGCAGCGCCGGTGCCGGGCGATTTCACCCGGACAGATTCCGCGGAACAAGCATCGATTGTGCAGGAAATCAGCTTCCGGATTGACCGGAGTCAGATTATTGCACCGGCCGGCTATGAAAACGCGCGGACAGGGCTGGCCTTTGTTTCTAACCCGTCAATGCAGGAATTGCCAGTTTTCGGGCTGGATATTGGAGGCGTGATCGCCTATGACAGCACTGCTTCCGCCAGTGCGGGAGTCGGACTGTCAGGCGGAATCCGGCTGGGAAGCAGTGCTGCCCTGGGCTTTGCGGGCTCCTTCTTTGGAAACGGCGACGCTGGTCTGTCAGCTTCGCTGAACGGAGCTGTGCTGAAAGGCCCACAACTGGATGCCGCCATCTCGGCGCGCTATGAAATTGCGGATTTCAGCAATTCTGGCGGGGGCATCTCGAACGATATCGAATTGAACTTCCCGCTGGCATTCAAAACAGGAGCCGTACGCATCGGGCTGGAACCAGGAATTCGGCTGAATCTGGATGACACTTCGATAGCGCCGCAGACAGGTGTCGGCCTCTGGTACCAGTCACCTGCGCTGTTTGCGGGATTTTCCGCCCATCAGGTTTTTGCACCAGGAGGAATCGCATGTGATGCAAACCCTCTCAGCCTTGCCCTTGATGCAAAATACATGGTGAATGGGGTGCCGCTGACCATGGGGGTACGGTTTTCAGCTGAAATGACTCCGGAGTTTGAAAAACTGCAAGCCTGGTTTGGCATAGGGCTTGCTTTCTGATCCAATCGCCTGCCGAATGAGGACAATATGAGCATAGCCGCCTTTGATGTATCGATAGAACGATGTTCCGCCTATCAGAAGGATTCCGTTGAACGGGTGATTGAGAGCGCCGCTGAAAAAGCGGGCTTCCCCTCAATTCTTGGAAAAACTATTCTGGTAAAGCCGAACATTCTGAATGCCTCCACCCCTGAAAAAGCAGTGACGACCCATCCGGTATTTCTCGCCGCTGTATTGCAATTTTTACGAAAAAACGGAGCGGGCAGGATTATTGTCGGAGACTCGCCGGGATTTCAGCCTGGAAGCTTCGCCGGCAAGGCCGCAGGTCTGCATCAGGTTGTTCTTGACGCGAAAGCCGAATGGGATGAATTCAAGCAGGGAAGCTTGCATCAGGCTCCTGAAGGCAAACTGGTCAAGAGTTTCGTGCTGGCGGATGTGCTCGGAACCTGCGACTTGGTGGTCAATCTTCCCAAACTGAAAACCCACCGGCTCATGAACTATACCGGCGCCATGAAAAATCTCTTCGGCCTCATCCCGGGGCTTGCCAAAAGCGCCATGCATATGCGCTATCCGGACAAAGAGCAGTTCGGAACGATGCTGGTGGATCTTGCCCTTTCTGTCGTCCCGACCTTTACCTTCATGGATGCGATTGTCGCGATGGAAGGGGAAGGGCCGGGCAACGGGACGCCGTATCCGCTGGGACTGGTGCTCGCGTCGGCGAGCATGCCGCTGATCGACTGGACTGCAGCAAGTATAATCGGCTACAAGCCGGAAAAAATCCCCTACCTTGCGGACGCGATGCGGCGAATCGGCAGAAACCCCGAAAAACCGGAGTATTCCTGCGGCCCGGAAAGCGTTACAGCTGTCCGGGCGGAGAATTTCAAGCTTCTGCCGTATGAAACAGCACATCCTTCGGCCCTCAAAGCTTTGCCGGGATTTTTGCAGAAGCTGGCGGTATCGGCAACCATGCGGCGGCCGATTTTCCACGAAAAGAAGTGCATTGGGTGCTCCGCATGTGTTAAAATATGTCCAGGGAAGGCATTGGTTCTGGATAGAAAGGCCTCCGGAATCAATAAAATCCTTATCGATGATGCCGCCTGCATTACCTGCTTCTGCTGTCATGAAGTCTGTCCGGTCAATGCCATCTCGGCGGGGAAGGTCTTCAGACGCTCAAGGAGGGACAGAAAACTGCCATGAGCCAATTCAATCTGCATGAATTTCTTGATTTCGGTTCTCCTGACGACTATGAAAGGCTGGATTTCCCAGCTCCGCAAAAACACGACGGCAGGCTCCTGGCTGATCCTGTCATCCTGCGGGAGCTTGCGAACCGGGCTTTTACCGAAATCGCGTACCGGTATCCACGGGGACACCTGGAAGAACTCTCCAAAATATTGAAGGATAATACTGCGAAAGAAGCAGAAAAGTTCGTAGCGGCAAGTCTTTTGAGAAATGCTGCAATCGCCGCGGAAGGGTTCTACCCCATGTGCCAAGACACCGGAACCGCACTCATTTACGGCTGGCGGGGAAACGGGCTCGGCGGCGGAACCGCGGATGAAGCAGCATGGCTGGCTGAAGGCGCCTCAGAAGCATACGCGCGCAACTTATTGCGGCTCTCCCAGCTTGGACCGCTTACCATGCTTGAAGAAAAAAACACAGGCGACAACCTGCCCGCAGGTGTCGACATTCGATCCGTACCCGGAAATGAATACCGATTCCTTTTTGCAGCGAAAGGCGGCGGTTCGACATCCCGCCTCTCGCTGAGTATGGAATCACCTGCAATCTTGAAAGAGGAGCGGCTGAAATCCGTTGTTGCAGAACGAATAAAAAAACTGGGCGCGGCGGGCTGTCCGCCTTATACAATCGGCATGGTTCTGGGCGGGACATCCCCGTCTCAAACCATGTACGCGCTCGAACTTGCCGTATATGGTCTTCTCGATAAACTCCCGACCGTGGAAATGGAACGGACAGCCACCATCTTTGCCGATTTGCTCCCGGACGGAAAAACTCCTGGAAAAACCAGCGCATCCGCCCAACATAGTTTTCTGCCAGGAACAGGAGTGCGTTCCATTGAGTGGGAAGAGATTCTCTATGAGCTGGGGGTTCAGACCGGAATCGGCGCTCAATGGGGTGGACGGCACCTCGCTCTGAAAACCAGGGCAATCCGGTTTTCTCGGCATGCGGCCAATCTGCCGCTGGCGATCGGAATTTCCTGTTCGGCGCACCGGAAAGCGCGAGCAGTCATGAATGAACAGGGATGGTTCTTGGAAAAACTTGAATCCGATCCTGCCCGATTTCTGCCTGCTTCCATGGATGTGCTGCCCGGCGCTGTTGAAATCGATCTCGACACAGCACAGGACCAGTGGCTTGAAAAACTGCGTTCCCTCTCATCAGGCACTCCAGTCCTTCTTTCCGGAACCGTCACGATTGCCCGCGACGCAGCACATGCGCGCCTCGAAACCATGGCAAAAAGCGGCGTCCCGATTCCCGATTATTTCATCGAGCATCCGGTTTTCTATGCCGGCCCGACAGAACCTCTGCCGGGAAGACCATCAGGCTCTTTTGGCCCCACCACTGCCAGCCGAATGGACAGCTACCTGGAATTTTTCATGGAAAAGGGCGCTTCCCTGGTGACAATCGCAAAAGGCAACCGCGGCGAAGAAGCTCAGCATGCGATACGGAAGGCGCGCGGCGTCTATCTTGCCGCAATCGGCGGGGCTGCAGCGCTAACCGCCCGCGAGCATGTTCTTGAATCACGGATTGTGGATTTCGCGGATCTCCGCATGGAAGCGGTCAGGCTTGTTCGACTTGCGCGGCTGCCGGTCATGGTAGTGATTGACGCTTCCGGACGCTCTCTTTATGCTTGATTCATGATAAAAACAGCGTTCAGGGAGACACAGACAAGCATCCGTTTCGGCATCAGCTATGTCATGCTTTTTGCCATTTACGGTATTTCCTCACCTTATCTGCAATTGATGATCAGACGGCTGGGGTACGCGCCCTCTGCCGTCGGCATATTTCTCGGTCTTTTCGAACTGATCGGCATTACCGGCCCCATCGTGCTAGCACGAAATGCAGACTCCCGGGGGGCGTACAAACCCTATTTGATTGCCTCCGGTCTGATGATTCTTGCCGGACTTGCGATACTGGTTCCATTCAGAATTCCTGTTATAACGATTATAAGCCTCAGCCTTTTGTCGCTCGGACTCAAAACACCGATACCGGTTCTCGACGCCGCCCTTTTCAAAGCAATCGATATAACCGCGCCGCAGGAGTCCCGCGGCTTGAATTATGGCTTACTCCGTTCTCTCGGCTCAGCGGGCTTTGTCATTGTAACCCTGATAGTGCAGAGCATTCGCGGATTTGACACAGCAAGTTCTCAAACTATGGCTCTGTATATGGGAATTTTAACCGCAATCTATCTTGGAGGTCTGCTCTTCCTGCCCGAAACCGGCATCATCCAGCAGAAAGCCCATAAAGAGAGACTTTCTTTTGCCTGGATCGATTCGGTTTTCATTATCGGCATTCTCGTCATTGCCCTAGGAAGGCTGGCGATGGCTGCTGTTGGTTCGTTTTTTTCCCTGTACCTGACTGAAGAACTTGGATGGCATGCGGTCGGTGCGATGTGGGCGATATCAGCGACGTCTGAGATACCATTTATCGCGCTTTCATGGAAATTCATTAAAAAGAACAGCCCCATGACAGCCATTGCCATAGCCTCATCAGCGATTGTTGTACGGCTCATGATTTATGCACTGTTTCCAAGCCCGGCGGGGGCGATCGCGGGTCAATTGCTGCACTCGCTCTGTTATGGGCTTTTTCAGCCCGCGGCCATTGTCTTTGTCAGTCTGAAAACACCGCCTGAAAAAAGAGCGACGGGTATGGCGATTTTTATGGGTTTCGGCGTCGGACTGCCGGCATTTGTCGGGAGCGCGCTGGGCGGAAGGATTGTTGAATTGCTGGGGTATCGCGGGCTTTTTGGGGGCTACACCCTGTTTGCTGTCGCGAGCCTTCTGGTTTTCTATAAAAACAGGAAATTGCTCACCGCCGTAAAATGAGTTTTACGAAGCGATTTTGATTCCGAGTTTTAAAAGAGCTTTTTCTGCCATGAAAAGGGCAGTCGCCATCAAAGCGTGCCGGTATTCGCCCTCCCCCATCATGTTCCACACCTCGGAAACAGGGACCAAGACCGCATCGACAATTTCATGCTCGTCAAGATTGCGGTCAACCGCGGGAGCAGGATTCAAAGCAAGAAAAATATGGAAGTGATTTGACTGAATGGCGGGATTTGGAAAGACATCAGCAACCTGCATTACATCATTCGAGACCCAGCCGGTTTCCTCGGCCAATTCGCGCTGCGCTGCCAAGATCGGTGCTTCGTCAGGCTCGATGACCCCGCCCGGGAATTCGAGGCTAATAGCATCCGCGCCATGGCGATATTGACGTACCATCAGAAAGCTGTCGCCTTTTTCAGATCGAACAAGCGGAACCACGACTGCCCAGTCGCGGGATTCCAGAACGGAGAAGGTTCCCTGACGGCCATCAGGTCCTCTGCTGGTTTTTTCAAATACGGTAAAAATATGCCCTCGATAGGCTTCCCTTTTCGCTACCGTCTGCCATAGAATACTTCCGCTGCCGTCACCTGCAACCATTTTTCCCTCCGCCTGCGGTCATGCTAGCCTATTTTGATATTTTCAATCAAGCTGAAAGCTGGTATCCTTGGAACAGCAATACATTCAGGTTTACAAAGGCAGGAAACGATGGAATTCGAAATCCCCGATTTTTTCAAAACCCTTGAATCTTCAATCACCGTCTGCGATAAAAACTATATCCTCATTTACATGAATGACAAAGCTGTCGCATCGTACCGCGACGCGGGCGGTGAGGCCTTGCTCGGACAGGATATCCGCATCTGTCACAGGCAGGCTTCGCTGGATAAAATGAAGGCGATCATGGAAACGGGAATTCCGAATGCCTATACCATCTCGAAAAACGGCATCCGGAAGCTCATCTATCAAGCGCCGTGGAGAAACGGCGGCTCTATTGCCGGCATTGTCGAGTTTTCCATTCCCATCCCCGACGAAATGCCGCATTATGTCAGATCCTGACAGAGGCAAACCATGCTGATTTCGGTTGTCATTCCGGTGTTGAACGAAAAAGAAAACATCTCCGCACTGACTGACCGGCTCACCGAAATCCTTTCTCGATACGATGCCTTCGAAATCATCTTTATCGATGACGGCAGTACCGATGGAAGCATCGAGCTGCTCCGCAGTCTGTCCGTTGAGCGAAAGCGCGTCGGATACTTGAGTCTGTCCAGAAATTTCGGCCATCAGAACGCCTTGCGCGCCGGCATAACCGCAGCTCAAGGCGACTGCGTCATCATGATGGACGGCGACTTTCAGCATCCGCCGGAAGCGATACCGCTGTTTATCGACAAATATCTCGAAGGTTTCGATATCGTCTCCGGCGTCCGTGATGACCACAGCACAAGTTCGGAAACACCCGGGTTTTCCAAACAAATTTCCTCGCGGCTCTTTTATAGGATTATCAACAGCTTGAGCGATGTCAGAATCCAGCCGGGAGCTGCGGACTTCCGCCTCATCTCAAGACAAGCCTGCTCGATTCTTCTCGGCATGAAGGAACAAAATCTCTTTCTGCGCGGAATTTTGCCCTGGACCGGCCTTCCGCAGACTGAAATCAGGTATCAGACCGGAAAAAGAAAACACGGAACGACAAAATACAGCTTTTCAAAAATGCTGAATCTGGCGATGGATGGCATCACTTCATTCAGCATCAAGCCGCTCAGGCTCACCTCTTTTCTGGGAGCTGTCATTTCCATCCTCGGATTTGTCTATGCGGTGTATGCGCTCTGCATGCGGCTTTTCACCACAAAAACCATTGAAGGCTGGACAAGCCTTTTAATCAGCGTTCTCCTCATAGGGGGTATCCAGCTGCTTTCAATCGGGATTCTTGGTGAGTATGTCGGCAAAACCTTCATGGAAACCAAAGGAAGACCGCACTACATAATCCGTGAAAGCAGGCTGCCGCTTCAGAACGCGGAGCCTGAATTGAAAGCCGGACAGCGCCTCGATAAGGAGGAAGAGCAGTGAATATATGCTTGCCGCTCTTCGGCATCGCGGCGTCAGCCCTTGCCCAGATTTTCCTGAAATATGCGGCGCGTTTTGAGGTGCGGGAAACCCAGTGGTTTCTTTGCATGGGAGCGAGCCTGGTTTCCTACGGCGCCTCGTTCTTTCTGTATGCCGCCATGCTGAGAACGCGGGATCTCAGCAGAATCAGCCCGATCATGGCCAGCGCGGTCGCCATACTGGTTGTGCTTGCCGGATCTGCGCTCTTCGGAGAACAGATATCGATCAGGCGGGCGCTGGGAATCGCCTTCGGGCTTGCCGCGCTCTATCTGTTATCAAGCTGAACAGGACAAAGTCCATGCTGGAAACCGAATCGAAGCGCCAAACCGCCGGCGCGGCTATCTTCACCGTGCTGTCGCTGTTCCTGGTCTATGCCTTCATGCTCTCACGCTTCAACCTCTCTATGCTGTTCAGCGACACCACGCTGACAGGCGGCGACAGCGCTTCCTGGTATCAGGTGCTTCATACACTGAAAAACGAATTCCTCCCTCATGGCAGGCTTTTTTCCTACAGCAACAGCAACTTTTTCGGCTACCTCGAGGGCCAGCATTATTTCCCCCTGCCCTTTCTTGCTGCGGCGGTCGCCGGCTTTTTTATGCCTCTGACCGTGGCGCTGAAGCTGGCGACGGTGGCGGGAGGCTTTGGCCTGCCGCTGACAAGCTTTGCCGCCGCGTATGCAATCCAGAAAAACTCGAAGCGTTCGAAAAAGACAGCGCTCTTTTCGGGGATCCTGTCAGCCTGCGGAAGCCTTGTATTTCTTTTTAACGAATCCTACACCATCTTCGGGGGAAACTGGCTTTCAACCTTCGCGGGTGAATTCTGCTATTCCTGGGCAATCGCGCTTTTGCCGCTTTTTGCCGCCTCGGTGATACTGGATCATCTGAAAAAGCGAAGCGGCATTCTCTCCGGCATTCTTCTGGGAATTTTGGGTCTTAGCCACCTTTTTGTTTTCATGCCGGCTTTTTTTCTGCCGTTTTTTCCGGTTTTCAGGCTTTTTTTTGAATTGATTCGCGGCATAAAAAAGGAAAACCCGGAAGCGCAGCAGGAGAAAAACGCCCTTTTAATGCGCGTTCTGACAACCTACGGAATTGCCTTTTTGCTGATGGCGTTCTGGATGCTCCCGATGATCGCCACTCGAAAATGGGCCCAGCCTATCAGCATGATATGGCATTTTGCTTCTTTCCGGGAATTTGCGCGCCAGACCCTGGCGATTGTCTGGCTGCCCGCAATAATGTTGTTTCTCGCGGCGAGTTTTGGACGAAAAAAGATTGCAGCAAAGCGCCGCGCATCCGAAGCAAGAGAAATGGAGGCAGCGCCTGAAACGAGTAAAACCGACCAGGCCTACCTGCCTCGCTTTTTTTCCTATGCAGTTGCCGCATGCGCATTTCTTTTTCTGGCAGCTCCCGGATTGGGCATGCCAGACATCCGATTTGTCCCTACAGCTGTCATTTTTTCTTTGTTCGGAATTTCCTTGCTCACTGCAAACCCGGTATTACGGGTCGCAGAGCGTCTTGTTTGGCGCTTTTCTTCTGCTGAAAGAAGCGCCAGCGCGCCTTCCAGGTCTGGAACTTCAGGGATTCCTGCACTCCTGATTGCGGAAATTGCAGTTGTCCTGGCTTCCTGCGGAATCGCGCTGACAACTGGCAGGAATGCGCCTAGCTGGTTTGTGTGGAACTATTCCGGCTATGAAGCGAAACAGGAATGGCAGTTTATCAACAAGCTTCGTGACACCTATAAAGGAAGCCTCTATAATGGCCGGTTCCTCTGGGAAAAGCAGGATCAACGAGACAACCGAGATTTCGGTTCAGAACGCGCCTTTGAAAACCTCTACCTTTTTACAGGGCACCCGAGTTCTGAAGGCATTCACTATGGTTCGAGTTTCATGGCAAGGGCAGCTACCTATTTGCAAAGCAGCTATTCCTTGCATCCTGTGGATCCTGAGGCTGAAAGAATTTATTCAGTCATAGATCCAGACTCATGGACCGTGCGTTTTGCTATGCTGAATGTTCATTATATAATTGTGCATTCCGATGAAATGAAGAAGCTATTTTCAGAGCATCCATCCTTTGCGCTTGATATGGAAGCTGGCAAATTTGCCGTCTACCGGTTCAAAGCCTACCAGGGACACTATGTTCAGGCGCTTCCCGCTGACGCGCTTTCCATAGTCAAGTCAGGCCCGGGCGGTTTCAAGACCGACTATTACCGCTTTTTCCGTGATTACGAGCTGATTCGATTTCCATTTATATCGAATGAATTCGCGGACAGCCAGCTTGTGAACTCACTGAAAGGCGGTGCACGGGAATATTCAGATTACGACAGCTATCGTGCTGCTCTGCTTCCGCAGGCGCTTATCTATGGCTATGAACCGAAAACTGTCATGGGAATATCGGCTGAGCATATCGACAATTTTTCAATTTCCTTTCATACCGAAAAACCGGGCCAGCCTCACCTGATATCGCTTTCCTACGCTCCCGGCTGGAAATCCCTTGCTGGCGAAAAAATCTATCCTGTTTCACCGGGTTTCATGCTAATTGTCCCGACAACTCAGGAAGTCAGGATTAGCTACGAACGAACCATGTGGGAATGGCTGGGAATATTCCTGACACTGTCAGCCATTCCGCTCACGCTCCGGATTCGGACTCGATCAGGCAAATCCAGGAATAGACAGAAAATGCCGGCTATGTCCTGGAAGATTCTCACCGCCTTCGCCATGGCGATCTTCCTGTTGTCAGCGGTTTTTTTGATCCTGAACACAGCGGCGGGTTATCCAGCCCTTGCGCGCGATATTCAAAAGGCGCGGAACCTCACGATTGGGCAGCCGGAGCAGAGAAAACTGGCGCTTCAGCTGACCGAAACGTGGGCAGCCGCTAAAAACCTGGGAATCTACGACAACATGCTTGTATTCGACGCCTATAGAATCAGAGCGCGGGTTCTGGAACGAGAAGGAAAAACAGCTGAGGCACAAGCGCTCTACAATACGCTGAAAACCTGGTATGCGCACACAAGGCCAGCGGAAAGCCTGCCCTGAAATATTCCATGTCAGCGTTTTCCTTCGATAACATACGCGTACCCGGTCCAGGCTTTTTCAAACTGCTCCAGCGGATAGGCCCGCTGGACGGTCTGCACATCGGGGGCGGCCGGGTCGTTCACAAGAACCATGTATCCTTTGGTCTTGTCTTTTTTAAGACCAGTCACGGCAACCAGGTGTCCGTCAGTCTGCTGGACTGGAGCTCCCGCGAGTTCTCCTTTTCCATACCGGATGCTCGCGATAAGTATCTTGCCCGTATAGAGTTCAGCGCTCGCGAATTCGAAATTCAGAAAATACTCAAGCCTCGCCCGCAAGCCAAGAGACCAGAGCGCCGCAACATTGAAAGACCAATTGCCGAATATCTGCGCTCCGGTATCAAAACAGGATGCGGCAACAAAGGAAGTTGGCAGGTTGATGCCGAAATAATCAAGCGCCATCGCCAGACAGGTTGGCGAGCAGATTCTGTTTTTTACCGATTCATCTTCGGCCATCTGCGTTCTGCGAGGCACCAAAAGAGCGCTTTCTTTCAGCAGATATGGCTTGGAAGCGGAATGCTGGCCCGCGCTGCTGCGGGTGATGACGCCAACCCTTCGGAGCAAGACAGAACCGGGCAGTGCCGGCGAAGTACCAGCCGAAAGTTCCAGTTTGAGCCTGAATTTCCGGGCAGGCTTTGCCAGCTTGAGTGTATCGACCAGAACACCGCCTGTTTCATCCGAGAAGGTTCTGGATGCCGGATTATGCTTCCAACTCCCCATAGGATACCAGGATGACCATTGTCCTGAAACCTCAGCCTGGAGATAAACAGATAAGCCGCCGCTTCCCGCAATGTCGGCGTTCCACCATGGAGTGAGCCAATCGGCGTCCGGAATTTCGATTTCATCAGTTATCAAGGTGCCTCTGCGAGCTCCCGATGTGAGCACAAGCCCTTCATGGGCGTTTTCAAGTCCCTGCGCCTTCCCTGGACAGCTTTCATGCCGCGAGTATGACAGCACTTCAGCAAAACCAGTCGATTTGCTGAAAACCCAAATGCTTCTGCCTACATCATAGGTGTTCAGATAATGATACATGCTCGTTATTCTCTCTGCCATGTTCGCAATTGTACACTATTTATAGTCAGAATGGCAGTGAAATAGCACCAAAATCAGAATCAGCCTTGTCCTGCGGACAACTTGGTAGTAGCATCAGCAGCATGGGACACAAAAATATCTCCCGCATTACAATCGTGATGCTTGTAGCAATGGTTCTTTCAATGGCGTTTGGACAGACTGAACCTGCACAGCCATCTGTCGTGCCAGGACAAGGATCCGCTGAAGCATCGAAAGGAATATCCATGAATACCACTTCAAACGTACTGGTTATCGCCCATAGGGGATTCCGAAGCGTCGCTCCGGAAAACACCCTCCTCGCCGCCCGCAAAGCCTTTGAAATTGGGGCTGACATGTGGGAGCTGGATGTCGCCGCGACAACGGACGGCGAATTGGTCATCATGCATGATGACACCCTGCTGAGAACCACCAATGTCAAGGAAATATTCCCTGCCCGCGATCCTTGGTCCGTATACGACTTTTCCCTTGCTGAATTGAAATCCTTGGATGCAGGAAGCTGGTATAAGAAGGCTGATCCCTTCAAACAGGTTTTGAATGGGAACGTAAGCCGAGAAGAAACCGCTTCCTTTGCAGGCGAGAAAATCCCCACACTCCGGGAAGCGCTGGAACTGACAAAAGCGCGCGCATGGAGCGTCAATATTGAAATCAAGGACGCCACCAACCGGACCTGCGATGCCTGGATCGTGGAAAAAACGGTCGACTTGGTACAGGAACTTGGAATGGAAGCGGTTGTTGTCATTTCTTCATTCAATCATACGTATCTCGAGCGGGCAAAAAAAGCAGCGCCTGAAATCAAGGTGGCAGCGCTCATCGACAGACCGGTCAAGGATCCTGTCACCATCCTGAAACGGCTGGGAGCTGTTGCGCTGAATCCAAACCTCAAATACCTGGACGAAAAGACTGTTATAACCGTGCGTGCGGCAGGTTTCGGCGTCCTGGTCTGGACTGTCAATGAATCGGCGGACATGGAAAAACTGATCCGCTGGGGTGTAACCGGGATCATAACCGATTATCCAGACAGGGGGCTTGCTGTCGTAAACAGCAAGCGATAAGCAGGAAGTCTGGAATTGTATTTCATAACGAATTCCACACGAAAAACTAAAATATTTTCGATTGCGTGAAACCGTTTCTGGGAGTACACTATAGTTGCATAGTATGGGCCGTGCGCCCATTTCAAAATCACAAGGAGGCAGAGTAATGAAGAAAATTGCTCTACTGTTGTTCGCAGTGCTGCTGGTAACAGGCACCTACGCACAGACAACCATCGAATTCTGGCACGCAATGACTGGCAAGAACGGCGACATGGTCAATGCAATAGCCGAAAAATTCAACAACAGCCAGAAAGACTACAAAGTCGTTCCGGTATACAAAGGCTCATACAGTGATACCATGAATGCCGGTATCGCCGCCTATCGCGCAGGACAGGCTCCTGCGATTATCCAGGTCTATGAAGTAGGAACCGCCACTATGATGGCAGCCAAAGGCGCAATCAAGCCGGTCTACCAGCTCATGGCTGAAAACAATGAAAAATTCGACCCGAAAGTCTATATCCCGACCATTACATCGTATTATTCCACATCAGACGGAAAGATGCTTTCAATGCCGTTCAACAGCTCAACCGCTGTCATGTACTACAACAAGGACGCTTTCCGAAAAGCCGGACTTGATCCAGAAAAACCGCCTGTCACCTGGCCAGAATTTTTTGAGGTCGCTAAAAAGCTTAAAGCTTCCGGCATGGAAGGCGGATTTACCACCAACTGGATTTCCTGGATCCAGCTCGAAAACTTCTCAGCATGGCACAATCTGCCCTTCGGCACCCGCTCGAACGGATTCGACGGACTCGATACCCAGCTTGTGTTCAACAACCCGGTAGTTCAGCGCCATTTTGAGACTATTTACAGCTTGAGCAAGGACAAAGTGTTTATCTACGGCGGACGCGAAAACAAGGCAAACCCACTCTTTACCTCAGGCCAGGTCGGCATGCACTTTGAATCCATCGGCGGATACGGCAACATGAAAGCCAACTGCAAGTTTGAATTCGGTGTTGCGCGGCTTCCTTACTATCCCGATGTCCCCGGTGCCCCGCAGAACACGATCATCGGCGGCGCCTCGCTTTGGGTTTTCAATGGAAAATCAAAAGCAGAATACAAAGCAACTGCGGATTTCTTCAGCTTCCTCTCTCTGCCTGAAATTCAGGCACTCTGGCACCAGCAGACTGGTTACCTGCCCATTACGCAGGCAGCCTATGAGCTGACCAAGTCCCAGGGCTTCTACACGACCAACCCGGGTCCCGAAGTTGCTATCAAGCAGTTGCTCAATAAACTGCCCACCCAGAACTCCATGGGTATCCGCTTCGGCAACTTCAATATCATCCGTGAAATTGAAGACCAGGTTTGGGAAGATATTCTCGCCGGAAAGATTTCAGTCAAAGACGGCCTGAACAAGATGGTCACAGACGGAAACGCCACACTCCGGAAGTTTGAAGCCCTGAACAAGTAAGAAGCTTCCTGTTTTTTCTCCGAGCCGGCATGCTCAGGCATGCCGGCTCCCATTTTCAGTTACAGCCGTCTCTCGCGGCTTTTTAATCCCAATCTTTTTCTGGCAGAGACACCATGACCAAACAATACGAGTTTAAAGCAAAAGGCTTGGCCTACTTGCTTGTCGCACCTCAGATGATAATCGTTTTTGTGTTCTTTTTCTGGCCTGCAGCACAGGCAATTCTGCAATCATTCTTTCTGCAGGATCCATTCGGCGGCAAAATGATCTTTGTCGGTCTTGAGAACTATACGCAGCTTTTTACCGACAAGTCCAACGGGTATGGACAGTCATTCGTCGTTTCTGTGTTTTTCGCAGTCGGAATCACTGTCCTGGCAATGTCGGTTTCTTTGTTTCTCGCGGTGCAGGCGAATAAAAGAATCCGATTTGAGACATTTTACAAGACCATGCTTATCTGGCCGTATGCCGTCTCCACGATGGTAGCCGGCGTAATCTGGCTTTTCATGTTCAATCCGAATGTTGGAATTATCGCATGGGTGCTTAAGCATAAATTCAACGTTGAATGGAGCTATCTGCTGAATTTCAATCAGGCATTTATTCTGATTACTATCGCGGCATCGTGGAAGCAGTTGGCTTACAATTTCGTGTTTTTCCTGGCTGGGCTTCAGTCTGTTCCTGAAACGCTGATCGAAGCCGCAGCCATCGACGGGGCGGGCCATGGGCTGCGGTTCAGAAAAATCATCTTTCCCTTGCTGTCACCGACAACCTTCTACCTTCTTGTCATGAATCTTGTTTATGGCTTTTTTGAAACCTTCCCCATCATTCATCAAATGACAGCGGGCGGACCTGGAAAGTCCACTGCGATTCTTGTTTACAAAGTCTGGCGGGATGGTGTTGTCAACCTCGATCTGGGAAGCTCGGCCGCCCAGTCCGTTATTCTGATGCTGATGGTTGTAGCGCTGACGATTGTGCAGTTCCGCTTTATCGAGCGGCGCGTCAACTACTGAGAAAGGAGCAGAACATGAGAGAACATTCAAGAATTCAGCGAATTCTGCCCCACATCTATCTATGGATTGGAATCATCATCATTATCTTTCCGATTTATTTCATATTTGTCGGGTCATCGCATACAAGCGCGGAAATCCTCGCGGCTCCGATGCCGCTCAAGCTCGGACCGCACCTCTTTGAAAATTACCGCCGGGCGCTCTTTGAGGGAACCAGCAACATGGGAACACCAGTTCTTGTCATGGTAAAGAATTCTCTCATCATGGCTCTGGGCATTTCCACGGGAAAAATTATTGTATCACTGCTGGCGGCCTTCGCTATTGTGTTTTTCGATTTTCCCGGCAGAAAATTCTGCTTTTGGGCGATTTTCATCACGCTGATGCTGCCGGTTGAAGTCCGTATCATGCCGACATACAAGGTTATTTCCGACCTTGGAATGCTCAACACCTATGCCGGGCTTATCTTGCCGATGATTGTTTCAGCGACTGCAGTGTTCCTCTTCAGGCAGTTTTACATGTCGATTCCGCGCGAAATAGCGGAAGCCAGTCAGATTGACGGTGCTACTCCCATGCAGTTTTTCCGGAGCATCCTCGTTCCCATGACCAGAACCCCGGTTGCCGCGATGTTTGTCATCCAGTTCATCTATGGATGGAATCAGTATTTGTGGCCTTTGCTAATTACAACTAAAACGAATTACTACACGCTGCTTATCGGTATCAACCGGATGCTCTCCGGTGCCGATGTCCAGATCGAGTGGCAGATTGTCATGGCGACAACATTGCTTGCCATGCTGCCGCCTGTTATTGTGGTTATGATCATGCAGAAGCAGTTTATCTCGGGCATGACGGAAACCGAAAAATAAAATCGAATTGATAAAAAAAGGCAGCCCCGGGAATTTAGGGGCTGCCTTTTTTTTGCTCAGCATTTTTTCAGTTCTTTGCCCACCTGGGTATTTCCATGCCAAAAAAATCGCGTGCATTGTACCAGGAGATATTTCGAACCAAAGAATCGGCATAGGCTTCTCCGCTGGGAAGTTCACCGTCTTCAATCCACCGGCCGACAATGCGGCAGAGAATCCGTCTGAAATATTCATGGCGGGGGAAGGAGAGGAAGGAACGGGAATCAGTCAGCATTCCGACCCACCGGCCAATCAGACTGACAGAAGCGGTTTCCACCAGGTGCCGTTCCATGCCGTCCTTGTGATCATTGAACCACCAGGCCGAGCCATACTGGATTTTTCCGGGACTGCCATGCATCGCAAAACTCTGGGCGAGGACCGCGAGGCTTGCGTTACGGGTTGCGTCGAGGGAATACAGGATGGTCTTGGGCAGGCTGTTCTGGGCGTCAAGGTAATCCAGAAACCGGGCAAGGCTCAGCACAATATTGGAATCACTGATAGAATCGCCTCCACCGTCAGGGCCGTAGAGCCTGAAAAGCCTGGTATTGGTGTTTCGGAGCGCTCCAATGTGCAGCTGCATGGTCCAGCCGGCCTTTGCATTGAGCCGGGCACAATGGATGAGCACGGCAGTGGCTATTTTTTCTGCCGCTTCTGTGTCGGCTGCTTTGCCCTCAAGCAGGGATCCGATGATGGTATTCAGCTCGGCCTCTGAGGCAAGCGCAAAGGCCGGCGTCAGCAGGGCATGGTCGGAAAGACGGCAGCCGTTCGCATGGAAATAAGCATGGCGGCGTGCAAGGGCTTCCTGAAGGCTTGCGAAGTCCTTGATTTCAATATCTGCTGCATTCCCCAGCGTGCCTGCGTAATTTTTCCATGCAGCGGCGTCCTGAACATTCATGATTCTGTCGGGGCGGAAGGTAGGCAAAACCCTCGTCGTTTTTTTCCCAGCGCGCGCAGCTTCTGTACCGAACTCAGGATCCGCGGCTATCTGCCGATGCCAGCCAAGGTCATCGGCGGGGTCATCCGTTGTACAAACAACCGCTACATTGAATCGTGTCAGCATGGATCGCGGAGAATCTTTCCGTTCCCTGATAATATCATTGGCCCACTGGCGGATTTTCAGCGCATTGCCTTGTGTCAGGATGTCATCGATGCCATAGGCGCGCTGGAGTTCCAGATGCGACCAGTGCAGAAGCGGATTCCCTGCGGATTTTTCAAGTGCCTGAGCATAGGCAAGAAATTTGTCTTCCCAGGAAGCCTGTCCCGAGCAGAGCGACTCATCCGCCCCGTTGGACCGCATGATTCGCCACTTGTAGTGATCGCCTTTGAGCCAGATTTCGGCGATATCGGAAAAAGGCTTGTTTTCGGCAATTTCCTTGGGTGAAAGGTGGCAGTGATAGTCGAAAATCGGAAGCGGTGCCGCCTGACCGAAATACAAATCCCGTGCGGCTTCGGTATCAAGCAGAAAATTTTTATCCATGAACGGTTTCATAGAGCTTCTCCTGAATCGCTGTTAGATATTGTCGGCAAGAAAACCGCCGTCCACCGGAATGCTGACTCCGGTTACAAAGCCGGACGCTTGATCGCTCGCGAGAAACAGCGCCGCTCCCCAGAGCTCCGAGTGCTCCCCAAAGCGGCCAAAGGGGGTGCGCGCAATGATTGCCTTCCCGCGCTCAGTCAGTTCGCCGTCATCCCGGTAGAGCAGGGATCGGTTCTGATTTCCGACAAAAAACCCCGGCGCTATCGCATTGACTCTGATATGGTGCGGAGCGAGCTCCTTAGCCAGAGCCTCAGTCAGATTGAGGACGCCAGCCTTGGCGGCGTCATAGGCCCAGACACCTGACAAAGCCTTGTAGCTGGTCATCGATGTCATGTTGATGACATTTCCCTTTATGCCGTGTTCAATCCAGCGCCTGGCGAACACCCGTGTGGGAGTTACCAGCCCGGACAGCAGATTCAGCTTCAAGACCTCTTCAAAAACCGTTTCATCAACATCGACAAACGACGACTTGCCGCGGTTGCCGCCAACGCCGTTGAGCAGAATGGCTGGATGAACACCCCATTGTTTAACCGTGACATCATAGGCATGTTCACAGGCCTGGCTGTCTGCGGTATCGACGGTTACGCCGAAAACATCCGGACTGCTGGATTCGGCTTTTACCGAAACCACCGCATCCTCGATTGGATGGTTGGTCCCGCGTCCCCAGAGGCAAACCCTGGCGCCTGCTTTCGCGAAAGCAACCGCGAGACTGCGAGGCAAACCGCCCGCGCCGCCGGTTATCACAGCCACGGAACCGTCCAACGAAAACATCGATTCGACAAATGACATGAAATCCTCTCAATTCCCCGGCATTATAAGATTGGGGATAAACATGGTAATCTCGGGGATGAAGGTTACCAGCATCAATACAATAAACATGGTGAGGTAAAATGGCAACATGGCCTTGGTCGCACGCTCCATCGTGATTTTCCCGACTGCGCAGCCGACAAAGAGGGCGGATCCAACTGGCGGCGTGCACAGTCCGATGGCAAGGTTCAGCATGAGCATGATGCCGAAATGGACAGGCGACATACCGAGTGTAGTTACAACAACAGGGTAGAGAATCGGTGTCACAATCAGGATGAGGGGAGCCATATCCATGATCATGCCAAGCAGCAACAGCAGGGCGTTGATAAGCAGGAGCAGGAGCACCTTGCTGGAAGTTATAGAAAGCAAGAGCTGGGTCGCCTTGGCGGGAATCCGGAGATACGCCATCAGCCATCCGAAGGCGCTGGCCGAGGCGATCAGTGCCATGACCATGGCCAAGGTTTTCAGGGTTGAATACAGAATGCCCTTCATCGCCTTGAGCGGTATTTCCTTATACACGAAGAATGTAATAAAGAACGCGTAGACCGCAGCGACTGCCGCCGATTCTGTTGCCGTAAAAACACCGGAGATGACACCGCCCATGATGATAACAGCGGTCAGCAAACCCAGCGCCGCGTCCTTGGTAGTCTTGAGCGCCTGCTTGAAGGAAATTTTTTCTCCCTTGGGATAATTTCTTTTTATGGAAATAAAATATGACATGATCATGAGTGAAAGGCCAAGCGTAACACCCGGCACGAATCCGCCGAGGAAAAGCCTTCCCACCGAGACCCCGCCCGCCGCCAGCGAATAAATAATCATGTTGTGGCTTGGCGGAATGATGATTCCTTGCGTTGCGCTTGTAACTGTAATGGCGACAGAAAAATCATCATCATAGCCCTGCATTTTCATCATGGGGATCATGATGGTTCCCGTCGAAGCGACATCCGCGACCGCGGATCCGGAAATCCCGCCGAAAAACATGCTTTCCACGACATTTACCATGGCAAGCCCGCCGCGCACCCTTCCGACCAGGATGTTTGCAAAATCAATCAGCTTGCGCGCAATCCCGCCCTGCCCCATCATTTCACCCGCAAGGATGAAGAACGGAATAGCCAGCAGGGAAAACGAGCGCACACCCTGAACCATCTGCTGTACTATCGCCATGAGCGGGATGTTGAGATACATGGCGGTCAGTATTGAAACCGAGGCAAGCGCAAAGGTTATGGGAATCCTGAGAATCAGGAGCAGAATAAAACCGCCGAGCAAAATTGTCGACGCTATGACTGGATCAGCCATGATTGCCTCCGAATATATCTTTCAGTTTGCCGCCCTTTCCGCTCAGGTAGTCATCAATTTTCTGATCATAGGTATCCCATCGCAAAAGGTGCAGAATGGCTTCCAGTACCATGGTCAGACCGGAGAACGGTACGACAAGGTACAGTATTCCTGCAGGCCACTGGGTCGCTGGCATTATCGAACGCATGGTGAACTGGACAAGGCGTGCGCCATAGATAATCATGATCATCCCAATGAAAACCACGATGAGTTCCGCCATTAAATCCAGAATCGCGTCGAGCTTTGGCGAGATTTTATCTTTCCTCAACAGGTTGATTGTGATATGGAGGCGCTGTTTTATTCCCAATCCAAATGAAATGAAGATAAACCAGACACAAAGCAGGAGCGCGACTTCTTCAGACCAGATGATGCCGCTATTGAAGACATACCGTAAAATGACATTGATAAAAACAATCATCACCATGCCGATAATCATCAGCTTGGCGAGTTCAACCAGAACAATATGGAAAAAATTGATTGTCCTGAGTATCAGGTCTTTCATGGTTGATTCCTTGCAGAAAATGAATAAGAAGGCCAGCTGCCGAAGAATCATGACTTTGAATTCTGCGGCGGCAGCCGGCCATTGCAATTTGTCGAGTTACTGAAAGCTATCTTATTTTACTGCCTTTATTCTTTCCACCAGAGCCTGGATTTCCTTGCTCTGTTTGGCATAGAGCGGAGCCATCAGAGCCTGCCAGGCTGATTTATCAGCAATTTCCACAACCTGGCTGCCGGCAGCCACTGTTTTGTCGATGGAAATCTTCTCATATTTGGCCCACTCAGCGCGCTGGAAATCGATGGCGTCAAAGGCAGCCTGTCTGATCAATTCCTGGTCAGCTGGGGAAAGCCTGCCAAGAGAAATCTTGGAACCGATGATGATCTCCGGGACGCGTGTATGCTCATCAAGCGTGATATACTTGGCAACTTCATAGTGGCTTGTCGAGAAATAAGACGGCCAGTTGTTTTCAGCACCGTCAACTACGCCAGTCTGCAGAGCTGAGTAAACTTCTCCAAAAGCCATTGGAGTCGGAACAGCGCCGAAGGCGGAAACGAGACCCATCATGAGTTCGCTTTCCTGGACACGGATTTTCAGGCCTTTGAGGTCGGCAGGGGTCCGGATGGGACGCTTCGAGTTGTAGAAATTGCGAGCGCCTGATTCAAACCAGCCAAGTCCGATAAATCCAAAGGGCTCGAGGCTCGCCAGCAGTTCCTTGCCGATATCGCCTTTGAGGACTTTCCACATGTGCGTTTCATCCCGATACAGGTAGGGCATCTGGAAAGCATTCAGCCGCGGAACAAAGGCCGCTACCGGGCTTATGGAAACACGGGTCAGATCGATAGCGCCAAATTGAACTTGCTCGATGACTGCCTTTTCCTGACCAAGCTGGCTTCCCGGATAGACTTCGATGACAATCCTGCCGCCTGAACGCTCTTTAACAAGCCGGGCAAATTCATAGTCGCCGCGGGTTGTCGGATAGTCCTGCGGATGGGTTTCAGCAAGTCGCAGGACAATGGTTTTCTGCGCGAACACCTGCATCGGCATCAGCACAGCCGCGATTAAAAGTGCAATAATGATGAATGTAGCTTTTTTCATCGCTTACCTCCTTGAAATCTTGAGGTCGAAATGACCTTCTGGTTTTAGTTTGGACCGGAATTCGAGATCCTGGGAGGTGAAATTCTTTATTCTTTTTTGTACTTTTTTGCGGTTTTACTGGCAAACTGCCCGGGGCTGATACCCTGGAATCGCTTGAAAACCTTGGAGAAATAGGCCTGATCCGAAAAGCCTACCAGGTACCCCGCTTCCTTGACACTGCTTCCGGCAAGCAGGAGTTCTTTGGCCTTGTTTGTCCGCATCCTGGCGAGAAGTTCGCTGAATCCAATGCCGAGCTCCCGGGTTATGGCATGAGAAAGATGAAAAGGGTTGACACCGAGCGCGTCAGCCGCGCTGCTTAATGATATGTCCTGATTATAATGAGTTCTGATATATTCCAGTGCCCGCAGGCCAAGACTCCTCGGATTGCGCTGGCCGGAAAGGTGAACCAGTTGTTCAGGTTCGATTGATGCCGGCTCAGAAAGCTTGATAAGAGGGTTAGAGGGCTTTGCCAGCATCAGAGCTTCATCAGCACGTTCCAGGAGCTGTGCTGATTCTGCTCGGCCGGGACCGGCTACGCCTATCAGGAGGTTTGCCGAAAATTCTGACAGGAGGCGTCGTTTCATTTCCGGCACAAGATTGGACACATAGGTTTCCAGTTCAGCCTGACTTTCAGCGTAGACAAGGATTCGCAAAGCTGATTCATTCACGGAAGCCAGGAACGATGTCCGCTGAGATGCAAGGATATTCTGCGCTGCATACAAGGCCGAAGACAGGATGGCAGATGCAATTCGGCCAAAATGCGTATTTGGCTCCAGCCTTGCGGCAAAAGCGGTTCTTGGCTTCTTTTCGAGCGAGGCAAGCTTTTCATATTCGGTAAACAGGGCGGAATCGGGTATACCGCGCTGAAGCTGGTCAATAAGCTGGCGGCGGAGCTGTTCCCGGGCTTCTTGCAAGGTCCTTGCCGGATTATCCATGCCTCCGCTGGTGCTTTCCAGGGATTTCCCAAGCGCTGACAGGACTTCTTCAGCGCTCGCCGGTTTCAGCAGGTATTCATAGACGCCCAGTTTTATCGCTTTCTGCGCATACGCAAAAGTATCAAATGCTGAAATGATGACAATCGGCGTATTGATGCCGCGGCTGCGCAGAGTTTCGGCGGTCGCCAGTCCATCAAGGCCTGGCATCCGAATATCGAGAAAAATCACATCAAACGGTTGGGCCGCAGCCAGTTGGAGCACCTCATGGCCATTCCTGGCTTCGTAGATCTCATGAGAAGATCCAGGCGCCATTTCCGTCATGATCAGGCGAAGCGCTGCGCGTTCCAGCTCCTCGTCATCAGCTATAAGGATTCGGGCCATCGGGCTATTCCTTTCAACGGCAGGGAAAGACGAACGATGGTTCCCTTCCCGGGCACTGAATAGATTCTCATCAAAGCTTCCTGCCCATAGAGAATGGTTAGGCGGTTTGCGACATTGACAAGGCCGATGCCATTGGCGCTGACCAGATTGTCACTGCCGGCTTTAGCCGATACGGAATCAAACGGCTGGCGCAGTCTCAGGTTTAGTTCAGCAAGCTTTTCAGCGGCCATTCCTGTACCGGTGTCGGCGACTGCAATACGAAGACGCTCGCCTCTGCGGCGGATAGATACCAGAATTTCGGTCTTATCTTCTTTGGGTTCAACCCCGTGGCGGATCGCGTTTTCCACCAGCGGCTGCAAAAGAAACCGGGGGATTCTGCAAGCGTTGAGTTCCGGATCGAAGATGATGTGCCATTCAAATCGGTCTCCAAAACGGGCCTTTTGAAAAGCCAAATATTCCTGGACAATATCCACCTCCTCGCTTATTGGAATATATGGGCCTCCTTCCTTGATGGTGGCGCGGAGGAGCTTCGATAAGGAAATGGCGAGTTTTTCAGTAGCTTTCGCCTTTTCAAGGAGCGCGGTGCGGGCGATGGAGTTGAGGGCGTTGAACAGAAAATGCGGCCGCATCTGATCCTGCAGATTCATGAATTGGGCTTCACGAAGGGCCTTGCCCATGCTGAGCAGGGTCAGTTCTTCTTCATGCAGCTTTTGTTCGAGTTCCGCCTTTTCCCGAAGGTTTTCAATAGATAGCCTGATGTTCTGGCTCATGATAAAAAAGCTCTCGGCAAGAACACCAACCTCATCGCGGCTTTTCCGGGGAAGCGGATCAATTTCGAGTTCGCCGCGCGCAAGCTTCTCCGAAGCGCTGGCGAGCTTTCTGATTGGTTTTGTTATCGAATTGGCGATGAGAAAAACATAGCCGAGCGAAAGCAGCCCGGCAATGGCAATACCAATGAGGATGATTTTATTGATTTCTTTCATTCGGGAGGAGATGATTTTAAAGCGGGCTTCGCCATCGCGAAGCAGGATGCTGAGCAAGCGTGAAAGATAGGTGTCGATATAGCCCGCGATGCGGTCAGCTCTTGCAAAATCGGCATAATAATCGGTTCTTCCGGACGCGCGGGATGAAAGGGATCTGGAAAGAATCGGAAGGTAGGCATCAAAACCGTATCCTATGGCGCGGACTTCAAATCCCGCTTCAATCGACAGCTCTTCCACAGGCGCCAGACTGGATGAGAGGCTGTTGAGCGTAGCGATAGTTTCAAAGAGATTTTCAATGGGGATTGAATTTGGATCTTTGATGAATCGATCCGAATTCAGCCTGAAACTGTCCAGTGTCGCTCTAAGCCGGTGAACGAGGTGGTAATGCGCAAGGTCCTGCTCATACTCCTCTGCAGCTCTATACGTTGCGTTTTGGGCAACAATTTCGAGTGTAATGATGAAGACAACCGCGATGGCAAGGAACGCCAGAAGCTTGCCTCGAATGCCGATATGATGAAGAATTCTGCGCTGATGCCGCACTTCCGTTTGCTCTGCCATAGTATGTCAATTGTCTGGATATTATTCCAGAAAAAGGGCGCGCAGATGACGGTCATACAGATTCTCTGTCACATTCCTGCTGATACTCTCTCGGTGAGCCTCGAGCGCGCGAAGATAATCCTGCCCCAACTCAGCCGCCACCTTGTACCCGACATGGAGCAGCTGCCTGAAATCCGGATTGAAGGCTTTATTGGAAGGGACATGGCGCAAGGCCGCGGTATATTCTTCGGAGGACCAGCCATCAACAATCTTCGGGACAGGCAGCCGGCTCATCGAAATGTCGATAACCGTGGCATAGGGAGCAGCAAGTTCTTCATATCGCGCATAGGCTTTGCGATAGACGAGCTTGGCCATTTCAAGCCCCTCGCCGCCCGCCTCAGCCAGCCCGACCAGTTCCTCAAGCCAGGTCGTACCCGCTGTCTTCAGATGAAGGCCGCATCCTGTTTTCTGAATAATCCGCCGGATAGCCGGATAGATACTGAATTTGTCGCTCCCTGAATGGACAGAAAGTTTCAGCGAAGTGGGCAATCCAAGTGCCTGCGCCGCCCACTGGGTAACCCGGACATCCTGTTCAAATTCACGCTCAAAAGCCGCTGCATCGCCGACATAGTCCACACCTTTGTTGAAGCGGCCAGAAAATTTCGGTGCGATCGTCTGGACTGGCACCTTCTCGTCAGCGAGACCTGCCAGAATCAAGGCAAGCTCAGCGGGACTCTGCGGCACGTCGGTTTCATCCATGGAGACTTCAATATGAAAATTGCCATCAGGTTTGCCTGCAAGAATCCTGCGGTATACTTTTGCGGCTTCTTCGATGGCATAGAGATATTTTCGGCTGCCTGCCGCAACGTCCGCCTCGGTAATGCTGACGGGGCATCGCACGTCATCGAAAAGCCGCCGGTATTTTGCCGCAAAAGCTTCCATCTTTTCAGGCTCCGTTGGTTTTCCAATATAATCGGCGACATCAATCGTGAAAAAATCGCAGTACGGCAGGAACCGATCCACTGTTGCCAGACCAATATGGTCGGCATCTACCGCGTACATGCCCTTGAAGCCGGCTGCCGCAATGGCTTCATCCGCCGATCTCCGCTGATCCGCAGGACTGGTGCCAATGATGATATGTTCACGATTGCTCTTGTTCCATACAATTGCAGCGTCGACGCCCTTTTCAGCGAGCATGCGGAAAGCTTCGATCTGCGCAATGCCTTCGCGGCCAAATCGGTCGCCGGTGCCGACAGAAAACCTGCTCAAGACTTTCATGATTCCTCCACACTTCTGCTATACCGTGACAGAAACGGGAGGTCAAGATAAAAAAGCAATTTTTTACAGAAAGCCGGCAAAAACTTTCATGGAATATTCTCCGAATCCTCGATCTATGCTAGTGTATGGACAAGCGAGGGATCAGATGACGATTATCGAATATGGTTCGCAGAATACTGAAATTTCATCGGAACAGCTGGAAAGTTTTGTCGCGGATTCGATTGCGGCGCTCGGCAATGTCCGCTCGATGATTGCCCTGCCGCCCGACATCACCCGTTTCCATTCACGGGCCGGCCTCATCACCGACATGATTGCCCGTATCGCCGGTCCCCGCTTGAAAGCTGTCATGCCGGCGCTTGGAACCCATGTTCCCATGACCGCTGAAGAAATTCACGCGATGTATCCCGGAACTCCGAAAGGGCTTTTCAGAAATCATGACTGGCGAAACGATGTCACCGAGCTGGCGAGGCTTGATGCTGACTTTATCAGCGAGGTGTCCGAGAACACGGTTGCCTATGATTATCCGGTCCAGGCGAACAAGCTGCTGGTTTCCAGCGGGCATGATGCCATCATCTCAATCGGGCAGGTAGTTCCCCACGAGGTTGTCGGCATGGCGAACCACGCGAAAAACATCTTTGTCGGCACAGGCGGCAAAGAAGCCATCGATAAAAGCCACTTCCTTGGCGCGGCCTATGGCATGGAGCGGATGATGGGGAGAGCCGACACACCGGTTCGAGCTGTGTTCAACAAAGCGCTCGAATACGCCAGCCCCATCCTGCCCCCCATTCTCTGGATATTGACCGTGGTCGGCCGCGCTGATGACGGCCGGCTGGTTTTGCGCGGCTTTTTTTCAGGCACCGACAACGATTGCTTTTACAAGGCCGCCAAGCTTTCCGCTGAAGTTAACATAACGAAGCTGGATAAACCGATTGCAAAAGCGGTTGTCTGGCTGGATCCATCGGAATTCAGAAGCACCTGGCTTGGGAACAAAGCAGTGTACCGCACCAGAATGGCCATGGCTGACGGCGGGGAACTTATCATCCTGGCGCCGGGTCTGGCTCATTTTGGTGAAGATGCAGGCATCGATATGCTAATTCGAAAATATGGCTACCGGACATCGGCGGAAATCAGAAAAGCGGTGCATGACAATGCCGACCTTGCCGGCAACCTGTCCGCTGCGGCTCATCTTATCCACGGTTCAAGCGAAAACCGATTTTCCATACGATATGCCCCGGGACCTTCTGTCTCGAAAACTGAAATCGAATCGGTCGGCTATGGCTGGGCGGATTTGGAGCGCATGAAAACCGAATTTGCCATTGATAAAGCGGTCGCTGGCTGGAACATCGCCCCCGCAGGCGAACCCTATTTCTTTGTCCCGAATCCCGCGCTTGGGCTGTGGACAACAAAGGAACGATTCAGCCTTTCGCCTTCCCCGGCTCGATAATGGCAAGAACCGCTTCCGTGCCTCGCTGGCCGTCACTTCGTCTGCCGACCCGCACACTCCACCCATGGAGGTCGGCGACTGCCTTGACAATGGTCAGCCCGAAGCCGTAGCCGCCGTCAGCCCTTGAATTCGAACTTCGATAAAAAGCGTCAAATATATAGGGCTCATCGGCTGCCGCTATTCCAGGCCCGTTATCGATTATTGCAATGGATGAGCCCTGCTCATTCGACGTGAGTCTGAACTGAATGTTTCCATCCGCTTCAGTATATCTGAGGGCATTCGAAACCAGGTTTTCTATCGCCCGTTCCACGAGCAGGCGGTTCATGGGAAGCTTTGGTGCGGGAAAATCGGGATATGGCTCGAGGCGCTCGCCGAAACCCCACTCAAAATTCCGGGACAAAAGCCTGGCGTCAGCCTCGAAACGCCGTGCCAGCGAAATAAAAAGCTCATCGACCGCTACCTCTTCAACCGAAACCGCCCCATCGCCGCCTATCTTCATGAATTCTATAAGCTCTTCAGTCAAATCCTCCAGCTGTTTGGCCTTGTTCCGAATGATTTCGATATATTGCTTTTTTTCCGCTTCATCTTTTGCGACATCATCGGAAAGCGCATCGGCGTAACCCTGGATGAGGGCTATGGGGGTTTTGAGGTCATGGCTTACGCCCATCAGCATTTTGGAACGCCTCGCCAGCATGTCCTTGAGATTGAGCCGCATCAGATTGATGGATTTGGCAAGCATGAGAATCTCGTGATTGCCCATGCCGGCTACCTCGTGGTCCAGATTGCCTGTGGCGACAATGGCGGTATCAGCCTCGATGGTGCCAATAGCCTTGCTGATGGACCGCAGGATGAAAAAGGAAAGGATGGCGGTCAGGATAAACAGGGAGAGCGCGAAACTGCCGATTAGCAGGATGTTCCTGTTCCTGATATCCTGTTTTGACCAAAATGGCTGAATATCGAAGAGAATGTAGGGACTTGACGGGTTTTTCGAATCCAGGGGCATGAGCTTGAGCTCAGCCTTGGGTTCGTCAGGAGTGGCCCTCGGGCGGGGAGTAAAATCTTTCAAAGTTGCCTGACTGCCCTCCTGAAGATGGGAAAAACTAGAAACCAGGATCGTACCGCTGGCGTCCAGGATTGCAACCCCTCGAAGCGGCATCCCTGCTTTCTCCGCTTCTTCGGTCAGCACCTGGGCATTCAGCGTTTCGCCCAGCCTCCATTTTTCCGAAATTGAAGCCATGAAAATCCGGGATGGTTCCCGGGGATCGCGCGGAGCCTGCTGAAAGCTGAAAAGAAAAAGGCCGAAAAGAATCGGAACGAGGGTGACCGCACCGGTCAAGATAAAAAATTGCGTTTTAAGTCTCACAGACTGCTCCTCGGCATTTCACTGCAGCATTTCGGGATTGAAGCGATAGCCCAGGCCATATTGCGTCTGGATGTATCTCGGCGCTGCGGGATCGTCTCCCAATTTTCTTCGGATCCGTTGAATATAGACACCGACAGCGCTGATATCGCCAAAACTCTGTCCCCAGACCTGCTGATAGATTTCCTCCGGAGAAAAAGACTTGCCGCGCGCCTTGATCAGGAATACCAAGATGCCGAATTCACGCGGCGAGAGGTTGATCGGATGCCCCTCTCTGGTCAGATAGAGGGCTTCCGCATCGAGTTCAAAGGGCCCGAAGTGAAAGAGGTTCGCTTCCTGGTCGTCGGTTTTCGCGAGGGTGCGGCGGATGGAAGCTCGAACCCGTGCAGCAAGCACCCGCGGAGGACATGGTTTCGTGACAAAATCATCGGCCCCGACACCCAGACCATGGATAATGTCTTCATCAGCTTCCCGTGCGGTAAGAATCATGACCGGAACCGCGGAAAATTTCCTGAATTCTTCAAGAAACTGAAAACCATCCATGCCGGGAAGATTGATATCCAAGACAACGAGGTTCCATGATTGGCTTTTCGCCAGCGGCAGCGCAGTTTCTGCGTCCAGCGCAATGGTGCAGGAGAAACCTTCCCGTTCGAGATAGAGGGCATAGAGATCTGCCAGCTCCCGAGTGTCTTCGACAATGAGGATGGTTCCCTTCATGAGCGCCTCCTTATCAATAGCTTATCACATTCCAGTACAGACTCAACGCGAGCGATGCTTTTTTCAGTGAATAGTCAGTATCGAGTTTCAAGGGAGCACTCGCGGAAACCTGCACTGTTTTATTGATGGTGGCTGTCAGCGCTGGTGTCACCATGTTTCCCTGCGGAGCATATTCAGAATACAACTTTCCCAGCGATGTCAGCGCTGAAACTGCCAGATTGAGCGCACTGCCGCCGCTGCCGACAGTCAGCGACCAGGAGGGTTTGAACCGCATCGAGCCGTCTGAGAAGTTGAAGAGCGCTGTACTGCCGAGCGTCGTGTTGGTCAGCTTCTTGCCTTCTCCAAAGCGTGCACCGAAAGAGACGCTGGCCCCGAGGTAATACATTCCCGCCTGCGTAAGATCATTCGATGTGTATGCCGAGGAAGCCTTCACAAGATTCCGCGCCGCGGTTATCTGCAGAATCGACGAGTCTTCATAGCCGGTGCCGTTATAGTATCCCTGGACATGGAAAGAAGCTGATAGGCCGTTGGAATTCTGCCAGCTGTACTTGAGTCCCAGCGTCGATTGGAACAAAAGCTGATTTTCCACCCGGTACAGCTCATATCCGCCGCCATCCTTTTCCCTGACATAGTTCCGGTCGGAGCCCCAGAGCGCGACATTTTCACCATAGACATCAACAGATCCGATTGCGCCGGTAAACATGAACATCAGACGTGGCCGGGCTCCCATATCGGTTCTAGCAAAACCGGCGAAACTCAGCTCAAAGCCTCCTGCCACGATATCGGTCCGCTGAGCAACGGAGAACTTGCCTAAAGAACCATCGATAGGCGGCACCGCGTAGAGGCTGGCATGGTTAAGCCCGAACGGCATGTCCGCCTTGAAGGCAAAGGGACCTTCCCTGCTTGCTGTAGGATTATCCGGATCAATCTGAGCCAGGCTGAGCACATCGGCAGGCTTGAACCAGTATCCGACCCCCCAGCTGACCCGCTGTTTTCCAAGCCGGAAGAAAAATTTTCTATTGATGGCGGTATCTAGGAAAATCTCGTCAAGGGCAAGCCCATCGGCTGTTACGACCGTGGAACTCGAACTGACATTGTAATTGTATTTTCCAGACGTATAGAATCTTGTGTATTCCGAAGCGCGAAGATTGGCATACGCTGAAACGGAAACATCGGTCGCGCTGTTTGGAAGGAGGGTTGCTGAGGTTGTTATGTTGAAATCGACATCTTTTACCGGTGAATAGGTAAAAGCAAGGCTGTCAAGGCGAACAGCGCCAAACAGGAGGTTCTTATCTGAACCGCTTGCCCCATAGGGCACCAGCGAGCTGGTAAGCCCGGCGCCCAGATCCCCTTCCACCAAAAATACTGGGTACGTTTTAGTGTCCTTGACAAGTTCAACAACACTGGTCGCTGCTACGTTCGTATCGATGACGGTCACGATATCATTAGAACCGCCAAAGAGCGCATCGTCATCGAGTACCGGCAGGTTGGTTTGCGCATTCGCAAACTCAAGGGGGCAAACAAGAACAAGAAACAGCAAACCCAGTGTTCCGATTCCCCAGCCCGTTTTGAGATTTTTCATGCATCCCTCCTACTGGCTGATCCGTTCAAGATAGTTTTTCGTAAAGTAATCATCCGGCACCGGTTTTGTGGAAATATTGGTATAGGTAACCTGTGTCCGTTTTTCCGGTATCAAACCATCCTGGTAAATCTGGGTGGTCGGAATAAAGGAAGTTCCGATCTGCACATAATTTGTATAATACGAAGTACGGAGCAGCTTTTTGGAAAGGCTGTATTCTTCAACTTTCAGGACAATGGTCCGATCTTTTTCAATCCACATTTTGATAAAGGGGAATGGAACTTCGTCGTTGTTGGCTTTCAGCTCAGCGATCCACACATCATATTTGCCAAGCTTACCCGATTCCACAGTCTGAACCGAGTAATCCCAGGAGCGCTGGGAACGGCGGAAGTCAGAATTCTTCGCGGTCGAATTTTCATATTGGTCCTTGAGGGTTGTATGCGTGAACTTGCGGCTTGTCGGATCATACCGCCACATGTTGTTGTCCACACGGAGCATGCCTTGCCCCTTTCGGGATTCAGGTTCGATGGTGATCATCAGGAAGGCATCATCCTTGTCGCGGCGATAGATCATCTGCTTGAAAGTGCGGGTGCCGCGTTCCGGACTGACATCCACCATGGTAATGGTAGCCGACATGTCAGATTGATAGAAGCTGGATCGAATATCGGTCTGGCGGACCAGGGCGAGAAAATCCTTTGCTGAATATTCCTGTATACTTCCAGGCTTTGTCGCAGTCGTAGTGTCCTCCGGATTGCCATACATGCCCGGAGGCGGAAGCCCGCCGCCCGTGGCGCTGCCCGGGGCGCCGCCTGGTGCACCTTGCGCGCTGGCGCCAAGATGAACAGCCAAAAGAAAGATGGAAAGAACCAAGGCTTTTCGGGTGTCCGACAATCGGTTTATCATAGTATCTCCTTACAAATTAAATACTTATATCGAATTACGCAACCGTTCTCAAAGCCTCGACCGGCTTGAGCCGTGAGGCCCGCCGCGCGGGGCTCAGAACCGCCAGACAGGAGGCAGCCAGCACGGCTGCCACGACAAGGGCCAGCGAACCCAGGTTGGGAGCGAAAACCAGGTGTCCCCGTGTCAGTACCGAGCCCAGACTGCCGTTTGGATTAAAAGGAATCAACTGAACCAGAATTCCCAGCGGCAGGCTTAAGAGAATGCCGGCTATGCTGCCAGCCAGAGCAATCATCAAAGCTTCATACATGAACACGGCAAAAACATCTTTGCGTTTGAAGCCAATACAGCGAAGCATGCCGATTTCCTTGGTTCGCTCAAGCAGAACCATCCGATAGGTGTTGGTAATCCCAGCCGCGACCAAAACGAGCATCACAAGGAAGACGGTAATGCCGATCCATTTGATGGTAGCTAGCACAGCGCCGGTCTGTCCCGACATCTGGGTTACCGTGACAGTCCTGTACATTGTTGTTCCAGCTGGCATGTTTCGAGAAAATTGTGCTCCGCTAAACAGAGCACTGCCGCTGGGCATTGCTGCCCCTCCATTCATTGCGCTGCCACCCATGGCGCCGCCAGGCATGGCGCCGCCAGCGTTGGCGCCGCCAGCGGCATTGCCAACACCACCGGCTCCCCCTTGCCCGCTCGCAATAAAGCGGTATCCCGCCGCAGTCAGACCCTTTTCCACCGCCTGCGCCGTTTCATCCGCTAAAAGCGCATCCCGCAGGAAAACTGCCAGCGCTTGATATTGGCCCTTCTTCATATTCAAATCGGAAAGCAAATCCGAAACCGGTACCAGCGCCGTATTCATCCCCCCGGAAGAAGCGTCATCATAGAAAGCTGCGACAGCATATTCGGTAACATTCTGCTGGCCGGATGCTGTGGACAGCCGCACCATGACAGTATCACCCAGACCAAGCCCGAAGCGTTTCGCTGACTGCGCGCCAAGCACCATCATCCGCTCTTTCCGCGCTTCATTCCAGCTTCCCTCGGTCAAGACCAGACTCCCGGAGAAAAGCCGATCCGATTCCCAGTCCACCCCGCGGATCCGCAACTGCTGTTCGCGGGAACCAAAGACCACCGTCGCCTGCGCCTGCGCCGTCTGCGACACGCTGACCGCTTCAGGAACCAGCGCCTTCACCCTTTCCCGAAGCGTTGCGTCGCTGATCCGGTTTTGCGCCCGACCGCTTTCGCTGATCGTTATGCCATTGATAAGCACATGCCCGGCGCTGAACAGCGTGACATTGTCCTGCACCGCCTTTTCCATGCCCGAAATAAAGCCGCTTACCAGACAAATTATTATAACGCCAAAGGCTATCGCCCCGCCCAGAAGAATTGTCCGCCTTGGCTGGCGTACCGAATTTCTCACTGCCATGATCTGTTGAATCATATCCGCCTGCCTTTTTCAGTCGCCCTGCATGGCAACAACCGGTTTTATCCTGAGCGCGATAGCAACCGGGTACAAGGATGACAAAACGCTCATGCCGAAAATCCACGCAAACGCCTTGAGCGCCGCACCTGAAGAAATAACCGGTCTGAGCACTTTCCCGGCAAAGAGCGCCTCAAAGAATAGATTCGGCGCCTGAATCCCCGAACTCTTCAGAATCAGCAGAATCGACAAACCGAGCAACAATCCCACGGCACCTGCCAGAACTGTCAAAAACGTGGTTTCCAGCAAAATCATCTGTCTGATGAAGCTTTTTTTAGCGCCATGCGCCCTGAGTGTTCCGATTTCAGAAATCCGCTCGCTGATGGACACCACCAGCACATTCATCGTAATCATGATCACAATGACCGCAATAACCACAATCAGCAGATTGAAAACCAGCCGCACTGTCACCGCGGTTCGGGCTATCGTTCCAGCCCCGGCTACCCAATCCTGCACATGATCGTTGCGCTCCAGAGATATGGCGAATTTCTGAAGAGATTTCATCACAGCCCCGGTATTGGCGCCTTTTACCGTTTTCACCAGCAAAAACTGCCAAGCCGGCGTCGGCACAATTTCGGAAACACTCGCCTGAGAATCCTGAAATTGGGTCTCGGATGCCTTTTCCTGCTCCACCGGCATATCATCAAACAATGCATCAGGATTGAAGGAAGTAACAAATTCCATTTGTTCCGCAGTCAGACTGACAGCCTTGTCCCTGAGACTCGCGAAACCAAGCAAATCACGAAGCGTATCCGCGTCGACCAGCGATATTCTGGCCAACTGCTGATTGCTTTGATTGAATTTGACGATGCCGCTGATTGTGACTTCCCGGATAACCGTGCCTGCCGTCTCTCCAAGCGCGCTGAGAACAATCTTGTCCCCAGGCCCCAGTTTTTTCCCGCCTGACCGCGCAAGCATGGCGGCGGAAGTCTCGGAGATGAGAATCCAGGGCGGAGCGCCGGAAGCCGGCCACTCGCCCGCGACCAATTCGATATTGCCCGAGAAAAATTTCCGGTATTCATCGATATTGACACCAAAAGCCGCCCCTCTTCCAATAATCTGTTCACCGAGCCCCATCGCCACCTGTCCGCTCAGCATCGGCAGATAGCCAGCTACCCGCTTATCAGCCTTCAAAAATTCGACATAATCCTGATATTTGGCGATGTGCGGAATCACCTCTTCGCCGCCTGCCGTCTCCCCAAAAATCGTCGTCGGAAAGCTGGTCGGTCCGGTAACCATGAGATCGCCGGTAAAGCCGCTGACAAACATGGATTGAAGTCCGCTGATGGTGGTGTCGATGAGCGAGTTGCCGACAAACAGAATCGCTATGCCGAAACAGATAATCAATCCCAAGAGCAGGCTTTTCGCCTTGTGCAGAAACAAATTGCCATAGGCCATTCGAGCGAGGATCATGCCAGTACCCTTCCAGGATAAACCTCAGCGCGCCCATTGCCGTTTTGCCCCGAAGTCCGGTAATTCTCGACAATCAGCCCGTCCTTCAGCCTGATGACATGATCGGCTATCGAGACGATCCCTGGATCATGCGTGCTGAAAATGAATGTCGTGCCGAACTCCCGATTCATCCGCTTCATCAGCTCCAGAATGCTTTCGCCGGTTGCTGAATCGAGATTGGCAGTCGGCTCGTCAGCAAGGACGATAGGAGGCCGCATGACCAAAGCCCGGGCAATAGCAATTCGCTGGCGCTGTCCGCCTGAAAGCTCGGCCGGCTTGTGTTTCATCCGGTCCGCCAGCCCCACGCCTTCGATGAGGTGGTCCACCCAGGCATCCAGCTCTTTCTTTGCCATGCCGCTCGCAGATGGATCGAGCAAAGCCGGCAATTCGACATTTTCCCTGATATTGAGCACTGGAATAAGATTGAAGGTTTGAAAGATGAACCCGACACCGCGATGTCTGAGTTCTGTCAGCTTGTCATCGTCGAGGCTGTCCGTTCTCTGCCCCAAAACTGTCACGGTGCCGGAGCTGGCAGTGTCGACACAGCCGATCAAATTAAGAACCGTCGTCTTGCCCGAGCCCGAAGGCCCCGCGATTGAAATAAAATCACCTTTGGTAATGGTGAAACTGATGCCGTTCAGCGCTTTGACCTCAGTCTTGCCCAAAGCATAATTTTTATGGACATTTTCTACCGTAACCACAAAGGACCCGGAATTTTCCACACAAGCCTCCTGACATTATTTTCCCCGCAGGATTTCTCTTGTGTAATACTACGCTTTCACGACGATTTTAGCCATAAAATTACGATGAAAGAAAATAACAACATTACAAAAGTGTTCTGTCCAGGCTGGGGCGGGCTGAATGCCTGCTAGCTGAAAAGCGATTTTTCCGTCTATACTCAAGAGTATGGCGTATTCAGGTTTGCAAGACTTTATTTCCTATATCGAATCCAGGGGCGAACTGAAGCGGATCAGCGCTTTGGTGGACCCGATTCTCGAAATAACCGAAATTGCTGACAGGATCATGAAAAACCAAGGGCCTGCCCTGCTTTTTGAGCATGTCAAAGGCTCGAAGTGGCCGGTGCTCATCAACGCGATGGGGTCGGAACGGCGGATGGCCTGGGCTTTCGGAGCGGAAAGCCTGGATCAAAAGGCAGACGAAATTTCGGGTCTGATCAATTGGGCTTGGTCGCAGGTGCGGGATTTTTCGCTCTTTTCCGCAATCCCCGGAGCGCTGCCCAAACTGCCGATCGCCAAGTCGCTGCTTCCGCGGAAAACAAGCAGGCCGCCCTGCCGCCAGGTTATCGACGACACCGCAGGATTTGACAGCCTGCCGGTTCTCCAATGCTGGCCTGAAGATGGAGGCCGATTTTTTACTCTGCCGGTCGTATGTACTATGGATCCCGAAACCGGCGCTCAGAATTGGGGCATGTACCGGATGCAGGTGTACGACGAACGCAGCGCTGGCATGCACTGGCACCTCCACAAGGACGGCGCCCACTTTTTTGAAAAATACCGTGCCCTTAAAAAGCGGATGCCCGTCGCAGTCAGCCTTGGCTCCGATCCGGCAGTCACCTACTCGAGTACAGCCCCCCTTCCCGAAGGCGTCTGGGAAGCAATTTTCGCCGGCTTTTTGCGCGGGAAAAGCACTCAGGTTGCCAAAGCGAGCCTTTCGGATATAATGGTTCCCGCCGATGCCGAATTTATCCTAGAAGGCTATGTGGATCCGGATGAAACCCGTCTCGAGGGCCCCTTCGGCGACCACACTGGCTTTTATTCTCTGCCCGACCAGTATCCGGTTTTCCATCTCGAACGCATAACGCGGCGCGAAAATCCTGTTTTCCCTGCTACCATCGTCGGCATTCCGCCAAAAGAAGACTGCTACATGGCCAAAGCGACCGAGCGCCTCTTTCTGCCCTTTCTCAAACAGCTCGCGCCTGAAATCCAGGACCTGGTCATGCCTCTGGAAGGCGTTTTCCACAATTGCGTCATCGTCTCAATCAAAAAGCGCTTTCCGGGCCACGCCCGTAAAGTGATGAATTTTCTCTGGGGCATGGGCCAGATGATGTACACCAAACTCATCATTGTCCTGGATGACGATATCAACCTGAAAGATCTTTCCACGGTTGCATGGAAAGTGTTCAACAATATTGACGCAGGCCGGGATTTGGTGTTTTCGGAAGGCCCTCTCGACGCGCTTGACCATTCCTCTCCCGTGCCACGATTTGGAACCAGGCTCGGCATTGACGCAACCAAAAAATGGCCGGAAGAAGGACACACCCGTCCCTGGCCCGAACCCCTTGCCATGACCGATGCCATCAAGGAACTGGTAAACCGGCGGTGGAGCGAGTATGGCTTCTGAAAGCAGTTCACCCAAAGCGTCTTTCAGCGTATTTTCACGGCTTGGCACCCTTGGCGACGCTGTCATGATCCGCCATACCGTCTTTTCGCTCCCTTTCGCAGTAGCCGCCGTACTGCTTGAGACCTCCGGAAGGCCCCCGCTGCATAAAGTGTTCTGGATTCTGGTTGCCGCTTTTGGCGCCCGCAACGCCGCAAATGCCCTGAATCGAATCATCGATCGCCGTATCGATGCAAAAAACCCGCGCACCGCCTCCCGTCCTCTGCCGCAAGGCCGGATTTCCGAACTCGAACTCTGGCTTTTTACAGCGGCCATGCTGATTATGTTGATTGTCGGAGCGGCTATGCTCAATCGGCTCTGCCTTGCCCTCCTGCCGCTCGCGGGCATCCTGGTTTTCGGGTACTCATACACCAAACGCTGGACATGGCTCTGTCATTACTGGCTGGGCATCGCTTGCTCCGCAGCCACGATGGGAGCCTTCCTCGGGATTTCCGGGGCTTTTCATCTTCGCTATTTCCCCATTACCGCGGGCGTCGCGCTCTGGGTCGCCGGCTTTGATATCCTCTATGCCTTGCAGGATATTGAATTCGATCGAAAAGAAGGCTTGCATTCGGTTCCGGCGCGCTTTGGAGCAAAGGGTGCCCGAGCCATCGCCGCCCTTGGCCACGCGGGGACTATCCTTGGCCTTGCGAGCATCTTTTTCTTCTGGCCCAGCCCCGGCCCCGCCAGCGCAGGCGCAATCGCGTTGTGCGCCATTCTTCTTGCCGGGGAGCATTTGGTTTCCCGAGGCGGTACGGAAAAGCATATCAGGATAGCAGCCTACAACATCAATGAAATTTTACCCTTTGTCTTTCTGCTTGGTGTTGCTATCGATATGTATCTGGTTTAAAATTGAGTCAAAATGGCACGATACCTGGTTTGCATAACGGGAGCTTCCGGCTCCATATATCCTCTGCGGCTTATCGCGGCGCTAGCTGCCAAGGGAGCCATCGTGCACACCGTCTGCTCTCCATGGGGCGCCAGAGTCGTGCTCGAAGAAACCGGAAGACCGATTGGCTATTGGCTTGGCAAAGTCAGGGCATCGGGCGGGCCTTCCTTCAGGCCGGCTATCGTCACCTATCACTCCAGCGAAGATTTTTCAGCTCCTGTCTCTTCGGGTTCATTCAGATTGGACGGTACTGTCATCGCTCCCTGCTCCATGGGAACAGCTGGTAGTCTTGCCTCAGGAGCGACAGCCAACCTGATTCACCGTGCTGGGGCAGTCGCGCTCAAGGAAGGTTGGCCGCTCATCGTCGTTCCGCGCGAAACACCACTCTCCCTTATCCATATCCGAAGCCTCCAGACACTCAAGGAAGCCGGCGCAATCATCCTTCCCGCAGCTCCGAGCTTCTATAGCAAACCACAGACTATTGAACAGCTGGTTGACAGTGTTGTATATCGAATCATGGATCATCTCGGTGTCAACAATATCCATGCGTACCGCTGGAGCTGAATTTTTCGCAAGTCTGAAAGGATTCATGCAATGAAAAAAACTATACTCATCATGATTTTACTCGTTTTTCTCGGTTTGACCGCAGATACTCGGATTTTTGCCGACAGTCCTTCCGCGCCAGCACCGCTCAAGCTCGGAATTTTCACCGACGCTGACTCCTTCCCTTTCATGATCTGCGAAGCCGAGCGGATTTTCCAGGAAGAACAGGTGATTGTTGAGCTTGTCCGCTTCCAGAGCGCCATTGAGCGGGATTCCGCCTTTCACGCAGGCTCGGTGGACGGCATTATCAGTGATCTGTGCGCTGCGGTGCTCGCCCGGCAGGGAGGCTTCAAAGTGCGGATCACCAGCCTGACCGACGGGCGCTTCGGGATTATCGCCGGCCCGGGCGTCAAAGCAAAATCTCTTGCGGACCTTGCCAAAAAGCCGATCGGCATTTCAAGTAATACAATAATTCATTATATGGTTGACAGTTACTTGAAGAATGCAGGCATACGGCAATCCGATATTTCCTTGATGCCGATCCCCAAGCTTCCGGTCCGGCTCGAACTCTTGCTTTCAGGGCAGATAGCAGCAGCCGGCATGACCGAACCTTTCATCACAATGGCATTGGTCAAAGGCAGCACCCTGCTCGCCTCCACTGACGAGTATCCGCTGGGAGCCGGAGTGCTGGTGTTCCATGAAAGGTCGATAGAGGAAAAGACAGAAACCATCAAACGCCTCTACAAAGCCTACTGGAAAGCGGCTCAGCGCATCAACGAAAAACCGGACTCGTACCGGAGCCTGCTCGCCCAGAAAGCAGGTTTTTCCGATGAGGCTGCCCGCGCCTTCAGGTTTATTACCTACCAGAAGCCAAAACTTCCGAACCAAGAAGACATCCGCCGCGCTGAAGCCTGGCTGCTGTCTAAAAATCTCCTCAAAACGGAAATCGCGCCCTCGGAGCTTGTCGACGGGAGGTTCACGGCAGGATGGTAAAACTCGAGCATGTCAGCTTTTCCTATTCTCTGAAAGGCAAGGCACTTCCAGTCCTGCGAGATATCAATTTTCAGGTCGAAAAGGGCTCGATCACCGCTATCGTGGGACAGTCGGGCTGCGGCAAGACAACCATGCTCAGGCTGATAGCCGGCCTCAACCAGCAGGATGAAGGTATAATCACACGAGGTGACGCATCAGGCTCTACCAGCAGACCCAATATTTCCATCATTTTCCAGAATTACGGCCTTTTGCCATGGAAAACCGTGAAAGCCAATGCGGAACTGGGCTTGCTCGCCCGAGGGGTCAAAAACCGGACTCGATCAGCAGCTGTGGCTCCGATTCTTGAGGAATTGGGGCTTTCCGGATTTTCCAGACTCTTCCCCTTGCGGCTTTCCGGGGGTATGCAGCAGCGAGTCGCCATCGCCCGAGCCCTCACAACCAGCAGCGACATTTTGCTTTTAGACGAACCTTTCTCCAGCCTGGACGCAAATACCCGCGAATCCATGCAGGATATGCTGCTCGCAACCCAGAAAAAGCATGGAACCACCGTCATCCTCGTTACGCATTCCATTGAGGAAGCAGCCTATGTCGCTGATACCGTGTACATTGCCAGCGGGAAAAACCCTTCGACAATTATCGAGCGAATGGAGACTTCTCGAAAAAGCAAAGTTCTCCCGGCAGAACCAAGCAGGTCGCTTTCTATCTCTTACCAAGATACATCCGACACTTCCGCACTGCCCTACCGAGAATCGGCAGTTTACTTTCAAGATGTCGCGCGCCTGCGGCAGCGATTTTCAGAGATCGCAGGGAGCCTGCAGGACACATCTCAGCTGGTCGAGACGGAAGGTATCCTGCGAGCCGGCAAAGCTGGCAGCACCGGAAAGCCGCGGGTTTTGAATCCCGGTCTGAAAAAATTCGGCAATAAGCTTTTACATCTTGTGTTTGCCATGCTGTTTGCTGGTTTACTCTGGCAATTGGCCGCCGCGAGCGTTCAGAAAGCCTTTCTACCGCCGCCGCTTTCCGCCCTGCGGCGGCTTTTCGAACTCATCATGAGCGGAAGTCTGAATACCCACACACTCCAGTCCCTGAAGCGAATTTTCCTGAGCCTCGGCATAGCAGGACCGCTGGCCTGGATCCTAGGTTTACTCTCCGGAAGGCACACGACCATCGATGCCGTCACCTCGCCGATTGTCTACCTCCTCCATCCCCTGCCCAAAGTCGCCTTTCTTCCCGTTCTGATGCTGTTTTTTGGTCTGGGCGATGCTTCCAAGGTAGCCTTGATGGGGCTTGTCATTTTCAGCCAGCTTTTTGTCGGCGCCCGCGACGCGTCCCGGGCTATTCCGCAGTCAATGATCGATACTGTTCGATCTTTAGGCGGATCAACAAGCTTCGTGACACGCCATGTGATACTTCCATCCACCTTTCCAGCCCTCATCTCATCCCTGCGGATAAGCCTGGGCACCGCCAGCGCCGTCCTTTTCCTCTCGGAAACCTTCGCCTCGATGGATGGCCTCGGCTGGTATATCATGGACGCATGGTCCCGGGTCGATTATTTCGACATGTACGCAGCGATTTTGACACTCTCCTTTGTGATTCTTATTTTGTTTCTTCTGCTTGATCTTGTCGAAACCATCACACTCAGGTGGCGGGAACTCGACTGAAAAAAAAGGCTGTCCGATCCAGCGGCCGGACAGCCTGATTCAGTGATGCCAACTATGGCTCACGGCGAGCTTGAATCCGCCTCAAATTTCCATTCATTCCTGCTGTTCAATTTTCGCTTCCGGCAATACCCGGACAAGGTTTTCGTTGAAATCGATGGAAACCGTTTCGCCCTCAGCTGCTATTTTCTTGCCCGATGGATCATCCACCTGGACCAGAATTTCGCCATAGGCCGTTTTCACAAACACTTCGACGCTTGAACCGAGGTAGACACGGGCTGTCACAGTGCCGCGCACAAGTCCTTCCTCCGGAGGAAGCAGACGCAGGGATTCAGGCCGGGCCATGATCACAGCCTTTTCGCCTGCCCTGGCATCTTCAGCCTTGTTTCCTGCCTTCACCAGCTTGCCTTCCATCAGACAGCGGCATGAGCCATTTGGCTCAACCGATTCCAGGATAACCGGGAAAAACGCGACCTTGCCGACAAAGCCCGCGACAAAGACCGAGTTGGGCCGTTCATAAATATCATTCGGCGACCCGATCTGCTGAATTACCCCATCTTTCATGACGATGACCCGGTCGGAAAGGCTCATCGCCTCAATCCGGTCATGGGTTACATAGATTGCCGTAATTCCAAGGGATTTCTGAATTTTCCGGATTTCCACCCGCATCTGTTCACGCAGGAGCGCGTCAAGGTTGGAAAGCGGCTCATCCAGCAGAAGAACCTGGGGTTCTACCACAAGTGAGCGGGCCAGCGCAACACGCTGCTGCTGACCGCCCGAAAGCCGCCCGGGAGAACGCTTGGCGAGCGCTTCAAGCCCAACCAGCGCCAAAGCCTGTTTGACGCGAGCCTGTATAGTCGCATCATCGAGTTTGCGTATTTTCAGCCCATACGCGACATTCTCCTCCACATTCAAATGGGGAAACAAGCCATAGGACTGGAAAACTGTTGCAGTCTCCCTGCCATTGGGCGGCAGATAGGTAACATCCTTGCCGCCAATCAGAATTCTTCCTTCGGTAGGAAGTTCAAAACCGCCGATCATCCGGAGCGTTGTCGTTTTGCCGCATCCAGAAGGACCCAGCAGGGTTACGAGCTCACCTGGCTGGATTTCGAAGTCAGCGTTTCTCACCGCGTGGACTTCCGCCTTTGTCTTGGGATCCCTGAAAGTCTTGGAAACCATTTCCAATTTTACCGGTACTGATTGCACTGCCATAATTCTTCCTTTGATTTTTGAACCCAGGCTCTTTCAAAACTAAACGAGTCTTGAAATCGATTAAGCCGTTACAGTCTTTTCAAGGTGTTCGCTCTGCCGAATCAACAAGCGCATAAGGCCGAACACTGCCAATACGATGATGATAAGCGTTGTTGAAAGAACGCTCGCCAATCCAAAACGGATATTTTCCGAAAAGTTGTAAATCTGAATGGTGATGTGGTACCACCTGGCGCTGATAAGAAAGATGATTGCGCTGACGGCGGTCATGGAGCGGACGAAGGTGTAGGACATGCTCGAAATGAAGGCTGGCCTCAGCAGCGGCAGAATCACGGTTCTGAAGATGGTAGCCTGATCCGCGCCAAGATCCGATGCGGCTTCCTCGATCGAGGGGTCTATCTGCCGCAGCGCGGCAACACCGCCTTCAAGACCGACCGGAAGCTCGCGGATAACATAGTTGATGACGAGAATCGCTCCGGTGCCGACTAGCAGAAGCGGCGGCTTGTTGAACGCCAGGATGTAGCTGATACCGACTAAGGTTCCTGGAATCGCGAAGGGCGTCATGATGAGCCCTTCAAGCAGACGCTTGCCGGGGAATTTCTTCCGAACGACAAGTACCGCCGATATCATAGCCAAAAGGCCTGCGATCGGCGTCGCGATGCCTGCCAGCGTCATGGTGGATACAAGCGCCTGCTTGCCCCTCGTCAAGGCTTCTCCGATATTCGCCAGGGTAAAGGTATAATCGATACCCCAGTTTTTCACAAAGCACCCTGCAACAATCGTACCGTACAGGGCGACAATAAAAGCACTCACGACGACGACAAAGGCGCTGAGCGCTTTCCGTGTGCCTGGTGAGGCTAGGTCGGAAAGACGCATTGAAGGTTTCCCGGTCACGACGACGAAGGATTTCTTGCTCACCCATGCACGCTGGGCGAAAAAGGCTGTCAGCGTCGGTAAAAGCAGGAGAATGGACAGCGCTGCTCCATTGCTGATTCGATTCATGCCCGTGACTTCGATGAACGATTCAACGGAAAGAACTCGGTAGGAGCCAGACAGCAGCAGGGGGTTGGCAAAATCCGCCAGCGAATTGGTGAAGACCAGAAGCCAGGAAGACAGAATGCCGGGTGCTGCGAGCGGCAGGGTAACGTGGGTAAACGTGTGCCAGCGTGAAGCATTTAAATCGAGGGAAGCGTCTTCCAGCGTGGAATCGATGGCCTGCAAAACACCCTGCATGGTAAGAAACGCAATGGGAAACATCGAAATTGTTTGCACCAGCGTCAGGCCGCCAAGTCCGTAGATACTGAATTTGCTCAATCCCAGAAATTGCTTGGTTATCAGTCCATTGTTTCCAAACAGAAGAATGATGGACAGGGTAAGTGAAAAAGGCGGCGAAATAACCGGCATGGTAGCCAGCGCAGTAACCAGTTTTTTCCCCTTCATGCTGGTGCGGGAAACCGCAAAGGCAAACAAAAAGCCAATGACTGTCGAGAAGGAGGCGGTAAAAATACCCAACTGGACAGAACCCCACAGAGCCTTCAGGTATTGTACATTGCCGAGAATGGCTTTCCAAACTTCCAGCGTGAATCTGCCGTTCTTCATGAATGTCAGGCGCACCGCTTCAAAAAGCGGGAAGGCGACAAAAGCCAAAACAATGGTAAAGAGTACCAGTATCGCATATCCCGAGATAGGATCTCGCGAAAATGTCGCCACCCCGAATCCCAGTGCAAAAAGGGCGAACGCAATGACAATCAAAGCGTTGATTAGCGAGACAAAGCCGCCGATCCGCGAAGCATCCATGGCGATAATGATAAGCCCTGCCGCCGAATCCGCATTCGCATTCGGTACCGGTGTCATGATCATGGTGCTGTTTGTCGGCCCGATATGGAAGCTGCCAGGCACAATATAGGTTTCCAGATAGGACACCGAATCGAGACCCTGAGCGATTGCGGGCGATTCCTTGTTCTGAGCCCAAAATTGGGCAATATCGGCATTTCCACCCACTTCTTCATAGCCGTCTTCCCCGGGCAAGCCCCTGGTATAGAAAAACTCATAGCCCGGATAGGTCTGGCTCAAACTGGCAAGCCACTCCTTTGACTGGTCCGGATCTTCCGGCACCGAGCGGGCAACCGCGGAAGCCAGCATTTTGGCATTCTGCGTCATGCTTTTTACAAAGCTTGCCTTGACGGTGGAGAACATCCAATAATCGGCAGCCAGAAATATAAGACAGGCTGTAACAAAGATGATTATTCTTTTTTTGGTAAACACGGTAAGATTTCTCCATGGCGAAGAAAGTCAGCAAGAGCATGAAAAGGACAGACAAGTCAGAAATTGTAAAAATGGTTTCAGCCCTGCAGACACATCGGGAAAACCAAAAGGCAACCCGGTCTGGAAATAAAACCTAAGTGCTATTCCACCGGATTGCCTCTGTCCGAAACCGCCGGCATCAGCAGCCAGCGGCATATGAATCATCAAAAATTATCGCTTGGAACCGATTTCCTTGACCCAGCGGCCAAGCAGGTGTTCCTTATTGTTGGAATCCCAAACAATATCCTGCTTTACGGTCTTCACTTCATCCATGCTGAATGCGACCGGGTTCTTCTTTGCAAGCTTTGAAAGCGGCACAACATACCATTTGGCGATGATTTCCTGGGCTTTGGGCTGGAGAATCCAGTCATACAGCTTTTTGGCGTTGACGACATCCGGACCGCCCTTTACCAGCGACATGGAAGCGATTTCGAATCCAGTGCCTTCAGCAGGGATGGTGATGGTGACATCGGCGCCTTCTACCTTGAGTTTAACCTGGTCATGCGCATAGCCGATAGCCACGGGGATTTCGCCGATGGCGACGCTCTTGCCGGGAGCTGAACCAGATTTGGTGTACTGGTCGATGTTCGCATCGAGTTTCTTTAGGTAATCGAAGACCTTTTCTTCATCATTGTTAAAGACATACCGAAGGGTGGTGATGACATTGTATGCAGTTCCCGATGTCGTGGGATTGGCCATTCTGATTTTACCCTTGTATTCGGGTTTCAGCAGGTCTGCCCAGGATTTCGGCGGAACAAGCCCCTGTTCCTTTGCAACTTTGTTGTTGGTAATAAAGGCAAGCGGCCCGAGGTAGAGACCGACCCAGTAGTTTTCGGTATCACGATACTCAGGAGGTGTGTTCTCCAGCAGCTTGGACTTGTAGGGAGTGGTCAATCCCTTCATCTTCGCGCTCATGTGGTTGAGTCCGACACCGCCGACCCAGATTGAAGCCTGGGGATTAGCCTTTTCGGCCTCAAGCCGTGTCTCCACTTCACCGCCGGAAAGTCTCTGCCAGTTGACCTGAACTCCGGTTTCTTTCTGGAACAGATCAAACAGCTCTTTAGCGAGCGGCTCTTCTAGCGTCGTATACACGCCGACTTTCTGCTGGGCTCCGACAAAACCGGCAGCAAGAAGCAGTACAGCAAACAATGCAACAATACGTTTCATACGTACCTCCCGAAAAATATAGGAAAACGAACACTACAATAGTATGATTAAATTCTAGTTTTCGCAATATGTATTTTCAAAAAGCAACGTATCTTTTTGAAACATTGAATTGTATATTTTTTACTCACTGATTCAGCTTGAAACACTAAAAATCCTTGAACGTGTTTCTTGTTTGCCCCATATACCTCATTGTCCATCGAAGCCGCCGTACACCTGAAGAGTAAATATTTTATATATCATTATATAGTATATAAATATTATTTTTTAAGATTTTATATTATTTTGGCATGAAAACTGCTATTTAATATATGGGCGCCGAAAAGGGCCCTGCCAGGATTCAGGCATTCCGGTATGGATCATGCCAATCCGGTAAAAACACCTGCTATACCGATTGAGGAGGTAGCTATGAACAACCTGACCCTTTATGGAACTAATCCTTTCGACCTGATGGATCGCTTCTTTTCCAATGATGATTTTCTGTATCCCAAATTCAGGGCACCTGCGATCGATGTCCGAGAAGAAAGCGACAAATACGTGATTGAAGCGGAACTGCCCGGTCTTTCCGAGAAGGATATCAAACTTGAGCTGAAGGATGGCATTCTTTCCATGTCCACGGCAAAAAAGGAAGCCAAAGAAGAAAAGAATGACAAACTCCGCTGGATCCGCAAAGAGCGGCGTGAGTTCAGATTCTCCAATTCCTTCGCGCTTCCTGAAGATGCCGATGCCGAAAAAATCGAGGCGAAATTCAAGGATGGCGTTTTGAGCATCATCCTGCCCCGCAAGCCTGAATCAGCGCCGCGCATCGTTCCGGTAAAAGTCGCGTAAAAACGTAAAAACAAGGAAATAAATTCCCAGCCATGGCGCCTTGCCATGGCTTTTTTTTGCCCAGCCAGCTGCTTCAGCCAATGATACAAGAACCGGTCTGACACTCTGATTTTTTCAACCCAATTTCCATCTTTGTAACATTTGTTACGGACTTATTCCCACAATGATGGTATGTTCAGCATGAGGAGATAAGACGCTATGCGAACCATCATCAGAATTGATCAGGAGCTTTGCAACGGCTGCGGCGCCTGCGAAACCGGCTGTCCTGAAGGCGCTCTCAAAATCATAGACGGGAAAGCCAGGCTCGTCGGAGAAAGCCTCTGCGATGGGCTAGGCGCCTGCATCGGCCACTGTCCGCAGGGCGCCATCCAGACCATTCAGACTGAAGCAGAAGACTATGACGAGTATGCTGTCATGGCAAAAGTAGTGCCGCAGGGTGAATCTGTCATCCTTGCCCACTTGGCTCACCTTGAGCATTTCGGCCAGGACGTTTATATCAAGCAAGCGCTCGACTACCTCGAAAAGCATGCACTTCCTGTTCCGGAGGGCTATTCTGCCTCAAAACCAGTGCTTGAACCAAAAAAAATATCGTTCTCCAAACCCTGCTCACCGGATGTCCGTCCAATGAAAGCAATCGGAACGTCCGGAACAATACGCGACAAAGCTGCCAGCAGTACAGTTTTCCCTGAAAAACCCTCGGCCCCGTCCGCACTTTCCCATTGGCCGGTTCAACTGCACCTGATCAACCCAAGAACTTCATCGTTCAACAACGCCGATGTCGTAATCGCGGCTGATTGTACGGCTTTTGCCCTCGGTTCATTCCATACCGACATACTCAAGGACGCTCCGCTGGCAATCGCCTGCCCCAAGCTGGATTCCGGCAGAGAAATCTATCTTTCAAAGCTGGCATCCATTATCAGCCAGGCAAAATCCGTGCGAGTTGTTGTCATGGAAGTACCATGTTGTTCGGGGCTCCTGCGTCTTGTCAGGGAAGCTAGAACCATCTCCGGCCGATCCATCCCGATTCACAGCCTTGTTATCGGCATCGATGGCGGTTTTGTCGCACGGAACAGTGATTGAGAGTAATGAGGCAGTATGTCTCTTTTATATACATTGAACCGCAATGGTTCATGGAGGTACACAATGGCAGATAAATCAGCGAAAAACCCCGGTTCTGCAGCCGGCCCCTGGTATGTGGATTCTTCCTGCATCGGCTGTTCGCTCTGCGCGGGAACTGCACCCGACACCTTTGCGATGTCGGATGACGGCTCGGTGGCCGTGGTGATCAAACAGCCGGAAGGAGCGGATGAGCTCGAACTCGCAGCACAAGCCATGACGGATTGCCCTGTCAGCGCCATCGGCAACGATGCCTGAATACAGCCTATCTTACATCAGATTTTCCGGGTTAAGCCCTTCGAGCTCAGGAAGCACAAAACGCCCATCTTTCCGCGCCAAAACGCCGTCAAAATAGATTTCGCCGCCGCCTGATTCCGGATCCTGCATCAGAACGAGGTCCCAGTGAAGGCTGGAGCGATTTCCGTTAAAGCAGTCATCGTACGAATTGCCCGGCGTGATATGGACCGAGCCGGCGATTTTTTCATCGAACAGGGTGTCGAGCAGCGGAGCTCGAATAAAGGGGTTGATGCCGAACGCGAATTCGCCCAGATATCGGGCACCTTCATCAATATCCAAAATTCGGTTGATCCGAGCGGTGTCGTTTGCCTTTGCGTCGACTATTTTCCCATTTTTAAACTCGAAACGGACATTTTCAAACTTGAAACCGTCTTTTTCGCTTGGGGTGTTGTATGAAAGGACGCCGTTCACCGAATCGCGGACAGGAGCGGTGTAGACTTCGCCATCGGGGATGTTCATGGTTCCGTCACACTTGATGGGCGGCAAGCCTTTAATAGACAGCTTCAGATCAGTGCCGGGGCCTAGTATCCTCACCGTATCAGTCGCTTTCAGCTTTTTAACAAGGGCATCCATTGCCTTGGACATTCGCGCATAATCCATGGTGCAGACATTGAAGAAGAAGTCTTCAAATGCTTCTTCGCTCATGCCGGCATTCTGCGCCATGGCCGCCGAGGGATAGCGAAGTACGACCCATCTGGTGTGGGGAATCCGCTGTTCGATATGCACTTTCTTCCATATATATCGATTATACAGATCCATTTTTTCCGAAGGGATGTCTTTCCAGGCATAGACATTGCGGAGGCTGGTAAAGCCAATGAACGCATCCATCCGCTTCATCCTGGCCGCCTCGAACTCTGCCTGCAGGGCAAACTGCTCTTCCTGTCCTTCGCGGTACAGTTCGCGCTCGATGGTCTTGTTTCGCAAGGTGACAAAGGCGTGAGCGCCAGCCTTATGGACTGCCCTGATAAGCGCGGTCACAAATTCAGGCTCCTCATTGGTGTCTTGAATTAAAACCTTGTCTCCGGGTTTGGCTTTGATTGAATAATTGACCAGAATATCCGCCAGTTTTGCAACTCGTGGGTCTTTCATGAATTCTCCTTTCAGACATGATTATAGCACAAATTTGACTGCTTTGGACGGGAATCGACAGGGAGCGTGTTCGCTCAGTATATTCAGAGTATGATGGAGAAAAACATCCTCAGTTCGGAAGCCTTCGCGAATGTCAGCATCGAGTTTCCGATTCAATTCGATCTGAAAATCATCTACCTGACAGCCGAGGCTCAAGATTTGGAATCAGGGCTTGAGCGCCTTCTTGCCGAGCTTTCCATCCCCTGCTCGCTGATTCAGGGCATCAGTGTTCCCGGCAAAAAATACGGCAAACTTGGCGCGCGAGTGACCATTTCCTCGCGTGAAACTATGAACAGCCTCTACGCAGGAGTCGCGAAGCTGCCAGGAGTAAAATTCGCCCTCTGAATTGAGCCGCTTTTATAACCTGGCCGCGTTAGAAAGCCTCAGCTCTTTGCTGTTTTCAGCGCAGAGCTGACAATTCATGCAGGTAGTTTGCCCAATCCTTCTGGATAATGGTGTAGCTTTTTTTCAGTCGCTCACGATAGGGCGGCGTCGATTCCCAGCCCTCCCAGACATAGGGTTTATCAACGTTGGACGACAAGCTTCCAGTTGTCGAGCCCTTTCCCTTATCCCAGACAATGGCGTCAAACACGAAGCCATCGGTCGTTTGGACTTTCAAGGCATCACGCTCCGGGTTGAAGAAGGTTGTCCGGTTATCCTGCAATACCTTCAATGAGGATGGGTCGGTGACATTTATCAGGGTCCAGGGAAGGCGGATGAATATTTTGTTTCCTTCAGTATACCAGAGATTGCCGCTTTCATCAAAAATACCTTTTCGCAGCGCGGAAGCGTCAAACCGCTTTTCCGGTATTTCCCGGCCGTCTTTTGTCGTCACTTTGCCGTTGACAAGCATATTGATCCGTTCATAACTGCCGTCCCACAGACGGATTGTCGCAAATCTCGATTCAGCGCTGTTGTAGGAAGGTATCACCAGAAGGTCAGCCTTGTCCTGCGCGCTGAGGCGGACGACAAATTCCATACCCGATTTGGTCTGTAAATTGCCGGCAGGCCAGCGCATCTGGCCGAGCTGCCGTCCCAGTGTATCCAGGCCGATAATGAGTTCTTCGGACTTGAAATCCAGCGCTTTGGCAAGCTGTATTTCAAGGTTGAGATAGGATGCGTCAGCTGCAATGGAAATACTGGAAATTTTCCCTTGGCCCGGCAAGACCATTTCAGGTTTCTCCTTCGGAACAACATCATTGGCCAGCAAGCCATAATTCTGCTCGGGATCCATCGCGTTATGCCAGAAAACATGGCGATCATAGGGGATCATCAGATATTCGGTTGTCCAGGTTTTCTTGACCCACTCATCCATCCACTCAAATATGAGACCGCCGGCGTATCCTTCCCGCTTGATGGCTGCCAGCATCCTGAGGATGTCCCTGCCGGCTTCTTCTTCAGTATGCCCGCCGTGATGAAGCCCATCCGGTGCAAAATGCGCAATTCCGAATCCGTTCGCCATGCCGAATTCAGCGACCAGCGCAGGGTACCGCTTGTGCCCCTGCATGAATTCCCGGAGGTAGCCGCCATACCGCAAAACCCCTTGTTCATCTTTGTAAAGACCATAGGAAAGCTCGTTGTTGATAAAGTCCGGGTAGTTTGGATAAATATGGTATGCCCCGAATAGGCCCGCCTTCATGGCCGGCGTTATTTCGAAATGGTCAATGGAAACGCTGGCGCGGTCATTGCCTTTGTTCTTCTTGCCGGTCACCGGGTCCCATTCCGAATCATGGCTTATGGGATCCAATGTTGGCCAGCTCACAATGGCGACTGAATGCAGTTTGCCGTATCGATTGGCTTCTATAGCGGCTACTTCGTCAAGCGACTCAGCAAGCCAAACCTCAGTCGGCGTCGCGTTTTTCCCTGAGTATATATAGGTTCCCTGATAGCTGACCCCTTTGTTCCGGGCATCGGTTGCCATGACTTCCGAGCTTTCAAGCTCTCGCCCTACAAGCCAGCCCAGCAGCCATGGTGAAACATCCGCTGTATAGATTCCGAACGCGCGCCCCTTGCGTTCAGGTACATTCGCTCTTCCATAAACCGCGTCAATGCCGTAGTCAATTTCCTTCAGGAAGCTCTCCCGGTATTCACGGGCAAGGTAGTCCTCATTGGGCGGATGCTCTTCAGGCCATATCTCCTGGAAGAAGAATAAGGCTTTGTCAGGCTTCTGTGTATTGTGGGCGTAGAGCGCCTTGTACATTTCAGGAGGCGGCAGGGTATAAATTCTGATGGAGTTGGCATTCATATCCGCTATCTGGTCAAACCAGCGCAGATAGGTTGCCATGTCTTCCGGAAATTCGGTAAAGAACTTGCCGGGCTCAGCAAGTCCCATATTCACGCCGCGAATGAAAAGATCGTGCCAGGCACCGTCTTTGCCCAGGACCTGGAAGCCCTTGCCGAAAGCACGGACGGTGACTTCAGGTTCCTTGTTCTCCTCCGCCATGGATAGGCGCGCAATTTTTGCAGCCTGAATATCCGCGAGAATCTTGTGCATCAGCGGAACATAGGCATTCCAGTAGAAATAAACGTTGGAATCGACCGAATCATCCACCAGCAGCTTTTTAATCCACTGCATGCCCCACACCGAATGAGATGTTTTGGCAAAATTCAGGTCGGCAAAGTCACCGGCAAAATACCATCCGGTGTATTGAGGGTTTTTATATCGAACAACTGCCGGAAAAACAGCCGACAGCCCCATTTTTTCAAGGCGTTCTTTTCCGCGCGCAGTCACATCAAAATGATAATCCGCAACCGTCTCAATAGAAAGGTCTGGCTGCACCCACTCAAACCAGTACCGGTAGGATATTTCCTTTCTGGATTTCAGAAGTTCCGCCCATTCATCTCTGTATTTGAATTTCAGCCCCTTTGGCCCAACATCGTCTTCCATTGTGAAGATCTGAACTTCATCCGAATCGGAAATCAACACAAAGCCTCTGCCGTAATAGTTCCATTCCTGTTTGTTTTGTTCCTCCCAATTCGCGACAACCCAGCGGGGGACTTCCTGCCCGCGAGTCAGGTTTTCAAAATACTTGCCGATCCAGCCCGACCATTTTACGCCGAGCAGCCGCCCGAGGTTTCTCCGGTCAAAGGCGTTTGTCGGAGAAGCGGCGGTATTGAATTCCGCTATGAAGGTATTATTCGCCCCAAGGTTTCTTTTTATCACTTCGTTATCATTCGCATTCAATCCGCCGTAGATTTTCGGGGAAATTTCCCCGGAAAGCCTCCGCTGCATGTAATCATCTTTATAGACACCGTAGGTATCCGCGAGATAAATGAGATCCGGACGCGGTCCGCTGGGAGGAAGCGGGCTCTCCCGCCATTCGTTTTTACCGTATGGATAGAATCCGAAATAGTCGGATTTTTCATCGTACAGCTTTCGGGAACCCGGTTTGGCTATTTTTTCGTTTTTCAAAACCCAGAAAAGTCCCTGGTGTTCACGATAGTCAGGATAGGGTACTGTCTTGTCGACAACCCATATACTCATCGGTCGGTAGGGCTGGATCTGCCAGATAACGAAGGGCGCTAGAAAAAGCAGCACAGCTGCTATGGTGACAGCAATCAATAAAATCGAAAGAATCATCAACCGTGAATGTTCCCGGACATTTTTTATAAGCATAGACTATCCTTTTTTCGGTTCAGCGGGAGGCTGGGCAGGTTTTTCTGCGGCACCCGCGGCAGGACCAAACCCCTTGCGCTCCATTTTGCCCCAGCCTGTAGGCTTTTTCATGGCGTTCAAGAAGCCAAGGACCCGCCATATTGAGAACATCTGCCGGGGGCCGAAGTTTTCTATGAACGCTATCAAGAGCATTTTTAGCGTGTCGCGATAGTTGAAATAATAGAGCTGACGTTCAGCGATCAATACCGATCCCATGGAAATGAGTATCCCCATCAAAATTGACGAAACAAATAAAAGCAGGGCCAGTTTTGTACTAATGAGCCCGAAAATCGCGGCTAGAAATACCATGATGTAGCCCTGAATTTCAAAAAGCGGTCCGATCATCTCGAATATCAGATAATACGGCATTCCCAGAAGCCCCATTTTTCCATAGGAAGGGTTAAAAATAACTTTTCTGTGGAAAAAGATAATATCAATCAGCCCCCGATGCCAGCGATCCCGCTGCCGTTTCAGCGTTTTCATGTCCTCGGGTACTTCGGTCCAGCAATTGGCGTTGTAGGCGTAGCCTATTCGGTATTTGAGCTTCTTTTCCCGCATCAGGCGGGAAATCCGCACAATGAGTTCCATGTCTTCGCCTACCGTGTCTTTCTGATAGCGCTCGGAACTGGTAAGGTAGCCGCCAATGCTGATAATCCGCTCCCGCCTGAACAGCCCAAACGCGCCTGAAATGATAAGCAAGGAGTTGATCTGAGCCCAGCCGAGACGGCCGCACATAAAAGCCCGCAGATATTCTATGGTCTGCAGTTTAGCCAAATTGTTCTTTGCCAGTCCGATGCTCATCAATTTTCCGCGGTCCACCTCACAGCCATTGATAGGAAACACATTTCCGCCCATGGCGGGTGTCTCGATTCCATGGTCCAGCGAGAGCGCAGCAACCTTCAGCAGCGAATCCGGCTCAAGCAGGGAATCCGCATCAATGCCGCAGAAATACTCCTTGGAAGCAATATTGATGCCGGCATTCAGAGAGTCCGCCTTTCCGCCGTTTTCCTTGTCCACGACAATCAGGCGCGGCAACAAGGGGTTTGTGTAAATGGCTCGAACCATCTTTGTTTTCAGCCGCTGCTGAAAATGGTATTCGGTTCGTTTTAAATCATAATATGTGATGAGGGTGTTCAGGGTATTATCCCGTGAGCCGTCATTGACAATAACCAGCTCATAATCCGGATATTTCAGGTTGAGCAGAGAGTTGGCGCTTTCAATGATTGTTTTTTCTTCATTATATGCCGGCGCGACGATTGAGACGGAAGGCAGCATGCGCGGCTTAAAGAGCATGGACATGGTCTTGAGGTTCCACAGACGCGTTGCAATTGTCACCTGCATTGCCGAAAGCGCCAGCAGGACAAGATAGATAGCATTTACCGTCAGCGAATACCAGGCAAAGTCATAATTGAAATCGACAACAAAAGTCTTGAGCTGGGAAATGAAGGGTATTGACCATATTCGGTCGCTGTACCGGACAATATACAGAAAGGGGAAAAAAGCCAGCGCGAAGAACAAGATGACATACAGTCCCCGGACCATTTTCCAATCCATTTTTTCCTGCCGTTTGACAATTGGGGGAACCTGTCTGGATATCCCCAGCTTTTCCAGGATTCTGTCCGGAAGATACAAACCGCATTCACGGGCGAGCGCTTCATTTTGAGTAATGTCATCTCGGATTATCTTGAGCACCGCATTTTCAATTTCGATGTCTTTATTGATTTTGAGGAACTCGATGATTTGCGAGAATTTTCCGAGACTGATGACTTCCTGAATGATCAATTCATACCGTTCGCGGTCCTTACCGCCCAGTTTATAGATAAAATATTCAATCCGGCCTGCCAGAACCTCAGCCAGATGCTGTTTCAACCGCTTATCACTCGCTTTGAAAAATTCGTCGACAACAAGCGGAATCAGGCGGGGGTGGGCAGTCAGAATCAAAGATAAACCCTGCCGCGCGGATTGGCTGACCTCGTCATCGGACAGATAATGTATGAGCTTATAGACATTTTCACCTTTATTGCTGTTTGAAAGTGATTTGACTGCCAAATTCCGGATTTCACGGTCAAGAAATTCAAGATAGTACTGATTATTAAGCGAGTCTAAATAATGGCGGGCAAGCGTTTCTGCAGCTTTAACCATCAATCGGTGATGATTGTTCGCTGGATCTTTGGTTGTAACCATGAACCGGTAATGTGAGCACTTGAAATTCGACTCGACAATTCCATGATAGCGGCAGTGCCTGCGGAGATCTTCAGTGAGTTTTCTCCCATAGGCGCAGTACGCGCAGGAATGTTCAGAGCAATCCTTGACGGAAAGTGTCAGCTTCCCAATCTCTGACTGCCCCCTGTGAAGGAAATCATCGAGATACTGCTTCAGGTTTTCACAAACACACTGCCCCGCGACATCGATGAGCATTTCCTGAATTTCACTTTCTGTACGCCAAAGATAGCCGCGCAGATAATCGCTTGAGGCCATGCCGAATGACGCGATCAGCATGTTTGTTTTATCCCGGTACCAGCGGTGCGCGCCAAGCAGGCTTTCTGCAAGCACGGCTATACAGCGTGGATCCTTGATGTCCGCAAGCGCGTTGGCAAAAAACAGTCTGACCGGATAATCCTTTTCTCGAAGCAACGCCTTTTGGAGTGTCAATCGGGCTGAATCATTGGAAATGAGGGCAAGCTTGAGAGCCGCTTCCATTCTTTTATAGCGGCTTGGAGAACGAATTTGCCGGTTCAGCTGAGGTTCTATCCTGTCAGCTCCCGCGAGATTGAGAATCCGCATCCGCTCTTTTTCAGGCAGGTCGATTGATTGCTTAAGTTGAAGATAATTGGTGAACAGACGTCTGACTTTTTTTTTATCCCAATCGGTATTCGCCTCGAAAAGGTGCGCCAATTCCGCGAGTTCCTGAGCTCTGCGGTTCGCGTTCAGCTGAAGGTGAGTTTTATTGTACAAAGTTCGAATTACAATGAAGATGTCCAGCCAGAGCAAAAACGCCGCGGCTACCAGTATCTGCTCAATCTGCAGGTTCATTTTCCCTCTCCGGAGAGCGGCATATTTTGCACGATTCCCAATAGTTCCGCCAGAAGAAAAGGTTTTCTCAAATAATAATTGATCCCGAGATTGTACGCCCTTATGACGGATTTTTCATCTTTGAGATGCGACAGTAGTATAAATGGAATATCCTTGGTGCCCGACCGATGGGACAAGGCTTCTTTCAGCATGAACCCATCTACTTTGGGAATCATGAGCTCTGATATAATGAGGTCAAAGCCCTCTTCGCTGATTTTCCTGAGCGCTTCGTCGCCGTCTGAGGCTTCAGCGACAAAATAATCGGCATTTTCGAGGAATGTCTTAATGACATCCGCATCTACCGGATCTGAATCAACAATAAGAATGCGCGCTTTTGTATCGATATCATTGCCCACTTCAGAACTAGAGCATATGATATTGCCGCCTCGTTTTCTCGCCAGCCGGAGCCTGCGCAAACCCAACTCGGTCAAGGCCGAGCCGGCGTTTTCCATTTTCTCTTCGGTCATCGATTTTATTTCCACCGCCGCCGCCAAACCAATCGATATGGTAATCGGCTCTATGAATGCCTTGGAATCTTCAACTATTTTTCGTATTTTATCGCAGATATCGTTGGCTTCATGGAAAAGAATGCGAGGCATCCAGAGAGTGAATGTCGCACCATGAAGACGGAACGCAACCTGGTTTTCACGTTTTTGTTCGACAATGACTCGTGACACCCCTTTGAGAATTTCTTCTACTTCCCGCGGTCCATACTGGTATTCAATGCGGGCCAGCCCTTCATCGACGCCTATCACGGCCAGAACATCATCTTCCGAACCTTCCATTCCCAAGGCGATAGCAGCTTCTTCATCGATGAAATTACGGAAGAAAGCTTCATTTAGCAAGCCGGTTACCGTATCTTTCATCATGCTATCCTGCGATTTGCCGACCGATTCCATGAGCTGGCGGTTGATTTCCTCAATCCGCGCGATCTCCCTGGCAAGCTTGTCTTTTTCCAGCTGAGATTCTCCAAGTGCTGAATTAAAAATTTTCGGCACTATGATCCCATACTCCTGAGACAGCTTCAAAATAAGCGGATACAGCACTATCAAGGCTTTGACCCCATGCAGCAGGTAAAGTTCCTCGGAAATCCGGTTCCAGAGCTCTTCACCCGACATGGGAAAATCGAGAATTCTGGAAGCCTGGTCATCCAACGTCAACCCAAGTTTTTCACCCAGAATCCTGACAGTCTCCGCGCCGAAAAGCCCTTTTGTCCTTTCAATGACAGCATTCGCTGGTGCCGTGTACCCGCCATCGGAGCTGAGGTCCTTGTGTGCGAGCCTGGTCAGATTGCCGCAATCGAGGTTTCGCAGAATTTCTATGTATTCCGGAATGTTCTTTTTGATAATCGAACCATGCTGAGGCAGGATCATGGAGATTTCGAGCCTTCCGAGAAGATCCATGACTGGCCGCAAAATGTCATTGGACGGCATGTAATGTTCATGAAATGTTTTCATCCCTTCGACATAATTCTCATCGGCATACAGAGACCAGGCATTTGAAAAAGCGCCAAAGAGATCGCTGGACAGCAGGTAGCCTGTCTGACGATCATAGGTGATGATGGCTCCCGGAAAATGGAGATAAGGGGTCGGAATGAATTGCAGAACACGCCCGTTTCCCAGCGTCAGAGAATATCCATGTTCATCCACAAGATACACGGGAGAGGCGACACCGTAGTAGCGGACTAGCGTCCAGGTTCTCCAATGGGTCACGATGGTGAATTTCATCCCGAGCGATTCCAGATAGGGAACCGCCGAGGCGATATCGGGATCTGAATGATGCAGTACGACATATCTAATTTTGTCGAGGCTCGTCACCGATTCAATATTCTTGACAACTTCTTTTATATCGATGGTCGAGCCCGGGTCGAAAAGAACCGCATCATCTCCATTAAAAAAGAGATAAGGGTTTGATTGAAAATTGTATGCGAAAGTTTCCGATCCGACCCAATAATATCCGTTGCCAAGTTCTTCAGCACTTTTTCGTTGTGACATCTCAGTGCGCCCCTTAATCCGTCCTGTCGAGACAGAATACAATTATACATTATAATCGGATAAAATGAATAAAGCTTATATAAAAATACTGCTAACAGCCAGAATACAAATTCTGTTAATAATTATTCAAAAATCAAATAAAATTACCATTCTTTTGGCACTTTTTGTCATATTTTGGAAAAGTTTTGTTTTTTTATATTTACAGGTGAAAAATTGAGAGCTATCCTTAGATATCCAATTTTGCAGGAGGACTGCATGTCAACGATTATCGCTCTAATCGCTCTGGCAATCTATCTGACCTTCTACTTTGTATACGGTCGGATTGTCAGGGACAAGTTGCTGAAAAGCAATGAAGCTCCCGAAGCCCCTTCAAAGAGGCTTTCCGATGGCGTGGACTATGTCCCGACATCCAAGTACGTCCTGTTCGGACATCACTTCGCTTCAATAGCTGGCGCAGGCCCTATCACCGGTCCGGCCATGGCTGTCGCGTGGGGATGGCTCCCTGGACTTCTCTGGATCTGGTTCGGCAACATTTTTCTTGGCGCCATCCATGATTATCTTGCCCTCGCCGCTTCTGTCCGCTATGACGGCCGATCCGTCCAGTTTGTCGCGCAAGACATGATGGGAAAGAAAGCCGGCAAAACGTTTGGCTGGTTTACACTCTTCCTCTGCATCCTGGTTGTCGCGGCTTTCGGCGACATCGTCGCAGGCCAGTTCGCGGCTGACGGCCGTGTCTTTTGGGCATTTGTATTCTTCTGCGTCGCAGCGGTAATTTCCGGCTATTTCATGTATAAGACCAAACTCGGTTTAAGCTGGGGTTCAGTCGTCGGCATTGTTCTGGTTATTGCGGCCTTCTGGCTTGGCAACCAGTTCCCGGTCAAGTGGAGCAAGGATGTCTATTTCCTGATTATCTTTGTGTACATCGTGCTGGCCTCCACCTTGCCAGTCAACCTTCTCTTGCAGCCGCGAGACTACCTTTCCTCCTTCTTCCTGTATTTTGGGCTCCTGGTAGGCGGAATCTCAGCCCTGATCAGTTTTGCACCTTTTACATCAATTCCGGCAGTAACCAGTTTCAGCGCAAAGCTGATTGGACCGGCAGGCAACCTGCAGCCTTCTCCATTCTGGCCGACTGTCCCGCTTATCATTGCCTGCGGTGCACTTTCAGGTTTCCATGCCCTAGTTGCCTCGGGCACCAGCTCAAAACAGCTGAAGGATGAAAAGGATGCTCTATTTGTTGGCTACGGAGCCATGCTTACTGAAGGCTTCCTCTCCACCCTCGTTGTGACTTCCATCGCAGCATTCGGCGCTGCCGCTCTCGGTGAAAAACTGATGACAACTCCAGCCCTTGGCAGGTTTGTCCAGTCATTCGCCAAGATGGTCAGCACTAACCTTCCTTTCCTCCCGATGAGCTTCATGACACTCTTCGCAGCAGTGTGGGTATCCACCTTTGCCTTAACAACCCTCGATACAACGAACCGCCTTGGACGCTATCTCGTTCAGGAAATGGCACTGCCGCTGAAAGATAAAAACCCCGGGCTTTACAAGTTCTTCCAGAACAAGTGGGTCGCGTCGGTTGCAATAGCTTTTGTGGGCATCTTCCTGGCTCGTTCAGGCGGCTACACTGTCTTGTGGCCGGCATTCTCCGGCGCCAACCAGCTGCTTGCCTCAGTTGTCATGCTGACAGTAGCCGTATGGGTCAAGCGCAAGCTCAACCCTGCCTATGTAGCATCGGTTCTCATTCCTGGCATCTTCCTATGGATTACTGTCACCGCAGCGCTCCTCTGGTATGAAGTCACGATCATTCCTGTATTCTTTGTGGATATGAGCAAATCGATGAATGTCATAACTGGTGCTGTTGTCGGAGCTATTACCCTCTTCATGCTGATACTCAACTTCATCATGGTTGGGAGCTTCCTCAAGAACTGGAAGACACAGCCAGTCGCATAAGCAGCAAGTCTGGGTATTGACCGGACTTGTCATTTACAGGCCGGACGGCATTCCTGCTGTCCGGCTTTTTCATGTATTCAGCCTTGTTCATGAGAGTGATTCTCTGTATATTGTTATTTGAATAAACAGGCTCAAGCCCAAGGAGTCTCCATGGAGCGAAAACTGCATCATATTTTGAAAGCCGCATTTCATACCGCCATCCAGGTAAACCGTGAAAAAGCGACAGCCATCATCGAGTTTGAGGTCAAAGAGCTTGAAAACATTTTTTCACTGCTGGTTTTGGGCGGTTTTGCCGGGCTTCCTTCTCCGCCGACTCCTATTGCTGTCGAACTACTTCCATATATGGAGCGAGAACTCACTATTCTTTTATCACGCACCGATCTCTCGCAGGATCCGCTTGCGACACTCATGGATATGCTGCAAATAGATTAAAGGACAAATTGAAATGAAAAACACGGCATTTTTTCTGGGCAAGGGCGGTGTTGGAAAGACAACCCTCTCGAGCGCTTTTGCGCTCGAATTGGCACGGTCAGGCAAACGGGTTCTGATAGCTTCACTGGATCCGGCGCACAATCTTGGCGACACGCTCTATACAAAGCTCAATGGACAACCACGAGCCGTAGAAAAAAACCTTGACGCTCTGGAAGTTGATCTTTCGGAGTGGATCGAAACATATCTCGAAGAAAGCAGACAACAGCTCAAAGAAAATTACTCTTATAACATGACGCTCAATCTGGATTCTTTTTTCAGCATCCTGAAATACTCTCCAGGAACCGAAGAGTATGCGGTGCTCTGGGCTATTGAAGATGTTCATTGCCGTCTTGCACCGAATTATGACATCGTAGTCTTTGACACACCTCCGACAGCGCTTTCCGTGCGCTTTCTTTCACTTCCCTTTATTTCAGGACTCTGGGTTGCCGAATTAAGCAAACTCAGAGAGCGCATACTCGAGAAGCGGCAGACAATAACCCGGCTCAATCCGGAGTCTCCTGTCGCCGCAAGCTGTGTTGATAAGGATGACGACAAGGTCTATGGAAAGCTGACCAATATTCGTCAGCGTCTGGCAGCTTTGGCAACGCTGTTTTCCAAACACAGCTTCATGTCGGTCATTGTCAATCCGGACGACCTTTCAGTCTATGAGGCAACCCGAATCAAGGATGAATTGCAGCGACTCGAGCTGCCGCTTGCCGCGCTTTGCATCAACAAACAGGGGGTTTCGGACGCTGAATGGAAACTGTCCGCTGAATTATCTTCACTGCCCCGTTTTACCTTTGACTTTACCCGGGATGGTATCCATTCGAGAGAGGACCTCGCGAAAATCGGCTTGAAGCCGCTGGTTCAACTTTTTTTCAAAGAAGGCAAATAAATGAACATGAATCCATTTCTTTTAACAGCAATCATACTGCTCGGCGTTGGAGCAACGATCAACTATTTTCTTGGCGTCAAAAAGAATCGCTGGCTGGGCAAAGCAATGTCGACACAGGCTGAAAATGTCCTCAACCCGAAGGAAACTGAATACGTCAACATCGGCGGAGCGATCGGCTATAATATCAAGTACAAGTTGCGCGATCCCTGGCGCGAAGCGAAAGGTACCTTCACCTTTTTCCCCCGTCATTCACTGCTCTATATGCCCTTTTCACTCGCAATCGGGGGCTCTGACCGATTTTTTCTCAACCTTTTTACAGATCGAAAACTGGCGGGCGAAGGGCACATCATTGAAAAGAAATATCTGAAAAAGGCAAAAATTGACGGCTTTCAGGAGATGGAGAAAGCGGAAATGAGCCGGGATGGCAGAGAATTTGTGCTCGCCTGGCGGCATGGCGATATCAAAGACACGCTAACCAGAACTCTGATGGCAATGCCGGATCCCCAAAGTCTGGTGCATTTTACCTGCTTTGATGGAAATAAGACATTTTTCCTCTTCTTAAAGCCAAAAAAAGGAAATATTGAGGAAAACCTCAGAGTTTTCGTGGCGCAGTGTTCGGAGTTTTTCCGATAAGCGTGCCTGGCACAATAGTTTGCTAAGCCAGCGAAAAGGAGGCGGCCATGGACCCCCAGATAAAGAAAAGGATTGATTCAGCACTCGCAAAGGTGAAAGAACCCCAGTCCGATGTTCCGATTGTGGATTTAGGGCTTGTCGAAAAGGTCACCTACAGCGAAAAAGAAAAAACAATCATCCTGACCCTTGTGAGCGGCATTGTCCCTTATGAATGCCCCGCCTGTTCAGCCATCAATGGCGTCGTCAAAGAGGGGATAATCAGGAGGGCGCAGGAAGCGTTCGCCACGGAATTCCCTGAACTTACTGTCATTGTTCAATAGGGCATACGCTCTGCCGTAAAAAAATAGTCTGACCAACGGTAAGCAGTAAAACTCATTTCAAATATTGACATCATCATTTCATATTCTGCAATTTTTTGTTGCGTGTTCCGAAAATCAGGTGTATCATTACTAGCCGCTGGCATCAAAGAATCCCTTGATATAGTATCCAAAGTCCGGGCGGCTTAAGCAGCCTGACAGAATGATGTGCAAGGAGTTCAGAATGAAACTTTCCGCGTGGAATGGAGAATTTGCCGATATTGACTATCTCTCGCTGCTGGTTATCGATATCGATGGACACCTCAGAGCAGTGAGCCTTCCTAAAAGCTATGTAAACGAAAAAGTGCTCAAAAAGGGAGTGGGTTTTGACGCGTCAAACTTTGGATTTGCCGAAGTTCATTCTTCGGACATGGTAGCAGTACCCGACCTTTCCACCGCTTTTATCGAAGAAAAAGACGGATTCAGAATCCTTCATGCCTTCTGTACGGTGAATCTGACAAATGGCGAACCATTTGCCCAGTATCCACGGACAGTCATCGCCAGAGCCTTTGAAAAAATCAAGGCATCGGGTATCGGAGACGATGCGATGGCCCTGGTGGAGCTGGAATTCTACGTCTTTGACGATGTACGGTATTCTACCACTTTTGATCACTCCTATTATTTTGTCGAAAATTCCGAGGGAATCGGAGAAGAATCCGAAGACCAACCGCGATTCGGCCTGTCCAAATGGTATCACCGGGTTTCTCCCCAGGACAGCTACCAACTGCTCAGAAACCGTGCGGTTAAAACCATGACCGACGCCGGCATCCCTGTTAAATATCACCACCATGAAGTGGGCTCCTCCCAGATGGAAATCGAACTCGACTTTATCTCGATCAGCAAAGTTGCCGACATGGTGACCCTCGCCCAGTGGATTCTGAGAAACGAAGCCGAAGAACTGGGGCTCAAAGTGACATTCATGCCCAAGCCCATGTACAAAATCGCGGGCAGCGGCATGCATGTCCATCAATTCATTCTGAAAAACGGAAAATCCATTTTCCCGGGCGAAAAAATGTACGGTCTGTCCGACGAAGGTCTCAGCTACATTGCCGGCGTGCTTTCCCATGCTTTGGCCGGTTCCCTCCTCGCTTTTTCCAACCCGTCGACCAATTCATACCGTCGACTGGTCCCCGGATTTGAAGCCCCTGTCAGCGCCACCTTCGCACAAGGCTCCCGCGCCGCAGCTGTCAGAATCCCGGGTTACCTCGGCAAGGGCGAAGCCCGGATCGAATTCCGGACCGGCGACGCGACAGCGAATGTGTATTACTTTATCGCTGCCATGATGCTCGCGGGCATCGATGGCATCGTGAAAAAACTCGACCCGATAGCGCTTGGATACGCTACCGACAAAGTCACCGCTAAAAACACCTTCCCGATGGGTCTGTACCATGTCCTGAACGGACTCAAAAAGGACAATTCTTATCTGGAAGGCGTTTTCCCGAAAGAACTTATTTCCGAATGGATACGCAGGAAGGAAAAGGAAGCCGAGTATGTATACAACGCTCCTGTTCCTCAGGAATACGAACTATATTTTTGAATGCTGAAATGCCCCGTTGAAGCCTGCCGGCTGCAAACGCTGGGATGTCCATGTTCCAGCATTCAGGCGCGGAAGGATCACATCGAGGTGTTTCAAGGAGGCCTACATGCACGAGTTAGTTCTCTCTGGTGATGAAGCGATTGCCCAGGGAGCCATTGACGCGGGTCTTTCCGGCGCTTACGCGTATCCGGGAACACCATCGACAGAAATCATGGAGTATGTCCAGGACAACCTGGACCGCTACAAGGTGAGGATTGCTGAATCGGAGCGAGCCGCTGTTGTCGCTCAGTGGTGCAGCAACGAAAAAACCGCCTATGAATCAGCGCTCGGCGCGTCTTTTGCCGGCCGAAGAGCCATGGTTTCCATGAAGCATGTCGGACTCAATGTCGCTGCCGACCCCTTTATCAATTCGGCGCTCGTCAGGATAAAAGGCGGTCTCGTCGTTGTTGTGGCAGACGACCCTGGAATGCACTCATCACAGGATGAACAAGACTCGCGCGTGCTGGCGGATTTCGCCCGGATGCCCTGCTTTGAACCTTCGGACCAGCAGGAAGCCTACGATATGGTTCGCGAAGCGTTCGATTATTCCGAAAAACACGAGGTACCGGTTCTGCTGAGAATCACGACACGCCTTGCCCATGCGAGGGCGGCGGTTAAGACAGCCGCAGTCCGCCAGCCAAACCCGCTTTCGAAATCCGATGACCCCATGTCCTGGATTCTGATGCCTGCCATGGCACGCAACCGCTGGAAAATCCTGCTGGAAAAAAACAGGCAGTTTGAAAAGGACTCGGAGGCTGCTGCACCTTTCAACCTGAGAAGCAAAAAGCTCGGCGTCATAACCTGCGGGCTCGGGCTTCGATATTACCTTGAAAATGAAGCGGACTGGAGCGCGACGAATGACGGTGAAATGCCAAGCCATTTGCACATCGGCCGGTACCCCGCAGGCAAGGAAAAAATCCGACAGCTTGCGGCCAGCGTGGAAAAATTGCTTGTCATCGAAGAAGGCTATCCCTTTATTGAGCGAGAAATCCGCGGGGTTTTCTCAGCCCCGGTGCCTGTGCTCGGCAAATTGAGCGGAGAAATTCCGCTTGACGGCGAGCTGTCCTCGGACAGCGTCAGAAGGGCGCTCGGGCTAGCACAAAAAGCCTCAGTCCAGCTCCCCGGTATCAGCATTCCTGCTCGTCCGCCACAGTTCTGCCAAGGCTGTCCGCATTCAGACAGCGTGACCGCGCTCAAGGAAGCCCTCAAGGACGAAGCTGAGTTTTTCACTGCTTCAGATATCGGCTGCTACACCCTTTCCGCGCTGCCGCCGTACTCAGCGGTAGAAACCTGTGTCGACATGGGCGCGTCAGTCGGGATGGCTAGAGGCGCCTCGACTGTCGGCCAGAAAAAGGCTGTAGCCATGATTGGAGATTCGACTTTCTACCATTCCGGGATGACCAACCTTCTCGATGCAGTAGCCCATAAAACACCGATGACCGTTCTCATCCTTGACAACAGCACAACCGGCATGACCGGCGCCCAGCCGACCATTTCTCCGGGCTCGCGTCTGCCCGAACTTCTCGCGGGTCTTGGCGTTGAAAAAGAACATATCCGCGAACTGGAAGCTCATCGCAGAAGCCATGAAGCAAACGTCAAAGTCATGAAGGAAGAACTGGACTATGACGGCGTTTCGGTTCTCATCATGAAGCGCGAATGCATCGAATACCTGAAAAAAGCGAGGAAAGCATGAACTACAATATCATACTCGCGGGCGTCGGCGGACAGGGCGGACTCTCTGTCTCGGTTGTCATTGCGAGAGCCGCAATGGCATCAGGATTGCAAGCTAAACAATCGGAAGTGCATGGCATGTCACAGCGCGGCGGCGAAGTTCTGGCGCACCTGCGCATTGCTGATACTGAAATTCAAAGCCCGACCATTCCCCGGGGCGATGCGGATCTGATTCTCGCGTTTGAACCGCTTGAAGCCCTGCGATACTTGCCCTGGCTTTCCGCCGATCATGGCGTGGTTGTTACAGCCTCAAGCCCGATTCTCAATATTCCCAACTACCCAGATCTTGAGCTGGTGCTTAACGAAATCCGCGCTCTGCCCCGGCACCGGATTATCGACGCGGATACCATCGCCAAGGCCGCTGGCAGTGCGCGGGCCGCGAACATTGTCCTTGTCGGCGCGGCCTCGGATTTGCTTCCAATCGCTCCGGAAGCAATAGAAAGAGAAATCAGCCAGCTTTTCGCCCGCAAGGGTGAAGCAGTCGTGGCTGCTAATATCAAGGCGTTCAGAGATGGAAGAAACAAGTTTTGACCAGATTGGATTGACAGGAAAACAAAAAGCCCTGCGGGACAGCTTTGCAAGCCTGCTTCAAAAACCGCGCTCCGAAAATCGGGATTCACTGACAGAAACCGAAGGCATCGCAATGCTGAAGGCGATGGACATTGCTCTGCCAGCCCACCGCTTTGTCTCCGGCTCTGCAGAGTATCATGGTATTGCCGAATCCTCAGGCTCGGAGGTTCTCTTTCCCGGCGCAAAGGCGGTCGTTAAAGTCATAAGCCCTCAGATCCTCCACAAGACTGAAATGGGCGGCGTTGATATTGTCGAAAACAATCCCGAGATGATACTCGCGAGCATCCGCGCTATGGAAGAGCGATTCGCTTCATTCCAGGTGGAAGGCTATACCGTCAATGAATTTGTCCAGTTTGAACCGAAACTGGGCCATGAAATCATTTTCGGATACCGCTTCGCGCCGGATTTCGGTCCGGTTGTCAGTTTTGGACCAGGCGGAATTTTCGCGGAATATCTGGCGGAGAACTTTAAAACAGGCAGCGCCAATGTGTTCTTTTCCCCCAGCCTCGCCACCCGGGACCTCGTCGAACAGACACTCGCTCACAATGTCGTTTATGGCCTGCTTTGCGCGGGTTTGCGAAACACGAAACCGGTCATAACCGGCAGTGAGCTTGTGGATGCCCTGATGAAGTTCATCGAGGCGGCGCCCGCCCTGGCAGCGAGCGGTATTTCTGAATTCGAAGTAAACCCGATGGTTATCAGCAAGCGGAGCGGAAAAGCCGAGCTGGTGGCGCTGGACTGTCTCGTCAAACTCAAGGATTTTTCAGCCATGGGTCTCGCGCAGGATGCTGACGGCGTACCGGTCAATCCCGCGCAGAAAACCCGGCCAACCGCCAATATCGACCATATTCTCAAGCCGCAAAGCGCTGCCATTATCGGTGTTTCCGAAAAGGGCATGAATAATGGCAGAATCATCCTGCGCAATCTCCTCGAGAACGGTTTTGATGCACGGCGGCTGTATGTGATCAAAGCCGGCGTCCCCGACATCGATGGATGCCGCTGCGTCCCGGACATCGGGAGCCTTCCGGAAAAAGTTGATTTGTTCGTTCTTGTCATACCGGCATCGGGAACCCCGGAAACGCTGGCGCAGATTGCCGAACTCGACAAAGCCTGGTCGGTTATTGTCATTCCCGGCGGTCTTGAAGAAAAATCGGGCAGTGACGCGATTGTCGCGCGGATGAAAAAGTCGCTGGAAGACGCGCGTGCTCAGGGCAAGGGGCCGCTCATCAATGGCGGCAACTGCCTTGGGATTCGTTCCGTGCCTGGAAAATACAACACGCTCTTTATTCCCGAGCATAAACTGCCCATGCCCAAGGGCAGGCTCGCTCCCATGGCGGTCATTTCACAATCAGGAGCCTTCGCCATCTGCCGCATATCCAAGCACCCGGATATCAATCCCAAATACACCATCACCTGCGGCAACCAGATGGATGTCACGATCGGCGACTATCTGGAATTCCTCGCACAGGATCAGGAAATCAGGATTTTTGCCGTCTATGTTGAAGGCTTCAAGATGCTGGATGGTCTGAAGACGCTGAATGCCGCGAAAGCCATAGCGCAGTCAGGCAGGACCGTGATTTTCTACCGGGCAGGCAGGACGCAGGCAGGCGCCGGAGCTGCGGCAAGCCATACCGCCAGCATTGCCGGCGATTATCCCGTCACCCGCGAGCTTTTCGCACAGGCAGGAGCGATTGTCTGCTCCAATTTGGATGAGTTCGATGATGCTATGACGCTGTTCACGCTGCTTGACGGCAAAAAAGCCCGCGGCAACCGTCTCGGTGCCGTTTCAAATGCCGGTTTTGAATGCGTCGCCATTGCGGACAACCTAGGCGGCATGAAGCTGGCGGCCTTCTCGGAGTCTGCCGCGCGCGAGCTTCAGGACATTTTCGTACGGACAAAAATCGCCGACATCGTCGATGTGCACAACCCCCTCGACCTGACCCCTATGGCGGGCGACGACGCCTATGAAATGTCGTTCAGAACCGCCTTGCTCAATGAAGGAACGGATCTGGGAATCGTCGGTATTGTTCCGCTCACCGTCATGATGAATACCCTGGCTGCCGATCCTTCAAAGCATACGGAAGACGTAACGCGCGAAGATTCCATAGCTTTCCGCTACGGCAGGCTGGCGAGGGAAACTGATAAACCCTTTGTGGCGGTTGTTGACACCGGGCCGCTCTATGATCCCTTATGCCGTCAGCTTGAAGCGCAGGGAGTTCCCGTGTTCAGAACCGCTGACCGCGCGCTCAAGATGCTGGAGCTTTGGCGAATCCGGCAGCGCTGAGAGCGCCGAGCCAGGCAATAGAGGAAAGCAGAGGTCCCATCTCCGCAATGTGTATTTCGGTTTGAGGCCCAAAATGCCGGGCGCAGAGCGTTTGCAATTCGCGGGCTTCGTGCTCTGCGGAAACATGGCTGATGAATATTGCACAGTTTTCGCCTTTTGGAAGCCGGGAAGCTAGTTTTTTGAAAATAACTCTGGCCGTGTCGGCTCGGCCAAAGAACACGCCGGCCGTCTCGGCTTTGCCTTCAGAATTTGTCGAAAGTATTAGCCGCAGACCGAATTTTCTGAGTATGACGCTTTTGAGCCCATGCAAACGCCCGGAGCGGATGAGACTGGACAAATCCCGAACAGCGACAAAGAACGCAATTTGGGAGGACAAAGCCGCAAGCTCTTTTTTGATTTTTTCAGCCCGCATGCCCACTTCAGCCAGCTGGACAGCTCTGGCAACAAGCGCTCCGGTGCCGGAGGTCACGCTCCGTGAATCTAAGCAAACAATAGAAGGGGACAGCTTCTTCGCCGCGCGGACTCCAGCCTCGAAGGTTCCCGAAAGAGCCGAAGAAAGCCCAATATAGAGGACATCCCCGGCATGAGCCAAAGCCAGGGAAAACGCCCGTGTATACGATGATTCATCGGGAAGACTTGTTGACATCGAAAACCCTGGTTCATGCCTCATCAGCGAGACTACCCGTCCAGCGTCCAGCGCCGGACCGTCCGGACGCACTAGCCCGTTGATATCGATGCGCGCAGGAACCTTGATGATTCCATGTTCAAGCATGAATTCCGGCGGAAGATCACAACCTGTGTCCACAACGATCGCGCAGATATTCGCTTTCCCTTTAGCCTGGGCGCGAACAGCCAGACTTTGCTGGAGCATCATATCATCAACCTTGTGCGTCTCTATCGTTCCGAGCGCATCCAAGGCGTCAAAGACCGAAGAAGGCGTATCGGTATGGATATGAATTTTTGCCATTCTGCCATTGCCGGCGACAACTATCGAGTCGCCGAGACCGTTCAGGGACAGACGGATTGCATCGAGCGAATTCGAACTGGAAGAAAGCAAGGCTTCGGTACAATAGCGGCAGCCTGTTTCGAGCATCGGTTCGAACCCATGTTGAAGTGCATCATGAAATTCAATCGAACTGTCCGATGGCGCGGACATCTGTGTTTCTGCCTGCTTTCTGGCAAAATGCCTGATTGATCCAGATCGAATATAATCCGCGATTCCCTCCAGTAAGTGAACAAAACCCTTTGCCCCGGCGTCTACCACCCCCGCCTTTTTCATTTCGGGGAGCATGGTTTTTGTTCGGGCGAGGGATTCTTTGGCCTTTTCATAACCTGCCATGAAAACATGGACAATATCTTCAGTTGCCGAAGCCTTTTCCTGCAAAGCGAGCGCCCAATCGGAAAGAACAGTCAGGATGGTCCCTTCTTTCGGGGTTGACAGCGCTGTCTTAGTCTTCTGCACAGCATTCCGGACAGCTTCGGCAAAACGCCGGGCGTTCACCCGCGCATCCGCTTTCAGCTCATCGGCCAGTCCGCAGAAAAACTGGGCCAATATCGCACCGGAATTTCCCCGGGCTCCCTGAAGCGCAGACACCGCTGTTTGCTCGAGTACAGCTCCGGCCTTTTCTTTCCTGACCGGCTTCATTGAAGCTAAACGTCGTGCGATGGTTTTGACCGTGTGCGCCATATTGGTTCCCGTGTCACCGTCGGGAACCGGGAACACATTGATGGCGTTGAGATTTTCCGTATTTGCAATGAGTGTGGCGGTTCCTGCTAAAATCGCTCTTCTGAGACGAGTACCGTCAAGATAACGTATCTTCATTCTGACTAAACAATATTACAATATTTGTCAAAAAGCAACTGCTTGCCATGCTGTCGATGTCTTGTAGACACTGAAGGAGCGGATGATCGCAATCCTCAGCGCGTATTCTTTTTATTCACCAGACGGGCCAAAAACCTGAGCTTTTCAAACCGCTTTTCTTCTCCCTGGAAAATACGTTTGATATTGGCTCGATGGGTAAAAAGCACAAAAAGAGCAAGAACCGTGGAAAACGCTAAAAGCGGAATTGAAGGCGGCCGGCTTTGCGCTCCCAGAGCTACCGCAACAGGGAGAATCAGGGCAGCAACCATTGAGGAAGCTGAAACAATACCAGTAAAGCCCAGCACAATCATAAAACCCAGTGCCGACCAGAGAGCCGCCAGGGGAGCAATGATGATTAGGGCGCCCGCTCCTGTCGCGACACCTTTGCCGCCTCGGAAGCCTGCGAAAATCGGGAACACATGCCCAGCGACTGCAAGCAGGGCTGCCGAGAGCTGGTAAAGCATCGCGGCGGTTCCAGTTGCGCCGACAGCATTGCGAACCGCTCCCATATTCCAGCACCAGACGGCAAAAAGAACCGCTGCCGAGCCTTTTGCGACATCGACCAGGATAACCGGAATCCCAGCCTTTGCTCCAAACTGTCTGAACATGTTGGTTGCGCCCATGGCTCCCGATCCCCCTTCCCGGGGGTCCTTCTTGAATAGCCATTTCCCTATCCAGACACCGGTTGGTATGGATCCCAGAAGATAGGCCGCAGCCAGCCCTGCAACAAGCCAGGACATCAGGCTTTCCCTCCTTCAGCAGAACTCGCCAGCAGCTCCTCACCCTCCGGCAGGGCGGCAATACCGACAGACCCAAGCCAGGCAAGAGATGATAACAGCGGTCCCATCTGGCTGATGACTATCGGCCGGCTCGGCGTAAAATGCTGTTCCACCATGTCAGCCAATTCACGCGCGGCGGTGGGGTTGTCCACGTGGACAATTTGAATTTCAAGCCTTTCATGTTTTCCGAATTTCTTCCGCATTAGTCTAAAAAGCTTTTCAGGCCCTTTCCTGATCCCCAGGTAAAGCCCCCCGGATTCGGCTTTTCCATCGGGTCCCGGTGTAATAACCGGGCGGAGCCCGAACTTTCTCAGAACCAGACCCTTGACGCCGCCAAGCCGGCCGGTTCGCTCGAGGCTGGTCAGATCCGGTACTGCGACAAAGAGCGCAAGATTGCGCCGCCATTGCTCAACCAGCCGCGCAGTTTCCTCCGCGCTTTTCCCCGCCGCTACAGCGCGAACGGCCCGGGTAACCAGCAAACCGTAGCCTGCGGTCAGCTCGCGGGAATCGACGCACAGGACACGACCCGAGAATTCTCTCGCTGCCCGAAGCCCCGCTTCAAAGGTCCCAGAGAGCGCAGAAGCAAGCCCAATGTAGAGTGCTTTTTCTGCGGACGAAAGGGCAATTTCAAAAGCTCGTTTAAAAACAGCGTCCGAAGGCTGGCTCGTGGTCATGACAAGGGTGGGATCGGTACGCATCCGGTTACGCAAAGCTGCGTCAGAGTATCCGTCCCCATCCGGACGGGGACGGCCGTTGGCGATGAGGGTCAGCGGCACTCTGAGTATTCCGTGTTCCAGTCTGAACTCATCCGTAATATCACAAGCTGAATCGACAACAATCGCGCACTTCCGTTTCTTCATGCCGCTCAGGCGAACCTGCAGTACCATGTCATCAATCTTGTGGCTGCTCAGTTCGCCTTTTGTTTCAAGAAAATCGAAAATTACCGAAGGGTGGTCGGTGTGAACATGGATTCTGGCGCGGGTTTCCGAACCGGCAACAACCACGCTATCGCCATGCTCTTCCAGAAAAGTTTTCAGCTCTTCCGCGTCAATCCGATCCCCCTGGAGCAGGGCCTCTGTACAGTATCTTCCATGCTCTATGCTGTCATGGGCAGTGTGCAGCGCCTGCCCCGCGAGTCTGAGCGAAGGCTGTGCCTTGAAGCTTTTCAAGACGCCGGTCTTCATGTAGTCGAGAACACCTTCAAGAAAATGGACGAACCCTTTTGCCCCTGCGTCGACCACCTGCGCAGATCTCATTTCAGGAAGAATGTTTCTGGTCTCCTCCAATGACAGACGGGCCTTGGCTAAAGCAGAATCCATCACTTCGGTGACATCACTGCTCTTTTCGGCATGAGTCTGCAGCTGCAGCGCCCAGTCCCGTATGACTGAGATGATAGTGCCGTCTTTGGGATGCGAAAGCGCTCTCTGCGCGTGCTCCGCGGCATTTATCGCCGCTTCTGAAAATCTCCGCATGCTGACACGGGCTTCATTTCGAAGTTCCTTTGCAAGCCCATGGAAAAATTGGGCAAAAATGGCTCCGGAATTCCCCCGCGCGCCTTCGAGCGCGGAAGCGGCGGCAACATCCAAGACCTGGCTGACATTGTCCGGAATTCCTTCCGCAAACGCTGCAGAGATGGTCTGAACCGTGGATGCCATATTCGTTCCCGTGTCGCCATCCGGCACCGGAAACACATTGATTTCATTCAGTGATTCGACATTTTTCATGACCTGGAAGGAGCCCGATACAAGCGCTTTCCCGAGATCCGGTCCTTCTATGTACGTTAATTTCATGTATTAACAATATCGAATAAAAATTACGCCGACAAGGTAAGGCGGAGACAAAAAAAGGCCGGCCGATTGACCGGCCAGCCTCATTGAAAAACCAAATCATTCGCGAGTTCAGTTATTTTTTGTAAACCATATTCTCATTCGTGATGGTTCCAAGATATTCAGCGTATTTGATGAACACCTCGGCGTCCGAGGGGAAATCGTTCTGCGCTTTTCCGACGAGCATACGATAATCATCGCCGCCGTTGAAAATGAAGTTCAGGGTGGCCAGAACGTATTCCTTGTCCGGATCGACCGGCTTGCCGCCGATCATGATATTGGAAACACGGTCACCTGCCGGCTTGCTGACGTCAAGGGTATAGGTCAGGTTTGCCAGGTGCGGGAATCTTCCGTCGGGCGCGGGAAGCTTGCCAACACCATTTTCAAGAATTGCTTTGAATTCCGAACCTTTGACCTTCCCAGTCTGGATATAGTTGCCAAATGGCTGAACGGTAAAGATCTGCTTTTTGGTAATATCGCCTGCCGGAATGGAATCGCGGATACCGCCGCCATTCATCAGCGCGACATCAGCGCCAGTCACATAGAGCATGGCGTTGGCGATAAGCGTGCCAAGATTGGTCTGGCTGGTTCTGACAATTTCACGTTTGCCTTCAAGAGCGACAGCGGTTTTGCCGACAACCTGCATCAGTACAGCATCCTGAGCTTTGCCAAGGTCAGTGATCATCTGGGCGATCCGCGCGTCGCCTTTCAGTTCAGGCGAATTCGCCACGGTAATGGTGCGCGCCGTTTTGGAAGCGACCTTTCGGTCCGCGCCGATGACCAGATCTACGACGCCAAGGCCAGCCCCGTAAGCGCCAGTGCTGGTGATAAGAACACCGGTCGTATTTTCTTTCTGGATATCCGCGAGTGATGTGTGGCTGTGCCCGTCCAGAATGACATCGATCTGCGGCAGAGCTTGGGCAAGCTGGATGGCAGTAGGGTCTGAAGATTTGTCGACGCCGATATGGGAAAGGAGCACCAGCACATCGTATTTGCCGGCGATCTCGCTCAGCACCATGCGGGCTTCAACGATGGGATCGGTAAAGGAGACGCCTTCAATACCTTTTGGATCGGTCTTGTAAGCTGTTTCCGGGGTTGCAAGGCCGAAAAAAGCGACCCGGACGCCATCGATGTTCTGGATGCTGTACGGCGTAAAGACGCGTTTGCCATCCTTGTAGACATTGGCAGCCAGAATCTGGAAACCAGCCATCCGATCCAATTCCATCAGACGGTCAAAACCGTAGTTGTAGTCATGGTTGCCAGTGGTCATGAAGGAATAGCCAAGCTCATTCATGAGTTTGACAACACTGGCTCCCTGATCGATGTTGGCAATTGGAAGTCCATGGAAGGTATCGCCCAGATCAATGAGCAGGGTGTTTGGGTTTTTCGCTTTCGCGTCGGCAAATGCAGCCGCAATGCGGGAATAGCCTAGTTCAGTCTTGCTTTCCACAATGCGGGCATGTGTGTCGTTTGTATGCAGCAGGGTGATCTTTACTTCCTGCGCGACGACATTCTGTACAAATGACAGAGACAGCAGAACCGCCAGAATCAGAACAACGGCTCTCAGTTTTTTTACCATTGGAAACCTCCTTTAATTGGTTCAGGTAACAATCGCACATAATAGTATAGTACCGGTATGAATCAAGCACAAGTTAAAAATCGATGAAAGAGCTCCAGGCTGCCCATCCAACATCTCCATATATTTTTTCGATTCTCTATATAGAATTATCACAATCGTCCCGGCAACGAATAAAAATTTTTCCTCTTTACTTTTCCAAATTACAATCTAAAATGTATGTGAGCAAACCTTAAAAAAAGGAGGATTGCATGAAGAAAATCTTAACGGTTTCTCTTGTTGCGCTGGCACTGCTGATGAGCGTGAACGCGCAAGTCAAAAACGGTCCGATTGCGGACAAAGTCATCTATGATGTGAGGATGGATCAGACCATCGCCATCAAGGATACCGCAGAGGGCAAGACAGATGTATTCTTCACCGGGCTGGATGCTAAAACTTATAAGGGCATCCAGAAGGCGGATTTGGATAAGCTGTCAACCTACGCGGTACCGTCAGGATCCTGGTCTCTCCTCCTCAACCCGATTCCCAACAAGGCTCCGTACACCTTCCAGCACAAGGATGGCAGGGTCATCTTTAACCCGCTCGCCATCAGGGAAGTCCGGTATGCCATCAACTGGCTCATCGACAGGAAGAAGATCGTCGACGAGATCCTCCTCGGCGCCGGCGAGCCCGCCATTACCGCGCAGACTCCGGGACAGCCCGGAACCTATAAATTCAATCTGGTTCCCGCCAAGCTGGGCATGACGGTGCGCGGCAATGAAAAGAAAGCAATCGCCGATATCGATACGGCCATGAAAGCTGCAGCCGACCTGCCGGAGAACAAAGGCAAGCTTGCCAAGACAGGTCAGTTCTGGACTTACAACGGCGAGCCGGTCACCATCCGTTTCATCATCCGCGTCGATGATCCATCCGGCCGTCTGCTTTCAGGCCGCTACATTGCAGATCAGCTTGAAAAAGCAGGTCTCAAGGTAGAACGGCTCGAATACGACCGCTCGAAAGCCGGAAAACTTGTCTATTCCGGCGATCCGGCAGCCTGGGAGTGGTCCATGTACACCGAAGGCTGGGGAGCCGGAGCTACCCGTTCATGGTGGGATATCACCATCAGCCAGATGTATTCTCCGTACTATGGCTACATGCCCGGCGGGGCCACTGAAGGCTTCTGGAACTATGAGAATGCGGAAATCGACGCCATAGCCCAGAAAAATATCAACGGCTGGTTCCTGACTGCGGATGAGTACTGGGAAGGCAACATGAAAGTCCAGGAAATGGCTCTCAAGGAAGCGGTCCGAATCTATGTCTGCAGCCAGACTCAGTACTATGTCGCCAACAAGGCACGGTTCAACGCGCGCATGCTGTACGGCCTCGGTGATGGCCTTAACAGCTGGTCTGTCAGATCCGCCGATGTTAAACCCAACGACAAGGGCGAAAAAGTGCTCCGCGTAACCCAGTATTCAGCGCGCGGCGGACTTTTCATGAGCTCCTGGGATCCTGTCGGTGTCGATGGCTTCAGCGATGTCTATTCAGCAGCTATAGTCGAAGCATGCTCTGATATGTCCACCTTTGAATCTCCCAATTCAGCCAAAGACACACCGCTCCGCGTCAAATACGACCTCAAGAATGTTGAAACGAAAGTCGTAGCCGGCAAGGACGGCAAACCTGAAGGGACAATCGCCGTAGATCCTGCCGCGATGATTTTCAATTCCAAGACCAAGAAATGGGAAACTGGTGTGGAATACAAGGATGTGGGAGATGGCAACTATGATTATGTCAAAAATGCTGCTCTCAAATCCTACAGCAAACTGAGCGGTCTTGAATACATCTATGGAAAATGACATGACGGACAGCCGGTAACTCTGGCCGACATCATGTATGCGACTGCCTTTGCCTACGAATGGGCAAACAAAGATAGCGATGACGACAAATACTATGATGAAGCCTACGCTTCCCAGTACCAGTCATCACTACCCATTTCAAAAGGCGTTGTACTCAACAAAAATGGTACTTTCACGACCTATTTCGACTTCAACTGGCCGATGGACAAAGACAGAGTCGCATCTTCCGGAACCGTAAGCCCCAAGGCAGGCAATCCGGGAAGGCAGACAGTGGTTTCCTTCGAAATTTATGAAGCTCTGGCCAAGCTGGTAGCTGAAGGCTCCAAGTCGGGCACCCAGTATTCATTCTCCGGCGATCCATCCATGACAGAAGTGGATGTCATCAACCCGAAATGCGTTGCGGACATCAAGGCAAAACTGCAGGATTTTGTCGCCGCAAAGTATGTACCCGATGCCATCAAGCAGTGGATCACCCCTGAACAGGCCGTTGCCCGCTACAATGCGGCGCTTGCATTCATCGACAAGTACGGCCATGCTTACATCTCCAACGGCCCCTTCTTTATCAGCAAGGTTGACTACAATGCCAACTACATTGAGCTGAGCGCTTTCAGAGATTATCCGTACAAGGCCGACTACTTCCCGAAACTCTTCGCGACAACGCTGACCCGCATTGATGATGTCAAAGTGCCCGCCACTGTCCAGAAGACAAGCGACGCAAAGATTGACATTGCAGTTTCAGCGCTTACCTATCCTGAAGATACGGCAAAAGCGGCAGACAACAAGGCTAAAGTTACCGTCACCATGATTCTGGCTGACAACACCGAAAAAGTGTACACCGCCAAGTTTGTCAGCGCTGGTAACTTCCAGGCTGTAATCCCCGCGAAGGATCTGAGCGGTCTCAAATCCGGAGCATACACACTCGTTGTGCAGTCCGTATTCGGCACGGAAGCTCCTTCCGTCCAGCCAGCTGCTCTCGTTCTCTTCTGATTTCTCTGCGCAGTCCGCTTTATCGATTTTAAAAGGCGGGCTGCGCCTTTTTATTCGAAATTACTCTGCACTGACGCTTTGTGAAATTCTGAATACAGAACAGGTGGTCATATGTACAAGTGGTTTGCCCTCAAGCGGGTGCTGAAAGGCATTTTTACCTATATTATCATTATTTTCATTCTGTCCGCTCTCTTCAATACGGTAAACGAGCAGACAATGCGGGCGAATATTGAAGAACAGGTTCGCGCGGAATCTGTCAAGCTTAAGAACATGCAGCCTTCCGCCATCCAGAAGTTCCAGCAGCAGCGAAAAGACGAGCTGATCAGACTTTACAAGCTGGACAGACCTATCATGGAAAGAATCATATTCCGGACATGGAATATCATTACCTTTAATTTTGGAAAATCGACAATAATCAAGTCATCCCGAGGCGAGCGGGATGTCATGACAATAATTGGAGAAGCCATCCCCCGCTCTCTCATTCTTTTCACGCTGGCCGCGGCCATTGAGATATTTGTAGGCATCATTCTGGGACTAAAAAAAGCACAGAAACCAGGAGGGACACTGGATCGATCAACCAGTTTCATAACGATGATTGTCTATGGCATGCCAACCTTCTGGCTCGCCATGATTCTTATCATGTTTTTTGTCTATCAGCTGAAAATTTTCCCCTCAGCCGGGATGCATTCAGTTCCGCCTCCCTCAGGTTTCATGTATTTCCTGGATCTTCTGTGGCACATGGCTCTGCCCCTCATGACCCTCCTCCTGATTGGATTCTGGGGAATAGCCTTTGTGGTCAGGAATATCGTCCTGAGCATCCTCCAGGAAGACTACATCATGGCCGCCCGTGCCCGGGGAATTCCCGAAAAGTCGGTATTGTTCGGACATACGCTCAGAACCGCGGCACCGCCTCTGCTTACCATTTCAATCCTTTCTCTGCTGGGGTCCATCTCCGGAGCGATTATTTTTGAAGGCATTTTCTCCTGGCCGGGGCTTGGAAATCTGTATTGGATCGCTGTCCAGCAGAACGATATTCCGGTTTTAATGGGTGATCTCGCTATTACCGTCGGCCTCTATCAGCTGGGACTCATCATGCTCGACCTGACCTATGGGTTCATGGATCCGCGCATCAAAGTAGGAGGCAAAGCATGAACCTGAATGACACAAAATATCGGCTGCTGGAATTCTGGTCTGAGTTCAGAAAGGAAAGATCAGGACTTATCGGCCTTGCTATTCTGATTACCGCCTTGCTTGTCGTGATTTTCGAGCCAGTCATCATTCCATGGAAAGAAGCGAATTCAAAATGGAGGAGCATCGATTACTGGCAAGACAATTCTCCCAGCGCTCCGCCGGCATGGACCAACGCTTTTTCAAAGCTGAAAGCGCCGGTTACGGTAAAGCTGGAAAAGGGCACAAAGGAGGAGACTGAATTAGACGGCGGAGTCAGGCTCGTAACATATACCTTCACCTATGACTACAAAGCGGATAAAGCGCCGCTCGACCTCATTTTCCACACTTCAGGCACCGGCGATATTCCTTTCTCGGTTTCCATCGAACGGCCGGATGGACAGGTGATTGACCTCGCTCAGCGATTTGAGCAGGGTTTGAACGGTCAGGATATCAGAATTTCCGCCGACAACGACGGACGCGAAGCATCGTTTGCCTTTATCAAACAGATTGAAAGCGAAACAGCAATAGAGCAGTTTTCAGGCAAAAGCCTGCGATCGACTGATCTGCTCTTCAATGAAGCGCGAGCCGGCATGTCCACTGAATTCAAACCGCTCAAAGGCACCTATAAGCTTATAGCCAAAGCCATGATTCTCGATCCTGAAAACTTCAAGATCGAAGATCCCTATGTTGTGGTTACCGGTTCGGTTTCCGGGATTCTCGGGACAGACGATTCCAAGCGCGATCTTTTCTCAGGGCTTATCGCAGGCTTGAAATGGGCCCTGCTGATTGGGTTCCTCACTTCCGCCATATCAGTCCTCATCGGAGTCATGTACGGCATAATTTCGGCATATTTCGGCGGGAAAGTCGACTCTCTCATGCAGTTTTTCTACCAAATAGTAAACTCAATGCCGGTTCTGCCCGTCCTTATCGTCATTTCCGCCATTTTCAAGCCCAGCATTTTCATGCTGATTGGTGTCATGGTTTTCTTCTTCTGGACAGGGTCAGTCATGACAGTCCGTTCAATGGCTCTGCAAATCAAAGAAGAAACCTATATCGAAGCGGCCAAAGCCCTCGGCGCAAAAAAAAGCAGGATAATATTCAAACACATGGTGCCTATTTTGATTCCGTACAGTTTTGCCTCAATGGCGCTTTCAGTGCCAAGCGCAATCGTGTACGAGTCCTCAGTCAGTCTTTTAGGATTGGGCGATGCCACCATTGTCACGTGGGGCCAGATACTCCATGACGCCATGCAGGGAGCCGCCATTCTGAAAGGCGTCTGGTGGTGGGTTCTGCCTCCCGGCTTGCTCATCGCGATCATGGGAATGACCTTTGCCTTCCTCGGATTCTCGATGGACAAGATTCTTCACCCTAAACTCAAGACAAGGTAGGCGCTATGAACAGTCTGTTACGGGTAGAAAACCTGCAAATGCACTATTTTACTTCAAAAGGCGCAGTACGGGCCATAGATTCGATCAATTTCGATGTTATGCCGGGCGAAACCCTGGGGCTCGTGGGGGAGTCTGGCTGCGGGAAAACAAGTCTCGGGACCTCAATTCTCAGGATGCCCACACCTCCGGGCCGCTATGTCGGCGGGAAGATCCTGCTGGAAGGCACTGACATTATCCCCTTGCCGGAAAAGGAAGTGCGAAAGGACATCCGTTGGGCTAGAATATCGATGGTTTTTCAGGGAGCGATGAATTGTCTGACACCAGTCTATACAATTGGCAAACAAATGCTGGAAACTCTGAATGAGCACAGCGAAATGCCGCGCAACGATGCCGAAAACCTCATGAAGGAATATCTGGGCTATGTCGGGCTTCCTCCTGAAATCATGGGAAGGTATCCGCACGAACTTTCAGGCGGCATGAAACAGCGCGCAGTCATCGCGACAGCCCTGTTTCTGAAACCTTCGCTGGTCATTCTGGACGAGCCGACAACCGCCCTCGATGTCATCGTTCAATCGCAGATCATCAATCTGCTAAAAAAGCTGAAAGCACAATTCAACCTATCATTCATATTCATCACGCATGATTTAGCGCTGGAAGCCGAAGTCGCGGATCGCATCTGTGTTATGTATGCCGGCAAAATTGTCGAACTCGGCACCAATGAGCAGATTTACGGCTCATCAGGTCCCGCGCATCCCTATACTGAGCGCTTGCTGGCAGCAACGCCCCGGCTTTTCAAAAAAGTCGAAAAATTGCACTTTATTCCAGGGACACCGCCGGACCTCATCCATCCACCTAAAGGATGCCGTTTTCATCCACGCTGCCACAAGGCCTTTGAACGATGCAGGGAGGAGGAGCCGCCCCTCGTTGCAATCGAACCAGGTCATTTTTCAGCCTGCTGGCTGAACCACAAGGGTTGAGGGAGGCATCAGATGAGCGACATCATTTTAAGTGTACAGCATCTTAAGAAATATTTTGAACCGCACCAGACCTTTACACAATCCATTACCGGCGGCGGCCAGAAAAAAGTGATCAAGGCAGTCGATGATATCAGCTTCAACATCGAGCGGGGAGAGATTTTTGGTTTGATCGGCGAATCGGGATCCGGAAAGACCACAACCGGCAAACTGGTGATGAAACTGATTGAAGCGACAAGCGGGAAAATCGTCTTCAATGGCGAAGATGTCACTGTGCTGAACAAGGAAAAGCTTCAGGAATATCGGAAAAAAGTCCAGATGATTTTCCAGGATCCCTATGCTTCAATGAATCCGCGTTTCAAGATCAAAGATGTTCTTGAGGAACCACTCATTATTCATAAAGTTAAATCATCAATCGAAGAGCGAACAAAAATGATCGTGAAGGCCCTGGAAGAAGTAAAAATGACACCGCCGGAAGAATATATGGGCCGCTGGCCGCACATGCTTTCAGGCGGTCAGCGCCAGCGCGTCGCAACCGCCAGAACATTGATTCTGAATCCGCTGATGCTGGTCGCTGATGAACCGGTTTCCATGATAGACCTTTCGACCCGGGCTGAAATCTTGGCCATGATGAAAGAAGTCCAGAAAATCATGGGCCTCAGCTACCTGTACATCACGCATGACCTCTCCACTGCCCGCTACTTTACCGACAGAATTGCCGTCATGTATTTAGGTCGAATTGTGGAGATGGGCAAAGCGGAAGATATCATTGACAACCCGCTGCATCCGTACACCCAGGCGCTGATAGAAGCGGTTCCGGAGCCGGAACCGGGCAAAGTTTGTATTATCAAGGAATTGCCCATTTTCGGCGAAATCCCCAGCCCAGCGAATATTCCACCGGGCTGCAGATTCCATACCCGCTGTCCTTATGCGGTTGATGACTGCAAAACCCTGCCGGAGCCTGAACTCATGCTCGACGGTGACGGACATCTGCATGCCTGCAGGAGGTTTAAGGAAGTTGCCCAGATTCGAGGCAGGAAAATTGTGCATTGAGCCTGCTTTCATAACGAGATGAGGCACGCTAAAATCTACAGTCATGGACATGGTACGTTTGCAATTCGAAAAAGGAAGGAGATACCGTTGCTGCTTCTCCTTCCTTTTTTTAGCTATTACATTTTATAGTGCTGTATTGACGACAACGCTAGGCGCGCAGGATTTGCCGGGTGTAAAAGAAATACCGGATATTTTTTCAAACTCCGACCTGCTGGCGGGCACCAACACAGGGTTGATACGTATCAGAAAGGATGGAGAGAAAACCACTCTGTGGCAGGAAGGCAGGGTGACGGCCATAGCAAAAACAGCCGGCGGCTGGTTTTTTCTCAGCTCCAAAGGAGTGCTATTTTCTGCTGATTTGAGGAAATTTGAAAACCGGTCAGCTGGACTGCCCAAAAAAACTATAAAACTTGTGGTCAGCGAAGACCCGCTTTCCACCCAGCTGGTCAAGGAAACGGTAAACCTGACAGCCATCGCGGTGGATCCCAATCAGGAAAACAGGCTGTTGGTCAGCACGGGTTCAGAAGTTTTTTTCAGTGAAACCTTTGGAAGAACCTGGATTAGCCTCGGAAGCCCCTCAGTTTCAGGCGGCATCAAGGCAGCAGCTTTTGGCCCGCCTTCCCAAAACTCAAAGAATAGCTCGGTCTGGGTTTCTACTGCCATAAAAGGGGTTTTTACCAGAGATCTTGACGCAAAAAACAGCTGGGCCTCAGCCTCGGGCGGACTTCCGCCTGTCTTGGGTTCTAACTATGAGGAAGTCTCGGGATTTGCCTACAGCACCAGCTTGCCATCCCGAGGTCTTTATGCCGCGACAACCTTCACCGGCCAGATTTTTCAATGGGACAGCTCCGCGATGAAATTTGTGCCCCGCTTTTCAGCAGGCAAAGATTTTTCTAGCATCGAGGCATTCAGCATATCTCATAAATCCGGTGCTTATTTTCTTTCTGACGGCATCATCACCCGGCTGGACTCTCAGAATGACGGCAAGCTGTCGGCAGTTCAGCTGAAACCGGCCACAAACATTCTGGCTGCCCGGCTAAAAAACGCACTGTCCGATGGGAATCCTGCTATCAATTGCCTTGCGCTTCTTTTAGAGGAACAGAAGCCGAACGAGGAGCCTTTGATTTTCAATGAATGCTGGCAGCTGCCTTCGTTTGCCGCAGCAAAACCTGAATCCAGCGCTGCCCTCTCAAAATCGGAGCAACGGAAAATTGCCGCGAACGGCAAGCGTGGGCTCTATCTGCAGACCGGTTTTTTAATCGATTCAGCTAGCAGATCGAAATATTTTTCATTCATGCAGGAAAAGAACCTTGATACCATCGTCCTTGACCTCAAGGATGATTCAGGAAAGCTCAGATTCGCGCCCCGTGATCCGCTTTTGCTCGCCATGGCAAGCCCTGGTGCCCTCTTGGATCTGGATGCCTTTGCAGCGGAAGCCAAAGCGCGGGGAATCTACCTCATAGCTCGAATTGTTGTTTTCAAGGATGAAGCGCTCTACCGCTGGAAGGACGGTGCTCTTGCTGTTAGAAACACTCAGGATGGCACACCGTGGCAAGGCGTAAAAAAGGATGGCCAGCTTGTCCAGGAATATTGGGTTGACCCATACTCACCCCTTGTCTGGCAGTATAATACCGCAATCGCCCGGGAAGTTGTGAGCCGCGGTATTGACGAAATCCAATTCGACTATATCCGGTTTCCGACTGATGGAGAAAACCTGAAATTTATCCGCTTCCCTTACCAGGAATCGGAGATGAACCAGGAGTCCGCACTGGAATCCTTCCTTCGCTATGCCCGTGCCAGACTCGACGCACCGCTGAGCATCGATATCTACGGCGCCAACGGGTGGTACCGCTCGGGATCCAGAACCGGACAGAATGCGGAACTTTTGGCAGAATATGTCGATGTCATCTGCCCCATGTTCTACCCTTCCCATTTCGAGCAGGAGTTCCAGGCTCAGGCGCCGGCTGAACTGCGGCCCTACCGGATTTACAAACTTGGCACGCTCAGAAATTACCATATCGCCCGCGGGAAAGCATTGATCCGCCCCTGGGTTCAGGCTTTTTTCCTGAACGTGTCCTATGACCGGCAGTATTACAATGAAACATATGTTGCCAACGAGATTCGGGGCGCGCAGGAAGGGACCAATCAAGGGTTCACCTTTTGGAACAACTCAGGAAGGTATGACGATATTCCGAGGCTTGAACCTGGTGTTATGAACCTTGCGTATGGTTTCTGACCTTTTTATGCTGACTCGTTTGAAGCGATAGTATCCAAGCACAGCTCCCACTCGAAATATACAAGGTTCGTGACACAAAGGAAGCTTTTATTCTTGCGAAAAATGTCGTATCATGAATGTATGAAAATCAGTTGGATGGATGAGCGCCTCACTGCGCCGCAAAAACGTGTTATTCTCTGGTCTCTTGGAGCACTTCTGCTCTGCCTCGCTATGAACGCCTACCATTATTCGCTTGAAGGAGCAAAAGGCTTATATCTCTGGAACAGAACCGGTCTCTTCAGAGGTCTTATTCTCATGGCCTTTATCCCCGGCAGTTTGGCTCTGCTTTCTTTTCCGCTTGAAAAACTGAAGCAAAAATCAGCTTCAAAAATAATGCGCGGAATTTCACTCGCAAGCTCGGTTGTTGTAGCGCTTTTGTCGGCAGGAATTCTTGCCTTTCTTATCATCGGCCCGCGCTCCGGTTCTGTCGAACCGCCTCGCCTCAAGTTGATCAATCCAGTTCAAGGTATACAGCCATCCTCGCCGTCGCTGGCTGCAGGCGGCATTTTTTCCAATTCAGCAGCTCCGCTCACCGCACAGCCAGCTGGACAGTCCGTAGTTCCGGCCAGCCTTGCTCCGCCCCTGCTCAGACTTAGCTTTTCATCAGACCCGCATTGGGGCGCCGACACATCAAACACCCAGGCCAGGTCCGATATTCTGGCGCATATTGCCGAACGTAAACCCGACGCGTTTTTCATGCTGGGCGACACGGTAGAGACAGGTTCAAAAGCCCTCATGTGGAATTTTGCCCTCGCAGATCTTGAAGCAATAATTCCATCGGTTCCGCTCAGAGTTCTGCTCGGCAATCATGACGCGCTTTTCGGCGGGCAATACTTGTACAAAAAAGCATTTATGCAGAAAGACTTCAAGTCGGACTCAGGCTCGCCCTATTATTATTCCATCGATGCTGGCGCAGCTGAAATCATTGTTTTGGATCTGCCGTGGGGCACTGAGCAATTCAACGCCAGGCAGAAAAAATGGCTGACCAAAACTCTGACAGAATCAAATCGGACAAAGCCCGTCATTGTGCTGTCACACAGCTTTTTCTACGCTTCAGGCTATGACGATCCGGAGCTGGATAAGCCCTGGTATGACCATTTCCAGAATATTCCTGCCATAACGCCTTTATTTGAGCAGCACGGTGTAGACCTCGTCATTTCCGGACACAACCACTATCAGGAATATCTTGAAAAGAACGGTGTCCGTTATGCGGTTATCGGCGCCATGGGCGGCATTCCGGACCCAAAGCCCAAGTATGTATCGCCCGCTTCAAAGTGGATTGCGGTTAACCAGCATGGATGGCTCGACGTCGATATCTACGAGGGTGAGATGGTGCTTTCCTTCAGGGATCAGAACAACGAGGTATTGCATCAGGAGCAAATTCGATATTAGGCAGCGGCTCTCACATAATTTGATACGCGCGACGGCAGTGTAATATTTTGCCTGGGAGTGTCTCTCTGCACCGCCTATTAAACAGGCTTCTGACTGCCTGGCGCATGGCGCAGAGAATCCGACATATGGAAGAATGCCAGCAGAGGATGACGGAAAAGCATCCGGGGACCTGCAAAGCGCATAATTTGCCTGATTTGTGTGCGCTTGTCGATTTTATAGCAATGAATTGGACATTTTGCACAACTAGGCTTCTGACTGCCGAAACGACAGCTATTTATCCTGCTCACCGCGTAGGCAAGCAGTGCTGAGCAATCCGGACAAAGCTCAGCACTATGGTGATGGTTCTGGCAATACATGGTGATCATGACCGCAACCGTTCGCTGTTCCCGCTGCAACCGCCGCATGCTCAAGGAATTGTTGCGCACGCTCAAAATCCGAGTTCTTCTCCAACCAGAATGACAGTAAAATCGGAGACAGACGGCTTTCGACGGAGAACCTGGTACACGCGGCAAATCCTGCCAGCGTTATCGCAGTCCATGCACTGACCAGTCTTGACGCAGGGATTTTCCTTGTTGAGCCTTTTATTGTTCATGGGGCTCGCCCAGGCTCTGATCCGTGCCCATGCCGCCTCTTCATTTTCGACGATTTTGTTAGCCCCCACCACAACCACTGTTTTCCGCGGGCCAAATGTCAGCGCGGCAACACGATTGCCGTTTCCGTCGATATTGAAAAGCTCTCCTTCCATCGAAACAGCGTTGACACTCGATATAAAAACATCGCAGGTCAGCTGGGCGCGCAAAATTTCCATTTTTTCTTCAGCGCTGAGCCCTGGCTTGTTGTGATCGAGGATTATCGCCCCAGCTGCAGTCGCCTTTTCCTGAACTCCAACCGCTTTGACCGTCATGGAGCCGCCAAAACCAACCTTAGCTGCCGGCTTGATGAACTTCATCACCTCTGCAAGAGCTTCTTCCTTTGTAGAAACCACAAGCGCGTCAAACCCGTGTTTGATCAGCGCGTTCTTTGTCCGCTCCGCGCGAGTCAGATTCGACCAGCTCTGAACTTCAGTCATCTTATCCTCCTTGGAAACCCTCAATAGTTACATTTATATACAATAAATGCTATACTGACAAGGCAAAACTGCATCAAGGAACATGAATGCGTTGTTATTTCGGAAAACAGGTCGAACTTCTTGCTCCAGCCGGCACCTATCAGATATTGGAATCTCTGATTGATGCGGGAGCTGACGCTTTTTACCTGGGCGGGAAGCGTCTGAACATGCGGCTGCACCGCAGTGAGTATAATTTTTCTGAAGCTGAACTTATCAAAGCGCGCGAACTGACACGCCGTACGGGAAAAAATTTATACATCACTGTTAATAATTTATTATCTGAAAAAGAATTATCAGAAGCTCGCCAATGGTTGGAATTTTTGGCGGAAGAAGTTCAGCCGGACGCGGTTATTGTCCAGGATATCAGCCTTTTAAGCATCGCGCGTGAATTCGGCCTCCAGATCCATGCATCGGTGATGATGAACGCGCACAACATCCCGGGCATCCGCGAACTGCAGGCCTGCGGAGTGACTCGAGTTGTGCTGTCCCGGGAAGCCAGCTTTGAGCAGGCTCGAAAAATCCATGAAGCGACAGGAATCGAAATCGAATACTTTGCCCATGGCGATTTGTGTTCGGCCCATGGGTCGCAATGCTATTACAGCGGAATGCTGTTCGGCATGTCGAGCAACCGCGGGCTTTGCATGAAACCCTGCCGATGGCCGTATTCAGCATCGTATGTGGTAGACGGCAAAGAGCAATCCTCAACCCGCTTTTTTCCGCTGGCGGTTCGCGACATGTTCCTCTACCCGCACCTGCAAGACGCCATTGAAGCTGGCATCATGTCCTTCAAAATCGAAGGCAGAATGCGAACCGCCGAATACCTCAAGCCTATCATCAGCGCGTATGCAAAGTTCCTCGATGCCCTGTGCGGCAGCAAAGCCTTTGATCCCCTGCAGGAGTATGAACAGCTTTACCAGAACCGCATGCGCGATTTCACCTGTGCATACGCATTCGGCAAGCCCGGCAGCGCAATCCTGAATGAACGCTGGGAAGGAACCGGCAAGTTTTACAGTACCGGAAAGGTTTTCAGTGTCGCGAAAGAAGAGCCGGAAGCCGGGGAAGCGCAGATACAGCGTGTACGCTCGCGCATTGAAAGCCGAAATACCGGAGACAGGGCGGCCCCAGCCGGAATCGGGAAAAAACCAGAACTCTCCGTCAGGGTTCATTCCAGGGACCAAGCAGAGAAAGCGCTTCAGAATGGCGCTGACATCCTCATTGTCCCCCTTGATTCCCTGCTCCCCGGTTTTCAGCCGCACGCGCACGATTTAATCGAATTGAAAAGAGCATTCCCGGAAGCCAGGCTGGCACTCAGCCTGCCCCGCATGATGAATGATGACGAATTCGAGGAGATTCGGCAGGTGCTTTCCAGGCTGAATACCAGGTATGACGAACTCTATATCAGCCACCTCGGACAAGAGCGATATTTCAGAGAGGCGGCTCCGGCACTTTGTGCCGATTTTTCAACGAATATCTACAATAGCCGGGCACTCAAGTTTTGGAAGTCGAGGGGGATATCCACAGCAGGTCTTTCGCTGGAACTGAAAGCTTTGGAACTGCTCGATCTGCTTGAGGCGGTATCGGCAGAACAGGCTGCTAATGCTGATAACACAGCACATCCAGAACTGCTTGCTTATGGCCGGCCGACGGTCATGTATATGGAGCTTGACCCCTTCCAGGCAGTACGTGAAAAAAGCGGCTTAGGCAGGGGGCAGCCGATGAGTGTCACGAAGCTTGTTGATGAAAAAGGATACCAGCATCCGGTTGTCGGCGACACCCGGGGACGCTTCCATGTCCTGCCCGTGAAGCCCGTCAACCTGTATCGCCTTATACCAGAACTTGCCAAAGCGGGAGTCCGCCGATTCAGAATTGAAGGCGCCACGATGGAACCTGAACAGCTTGGCATCGTTGTCAGGGCATTTGCCGATCTCTTCCAGACAGGGATTATCGAACCGGATCGTATTCCCCGCGACCAGGCTGGAGAATGGCTGGGCGCGCTCGGGATGCTCGGTCCGGAAGGCAAGGAGGAACAATGAAAATGGAAGCACTCGACCTGAAAAGAAATTATCTCGTGCCCTGCTCCTACCACCTCTATCAGCGGCCGCCTGAAATTGTCCGCGCTTCGATGCAATATCTGTTCGATGCAAACGGCACTCAATATCTTGATTTTTTTGCCGGTGTCTCAGTCATGAACTGCGGCCATTGCAATCCTCAGATAAATGAAGCGGCAAAGGCGCAGATAGACAAGCTTCAGCACACCACAACCCTCTATCTGACCAGACCTATCGGCGAACTTGCTGAACAGCTTGCCAGGATTTTGCCCGGCAGCATCAAGCGGAGTTTTTTCTGCAATTCCGGGACCGAAGCGAATGAAGGTGCTTTTCTCGCCGCCAGGCTCTTTACAGGACGCAGGAAAATCGCCGCGCTGACTCGAAGCCTGCATGGCCGAACCAATCTGGCGATGTCAGCCACCGGCATTCCGATGTGGCGAACCGACCCCTTCCTCGACACCGCACACACTGTCATTCTGCCCGGCCCCTATGACGAGACAGCGGGCATGGTGACCGACGCCGCTGCAGACGCTTCTCTGAGCACAATTTCAGCAACATTGGCGTGTCGCGACTTCGCCGCGCTCATCATCGAGCCAATACAGGGTAATGGCGGAATAATTCCCTTGCCTGATAAGTACATCCAACAACTCAGACAGCTCTGCACCGAAACGGGCACCCTGCTGATAGCCGACGAAGTGCAAACAGGTTTTGCTCGCACCGGCACAATGTTTGCCATCGAGCATAGCGGCGTTGTTCCTGACATTATGACAGTGGCAAAAGCCCTGGGCAACGGATTCCCGATTGCCGCTTATTGCACTACCGACACGATTGCGCAGGCTTTCACCAAACCCTCAGCCTCAACCCTGGGAGGAAATCCGGTTTCTTCATCTGCTGCATTAGCAGTTATTCGATATATTGAACAGGAAAACCTTGTACACCGCGCGAAAGAACTAGGCGAAAAACTCATGACTGGATTATTGGAACTGAAAAACCGCCACCCTATGATGTATGATGTTCGCGGGCGTGGTCTCATGGTCGGCGCCGAACTGCAAAAAGCCGATGGTTCGCCCAATCCCGAAGGAACCGATATTGTTTTGGAGTTTACAAAGGATCATGGTGTTCTTATCGGGAAAAACGGACTGTACCGGAATGTTTTAGCGTTCCAGCCGCCGCTCATCATCACTGAAGAGAACATCAGCAAAATGCTGTCAGTTCTGGACGATGCACTGACACATCTTTCCAAAACTTCGGCATCGTAAAATATACAAGGTTCGTGACACTTAGGAAGATCAGCTCAGAAGCCCTTGAATTATTAGCTCAGTCGCTTCATCCTCATTCAGCCCCCGCGAAAGCAAGGTTTCCAGCTGTTTCGAATCCACCGAACCAATCGCCGCCTCATGCGTTACATGGGCAAGATGGTTATTGACCTGCACTATCGGAATCGCCCGGGCAACTGCCTGGTCCTGCACGATTTCTTTACAGTCGACATGGCCGCGCGAATATGAGCCGTCCGCGACTATTTCATTTTCAATCACCGCAGAAGCGCTGTTTTTCAAAGCGATATGACTGGTCAGAACCCCAACCGCCCCATCACCCTTCAAATGCGCAGCCTCTCGTATGTGAATCCTATCGCCAAACCTGCCAAAAATCCGCGTCAGCATATCCACCGTCGCGTTTTTGCCGCATTCAGCCTCATAATCCAGTTCGATTGTGCCCGCAGCTCCCTTGATCAACTCAAATTCGGTTGAAAATCTCGCATCTTCCGCAATCGTCACTCGGGTAACCGGCTTGATAGTCACGCCGCCTTCAGGGCCGTGAACATGCCGCTCGAAGTACGAAAGGCTTGAGCCTTTCTCAAGCCGAATCGATGCCTGCATGATGTGCTGAACATTCACCGCGTTCGGAAAGGTGCAGTGCGCCATAAATTGTGCATGCGCACCCTCTTCGATAATGGTCGTAGTGATAATTCGCTGGACACCATTGTCGGGAATGATCCCGAAACAAAAATGAACAGGATTTTTTATCGTGTAACCCTTTTTGACCCGAATAGAAACCTCGACGCCATTTTCAATCGAAACGGACTCGACTTCCAAACCTTCTACCAGGTTTTTACCCAAAACCTCATTGCCATGCACTTCGATATGGGCAATATCCGGACCATATTTATGCTCATTGATCGAAGCCAGCAGTTCCGAAATCAACGCTTCTTTATCAACGCTTGTCATTTCACTCATGTTCTGCCTCACACCGCAGCCAAAGATTTCAGCTGAATTTCAGACTCGGGAGCCCCGACATGGACGCACGGAACGCATTTCCCATTGAAGTAATCGAACATTCGAGTCATTTCTCCCTTATCCACCAGCGTACCCGCGCAGATGAGAAATGCATGATCAGCGTGCTTGAGCACTTCAGGGCTGTGGGTGATCAGCAAAACCGTTGAACCTTCTTTTCGCAGTTCCTTTATGACAGAAAAAATATATTTTACCGAATCGATATCAACGCCTGAGTCGGGTTCATCCATCAAAACCAACCGGGGCTTCATCGCATAGATCGAGGCAAGCTCAATGCGCTTTCGCTCGCCTCCCGAAAGGGTTTTATCGACAGCGCGCTTCAGGTAGCGTTCAGGGGCAAGTCCGGCCTTATGTAAAGCTTCTTCGGCCAGGGAAATCGATTTTTTAGCGGCACCTGCCAGAATGAACTGACTGACACCAAGCCCCTCAAACCGTGCCGGCTCCTGGAATAGCAGGGTAATTCCCTTTCGTGCGCGCTCATCGACGGACAGCCCTTTTATTGATTCGCCCATAAAAAGGATATCACCTGAAAAATCCCGGTACCCGGACAACCCCATGATCGTATTGGCCAAGGTCGACTTGCCGGCGCCGTTTGGGCCGATTATCGCATGAATGTGGCCTTCCCAGATTTCCAGAGAAAGATTGTTTAAAAGAGGTCTGTTGTCCTTCATAAGCGTCAGGTTTTTTGTTTCAAGCAAATTCATCACTCTTCTGCCTTTGGCGTATCGATAGCCATAAATTCATATCATATTGATAGGATATTGAGAAGCATACACATTTTTACACTTTTAAGCAAGCGTGGCAGAAAACACAATCATCACGCCGATGCATCACGCTTATCGAGTGCTTCCATGATGAATTCCCCAAGGAGCCCCATGATAACCGCGAAAGGAATGATGATAAGTATTCTGAGTATGGAAAATTTCAGACCAAGAAAATGAATTTCAAGGGGAATCAGTGGACCTTTTCCGCTCCAAGCCGTGATAAAGGCAAAGATAGCGGCATAGGAAGCGCCTTTGTCTTTCAGCGTCTTCAGCATGGGGAAAATGGTAAAGAGCGAACCGCCGATGAAAATAGGTATAATCGAACTCAGAATAAATCGTTTCCAGCCAGCTTCTTTTCCGAGAAGCGCTGACAACTTTTCCGTGCTTACCCACACCTGCAGAAGGCCAATAAAAATGAAGACGGAAATCATGATTTTAATCGCGCCAAGCAAGGCATTCCATGCTACGGACAAGACGTTTTCGGTTTTAGCAGGAATGAACAAAGCTACAGCCAGGACGATAACGGCGGCGATTACCAGATATATGACTGCTTCTTTCAGATTTTTTTTCATCGACATCCCCTATGCGATCAGCATCCCAAACAGGATACTCAGAGTAAAAATAAACACAAATGTCAGGATATTTCTCACAATTGTGAATCTGGCACCAAAAAATTTTATTTCTGCGGGTATGGTAGAAATTCCAATCAAAATCGCGGTCATGATGAATGCGAAAATTATCGGATAAGACGCGCCTTTTTCGTGAAGCATGCCGGTAAAAGGGAAAACAGCTGCAGGAACGATAAGGGCTATCGAACCCAAAACCTCAGAAATCAAAATCCCCGGCAGCCCGCTTTTGTCGCCGAGCACCTGACTGATCAGCTCCTTGGAAAGAAATGCTGAAATGAGCCCCATGAGCAAAAAAACAACAACGAGCACCGGTACGACCGTGAGCGCTGATTTGCCGGCAACAATGAGCGCTTTTTTTGTTTTTTCTTTGCTTTTAAAAACCGAAAAAACCAACAGCCCCGCTGCTATGATAAGATAAATATTCCCAACATCCATAAGGTTATCCTTTGAGGGCAGTTTTCAAGCTTGAACCCCGGCTCTAATTTTTTCAACGAGCTCGAGAACCGATCCAAAAGGCTCCGTGAAGACAGCGACGTTATGCGATTCGAAGTATTCACAGATTTCCCGGTTGAAGCTGCCGGCAATAATCGCTTCGGCATCAGGGAATTTCGAAAGAACAAATTCAGCTAATGCTTCTGAAACCTCTTCTATTTCAGAAGAATCAGGTAAAAATGGATTTCCCAATGCATCGAAGCCGCCGCGCGCTGGAACATACACAATCTGATGCGCATGGGCGAAATCACTATCCACCCATGCACCCAGTCCAGCGCCTTTCGCCATGACTATGATATTCATCGGTATTACACGCTCAACATTTTTTTAATCGCGTCAACAGCCTGCTCGGTTGACATATTTCTGATATCTACGCCGTGAATATTTTCTTTGCTGAATCCGGCAGCTTCCATGGCATCACGATACATCTTGACCTGCATGGTAGGATCACAGGCAGCAACATAAAGTTGTTCAGTGCTGTCTCCCTGAAGCAATGTTGTCAGGAAACTGTCACCGTCCGTTGCGCAGAGCTGGGGGTGAATCGCGATATAATCCACCAGTTTTTCACGTCGAATAGCGTTGCCGACCTCAAAAATATTCATTTGCTGAAATGAAGGGCAATTTCCCTGGCATACGCACATCAATAAACCTTTCTTAGCCATAATTTCCTCCTGCGGCTCTTTCAAAATGCAGATGCATATTAAAGGGCCAACCTTATTATGCGTGTTTCACAGCGTTTCTTTAAAACCGAGAGAAACCGCAAAACCAATTTCAATCAATTATCACCGAAGTATGAAATCGCTTCAGTCGGGCAAATTTTTGAACATCCTCTGCAGAATTCCACACAGGCATCGGGGCTGGAGACTTTTGGAGCACTATCCCCCTTTGTGTACACGCCATGCGTACAAAAATCTGCGCATGCGTTGCAGTTCACGCATTTCGATTCATCAACAATCGGATACCATGTGGCAGCCATAGAATTTCCTCCTCTGGATTTTAGTATTGACATGTTTCATAATATTGCAACTTTAATAGACTGTCAACAGTAAAATTTAATAAATGTCATGGTTGTATTGCCTAATCTATTCTTCCGAATTCTTTCCCGAATATCCCATGGCTGCGGAAATTGCAGCAGCTGCCTTCATGACATGAACCGACACTTTTTCAGGCTCGAGGTCCGGGCGGGTCGCAAGAACCCAGGATGTGCTGATTGCCGAGATTATCTGGCCCCGGTAATCGCGGATCGGAGCCGCGACACAATTGACATCAGGTTCAGCTTCCTGATCGTCATGAGTCCAGCCGCGGGCTTTGCAGCGATGAAGATCAGCAAGGAGAGAATCTATATTTTTGTGGGTATTGGGGCCAAAAGCTTCAAAATCAGTATCGGCGAGCAAGAGGCGTATTTCTGCATCAGTCATGTCGAGGAGCAGTGATTTGCCGAGCGAAGTACAATACAAAGGTTTCTGCTGGCCAATAATGGAATATTTGCGCAGGTTGGTAAATTGGTCCTGCTTGTCGATATACACCATCATGGCGCCTTCCCGGCGGGCAAGAAACACAATCGTTCCGAGATTGGCTGCCAGTTCACGCATAAAGGGCGCGGATTCGGTCTTCAATTCGAGGCTGTTGAGATAATGGCTGGCCAGCTCTATGAAGCCGGGACCGAGTTTGTAGAGGGCATCATCAGTTTTTCTTACATATTCATGCTGAATCAAAACCGCCAGCAATCTGAATGCCGTACTTTTAGGAAGGTCAACCACCGCCGCGATTTCAACCAGCGACAAACCATTGGGAGCCCGGGCGAGAATTTCAAGAATTCTGAATGTTCGGTCAAGCGATTGCACCTTGATTTCAGGCATAGTTGCTCCTCATGGCCTCCATAGTATTTTCAATTTTCGCGCTTGACAAGTGGAAATAACAAGATATAATTAAATTATGGAACATGGTTCCATATTATGGAACTTTTCAAGGTATCAAGGAGGATGGTATGAAAAAAGCAGGCGCGCTTTTGATCATGTGCTTTCTGGTATTCAGCATGGTTTTTGCCCAGAGCACAGCAAAAGTCTATAAAATGAAACTGGGGCACGCTTCATCGACAGAATCTACTCGGCATAAAGCGCTTTTGGTGTTCAAAAACTATGTTGAGGAAAAATCCGGCGGCAGACTCCTTGTGGAAATATACCCGGCGGCAACGCTCGGCAATGAATCCGACATGATCGAATCCATGAAGCTTGGAACCCAGGAAGCATTTGTCGGCGGTGTCTTTGATGCGCAAACGCCAAAACTGAATCTCATCCTCATGCCCTTCTTTTTCAATTCGCAGGCTGATTTGATGAAAGTCGCGAAGAGCGATATCGGCAAAATGATCATGAAGGACGCGGAAAAATACGGCATCAAGATGCTCGCATTCGGAGACGGCGGTTCCCGGCATTTTACCAACAATATCAGACCCATAAAATCGCCAGCTGATATGAAAGGCTTGAAGATCAGAACTCCGCCAATCGAATCGATTATGAAATGCATGCAAGCGCTCGGAGCCAACCCAGTTTCCATACCGTATGGCGATACCTACATGGCGCTCAAGACTGGTGTCGCGGATGGACAGGAAAATCCTCTCGCCAATATCGGCGATATGAAGTTCTTCGAAGTGCAGAAATATTTGACACTCATCGACTATCAGTTCCATCCTGAGCCTTTCGATGTGAATCTTGCATTCTACAACAGTCTGCCAGCAGATTTGCAAAAAATTCTGGAAGAAGGCGCCTGGGTTTATACCGAGAAGCAGAATGAAAACCGCAGAAACATGAACGATTACTATTTCAATATGATCTCAAACGCGGGTGTTCAGATTTATAAGCCGACAGATGCTGAACGACAGCTCTTTATCAAGGCATGCGAACCTGTATATGACTATTTTGTCGGGAAAGGGCTGTTTACCAAAGCAGACCTGGATGAAATGAGAAAAATCATTGCATCGAAGTAATGTAACAAACAGCGGAAGGCAACCTCATGTCGGTGCCGCAGCATATCGCGGCACCGATAATTCGAAACAAATCTGCACATGGACAGGGTAAGAGGATGGGAAAAAAATCAGGCGGCAGCTGGCTTAACACACTGCTGCATAGTCTTGACAAGACGTTGGCGATCCTTCTTGGTGCGCTTGTTTTTATTCTCGCAACAGGAGTCATGATCTCCGTCTTTTTGCGCTATGTCTTCGGCGTTTCTTTTGCGTGGGCTGAAGAATTGCTCACGATGACATTCATCGGCACGACATTCTTCGGCTCAGCATTGGGAATCAGGGAGGAAGAGCACATCGCACTGGGAATATTCAAGCCGAAGAACCCGATTCTGCGCCGACTGTTCATCGGGATCAATTCAATACTGCTTATTCTGATATTATCCTTCGTTTTTTATTATAGCCTCCAATGGATAGCAAAGGTTGGCAGCGTCCCCTCACCCTCCATGGGAATTAAATATCTTTATTTTTATATCATGGTCCCCGTATCGTTCGCGCTCAGCATTTTTTATGCTTTCTGCAATATACTGGGTCTTTTCATGCATCTTGACCCTCCTTCAACAAAATCAATATTCGAGGATGTTACTGCTGAAGGGGGTATGCAATGAATCTCGCGGCAATGTTTGTCATGCTGTTTTTGCTTTTATTTCTTGGCGTTCCTATTGCTTATTCTATCGGAGGGGCCAGCATTCTCTATTTTCTGCTGAAAGCTCCTGTTTTTCTGCTTGCCATGCCGCAGAGAATCTGGTCAGGAACCAACAATTTCATCATCATCGCCATGCCGTTATTCATGCTGGCTGGTGAAATAATGAATAAAGGCGGATTGACTAAGCGGCTTATCAATTTTTCGATGCTGCTGGTCAAACCGATACGCGGCGGCCTGGGTGAAGTCAATGTTGTCGCGAGCATGATTTTCGGAGGAATTTCGGGATCTTCAGTCGCTGACACATCTGCGTTGGGCAGCATTCTGATTCCAGCAATGGTAGAAAAAGGCTATCCGCTTGGTTTTTCGGCAGGCATTACTGTCGCTTCCTCAACAATGGGCATGATTATTCCTCCCAGTGTTCCCATGCTGATGTATGCGATGGCTTCTGGAGCCTCAGTCGGAAAGCTCTTTCTTGCCGGTTTTGTTCCTGGAGCATTGGTTGGCATTACTCAGTTCGTATTGACGTATATTATTTCCAAAAAAAATCATTATCACCCAATCCATGAGCGCAGCTCATTCCGTACGAATTTCAAAATCGCGAAAGACGGGACTCTCGCCATACTGATGCCGCTTCTGATCATTGTATCTATCTCGGCTGGGATCGCGACGGCGAGCGAATCAGCGGCAATCGCTGTATTGTATGCACTAATCCTTGGCTTTTTCATTTACCGGGAACTCTCGGTCAAGCATGTTCTGGCAGCGCTGAAAAAAACCGCGATCATGTCCAGCTCAATTATGATTATCGGTGGTTTTACCATGGTGTTCACCTGGATTCTGGCGGTGGAGCAAGTTCCAGCAATGATAGCCAATTTTATTATTTCGTCCGGAATTTCGACAACCATGGTATTCATTTTCCTTGATATTCTTATTCTTTTTGTCGGTACTTTCCTCGATGTCACTCCCTGTATTTTGCTGCTGGCTCCAATTCTGCTTCCTGTCATGAAGCAGTTTGGGATGAATGAGCTGCAATTTGGCGCTATTCTCATTGTTGGTTTGGCGATCGGATTGGTTACGCCGCCTGTCGGCATGTGCCTGAATGTCGCAAATAAGATTTGCGGACTTTCCATCGTGAGGATCTTCAAAGAAGCATTACCCTTCATTATCTGCAATGTCATTGTTTTAATACTGATTACATTCATTCCGGAACTCAGTCTCTGGCTTCCGGGCTTAATCAAATAATTAGGAGACCATCATGCACACACGTGAAGCCGTCAATTCGGAATTTGCCAAACAGCTGGACACACAAGGACTGCGAGATTCATTTCTCATTGCCGACCTCTTTCAGCCCGGTAAGCTGTCGATGACCTATTGTCATACGGACAGGATGATCGCAGGCTGTGCTTTCCCGCTGGACACTCCAATTCAGCTGCCGGCAACAAAGGAGCTGGGCACGGATTTTTTCCTGGCACGCAGGGAAATGGGAATCATCAATATCGGCGGTGCCGGAATTGTCAGTGCTGACGGACGGGAATTCGAACTCGATAATCAGGATGCCCTCTACCTTGGAATGGGAACGCAGGACATCAATTTTAAGAGCAAGTCACCTGATGCACCTGCAAAATTCTACTTCAACAGCTGTCCCGCACATCGTGCCTGCCAAACCCGGCGCATTACGCGCGCAGAGGCGAAACATGTCGAAATGGGAAGCCCCGCTGAATGCAACCAGCGTGTCATCCACCAGTATATTCATCCTGCGGTTCTCGAGAGCTGTCAGCTGGTCATGGGGCTTACGAGTTTTTATGAAGGCAGCGTCTGGAATACCATGCCGGTGCATACACATGAGCGGCGCATGGAGGTTTATCTCTATTTCGACCTTCCCAAAGATGGAATTGTCATTCATCTCATGGGCAAGCCTGAAGAGACACGGCATCTGATTGTCCGCAACGAAGAGGCGGTCATCAGTCCGAGCTGGTCAATTCATTCCGGTGTCGGTACTGGAAAATATACCTTTATCTGGGGAATGGCCGGCGAAAACCAAACCTTCACGGATATGGACGCAGTGCCGATGTCTGCTCTCAAATAAATAAAAGGAGAAAACTATCATGATTCTTGATGAATTCAAGCTTGACGGAAAAGTGGCGATTGTGACAGGCAGCAGCACCGGCCTGGGACAGGGAATCTGTCTCGGTCTTGCGGAAGCGGGAGCTTCCGTTGTCGGCGTTGATTATGTGCCTTCGACTGAAACCGAAGCGCAGGTTACTGCGATGGGAAAGAAATTTCTCAGCATCACGGCGAATCTGCTTTCCATTGAGCCGATACCAGGCATTATCAAACAGGCAGTCGATACATTCGGCCGCATCGACATACTCGTCAATAATGCCGGCATCATCAGGCGGGCGGATGCCCTGGATTTCTCCGAAAAAGACTGGGATGATGTGATGAATATAAACATTAAAACCGTTTTCTTTTTCAGCCAGGCGGCCGCGCGGCAATTCAGGGAACAAAAGAGCGGGGGAAAAATTATCAATATTGCCTCAATGCTGAGTTTTCAGGGCGGTATAAGGGTTCCTTCGTATACTGCCTCAAAAAGCGCCGTCATGGGGGTAACGCGGCTCATGGCAAATGAATGGGCGCGCTATGATATTAATGTCAACGCAATAGCGCCCGGCTACATGGCTACCAATAATACCGCGGCTCTGCGGGCGGATGCTGAACGTTCCGAGGAAATTCTCAAGCGTATTCCGGCAGGAAGGTGGGGAACACCGAAAGATGTGCAGGGAGCGGCAGTGTTTCTCGCGTCAGGAGCAAGCAGCTATGTCAATGGCTATACTATCGCTGTCGACGGCGGATGGCTCGCGCGCTGATCAAGCATCCCGGTGACGTTGTGCGATGCTATATTTGAATAAAAGGAGAAACCATGATTCTGACATCATTACAGCATATTGAGCGGTATGGCGCCATCAGCGGCAACCTCGCCGCCGCGGCTTCATGGCTCAAGGAAAATGATTTTCAAACATTGCCGGAGGGCAGGTACAGTATTGATGGCGACAAGGTCTTTGCCCTCGTTCAGCAGTACCAGACCAAATCACCCGAGCTCTGTTTTCCTGAAGCGCACAGGGTCTATATCGATATTCAGCTTCTTGTTTCCGGCAGGGAAATTGTGGAAGTCTGCGGTGCGGAAGGGCTTGCGATAAAGGAGCCGTATAAACCTGACATTGAATTTTTCCAGCCAGCTGCCGATGCGCAGAAGATCTTGCTGAAACCTGGATTTGCGCTTATCCTTTTTCCTGAAGATGTTCATCGGCCATGCATGTCCGAAAGCAGCAGTCCTGAGCCGGTGAAAAAGATTGTAATCAAAGTTGCGCTTTGAACCTGCTTTTAGGAGTCGCTATGCAAAATATGAAAGAGCTGTTTTATTCTTCAGGCATTATACCCGTCATTAAAATCGACGACGCTGAAAAAGCGGACAGTCTCGCCGGCGCTCTCGAAGCCGGCGGCCTTCAGGTCGCGGAAATCACATTCAGAACACAAGCTGCAGCAAAAAGCATAGAACTTTTCGCCACACACCATCCCAGCATTGTGGTCGGTGCCGGTACCGTGACAACGAAGATAGAAGTCGATACCGCAATCAATGCAGGAGCGCAGTTCATTGTCTCTCCTGGTTTCAATCCGGAAATTTCCGCGTATTGTATCGAGAAAAAAATCTCTGTCTTCCCGGGTGTCAATAATCCATCATTGATTGAGCAGGCAATGAGCCTCGGGCTTACCGAATTGAAATTTTTCCCGGCTGAAGTTTCCGGAGGGACCAAGGCGCTCAAGGCTTTTGAATCAGTCTACTCCGCGGTTTCCTTCATTCCGACAGGAGGAATTCAGGAAAATAATTTGAATGACTACCTTGCGCTTAAAAATGTCCTGGCATGCGGCGGCTCTTGGATTGTTCCACCTGAACTCATTCAGGCTGGCAATTTCGATATGATTACCGCACTTATCAAATCATGCAGGAGAACAATGATAGGATTTCTGCCATTCGTGCCTGCTACAGAATCGCATAACGCTCAAGACGCCGCATTGGAAATCAAGACACCGTCGCTCAAGAGGACTCTCGCGATGCTTGGTTTAAGCGGCACCTATAATTCGAAAGAAAAATCGAAATATTTAGCGTTAGGCGATACCATTATCAGGATTGCGGAATAAAAGGAGCATCACCAATGCGAATCATTACATTCGGGGAAATCATGCTGAGATTGAAATCTCCCGGTCAGGAGCGATTGTTTCAGTCGCCTTTGTTCGAAGCATCTTTCGGCGGCAGCGAAGCGAATGTCGCGGTAGCTCTCGCGAGATTCGGGCTGGAAGCGGCTTTCGTGACGCTCCTGCCTGACAACCAAATCGGTAAAGAGTGCGCACGGACTCTCAGATACCACGGTGTTGACACTTCATTTCTGCGCTATAAAAAAGGCCGGCTGGGAATATATTTTTTTGAAAACGGCGCGGCTCAGCGGCCGTCGAATGTCATTTATGACCGCGAGGGGGCGGTGATTACCCTGATTGATGAAAAGGATCTGAACTGGAAAAACATATTTTCTGACGCATCCTGGTTCCATGTCTCAGGCATCACCCCTGCGCTGTCAAAGCAGGCAGCTGACGCGACGCTCCTCGCTGTTCAGGAAGCGCGAAACGCAGGGCTGACGGTCAGCTTTGACTTGAATTTCCGAGCCAAACTTTGGAACTACGGCGAGCCTGCGCAAAAAAGAATGCGCCAGCTTGCCGAATATACTGACATTCTCATCGGCAATGAGGAAGATTATCAAAAATCGCTGGGTATTGCCGGCCCCCAGAGTGCAGACTCGGGAATCATCGACAGCCAAGCTTATCTGCGCATGTGCAGGCAGGCGCTTGAGGAATTTCCGCATGTCAGATACGCGGCAGTCACCCTGCGTGAAAGTTTTTCAGCGGATCACAACGCCTGGTCTGCCCTCCTCGTCTCCCGCAGCGGTTTCTGGAAATCCCGCCGCTATGATATCGCCGACATTGTTGATCGAGTCGGAGCAGGGGACAGCTTTTCTGCAGGCCTTATCTGCGGCTTGATCGAGCACTCGAACGATCCTCAGCAGGCTCTCGAGTTCGCGACCGCAGCATCATGCCTCAAGCATTCAGTTCCCGGCGATTTCGCTGTTCTGGAGAAAGCCGAGGTTGAAAAGCTGGTGGCGGGCAACGCATCTGGCAGAGTTCAGCGCTAAACCGCTCGGACAACTTCTCTGGTCATATCCTCGGTTGTGGCGGGTATCGTCAGTTTTTCTGACTTTGCTTCGCCATGCCCTGCGATATCCGCTGTTCTGAATCCCGAGTCCAGAACGGTTTCTACGGCTTTTTCTATTGCCTGTGCTTCGGTTTCGAGATTAAAAGAATACCGGAGCATCATAGCGGCGGAAAGAATCGTGCCAAGCGGATTCGCCTTGCCCGTGCCCGCAATATCCGGCGCTGACCCGTGAATCGGTTCATACAAGCCGCGCCGCACAGTGCCGGATTCGGCTTTTCCCCCGCGCATATCACCAAGGCTGGCCGACGGCAGCATGCCTATCGAACCGGTCAGGACGCTTGCCTCATCCGAAAGAATGTCCCCGAACATGTTGGAGGTTACAATGACATCAAACTGGGAAGGGTTGAGAATAAGTTGCATTGCGCAATTGTCGACATACAGATAGCTGGTGGTCACTTCAGGATACCGGCCTGCGACAGATCCGGCTACTTCCCGCCAGAGCCGCGAGGATTCCAGAACATTTGCCTTGTCAACCACACACAGGCGTTTCGAGCGGCTCATGGCAGCCTCATATCCCACTTCCAGGATCCGCTGGATTTCAGGTGCGGAATAGGTTTCGGTGTCGAAGGCGGCGGCATTGCCTGCCTGATCGGTAAACCTTCCTCTGTTTCCAAAATACATGCCGCCGGTGAGTTCCCGGACAATAAGAAGATCGATACCGCGCTGTAAAATTTCCAGCTTAAGCGGGGAGGCTTCCTTCAGCTGGGGTATCAGTTTAACCGGCCGCAGATTGGCGTAAACACCAAGCCCCGAGCGAAGTCCGAGCAAGGCCCGTTCAGGCCTCATCGCTCCGGGGAGCGAATCCCATTTCGGCCCTCCGACCGCTCCTAGCAGAACCGCATCGCACTGCATGGCCTGCTCAAGGGTTTGCGCGGTCAGAGGTTCTCCAAAGGTGTCTATCGAACATCCGCCAGCCAGCAGCTCAACTTCTTCAAAATTGTGATGAAATTTCCGGCTGACTGCCCGCAGAACCTCAAGCGCCGAACCGACAACCTCCGGTCCGATGCCGTCTCCCCTGATAACGCCGATTTTTGCTCTCATATCGTCCTCTCTTGTTCGGCATCAAGGCTTCGCCGTGTATATTCAACCAATCCGCCGGCCTCGATGATTTCCTGAATGAATTTTGGGAAGGGCACGGTAACCCACAGCCGGCCTGAATCCAGGGACCTGATGGTTCCGTCGGAAAAATCGACTTCAACCCGCTCGCCGTTTTGCAGGGCAGAAACGGCGGACGGACTTTCCAGGATGGGAAGCCCGATATTGATTGCATTTCGGTAGAAAATCCTGGCAAAACTGGCTGCAATGACGCAGGAAATGCCTGAGGCTTTTATCGCCAGGGGGGCGTGCTCTCTCGATGAGCCGCTGCCGAAATTATATCCCGCGACGATGATGTCTCCCGCCTGAACCCTGCCTGAGAATTCAGCGTCAATGTCTTCCATGCAATGGATGGCAAGTTCTTCAGGCTTGAAAGCATTAAGATACCGCGCCGGAATGATGACATCGGTATCCACATTGTCTCCGTATTTATGCACACGGCCGCTGGCTGTTTTCTGATATGCCATATAACGCTCCTTAAAATTCCATTGAATAGAGGACATCTCTTGAAAGGGGCACCGGACAGATTTCTTCAGGATCGGTCAGGCGGCCGGTAATCGCGCTCGCCGCCGCAACTGCCGGACTTGCGAGATAAACTTCAGAATCCTTGTGTCCCATCCTCCCTACAAAATTCCGATTGGTCGTGCTCACTGCCCGCTCGCCAGCTGCGAGAATTCCCATGTGGCCGCCGAGACAGGGGCCGCAGGTGGGTGTCGAAACAACCGCCCCGGCTTCTATGAACGTTTCAATCAATCCTTCCCTGAGTGCCTGCAAATAAATCCGCTGGGTAGCCGGGAAAATGATACAGCGGATCGAATCATCGATCTTCCGTCCCTTCATGATACTGGCTGCAATTCGAAGGTCGCTGATGCGCCCATTGGTGCAAGATCCAATCACTACCTGGTGAATCGGCAAGCCTGCCGCTTCCTGTATTGTCTTGGTATTGGACGGCAGATGGGGAAACGAAACCGTCAGCGGAACTTTGGCAAGGTCTATTTCGATTGTCTTTTCATACTGAGCATCTGGATCAGTTGAAAAAGCCTGGGGTTTTTGAGCACGCACGTATTCAAGATAGGCTGTGGTTCGGCTGTCAACCGGGAAAATGCCGTTTTTTGCACCCGCCTCAATCGCCATATTGGTGATCGTGAACCGCTCGTCCATATACAGAGAGCCGACACCTTCACCAGTAAATTCCATGGATTTATAGAGAGCGCCATCGACGCCGATTTTTCCGATTATGTGCAGAACAAGGTCTTTCCCGGAAACCCAGCCGGAGAGCGAACCGCTGAGCTTAAAGCGGATAGCCGGGGGAACCTTGAACCAGAGCCGCCCTAAAGCCATCGCACAGGCCAGGTCAGTAGAACCGACACCGGTCGCAAAGGCGCCCAGAGCACCGTAGGTGCAGGTGTGACTGTCTGCGCCGATTATGCAATCACCCGCTGTGACGAGGCCTTGCTCCGGCAGCAGCGCATGTTCGATTCCCATTTTACCTACTTCAAAATAATGGGAAATATTCATTTTTCGGGAAAAAAGCCTCATTTTCTTGGTCAGTTCGGCAGTTTTAATATCCTTGTTAGGAGTGAAATGATCCGGGACAAGCACCACTTTTTCCGGATCCCAGACAGCCGGCTTGCCCAGCTTTTCAAATTCATCGATAGCGGGGGGTGCGGTAACATCGTTGCCAAGGGCTCGGTCGATAGCTGCTTCAATAAGCTCGCCGGTGCGAACTTCTTTTTTCCCTGCTTTGTGCGCCAGAATTTTCTGGGTCATCGTCATCGCGGTGCTCTGTTTCATTGTTCTCCTCCCTGCTGAAAACTCTCGAGTTCCCATTCCATCGCATTGATGGCTGATATGTAGGCTTTGATCGAAGCTTCGAGCACGTCGGTGGACACGCCGATGCCATTCCAGGTTTTGCCCTCACAGCGGACCTTGACCATCGCTTCTCCCTGAGCATCTTCTCCAGAGGTGACCGAATTCAAGCGGTAGTCCGCCAATTCAAGTTTCCGTTTCACAATCGAATCGATAGCCTTGTATGCCGCGTCAACCGGGCCGTCGCCCGCAGCGACCTCTTCAATGGTTCCATTCCCCTGAATCGCAAGGCGGATTGTCGCGGTCGCAGTAATCTGCGTTCCGGAATTGACGACAAAACTCGCCAGCTTGAACTTTTCGGGAATTATGGCTGAAGCTCCGCGAACCAGGGCTTCGATATCGCGGTCGGAGACTGTTTTCTTTCTGTCCGCCAGCTCCTTGAATTTGGCAAATACCAATTCGATTTCCGCCGGGCGGAGGGAATACCCCAACTCATGAAGCCGGGCTTCAAAAGCGTGTTTTCCTGAATGCTTGCCCAGGATCATGCTGTTCTTTGGAATTCCAACCGACTCAGGTGTCATGATTTCATAGGTCTGGCGATTTGCCAGCACGCCATGCTGATGTATGCCCGCTTCATGGGCAAAGGCATTTTCACCGACAATAGCCTTGTTGATCTGAACTTTCGCTCCCGTCACGGTGGACACGAGCCGGCTCGATTTATACAGCTGGGTCGTGTCGATTCTGGTGGCGGCATTAAAAATCGAATGCCTGGTTGCCAGCGCCATGACGATTTCTTCGAGAGCAGCGTTGCCTGCCCGTTCTCCGATGCCATTGATGGTGCATTCAATCTGGCTGGCACCCGCCTCCACTGCTGCCAGGCTATTCGCGACCGCGAGTCCAAGGTCGTTATGGCAATGCACCGACACAATCGCCTTTTCAATACCCTCCGTATGGTCGATGACATATTTCACCAGCGCGCCGAATTCAGCAGGCACAGCGTAGCCGACCGTATCTGGGATATTGATGACATTTGCGCCGGCGGCCAAAACCGCGCTGAAAATCCGGCACAGAAAGTCAGGGTCGCTCCGAGAGGCGTCCTCAGCCGAAAACTCGACATCCGTGCAGAGTTTTCGGGCATACTCTACAGCTGACACAGCTTGCTCCACGACGGCATCAGGCAACATTTTCAGCTTATGCTCCATGTGAATCGGCGATGTCGCGATAAAGGTATGTATCCGGGGTGAAGGCGAATAGCGGACGGCTTCCCAGACCGCATCGATATCTTTTGGCAGAGCGCGGGCCAGCCCCGCCACGGTTGCCGATGCAATAATCTTTGAAATTTCTCGGACTGATGCAAGGTCGCCGGGACTCGCTGCGGGGAAGCCCGCCTCAATGACATCGACATTGAGTTTTTCAAGCTGCTGCGCGACTTGGATTTTTTCCTGTAAGCTCATGCTGCAGCCGGGGGCTTGTTCCCCGTCTCGTAAGGTGGTGTCGAAAATTCGTATGGTTCTTTCCATAAATTGCTCCTGTAAGATGGTTTCCGAGTCTTTTTGATGTCAGTATGTTGCCCCCGGCGTGGAATGCGATGCTGGAGTTTTTCCAGTCTCGCTGTTGCACCACGCGGGGTATTACAGGAGTAAGAGGTATAGTTTCAGCGTGAGAATGGGGAGAAGGGATGTTCTGAAAGCGGTAACGGAATTCATTGTGCCGTACTCTAGCATAGTAGAAATGGCAAGTAAAGCGGGAAATTGCTGAATTTTATAAAAAACGGCCTTCTGAGACACCCCGCGAGCGCTCCGAAGGCCGTTTCTATGAGAAAATCAGGCTCCAGCCATCATGGCCGCCACATCCGATTCAGCATCGGCAATACCTTTGATTCCGAATTTTTCCACCAGCACGGCAGCAACCGCGGGGGAGAGGAATCCCGGGAGTGTCGGGCCGAGGCGAATATTCTTGAATCCCAGATAGAGGAGCGCAAGCAGAACAAGAACCGCTTTCTGCTCGTACCAGGCGATGTCAAAACTGAGCGGCAGCTGATTGACATCTTCAAGGCCGAAAATTTCCTTCAGCTTAAGGGCCACCAGCGCGAGCGAATAGGAGTCATTGCACTGTCCTGCATCGAGCACGCGGGGAATGCCCCCGATGTCGCCCAGATTCAGTTTGTTATAGCGGAACTTCGCACATCCTGCGGTGAGGATGACCGTATCTTCAGGAAGCTTCTCGGCAACTTCCGTATAGTAGGATCGTCCGGGCTGGCGGCCGTCGCATCCTGCCATGACAACAAAACGTTTGATGGCTCCGGTTTTCACTGCGTTGACAACGGTGTCGGCGAGGGCAAAGACCTGATCATGTGCAAAACCGCCGATAATCTCTCCGTTTTCCAGTTCCTGCGGGGGCGGGCAGGTTTTCGCGAGCATGATGATCGATGAAAAATCCTTCATCTTTCCGGGTTCGCGGTCCGGGATGTGGACACAGCCGTCAAAGCCGACCACGCCTGTTGTAAAGACTCGATGCTTGTAGCTTTCCTTTGGCGGAACGAGGCAGTTGGAGGTAAAGAGCACAGGCCCGCCGAACATTTCGATATCGGCATTCTGGCTCCACCATGAACCGCCGTAATTTCCGTAGAGATTGTCGTATTGCTCAAAGAATGGATAATAGTGAGCCGGAAGCATTTCACCATGGGTGTACACATCAATGCCAGTGCCCTTTGTCTGCTCAAGCAGGTCATGCAAATCGACCAGGTCATGCCCCGAAATCAGGATGCCAGGCCGGTTTCTGACTCCCGTCCGGACCTTGGTAATCCGCGGTGCGCCGTAGGTACCGGTATTGGCTGAATCAAGCAGGGCCATGGCATCCACGCCGAATTTGCCGGTTTCTAGCACGAGAGCGGTCAGCTGATCGAGGGAAAGGCTCAAATCGGTTAGGTCTGCCAGCGCTTTAAGCATGAATATAAAAACGTCTTTTGATTTCTTCCCGATGGCATACGCATGTTCGACATAGGCTGCCATTCCTTTGAGTCCGTACAGCACAAGGGACTGGAGCGCCCGGACATTTTCATCAGCTATTTCCTTCCATCCGCCTTTCCCCTGGGCTGCCGCAACACGCACGGCTTCGGCATCAAAAGCTGCCCAGGTTGCGGCATCGGGCAGAGCGCCAGTTACCTGACCGCCTGCCTTAACAAATGCCATTCGCAATTCGTCACGATAGCGCAAGCCTTCAAGAATCCAGCTTTCAAAGTCGGAAGCCGAAAAGTTGGCGTTCGTGATGGTGGCGAACAGCATTCTGTCCACATAAAAGGCGATATCTTCGCGATAAATGCCTTTTTCAAGCGCTTTTGTCGCCCAAAATCCAATGCCTTTGCAGACATGGAGCACCAGATCCTGTAAATCCGATACTTCGGCAGTTTTCCCGCAAACCCCTTTCGCAAGCGCGCAAGTGGTGTTTTTCATAGTTTCCTGACACTGATGGCAGAACATAGTTCCCTCCTGAATTGATATATTGAATGGCTTTGCAGCTTATTCTGTAAAACTGCGCGCCAGTTCTCCAACGGTGATTCTTGCAAGCTCGGCAGTGACTCGCTCTTCAATCTCAGCGCACAGCAGGCTGAATGAACACTTCTTTGCAGCGCAGACTGGGGTTTTAAAAAGGCAGGCCCTCCGCGGCAGGGGGCCGTCAAGCGTTTCGAGGACTTCCAGACAGGTGGTTTCAGCGGCCGGCTTTTTTAATGAAAACCCGCCGCCGATGCCGCGGGATGACGTAATCAGGTTCTTTCTCGCCAGCGTTTGAAGAATTTTTGCGAGATAGGTGGGCGAAACGCCAAGCTGTTCCGCTGCGGCCGCCGCCGGAATCGAGCCGCCGTTCTTTTCCGCCAGAGCCAAGGCGTGCAACGCCGCGTTGGTTCTGTCCGATATGCCAAGGATTCTGTCCAAAATTCTCCCTCCGGACTCCAATTCATGGTTTCTTTAAATCGGATATCCTTATCCTATTTTAATGCTTTTATGATTTTTGTCAAGGGGAACTTCAGGCAGGGTAATCGATTCGATCACAAGAATCGTGGCTCTCCGGTCCAGTTGAACTTCTCCGCTGACCCAGAGAGGCCGCTCTTCAAACAGCAGATGGCGGTACGCACGGTATCCTTCAGGAAACAGCACAGCCTCAATCAACCCTGTCTCATCTTCAAACGAAACAAACTCCATGAGTTCCTCACTGCTGGTCAGCACCTGCTTTGAGGTAATCGGCCAGGCAAGGAGGCGGACTTTCTTGCCGGTCAGGCGCGCAAGTTCGGCGGCCCTGGTTCGCTGTTGATAAAAGAGCTTGGGCCACAGCATCAGCGGATGAATCGCAAGGGTTGTGCCGAGGTAGCGCATTTCGGCTTCAAAATACTTTTTGGGCAGCTGCGTCTGTGTACTCTGATGCGGCACGGCAGGATTTGACGATTCCCGCGATTCAAGATGACCGACGCCAAAGAGATCTCCGGCGCTTGTGCTGTGTTCACGCTCGGAACAAGCCAGGAGCAGGTCAAGGAGGGCCCGTGCGCGGGCCTTCGGCTCAGGTTCAACATGGTCAAGCGCACCCGAACCTACCAGGGCTTCGGCATCGGTACGGCTGAAACGAACACGCCGGGCAAAGTCTGCAACTGAGCGGTACGGACCGCCGCGATTTCTCTCCTCGACAATGGCCTGCGCGGTTTTTTCATCCAGGCTGGCGATCATGGCGAGTCCGAAGCGTATTTCCAGCTTTTCCGGCGCGCTCTTGCCCGCACAGCGCAGACTGCTGGCGTTGACATCGGGCGGGAGCACCCGTATCCCCATTCTCCGCGCCTCACTGACATAGGCCAGGGTCGAATAAAAGCCGCCATGGTTTGAAAGCACCGCAGCCATGAATTCCGCAGAAAAATGCGCGCGGAGGTATGCTGACTGAAAGGAGAGCATCGCGTAGCTGGCCGAATGCGCTTTGACAAAGGAATAGCCTGAGAAAGAGACGATCATATCCCACACGGCGTCAATAACCTCTGGCGCTACCCCTTTGCGGATCGCGCCTTCTGAAAATCTGGCCCGATAGGTTTCGAGCCGTGCCGCAGCATCTTTTTTTGAAAGCACTTTTCGAATTCCGTCCGCCTCCGAAGAAGAAAAACCCGCCAATGCAATGGCTGCCTTTGAAACATCTTCCTGGTAGCAGAGAATTCCATAGGTTTCTGCAAACAGCTCTCCCAGAAGGGGATGCAGCGGTTCCCATGGTTTGCCGTGGAGCCGGTCAATATATTCATTGATAAAGCGGTTTGCGGCGGGTCGAATGATGGAAGAATGGATGACCAGGTGATTGAAATCGCCCTTGCCGGTTTTTTTCTGCAGTTGGCGCATGGCGGGGCTTTCAACATAAAAAACACCCATGGTATCGCCGCGGGAAAGCAGGTCAACGGTTTTCGGATCGTCAATCGGATGCCAGTTTGTGGTATCGAAATGAATACCGTTTGACTGAATGTTTGCGAGGGCATCCCTGACCACCGCCAGCGAGCGGTTGCCAAGGAGGTCGATTTTCACGAGGCCGGCATCTTCTGCGCCATCCTTATCCCAGGCAATGACGCGAATCCCGTTCCCGGTTTTTTCAAGCGGGACATGATCAGCAAGCTTGTCCGGTACAATGATCATGCCGCCGGAATGCGCCCCCAGAAACCGCGGCAATCCTGTCAGGGACTCGGCTTTAACAAGGATAGTCTGCCAGACTGAATCCGCGTGCGCGAGGGCTTCTGCCTTGTTTACCCGCATCGCGCGTTCAAAAGCCGTTGTCTCCTCATCCGGTATGCCATAGGCCCGGGCCGTCTCCCGGAGGGCCGAGCGATATCGAAAACACAGGTGGTTCGCGACACGCGCGGCGTGCTCCTCGCCGTACGTTCTGACAACGGATTCAAGCAGGGCATCCCGCTCATCCCACGCGAAATCCACATCAATATCAGGAGGGTCTTCGCGCCCCGGATTGAGAAACCGGTCAAAGTACAAGCCATGCGCGATGGGATCCACATCGGTGATTCCAAGACAGTAGGACACAATGCTTGCCGCGGCGCTGCCGCGCCCGCATATTCTTGATGCCTTGCTGACAATGTCTTTAACAACAAGAAAATAGTCGCAAAAGCCTTTCTGCTCGATCAAAGAAAGTTCATAGCTGATGCGATCGAGTATCTGCGGGGTGATCCTGCCATAGCGGCGCTCCGCGCCCTTCATGACAAGCTTTTTGAGCAGTTCCGACGCAGAATCTTCGGAGCTTCGGCCTTGAAATCGCGGAAATACAAAACCATCAAAGGGTTTGTGCAGTGCCTGCCCGGCGATCCAGTGATTGGCTTCCAGCGCCTGGCTGGGAACCGCGGGGTCAGGCCTCAAGGCTATATCCCACACGGTTTCCGCTGGATCCAATTCAGAATCCTGAATCGCATGAATGGTGGTCTGCCTGCCGATCGCGCATAAAAGCCGTTGCGTATCCCGCTCTTCCAGGTGGAGAAAACTGATTTCTGGCGAATAGACCAGGGGAATCCCGAGCTGAAGCAGGCGCCGCCAATTGGCCTTATTGCTCGGTGTCAAAAGGGCATAACCCGACGCATTTCCATGAGGAACCATGTCGAGCAAGCGCATATCGTCGCTCAGCACGAATATGGATTCTGCCTGCCGAGGACAGGATAGACAGCCGAGAATGGCAGCCCGCGCATCCCATACCGATGCCGGTATCGGCTTTTGGCTTTTCTCGGGCGCAAATTCCGTTCCTGACGATTGTGTCTGTTCTTTCATCGCCGTCAGGAGTCTTGTCAGCACTGAAAACCCATCCTTGGTTCGGGCAATCAGGACTGCCCTGCCTCCCTCATAGACCAGCTCAGTGCCAATAATCGGCAGTATTCCTGCTGACGCACATGCCGAAAGAAATACCGGCACTCCATACAGACCGTTCCTGTCAGTCAGCGCCAGAGCCGGAAGACCGGCAGATCTGGCTTTGTCCGCCAGCACAGCCGGCTGAACGGTTCCGCGGTGAAATGAATACGATGAACGAACAATCAGCGGTATCACCATCCCGCCTCCCCACATCCCAAAGCTACGCCGGCAGTTTGAGCAGAAAAAGACTCCATTCCGATCCCCGCCGCGAAAAGCGCGCATGGAGCCAGCGCCGCGAATCCATATTTATCATGCACCCTGTCCAACGCTCCCTGAAGCCGCATGGATTTTGATTCCCGCGGTTCAAAAAGGTCCAGCTCCGGCCCCGCCGGGCTCAAGCGCGAAAACACCAGACCGATCCGCCGAAACCTGACCCTGCGGCACGCGAGCCTCTGCACAAGCTTCCACACACACTGCATAAGTTCAGCGTCGCGCACCAGAATCTGCTTTACCGTTTCAGATGCGGACTGTTCCTTTCCGTCCGTATAGACAAGATCGAGTCGAACAGCCCGGGCGCCCATGTTGTCTTTCCGCATTTGGAACCCCGCTTCCGCTACCAGTTTCCGCAGATGCACCCGGAGCAGCTCCAGATCCGAGGTATCGGGTTCAAGTGTCACTGCAACCCTGATGCTCCGTTTTTCAGGCAGTTCCGGGTTCACCGGCGAATTATCCCAACCTGCGGCCCGCGCTGTCAGTTCCGTGCCCCGGGGGCCCAGCGCTTCAGCCTCATTGGGCTTCAGATCAGCCAGTTCACCGATATTTTCGATATCAAGCAGAGTCAGCCGATCTTTCAAAACTGGGCCGATGCCGGGAAGCAGCTCTACCGGCTGAAGGCGTATCAGTCTGGTTTCCTCGTGTGGCATCAGCACCGCAAATCCCGAAGGCCTGAACACCCGGGTCGCGACTTTGGAAACTGTTTTTGTGGAAGCGAGCGCCAGACTGGGGTAAATGCCCAGATCCTCGACAATTCGCCGTCTTAACCTTCCGGCCGCGTCTTCCGGCACTCCGAACAGCCTCGATGTGCCAGCCAGATCAATAAACAGGTGCCCCCGCCCGGCTCGCTCTACCAGCGGCGTAAACTCCATCCCCAAGGCCCATAATCTGGCATCGGCCTCCCGGTACAGATCGAATCGAGGCGGACGGATGACAAGGCCCGGCACCAATTTTTGCGCATAGCCTGCCAGCATGCCGCGCCGGACGCCTTCCCGATACGCCGCCGGCGACAGATCCTGGATGACTGCTCGCGGAACACCTTCCCGTGCAATGACAAAGGGCCGCCGCGCCAGGCTTCTGTCCCGGGCAACTTCAAGGTCCGCCATCAGGCCGACCGCGTTCACATGCAGAATCGTGCCGCTACTCATGGCTGTGCTTCCACGTACGCCAAAGGGCCGCCATGCGGTTCGCGTTTTCCGTTGCCCGCCCATGCCGGGTATTCGCAAAAACAACCCGCACCTCTTCCGCCTGTCCAGAAAGCGCGTCGATTCTCGGCAGCCAGGACGCAAGCTCCGCCGTGCTGTAATCATAATTGAAAAGAGATCCCAGACGCCCGCTTTTCCAGGCCTTCATATTTCTTCCATACAATTTGATATAGACAGACCTTGCGGTGACCACATCGATCCGCGGCGGCAAAGCCGGACAGGCGGGAATATCCATCAGGCAGAATACAATCCGGCGCATCTTCAGTGCATCGATGACGCGGGACGAATACCATTCCGCATTGAAAAAGGCCGCCGCCAGCTCGAGCCCTTCCAGATCGCGCGCTATCCTGTCCAGATGCCGCCGTGTCTGAGCGCTGTATGAAAAAGAACATGGGAACTCCAGGAGAAACACCAGCCGCCACCCCCTGCTGACTGCCATTTCATGGACACGGCGGCATTCTTGGATCGCCCTTCGATACCTGCTTTGATCAGCCGCCGTTTCCGGCACCCGGGTTACCCGCTTTCCCGCCCTCGCGGAACCATGGTCAGCCCCTGCCAACTCCCGACTGCCCAGCGCCGCGATTCGGCTCCAATCGCCAAGACTGCCTTCAAAGGTGCATAAGCCCGCCTCTCTTTCCGGCACCCCCTTGCTGTCGCCAGGACATGGCCGCCCTGCAGTTCCAAAGAGAACGAGACAACGGTCAGCAGTCTGCGCTTGATTCACCATACTCTACATATACTACACATTTGTTTAGTAATCAAGAATCAAAAAGCACTTTTCATAAAAAAACGCCGGCAAGCACAAAGCCGCCGGCGTCATATCGCGTATTCCGCTCCGTCATCACGGAGCGCGTCTCACCGCATTATTCCATGACCGCGCCCGTTGTTCCCGATGTCACCGACCGCCGGTAGCGGTTCAGGAACAGACTCTCGACAGGCTGAACATAGGGTTTGAGCTCCGCGCGCCGCCGCTCGAGCTCGGCTTCGTCCACGAGCAAATCCAGCTTTTTCGCAGGAATATCAACACGAATAAGATCCCCGTCTCGAACCAGCGCTATCGGCCCGCCTGCCGCGGCCTCCGGCGAAACATGGCCAATCGCCGCTCCCCGCGTGGCTCCCGAAAACCGTCCGTCGGTCACCAGCGCAACAGTCTTGTCCTTGCCCATGCCAGCCAGCGCCGATGTGGGAGAAAGCATTTCCCGCATACCCGGACCGCCTTTCGGCCCTTCATATCGAATGACCACAACATCGCCATCCTGAATTGCCTGCGCCTGAATTGCCGCATAGGCTTCTTCCTCGCTGTTAAAACAGCGGGCAGGTCCCGTATGAACCAGCATTTCGGGAGCGACAGCCGACTGTTTGACAATGCCGCCCAGCGGGGCGAGGCTTCCTTTTACAAAAGCCAAGCCGCCCTGTTTGTGGTATGGCGCTTCGAGCGGCCTGATAACCGTTTCATCCTTCACCCAAACGCCCTTCAGATTGTCTTTGACTGTTTTCCCTGTTACCGTCAGGCAATCCTCGTGCAGAAGCCCGCCGCCTGCCAGCCTTGCCATGACAGCCTGCACGCCGCCAGCCCGGTACAAGTCCTGAATATGGTGCGGCCCCCCAGGGCTCATACTGCATAGATGCGGTACCCTTTCTCCAATCGAATTGAAAAGATCGAGCGGAAGGTCCAGCCCAGCCCAATGAGCGATCGCCGGCAAATGCAGTGTCGTATTGGTCGAGCCTCCCAGCGCCAGATCAACCGCAACTGCGTTTTCAAACGCTTCCCGGGTCAGGATGTCCCTCGGTTTGATATTGCGCTCGACCAGTTCCATGATCTTCCTGCCGGCATCCTTGGCCAGGCGGTCGCGCTCCGAATAGACAGCTGGAATTGTTCCATTGCCCGGCAGGCCAATACCCAGCGCCTCCATCATGCAATTCATGGTGTTGGCGGTAAACATGCCCGCGCAGGACCCGCATCCGGGGCAGGCTGAATTTTCAATCTCCAGCAGTTCTTCGTCAGAGACCGTACCGGCCATTCGCTTGCCCACCGCCTCAAACACCGTGGACAGGTCGATGTCCCTCCCCTTGTGCAGTCCCGCAAGCATCGGCCCGCCCGAAACAACAATGGAAGGAATATTCAAATATGCCGCTGCCATCGCCATTCCGGGAATGATCTTGTCGCAATTGGTCACCATGACCAGGGCATCAAGGGCATGTCCTTGCGTCATGACTTCAATCGAATCCATAATGACTTCCCGGCTGGGCAGGGAATACTTCATCCCCACATGATTCATGGCGATTCCATCGCAGACACCGATAACCGGGAATTCAATAGGCAGACCGCCCGCCGCATACACGCCGGCCTTAACGGCCTCGACAATGCGCTTCAAATGCACATGACCCGGAATTATCATATTGTAAGCGTTGACAACACCAATCCAGGGGCGCTCAATTTCCCAATCCGCATATCCTGACGCCTTCATCAGAGAACGGTGCGGCGCCCGGTCAATACCGATTTTCGCCCTGTCACTTCGCATGGTACCTCCCTACTCGACAATAATTCGAATTTGCATCACTTCGATTTTCGTTTATTTCATGATCAATCGAGGCAGAAACAGCACAACATCCGGAACATAGAGACAAATGAACAACACCAGAATCAGAATGAGAATCATCGGGATGATAGGCTTGCTGATTTTGCCCATCGGCAGACCTGTAATCGCGCTGGCAACATAAATATTGATCGCCACTGGCGGCGTCGCCATCCCGATTGCCAGCCCGACGGTCAGGATAACGCCGAAATGGGTCAGATTCCCTCCAATTCCCAAAACAGCCGGAATGAAAATCGGCGTCAGGATAATAAGCGCTGAAGCGGTTTCCATGAACATGCCGGCAAGCAGAATAATGACCGCGATCATGAGATACACCAGGAAGGGGATATTATGGGCAAGTCCCATGATTGCACCGGCAATAGCCTGCGGAATCTGATAGAACGCAAGCCCCCATCCAAACAGCTTGGCTGTCGCTATGATGAACATGATGAGCGCTGACGTAACCCCGGAACCAACCACCAGTTTATAGAATTTTTTAAAATCCAGCGCCTTATAGACGAATACAGCAACCAGCACTGTGTACACAACAGCGATTGCCGCTGCTTCAGAAGGCGTGAAAATGCCTGAAAAAATGCCGCCCAGTATGATGACAGGCGCCATGAGCCCCCAGGTCGCCGAAAGGAAGCGCCTCCAAACCTCTTTGCCCGGCAGTTTTTCACCCGCTGGATAGTTTCGCTTTTTCGCCACATACAGCGCCCATCCAATGAGACCGGTTCCCATCAGGATGCCTGGAATGAAGCCGCCCATGAACAGCCTGGATACTGATTCTCCCGCGATGACTGCATAGAGCACCATGGGAACACTTGGCGGAATGACAACGCCGATTGTGCCCGCTGAAGCGATCAACGCCGCAGAAAAATCGACATCGTATTTTTTTTCTTTCAGATCCGGCAGCAGGGAAGCACCGACAGCCGCTGTTGTTGCGGCGCCGCTGCCAGAAATAGCCGCAATCAGCATTGAGGCCAGAACCGAGACTATTGAAAGGCCGCCTCGGACTCTGCCTAATCCCGCTTCCGCAAAAGCAACGATCCGCTCAGAAATGCCGCCCCGAGCCAGGATGTCTCCCGCCAGCACAAAAAACGGCACGGCAACCAGCGCGAAAGAGTTATTCCCTTCCAACAGCGTTTGCGGCACCATCTGGAGCGGGATCCCGCTCGACAGAAAGACAACCAGCGCCGAAACGCCGATTGAAAGCCCAATGGGCACCCCTATAACCATCAGAAGCAGGAAAGCGCCAAATATCAGGTATCCCATTATGCTTTCCCTCCCCAGACAGCCAGGAGACTATCCAGCAAATGTACCAGAATGATTCCTCCATTGAGCGGATACATCAAATAAACCCACAACATGGGTATCTGCAGGGCAGGCGTCAGCTGGGTCGCCTCGCTTTTCATTAAAACAACGCCATACCAGCCGACTATCGCAAAAAAAGCTATTCCAATCAGCGCAATAAGCGTCTGCAGAAGCTTTTTTGAAGTCCCTTTAAGCCTGTCGAGAATGACGGTGACCGCGATGTGGTTTCCCTTTTTAAAGGCTACTGTCGTTCCAAGCAGGCTGGCAAACACCAGGAGGAAGCAGGAAAGTTCTTCTGACCAGGTAAGCGCTGTAAAGAAGAAACGGAACACCACCTGGGCAACCGTTACCAGCACCATGACAACCAGCGTTCCGAACAAAACAGCTTCTACAGCTTGATTCACCGTGTCGCTGAAACTATGAAGGAAGGAGGCTCTCACCTCCTTCCCGGTCTTTTCCAAAGACATCCAAAACCTCTTATTTGGTATTCAGGATAGCATCGATAAAATCTTTCCCGTATTTGGGAATATAGGCATCATACACAGGCTTGACCGCTGCGAGGAAAGGAGCAAGATCCGGCTGGGAAATAACCATGCCTTTGTCCGCAAGTTCCTTCATCCATCCAGCTTCACTGGCATTGTTGAAATCCCGTTCAAACTGTGCTGCTTCTTTAGCCGCCTTCAAAACCGCCGCTTGCTGGGAAGCGCTGAGTTTTTTCCAGGTCATCAGGCTCATGATAATCGGTGCCGGCGCATAGGCATGCCGGGTAATAGTCATGTATTTCTGGCTCTCATACAGCTTGAAAGAGACAATAACGTTCAGCGGGTTTTCCTGCCCATCGATCGTATGCTGCTGCAGGGCGGTCAGAGCCTCGGTCCATGCCATCGGAACCGCGTTCGCGCCGAGCGCTTTAAACGAATCAACATAGATCGGGTTCTGCATAAGCCGAATCTTCAGACCCTTGATATCATCCGGAGAGTTTACCGCCTTTTTGCTGTTGGTGAGGTTGCGGAATCCGCGCTCCGCCCAGGCAAGGCCTTTCCAGCCCTGAGCCTCGAGGTCAGCAAAAAGCTTGTTACCGATTGGGCCGTCCAGCACTTTATAGGCATGTTCAGGGCTTCTGAACAGGAAGGGCAGGTCGATGGCGCCGAACTGCGGAACAAAGTTGACAAACGGCCCGCTTGTGATGATGCCAGCATCTACGATGCCCATTTTCATACGCTCGAGCAAGGTTCGCTCATCGCCCAACACAGCGTTGGGATAAATCGTCACCTTCACTTCGCCGTTGGTGTATTTCTCCGTCAGCTCCTTGAACTTTGTCGCCGCCAGGTGGAATGAATCCTGTTCATTGACAACATGCGCCAGTTTAATATCGAGCGCAAACACGGCAGGGAGCATCAAACTCATCATCATGACTGCAGCCAGCAGTTTTTTCATCACAACCTCCTATCTGGTACTACCATGGAAGTACCAAGTTGCTTAAATCGTAACACCATGCTATAATGCCGTCAAGATGAGAAAATAAAAATTGTTCATTATTATTGTATAAATATTACAGCACGGCTGTCTGAGGCATTCCACCTCTGGATGGGCTGGCGGAAAGGAATTGTATGGAACGAAAACGCTTGGAATTAGTTCAAAAACTAAAATCCCTCATTCAGAGCATCCCGCATCCCGACAACCTCAGCAGCGCCGAACGTAAACTTCCGCCAGAACGCGAGCTGGCGCTTTCTCTTGGAGTAAGCCGGAATCTTCTCAGGGAAGCCATGATAACCTTGGAAGCCATGGGATACATAGAAATCCGCGAGCGGCAGGGAGCCTTCATAATCAACCCCTACGCGGAAGATTTTACCGCAGGACTCAAGTTCGTTTCCCTCTGGCCTGATGACATGCTGATCCATGTCATGGAAATGCGAAAAGTGGTAGAAGTGCCGATAGCCGGATTGGCCGCACTGCGCCGCACCGATGAAGAACTCGCCCGTATGAAGGAATGCGTCGAGATGCTTATCAAGGCCCACCAAGAAGCTGACGGAGGCGCATCCAAAGGCTCCCAGTGGGACTCACTCCTGCATATGCAGATCGTCAATTCCGCGCACAACCCTCTGCTCACCCGCCTATACGAAGCGCTTTCTGCAACCATGGATCGGTATATCAGCATGAGCCGGATCAAACTCCTGGCACTGCCTGACTGGCCCGGAAAAATTGTCGCCGAGCACCGCCTGCTTGTCGACGCGATTGAGGCGAAGGATGCCGCGCGAGCTGAGGATGCACAGCGCAGGCACCTTGAAAGCGCACTTGAAAAACTCAAATCGCTGTCGGCCCGCCAGTAAGGGAAGGAAATCAAACGATTTTAAAGAGACTCCAGCGAAGCAAATATTTTCAGAATCAATCCCTGCAAAATCTATAAAACATCCAGCAGCTCTTTGACATGCTTATCGGGACTCACTTTCGGGAAGACCTTGGCGATGGTCCCTGTTTCATCGATGACAAAGGTCGAACGGATAACCCCCATCACCTTCTTGCCATACATCATCTTTTCTCCGTATGCGCCATAAGCTTGCAGAACCTGCTTGTCCGGATCCGCGAGCAAGAGAAAAGGAAGATTGAATTTTTCCCTGAACTTCCGATGACTCGCCTCGGTATCAGGGCTGACGCCCACAACATCCACCCCGCGATCCTTGAACACCTGATAGCTGTCCCGGAAACTGCAGGCTTCCGTCGTACAGCCCGGCGTATTATCGCGCGGATAAAAGTAGAGAACGAATTTTTTTCCTGAAAAATCGGCCAGCGTCCATGTCTTCCCGTTTTCATCTTTTAATGAAAAGTCCGGCGCCTTTGAACCTTCTGTCAGCATTATAACCTCCCATGCCTTGTCATGCAGCATAAACAAAATACTTCCGTTCAGGTGCGCTCGGCAAACCCTTGCTCAATTCCGCCGCTCCCGCTAGAATGTTCCCCATGGAATATCAGAAACGAACCGTCACCTGCGGCCAGCTTCGCGCCGCTGACATCGGGAAATCAGTTGTTCTCAATGGCTGGGTACACCGCAAGCGCGACCACGGCGGTATCTCATTTATCAACCTTCGCGACCGCTACGGCGTCACTCAAGTTGTCGTCGATGCCGACTCCGAAGCCTCCCTGCTTGGCATCGCTGCTGAGCTTAAGCTCGAATATTGCGTCGCAGTGAAAGGCATTGTCCGCTCCCGCCCCGACACCATGATCAATCCCAACATGGAGACCGGGGAAATCGAAGTCAAAGCCGAAAACATCGTCATTCTCTCCAAATGCGCCACCCTTCCCTTCATGATCGATGAAACCACCGATGCCAAGGAGGACCTGCGCCTCACCTATCGATATCTCGACCTCCGCTCCTTCGGGATGCAGAAGAAAATCCGCCTCCGCCACGAAACCGCCTTCGCGGTTCGCGAATACCTCGTCGGCAAGGGCTTTTACGAAATCGAAACACCGACCTTCATCCGCTCGACCCCGGAAGGCGCCCGCGACTACCTGGTGCCCTCGCGCCTCTACCCCGGCAAATTCTACGCCCTTCCCCAGTCGCCCCAGCTGTACAAACAGATTCTCATGGTGTCCGGCTTCGATAAGTACTTCCAGCTCGCGCGCTGTTACCGCGATGAAGACGCCCGCGGCGACCGTCAGCCCGAATTCACCCAGATCGATATCGAAATGTCCTTTGTTAAACGGGATGATGTTCTGGAGCTGGTCGAAGGCATGATGGGCCATGTTTTCAGAAAGACGCTCGGCGTGGAACTGCCCGCGCAGTTTGTCCGGATCCCCTATGACGAAGCGATGGATCGATTCGGCACCGACAAGCCGGATTTGCGGTTCGGCATGGAAATGCAGGATTTCGCGCCGCTGGCTGCGGCATCCAGTTTCCAGGCTTTCCATGACGCACTCGCTGCAGGCGGCAAAATCAAGGCACTGGTCGTGCCCGGCAAAGCCGACTATTCCCGGAAGCAGATTGAAGAGCTGGAAGCCCAGGCAAAAATTTACAAAGCCAAGGGGCTTGCCTGGATGAAAGTCAGCGCTGAAGGTCACCTGGAAGGCGGCATTTCCAAATTCTTCAGCAGCCACGAACCAGTCATTCAGGGACTCGGTGCAAAACCTGGCGATCTCATCCTCATTGTCGCGGACGCCAAAGCCAAGGTTGCCTGCACGGCGCTCGGCGCTGTCCGATCCAAGCTGGGCAAAGACCTGGGACTCCTGGACCCGAAGGTGTTCAAATTCGCCTGGATTATCGACTTCCCCATGTTCGAGTGGAACGAGGAAGAAAACAAATGGGACGCCGCACACCACATGTTCACCATGCCCCAGGAAAAGTACCACGACACGCTGGAATCCGAGCCCGGTGCCGTTAAAGGTGACCTCTATGACCTTGTCCTAAACGGCTACGAAATCGCATCCGGCTCCATCAGAATTCACGACCCCGATCTCCAGCGCCGGATCTTCCGCATTGTCGGCTTTACCGACGAGGACGCGCAGAAAAAATTCGGCTTCCTGGTCGAGGCATTCAAGTACGGACCGCCCCCCCATGGCGGCATCGCGCCCGGCTTTGACCGTCTCGTCATGCTTATGGCCGGCGAAACCTCCATCAAGGAAGTCATCGCCTTCCCAAAGAACAGCTTCGCGGTCAGCCCAATGGATCAATGCCCGAACGAAGTTGACGAAAAACAGCTAAAAGAGATTCACATTCGAATTGTACCAAAAGAATGAATATGCATGGGTCCTTCAGCTGAACCATTGCCGTAACGGCAGATTTTCAGCCTGGATTCCGTCGCAAGCCGCCTAAAAAGGGCGGCTTTTTCTTTTTCATAAATCGAAATTCAAATTAAAACTATACATATGTTATGTACTATTATTAAATAAAATTCTTATATATAAAAAATATTCGATAAATTATTATTGCGAATTTCCTGATAAATGATACAATTCACGACAGAGATAGTTGTGCAATTTTGCAGCATTAATCAGGAGGATAAACATGGCGGATTTAGAAAAAGCCCTTGAAAAACAGGTTTCTCGCCGAAGTTTCTTGAAAACCACCGGTATCGGACTCGGTGTCGCGGCAGGCGCTCTGGTTCTTGGAACCGGTGTTGTCGGCGCGCAGACCACCCAGGCTGCAGGTACTGTGCCGGAAGCCGCGCTTCCCTATGTCGAACTGGATCCGGAAGATGCCCGGCTGAGGGGACATGCAGCATATTGGAAAGCCGGCTGTTCTTTTGGCGGCTTTTACGCGATTGTTTCCATGCTTCGCGAAAAAGTCGGCGGTCCCTACAACCAGATTCCTCTCCGCATGCTCGGCTATGGACGCGGCGGTGTCGCAAACTGGGGAACCATCTGCGGCGCGTTGAATGGTGCTGCTGCCGCTATCAACCTGGTAGCCCCCGATGCCGATACCAACAAACTGGTGTCGGAACTGGTTGGCTGGTATACTGGATTCGCCTTCCCCAGCAAAGAAGCAAACGCTATCGGCGTAGCCGGCGGGTTTAAATATGATGAAAAACCCTATCCCAAGCTTGAGCTGGTAACGTCAGTTTCCGACTCTCCCCTCTGTCATGCGTCCAATGCCAAGTGGATCGCAAAGTCCGGATATCTTCTTCCGACAAATGAACGAAAAGAGCGATGCGCCCGCCTGACCGGTGACGTCGCTGCCAAGACCGTTGAACTCCTGAACGCTTGGAAAGCAGGCAAATTCGTCGCCACCTACAAGGTTGACGACCAGACCGCTTCCTGCCTCTCCTGCCACGCTGAAGACCAGGAAGGCAAGATGGCATGCGTTTCCTGCCACGAGCCCCACTGATACCGCTTCTTGCGCAATATTGTTTTATACGCTAAAAAAGAAAGCGAGGCGCATACCTCGCTTTCTTTTTATTCCTGAAAATTCTACCATACGGATGTGCTGATGGACTCAATAACCGACCGGATTTATTCGTTTCTGAAATCAATCAAGCTGGCAGCCTTTCTGCTGGTGCTCATCGGAATCTTCGCAATTATCGGCGGCATCATTCCGCAGGGGAAGAGTCTCGAATTTTATCTGTCTCACTACCCAAAATTCGCCAAAACCATCCAGGGACTGGGTTTTGACCGTATCTTCACATCCCTGCCCTTTCTGGCCCTTGTCGCCCTGTTCACTGTCAATCTAACCGTCTGCACCGTGCATCGATTCGGAACCGAATTAGCAAAGCCCCGTGAAAAACGCAAGCACGGCCCCGATCTCCTCCACATCGGCCTCATTGTCATCATCTTCGGCAGTATCCTGAGCGCGCGCACCCGTACCGAAGAGATGTTCTACCTCGGCACAGGCCAACACTTGCATCTGCCGGATAAAATGGTCTTGCAGATTGTTGCCCTGAGCGAAGAAAAATACGACACCGGGCGGGTCCGCTCATGGACAACTGAAGCCATTATCCGGCAGCCCAGTCCAGAACCGACGCATACCGATGAGCCGTACTCGGGCGGCGACACCCTGGGTGAAGAAGGATTTGCCGACCAGAAGCTTGCCAGCTCCTTGCCAGCAATGCCTGCCGCTGCAAGCCAAACGCCCGCTGAAACACAAACCGCGGTTTCAGTGCCGGATGGCGAAAAGGTGACCATCAAAGTCAACGCGCCGCTTCGGAGAAAAGGCTATACAGTCTACCAGTTCAACTGGAAAAAGACTCAAGTCCCTGTCCTCGTTGACAAGGATGGCATAATCAAAGAATTGGAGCCTGGCGATCGCATCCCTACCCCCGACGGCTTTATCCTATTTATGGCTTTTGAAGAAGCCCCCGCTCCGCAGGGAGCGCCTGTCAGCGCGAAAGCCGTCTTTCTTGTAGACGCGGCGGGAAAGCGCGATTTGGTCAAGGTCCAGCCCGGCGGAAATATCCAGGGCTATACCTTCCAGGGATACAGCGAACATCCTATTTCAGGCCTCAAGGTCATTTCAGACCGCTGGTTCCCGCTGATTCTCGCGGGACTCGTGCTCGCCCTCTTTGGGACAGCCCTCACCTATATCAAGAAACTGAAAGGATTGAATGTATGATTGCTACCATCGCGTTCGGACTTCTCATCATCGCACAGATTCTCCAAAGCGTCTCGCTGTTCAGAACAACCGCAAAAGACCGGATTTCGCCCTGGCTTGCCCTGGGATCCAGCATCCTTCTGCTCATTACTGTCATCCAGCGCAGCATCGCCATCAAGTTTTTTGCACTGACCAACATGTATGAAAGCCTTTTGTTCCTTGCCATGCTTGCATCGCTGATGGCGTTTGCCATCACCCGATGGAAACCAACTTCGGAATCCAAGGCTCTGCCCTTTTCCCTCAACATACTAGCCATCATTTTCCTTGCTCTTGCTTCTTCGCCGATTGCGCCATCAACCATCAGACCGCCCGTACCCGCACTGCAGTCGGGCTGGCTTGTCTTGCATGTGTCCTTTACCTTTATCGGGGAAATTTTCTTCGCCGTCGGCCTTGTCACCGCGATTCTCCAACTGACTGCTAAAACCGAAGACAATCGGAAAAAATTCGACCGGCTGACCTATACGAGCATTGCCATCGGCTATCCGATTTTTACTGCGGGCGCTCTGGTTTTTGGGGCAATCTGGGCTGAAAACGCCTGGGGCCGATGGTGGGGATGGGACCCCAAGGAAACCTGGGCCCTTGTCACCTGGCTGACCTATACCGCCTATCTGCATTTCCGCCTTGTCCGGAAAAACACCAGCAAGCTGATGCCCGCCCTGGTCATCCTTGGCTTCGCCATCGCGATGTTTACCTTTTTCGGCGTCAACTTCCTGCTTGCCGGACTCCACAGCTATGCGTAAAAAAAGGCCGCTTCCAAAGCGGCCTTTTTCATGCTTTCGTGTAAAAATCCTTATCGAAGCCGAATTCGTTCACGCTTCAATTATCTTCCAGCGGCCTTCGCTGTAGCGGAAGCGCTCGGCTTTCATGTCCAGCACCCGCCCATCTTCGCCGGCCATCCTAACCGTGCTGGTCAGCGCATTGACTTCCACAACCCGGAACTGCGTGTCTTCAAAAATGAACTTGATGCCTTCCTGGGGGAGTTCCCGGCGCGCATCTTTGTAAAACTGGTATTCGTAGCTGAGACAACAGAGGAGTCTGCCGCAGGGGCCTGAAATTTTCAGCGAATTAAGCGAAAGGTTCTGATCTTTCGCCATTTTTATAGAAACAGGGTTGAGCTTGTCGGAAATGCCGTTGCAGCAGAGCACTCTTCCGCAGACGCCGCAGCCTCCGCAAACCCGGGCTTCATCCCGAACGCCGATCTGCCGTAATTCGATCCGAATCTTGAAGAGCGAAACCAGGTCTTTGACCAGTTCGCGGAAATCGACGCGCGTTTCAGCAGTAAAATAGAAAAGAATTTTTGATTCTTCAAGCAGGTAATGGGCCGAAACCAGCTTCATGGGAAGATTGCGCGCCCAGATCCTGTCGCGGCACTGTTCGTAGGCATAGGTTTCTTTTGTCAGGTTTTCGCGCAGTTTTCTGATGTCATCCAGGCTGGCCGGGCGTTCAATCATCACAAGATCATCGGGATTGACGAGCGATGTGTCCATGATTCTGCCCTGCACTTCAACAAGATCCTTGCCGTATTTTGTCGGGGCTACCGCCAGAGACTTGTCGGGGATATACATCTCGCCGGGCCGCGCGCTTTCTTCCTTTTCTGCTTCGGAAACCAACTCTTCTCCGGCATCGGCCGCGATTTTATGCGCAGTGTCCGGCTTATTGGCCGTGGGATCGTCCATCAGGCGTTCCAGAGCCTCCAGGCTGTGGAAATGCGGAAATCCCGTTCCTGTCGGCACAAAATAGGCGAAAAAAGTCTCATTTGAATGAAGCAGTTTGATTCGATAGAGCGGCTCGGGCAGATCCTCCGCCATTGGCTTGCCCCCTCCGCCCGTGCGGGAGGTAAAGGCTTCCGGCTCCATCAACTCGATTGAGTCAATCTCATCTTCCTGTATAGGCACGCCATCAAGGCTGTCGGTCATCCAAAACTCCTTCTGAAGATAGTATCATACCACAGCGGAGCAGAAAATTGAATCATGTCGCCGTACGACTGAAGTGTCCGTCAAAGGAAGCTCCCGCCGCAAGCTCCAGCGCTTTCGCCTGGATTTCTGCCGCGACAACCGCCCCGCCCGCGATGCGCACAGTGCCAGCCGCTTCGATGGTTCCTGAAAATTCGCCCGCTATAAAAACATCCTTTGCTGAAATTCCCGCTTTTACCTTGGCGCCTTTCGCCAGGATGACAGCATCGCGGGCCTGTATGGAGCCTTCAAAGTCGCCCTCGACTCTGACAACCCCCTGGCCGCTCACCGTTCCTGTGACCGAAGAGCCTGCGCCAAGCAGGCATTCTGTAAGATGGGGCGTGCTGTCTCGTGCCATAATGCTCCTCATATGCCCGCTAGGGAGCGGGACGGACGGCCTGTGCTTTCCTGATATTGAGAAAGCGCAGAGGGTCTATGACGCTTGTCCCCAGATGCACCTCATAGTGCAAATGCGGACCTGTGGTTATGCCTGTATTGCCCAGGGTTCCTATTGCCTGTCCCTGGCTGACAATCTGTCCCTTTTTCACCTTGATGCTCTTCAGATGGCCATATCGAGTCAAGAATCCGTGACTGTGCTGAATGGTTACGCTGTTTCCGAGGCTCGGATCATAGCTTGCGTCGATAACCTTGCCGTCCGCGGACGCGAGAATCACGTCGCCGGTTCTGAAGGTTGAAATATCGATTCCATTATGCAAGTACCAGACGCCAGCGGAAAAGGGATTTTCATTCTGCCCAAAATACATCGAAATATGCCCGATGCCGCCCTGAACCGGCCAAATATTTGGAATCTCCGTCAGAATATCCTGCTGGCCGGCAAGCAGAATCGAAATTCGTTCAACATCGGGGACGGAAGCATCTAAAAAAGAAGAAATTTTCTCGAGTTGGGCAATTTCGCGTCCCGCCAGTCCCGGATTGTCGGGAATCGAAAGAAGCCCCGAAAGGCCTGCTGTCCGGAGGGCGTCGGATTGGCTTGAAGCCGTCACGCCTGAGGGTTTGCTCCCGGTTCCAGCGCTGTTGGTTTTTGAAATGTCCTGCAAGGTCGTCATTTCGCGCTCAAATTTCAGCGCTGATGAGGCAAGCGTCTGGACGCCGTCGCGCAGGCGGTCAACAGTGTCGCGCAAATCATCGCGCTCACGAGCAACCGCGGCAAGCTGAGCGGCTGTCAGCGCGTATCGCCCTGCCGATGCAATCGAAAAAACCAGAACGATACCCGTGAGCAGAAGCAGAAAAACCAGGGCAAACCGCGACAGAGTGACGCTTCTGGCCGGCTTTTCGGAATGCGGAATGACAGCGAGGCTCAGCCGCTGCCTGCCTTTCGAATACAGAGAGACAAAAAGCCCCGCCGTTTTCCCCCACAGGGCTTTCAGCGCGGCGATAAACCGGAGGTAAAAGAGTTTTTCCTGTTTCTTGTATTCCCGTAAACCTTCAGGCACTGTCCGCTCCAGTTTTCTACTGTACCACCCCGAACCGAAAAATGTCAAACCGCGTCCGGGCGCCTTCATTCTTCTCGAAAAATTCAGTATATTGTAAGGCATACTTTTCATTCAAACTACTCCAAAGGGGTTTTTATGTCGAAATATGCGTTCAAGACGGAGGTCTCGCAACTCTTGAGCCTCATCACTCACTCCCTGTACTCGCACAAGGAAATCTTCCTGCGCGAGCTGGTGTCCAATGCTTCCGACGCGATTGACAAGCTGAAATACCTGACTATTTCAGACGAATCCTTCAAGTCCATCCAGTTCGAACCCAGGATCACTGTTTTCCTCGACCGGGACGCAAAAACGCTGACTGTTTCGGACAACGGCATCGGCATGAACGAAGAGGAGCTGGCGGACAACCTTGGTACGATCGCCCGCTCAGGCACCAAAGCTTTTCTCGAACAGCTGTCGGACACCGATCGCAGAAATTCCAATCTCATAGGGCAATTCGGTGTCGGTTTTTATTCGATCTTCATGGTGGCGGAAAAGGCGGAAGTCACCAGCCGGAAAGCTGGCACTTCGGAAGCTTTCATGTGGTCCAGTTCGGGCCAGGGCGAGTTTAGCATCGAACCAAGCACCCGCGAAAGTTTCGGCACCGATGTCAAGCTGTATCTCAACGAAGAAGGCTCCGAATACCTGTATCGCTGGTCCATCGAGTCCCTGCTCAAAAAGTATTCCAACCACATCGCCTATCCGATTTATCTGGTTTCGAACGAGCCCAAATACGACAAGGACGGGAAGGAACAGGGCAAGGAACTGCAGGAGGAACAGGTCAACGCGGCGAGCGCGCTCTGGAGGCGCCCGAAATCGGAGCTTCAGGACAAGGATTATATCGAATTTTACAAGTCCCTCACCGGCGATGACAAGGATCCCCTGCTCTGGATTCACACCAAAGCCGAGGGCACCATCGAATACACCTCGCTTTTGTACATTCCCTCCCGCGTTCCTGCCGATCTCTACATCCCGTCGCATGAGCAGGGTATCAAGCTGTACGTCAAGCGGGTATTCATCACAGACCGGGAACTGCAGATTCTCCCGCCCTATTTCCGCTTTGTAAAAGGCGTTATCGATTCCGATGATTTGCCGCTCAATGTCAGCCGCGAGATGCTTCAGCACAACCGCGTCATGATGACGATCCAGCAAGCCGCCCTCAAGAAGCTTTTCAGCGAGCTGGAACAGCTGGCTGCCGCCAATCCGGAAAAATTCAAGCAGTTCATTTCGCTCTTCAATGTACAAATTAAGGAAGGAATCCTGTCAGACTGGACAAACCGCGAGCCGCTTCTGAAGCTGGTGCGTTTCAAAAGCACGCTTGCAGAGGGCTGGACCAGCCTTGCCGACTACAAGAACCGCGCCGGAGACAGCCGCAAGACCGTGTATTACCTTTCCGGCGACAATGAAGCCCGTCTGCGCGCTTCTCCGCTTCTTGAGGCCTTTAAGGAAAAGAATATCGAAGTTCTGCTCGGCACGGATGAAATTGACGAGCTGACGTTCGGCGGCATCGGCGAGTACGAAGGGATGCAGTTTAAGAGCGTTCAGCAGCTCGATGCTGAAGAAGAGCTGGGCAAAAAGGACGAATCCAGCCCCAAGGACAGCGAGAAAGCGGTAGCCGCGCTCAAGCGGGTCCTTGGCGACCGGGTCAAGGATGTCCGCCTTTCGCGCCGTCTCGGCAAAAGCCCTTCCTGCGTCGTCGTCGATAAAGACGAGTTTACGCCGCAGTATCGCAAACTCATGGAGCGCCTTGCCAATGAAGCAATTCCTGAAACCAAACCGATTCTGGAAATCAACGCTTCCCATCCGCTTGTCAGCCGCCTGTCTCAGCTCGAAACGCGCAAAGAGCTGAGTTCCGGCGATACTGAGATTGTCCAGGAGCTTGAGGATCTGGCTTTTGTGCTTTATTATGAAGCGCTTTTAGCGGAAGGCGAGCATTTTGAAGTTCCGCACGATTTTTCCGAGCGGCTCAACCGTTTGCTCGCGAAAGCCGAATAAATCCTGAAGGAGCATATATGGCAGGCTATGACCGACCTGATTTCTGGACACTCAAGGCAAAAAAGGAAGGCTACCCTGCCCGCTCTGTCTACAAGCTTGAAGAGATTATTCGAAAATTCGGTTTGCTGAAGCTTTCCGGAGGCACATCAGGGCCCGCGGTGCTGGATATCGGCGCCGCTCCGGGCTCCTGGAGCCTCTGGATTCTGCGCCAGCTGAAAGGCGCGGGCAGTCTGACCGCAGTGGACATTCAGGACCTGGGGATATCCCCCGCTGATTCTAATTTCCGATTTTTCAAGGGCAGCATTCTCGATGAGACAATGCGGAAAAATCTTCGTGATGCCGGCCCCTACAACCTTGTTGTATCGGACGCCGCGCCTTCCACAACCGGCAACCGCCTCGTGGACCAGAGCCGTTCAGAGGAGCTGGTAGAAGCGGTGATGGGACTTGCCCTGGAAGTTCTGGCGCCCGGCGGCGCGCTCATTATGAAGATTTTTCAGGGCGGCGAAGAAAAACGCCTTATTGCCAGCCTGAAGCAGAATTTTGCCCAGGCTCGCGGCTTCAAACCTGAAGCCTGCCGTGCTGAATCCTTTGAAACCTATCTGGTGGCTAGTGGGTTTTCACTGACAAGATAATCCAAAAGCTCTTTTTTAGTCGGCTTTTCCCCAAGAAATTTCACAAAATCCTTGTCGCGTAATAATCCCGCCAGTTCGCCCAGCAAAGCCAAATGTTCTTCCTGATTCGTCGAAACCACAAGAAAGAAATTTGAAACCCTGCTATCATCCAAGGCGCCCCAGTCAACTGGGATGTTGCAATATGCCAAGGCTATAAAGGGCTTCATCCCGGAGTTTTCAAGCGGTCTGCGCGGGTGCGGCAATGCAAAACCGTCACCGATTGCCGTCGGCATGATAGCTTCACGATCCAGAATTGCCTCTTTCAGGGCATTTCTGTCCACACCTTCAGGAACAACCAGGGCTGAAAACAGCGATTCAATAGCATCCTGTGGTTTTTCACCCTTCACGCCATAGTAGGTGTCTCCAGAATCTAAATACTTAATCAGAACCGGGAAATTCATACAAAAAGCTCCCGCAAGCAGTCCATTATCACAGATCGGCCGTATAGATGACAGGCTCTGTGTTTCCGACCGTTACCTGTACATAAATTCTGGAAGGCCGCGGAATAGGGTTCTTCCCGATAAAAGGAATATAATAGATGCTCTGTCCGGCATTAGCGGTAAAAGAAAAACCTGGAATGCATGAACGCTTTATATTGGCAATCCGAGACTGAATTTTTGCATCATTGTCAGGCTCCCGATATGTTACGGAATCCCAGTACGCTTCTAAGGCATACATATCCATAGCTTTTGCCGTTTCGGTACCATCCGGTCCTTTTGCCTCAGTCAAGATGGAAATCTCTGTTGCAGCAGAAAGGTTGAGTGCGAGGCGGACAATATAAAACTCATTCAATTTCCCGCGGATAAGGGTTCTTGGCTCAATATAGGGATTTGTGTCGGAATTCGGACCGAACTGGCGAAGCTCAGCTTGGATAGCCGGAGATATGGTTACTTGCGGCTGATTTGGATTGAATTTGGAATTTGTCGCGCAGGCTGACATGAGCATGACCGTTACAGCAGCACTAGCAATGAGCAGTAAGAATTTTCTGGTTTTCATACTCTGAGTTATACAAAAAAAAAGCCAGCCTCACAAGAGGCTGGCTGATTTACCAGGTAATGTCAGCTTAGAAAGCTACGCTGTAGTAAACCTTGAGAGCTCCGTAGAAAGCACCGTCGAATCCGACGCCAGCTTCTGAGGAAAGGCCGTTGCCATAGTCATAGCCGAGGTTGGCATAGACATCATAAGCTCCGCCATTGGCGATTGATCCGCCAACTGTAGCGGTAAGCTTGTCAGATACGCTGTAAGCACCCTGGGCCCAGACTTTGAAGGCAGAAACGCCAGCAGTGTAGGTATATTCAGCTTCGAGGTTGGCAGCGAGCTTTTCAATGCCGCTGTACGCAAAGCCGAGAGCAGCCTTGTAGGTATCAGCATCGAACTTCATCTGGGTGATTCCAACAGCAGTCAGGTTCTTTACAGAGGTGATTTTTGCACCAAGGTTCAGCACGTTGGCCGGGGTTACAAAATTTGCATCGAAAAGAGCGACAAAGGTTCCCAGACCCTTGACATCGTATTTGACGCCGAGGTCAGCTTTCTTGAGAACATCAACGGTGTTAGCCGCAGTGGTTCCAAACGGGAGATTGACACCGAAGGTCAGACCGTTCTTGGGCAGGGTCTCGATGAGAACGCCATAGCCAGTGATGCGGTCAGTTCCGCCGAATGTTACAGCCCAGTAGGGGAGTGTCATGCGGAAATCGGCATTGCGGAGTTTACCAAGAATAACCTTGGTATACTGGCCTTTCCACCAGAAGTTCCAGTCACGGACGACAAAGCCGGTATCATCGAGAATGTTCTGATCGGTAAGGGAAATACCATACTTTCCATCCTTGTCGGATGCTTTGAAAGTCCAGGTATCGTAGCCATCGCCATAGCGGGTGAATACTCCCTGTCCGGCCTGATCGATAACGGTTACTTCGCCATAGAGGCCGATAGCAGTCGTCACCTGGGCGGATACGGCGCCGACCATAGCAAACGCGAGAAGCAGGACGATTAGCTTCTTCATTTAGAAGTCCTCCTTACATAATTAGAAGGGGGCCGCGCCGACGGCTCGGTAATCCCCTTTCCTAGGTTCTCCTAGAGTATATATCGGTCGATTTTGCGCTGTCAAGCATTTTTTGTTTAACTTTTTTCATGAAAATGTCAGAATCATTGAATAAAAAAGCTTAAATTTAAGCATTTCCTGCCGATATAAGTTCAATTTCACGCATCCACGCCTTTAAATTCGTTTCAAAAAATAAAACGGGCCGCCCTTTCCAGGCAGCCCGTCATCAGTTAAAAATCCAAATCCGAACTTATGCTATGCTGAAAGGTAGCTCAGGGAATCCGCGCGATGATGTCTTTCAGCCAGGGTTTTTTGGCAAGATCCCGCTCAAGGCCTTCTGCACGGGCCTTGTTCACATAATCCCTGCTTTCAAAATGATAGCGGTAATTGGTGTGGACATCATAGGTGCCGTTGACCAGCGCATAGGCGTCTTCGGTCATGACCAGCTCTTCGTCGGTAGGGATGACAAAGACACGGACTTTTGAGCCAGGGCCGGTGATTTCCAGCTCCGCGTTGCGGCATTTTGCCAGGGCATTTTTCTTTTCATCTATGACGATGCCGAGTTCTTCAAGACCGAGGGTGGCGAGGCGCCTGGTTTCCGGTCCCATCTCTCCGACACCGGCCGTAAAAACAAGCGCATCGACATGGCCGAGGGCCGCGTAATAGGCGCCGATGTATTTTTTGATTCGATAACCTTCCATCTGCTGGGCGAGCAGGGCGACAGGGTCTCCTTTCTCTGCTGCAATTTCGATGTCGCGGCGGTCTGCCCATTTTCCGGTAATCCCGAGGACGCCGGAGGCCTTGTTCAGCTGTTTTTCAACATCAGCGGCGCTCATGCCGGTCTTGCGCATCATGTGGAAAATGATGCCTGGATCGATGTCGCCGGAACGGGTTCCCATGACCAGGCCTTCCAGCGGGGTCAATCCCATCGATGTATCGTAGGAGCAGCCGTTTTTAACCGCATTGATGGATGCGCCGTTGCCGATGTGCGCGATGATGAGATTAGTTTCAAAGGGATCCTTGCCGAGCAGAACGGCCGCGCGTTTCGCGTTGTACAGGAAGCTGGTTCCATGGAAGCCGTAGCGGCGGACCATGTATTTTTCATGCCACTCATGCGGAAGCGCGTACATGTAGCTGGATGCAGGCATGGTCTGATGCCAGGCGGTGTCCATGATGGCGCAGTGAGGCACGTTCGGAAGAACGGTCTGAGCGGCTTCCACGCCCATGAGGTTGGGCGGATTGTGCAGGGGCGCCAAGTCAGTCAGTTCCTTGAAGGTTGCCAGGAATTCGTCATTGATGATTGAAGAACGGGCGAATTTTGAACCGCCGTGCACCATGCGGTGGCCGACTGCCTTGATCATGCTCATGTCGGCGATGACACCGTATTCGGGGTCGACGAGGGTTTCAAGGATCAGTTCGATTGCGACCGTATGGGTGGGGCATTCATGCTCGACAACATAGTCCGGCTTGTTGCGGGCTTTGTGGGTGATCGAAGAGCCGCCCAGGGTAACGCGCTCGACAATACCGGTTGCAAGAACGTCCTTTTTATCCCAGTCATATACCTGATACTTTACGGATGAGGAACCGCAATTGAGAGTAAGGATAACCATTATTTGCTCCTGAGGGGGTTGATTGTCAAATTCTATCATTATTTATCGAGTTTCGCAACAATGAGTTGGATAAAAATCGAGCCAAATTCGGAAGCACGCGGCTTGAGCCGGCGCCACTGGAACAGCCTCGGCCTCTTCACAGCAAATCGACGGGATCCATGTCGGGTTCGAGGTAGACGCTGGAGGGCGGGGAGTATTCGCGAAGCAGGGCATTGACGAGCTTGTGAAGCGCGGTCGGCGATTCGGAACGGAACAGCAGGTGCCAACGGGTGTTGCCGGCGATGAGGCCAAAGGCACATTCCGCGGGGCCGAACACTTCGATCTCTTCAGAAGCGATGAGCGGACTGGCCAGTCTGCCGAGGTCGCGGGCGGCGGCTTTGCAGGCGAGCGGATTTTTTGAGCGCACAACGATGCGGGCGAGTCTGCCGAAGGGTGGAAAGCCCATGGATTCTCTGAGCGACAGCTCCCGGTCATAAAAGCTTTGCATATCGAGCAAGGCGGCCAGCTGGATGACCGGGTTGTCCGGGCGGAAGGTTTGGATAAAGACTTTGCCGTCGGGCGTGTAGCGGCCGGCACGGCCGGCTACCTGGACAATGAGGGAAAAGACTCGTTCAGCAGCGCGGAAATCCGGGACATTGAGGCCCGAGTCAGCCAGAACGACGCCGACTGTCTTCACTTTCGGAAAATTGAGACCTTTAGCCACCATCTGAGTTCCGAGAAGGATGTCGATTTCGCCTTTTCGAAATGCTTCAAGCTCTTTCTCCAGGCTTCCTTTCCGGGTAATGGAGTCCGCATCAAGGCGGCTGATTCGCAGGTCGGGGAACATGGTGCGGACATCTTCTTCCACTTTTTCGGTTCCGAAGCCGTGCCAGCTAGTGTCGAGGGAGCCGCATTCCGGGCAGGCTTCGGGCGGCCGGGTGCGGTAGCCGCAATAGTGGCACACGAGCATATTCTGTTCCTTGTGGTAGGTAAGGGAGACGGAACAGTGTTTGCATTTCAGCTCGGCGCCGCAGGTCGAACAGGAAAAAAAGTGGCTGAACCCGCGGCGGTTCAAAAAGAGAATGGTCTGGCGGCCTTCGTCTTTTGTCTGCCGTATGGCGTCGATGAGCGGCTTCGACAGCGTTGACGCTTCCTGATTCATGTCGACTACTTCGATAGCCGGGAAAGCGCCGCCGCCGGGCCGGGTTGTCAGGCTGCGGGAGGTCATGATGCCTGCGGTAAATGAGCGCCATGCTTCCGCCGATGGGGTCGCACTGCCGAAAACGAGCCGGGCTTTTTCGCGTGCCGCCCGGTACATGGCAACCTGGCGCGCATGGTAACGAGGCGTGCTGCCTGATTTGTAGCTGCCTTCGTGCTCTTCATCGACGACGATGAGGCCGAGGTTGTGCAGCGGCGCGAAAATGGCACTGCGAGCGCCGATGACAATCCGGGCTTCGCCCTTGCGGATTCTGGCCCATTCAGCAAGTTTCTGGGATGGGGTCAGGCGCGAATGGATGACGGCGCAGAAATCGCCGAAGCGGAGGCGGGCAGAACGGACAACCTGGGCGGTAAGGGCGATTTCGGGTACGAGATAGAGAACCGAACGGCCTTCCTGCAGGGTTTTTTCAGCAGCCTGCAGAAAAACTTCCGTTTTACCGGTGCCGGTGGGACCGTAGAGATAGGTCATGCCGTCGGGTTTGGAAAGGATGGAATTGAGCGCAGCCTGCTGCTCGGGGTTGAGTTCGAGCGGGTGATCGCCAATCTGGAAGTCGTCGATGTCCATGGGATGGCTGGCGTCGGATTCACGCCGGGCTGTCGGAAGCATCGACGCCAAAGCTTCGCCGAAGGTGCAAAAATACATATCGGCCACCCAGCGGGCAAGGCTCATGGTTTCTTCGCCGAACAGTTTTTCCTTATCGATAGTTCTGATGATGGTTTTGAATTCGACGCCTTCAATCGGGCAGGTTTCAGCGCCTTCGACGATGTAGCCAACCAGCTTTCGGCGGCCAAGCATGGTTTCAACCCGGAAGCCAGGCCATGCCGGCGACTGGGGATTGTTGCGATACCAGTAGTGCGCATGGATGGGTATGGGAAAAACTGCCTTGAGATAGGCTGGCGGGGCAGGAAGGTCGCTCATGAGAGTGAGTCGAGCAGGGCGCGCAGGCGCTTTAGGTCTTCCCAGGCGGGGCGTTTCAGGCCCTCATCCCGAAGCAATGCCGAAGGATGATAGGTCGCGATAAGCGGGATACCTTCATACTCGAAGGTTCTGCCGCGAAGCTTGTTGATGCCGTCGGCGGTTCCCAGGAGGACTTGGGCAGCGGTTCGTCCGGCGCAGAGAATGGCACGCGGGTTGAGCAGAGAAATCTGGTTTCTGAGGTAGGGCATGCAGGATGCCCGCTCATCCTGGGAAGGTTCGCGGTTGTTGGGCGGCCTGCATTTCACAATATTGCCGATGTAGCAGTTGGTCTGGCGGGAGAGGTCGATCGATGCCAGCATTTTGTCGAGCAGTTTTCCCGAGGGTCCGACGAATGGCAAGCCCTGTGCATCTTCTTCCGCTCCGGGGCCTTCTCCGATGACGAGCACTAGGGGCTTGAGAACGCCCTGGCCGAAGACAGTGTTGCGCCGGGTTGCTGCAAGGACGCATTTTTCGCATGCCGCGACTTCGCGGGCAAGATTGTCCATAGCGGATGCCGGGGACGCGGCTTCTTCCGGCACAAGATTGGAAACACTCGCTTCGGGCCGCCTGAACACCCGGTATCCGCGGCTGACCGCTTCTTCGATTGTCAGGAGCGCGTCGATAAGGTCTTCATGCATCGCGTTCCTCCGCCGCAAGCTGAACCGCCGCGGTTCCGAATCGCTCGGAAACCGCCTCCACGCCAATCATTCCAGCTGGGATCGAGCCTCCGGCTGCAATCCAAAAGGCGATTGCCCCGCCCTGCAGGCTGACCATGCTCGGCCCCAGGAGCCGGCCCGCGCCGGTTATCCGAATCTGTATGGGATCAAAGGCATAGGGACAGCGGTTTCCATATTTGTCCGTGATGCGCGCCACCACCCGGACGGCGTTCCATTCATCGCCCCTGCGCAATGTGATCACGGTTGAATCAGGGATGAGTTCGAGCCGGACTGCTTGCGCGTCAGATCCGAAGGTTTTCCGTATAACTTGCTTGCCGTCGAGAATGCCGACGAGCGTGATGCTGTCCTCAGCTTTGCCCCAGGAGAGGCCGTATTTGATAACCAGCGCTTCCACATCGCTGAATGTCCGGTGATTTTTGATCAGGAACGCAGCGAAAGCAATTTTATCGCCCAGCGAAAGACCGCTGGGGCCATAGGCCATCGCCTTGCCGGCAAGCTTCAGGAAGATTTTTTTATCCTGAGCGCTGAAAGGCTCCTGTTCGATCTGCTGACCGATGAGATCATCGATGAGCACCGGCGGATGTTCCAGCGCGGGATACGACGCGGTGTCGGGATAGAATCGGCCGATATAGGTTTCGCCGCGATAGAGATCCACAGCGTCGCAATTGGTATAGACTTCCACCGGCAGCATCCGCGCCGCGCTGCGTTCGCCTTTCGCGAAGATACTTGCAGGTTCCAGCACAAGTTTTTCGGAAGGCGGCAGCTGGCTGGCATAGAGGGCGGCGGCGTACTTCGGGATTCGGAACATGTCTGCAACCCCATGGTAGCAGATTCGATCTCCGGAACCGAAATCCTTGTGGGTATTGTAATCGAAGGCGCACCAGCCGATGGCACCCGAGACGGAGGGGTCGCGCATCGCGGCGTTCAGGACACGGGCATGTCTGCGTGCGTGCTCCGCCAGCCGCTCTTCCTGGTCCCAGCGTTTTGCGGGATACATGTGCCCGTTATGTTCGCTGATAAGGTAGGGGGCGGGCCAGGCTTTGCCCAGAACTTTTCTGGGCGGAGCGATGACCGCTGAACCGCCGTCATGGGTAAAGTCGTTGAAGGTATAGACATCTTCGAGCAGTTCGCTCTGTTTGATGTATCTGACGCCTCCCGTTTGTCTGTTGGGATCCAGTTTTTTAGCGAGCGCGTTGGTCCGGGTATAAAAATCATGGTCGTCCTGGGACTCATTGATTCTGACACCCCAGAGAATGATGGATGGGTGGTTTCTGTCCCGCATGATCATGGTTTCCAGATCCGCGAGCGCGTGCTCCTTCCAATCCCCCTGGCCGACATGCTGCCAGCCGGGCAGTTCAGCGAAAACGAGAAGCCCGAGCCTGTCGCATTCATCCAGAAAATGCGGCGACTGCGGATAGTGGCTGGTGCGGACGATGGTCGCGCCGAATTCTTCTTTCAGAATCCGGGCGTCCTCGCGCTGGGGACCGGGTCCCATAGCGTAGCCGGCATAGGGCCAAGACTGGTGACGGTTGAGTCCGCGCAGGAACAGGCGTTTGCCGTTGAGAAAAAACCCTTCCGGGGTGAATTCCGCCTTTCTGAAGCCAATTCTCTGCCAGGACGAATCGATAGATTCGCCATCTCTGATAAGGCTGACTTCAAGGTCGTACAATTCGGGATGGCGGATATCCCAGAGTATAACGGGCGAAATTTCAGGAAATGCGAGGCTGATGCTGGTTTGTCCGGGGTCTTCAATCTGGCTGACCGCCTGGGCTATGAAATTTCCATTTTTTTTCAGCATTGCGAAGAGCGTCAGCGGCCGCCCCGCTCCTCCGCGTTCAAGCTGCACCTCGATTTTCAGGCGGGCCAGGACAGACGGCCCTGACAAGCGGCTGCCTGCGGCGCTGGCGCCCAGGAATTCGACTTTCGCATCGGCGAAAACCGACATGATTCGATCTGAAGGACGAATACGAAGGTTGACCGCGCGATAGATGCCGCCATAGACGAGGTAATCCACAACACCGCCAAAAGGCGGCACCCCGGGATTTTCCTCTGCGCTGACTTCGACAAACAGGTGGTTCGGCTTCCCCTGTCGGATAAGACGAGTGATGTCGCAGGAAAAGGGCGTGTAGGGGCCGGTGTGGGAGCCCGCCTCCGCTCCATTCAGCCAGACCTTGCAGGCAACCGCTACGCCTTCGAATTCGAGCAGGGCTTTTTCGCCGTCTTCCAGCGCGGGTCCTGAAAATTCCCTAAAGTAGGTCGCTGTTTTCTGATAAACCTTTTCATCAAAATGATTTAAAGGCACTTCCTGGATCGAATGGGGAATATCGACCGACTGCCAATCCCCATCCTGCGCGAGCGGGAACGGCAGATCGTTCTGCGAAAGCCACCGCGGGTCCAGCGGCGCGCCGATGAATTTCCACCCGGACGAAAAAGGAATATCAGTTCTCATCAGCCCGACACCATGACTTGAATGATTTGAATGACAGGGAGGACAATGCAGACCAGGATAAATACCATTTCGAGGGTCAGCATTCTCCGTTCGCCAGTGTCATTCTTGATGAGTTCATAGACATCCTGCAGAGCGCCGAGACGGCGTTCGACGGAAATTTTCCAGCCTTCAGTGTTGAATATTTCACACAGCCGGTCATATATCATGCCGAGGAAGTAATCGCCGATTATTTTTGACGAATTATCCAGGTTTTCCAGGGTAAAAAGCGCGTCAAAGCGAAGAGTCTGGAGACGCGCGAGTTTCATCCGCAAAGCTCGTTCGCCGTATTTTGGTTTCCCGCCGGTCAGGTATATTTTTCGGATATCCTTCTCGGCTTCATCCAGCCAGGTATCCAGCAGTTTGTCCAGCGTCCGCAATTCGATAAGCCGGTAGTTGGCATGCTCGATGATGAGGAGGAGGTCTTCATAATCGCGCGCCGGGTCAATGATGATGCATCGGTCCATGTCGAAAACCGCAAGATCGTCTTTGCGGTAGCTGAAGGGTTTGCGTAAAACCTGCGCAATCTGGGATTCATGCAATACACCTGGATTTTCTCCAGCAAGGAGCGCAGCGGCGGTTTCGCGGTTATCGTTAAGAAAGGCGATCGGGTCGCCGCCCGGGCACTCGAGAATGCAGAAGGCTGTATAGGATTCCCGGTCATTCGCATCATCGACCTTCAAGCCGGAAACAGCTGATTTTATCGCGTCGACCACCATCTGGAAGGATGAATCCGCGAACTGCTCGATCGAGTTGGCATTACTCAGGTCGCGGATGGGGATATTCGATTTGGAGGCCAGATCCTTGAAGGTTGAAACTGTCTTGAATCGGACAACGAGGGTTATGGCACCGTCGTCATAGATTTTGGCCTGCGCGGTAAACTTTTCAAAACAGCCGGCGTCGCATTCATCGGTGTTCAAGGTGAGGATGAGCGGGCGCGGCAAGGTGAGCGATGCGGGGGTGTCACGGCGTTTTCCAAAGCCGATATCGGGGTATGCAGGGATCAGAGAGGCCGCCTTTTTAAGGTCCACAGAGCGGCCTATATCATAGACGTAGAGATGCACGATTTCTACAGGAAGTTCGCCTTTTTCTGAATTTGCGGTCATTGCGCCGGCACCTCCGATTTAGCCATTTCCTTGTTCAGGACGGTCAGAATCAGCGAGCTTCCGGCAGGCAGTGAGAACGGAACGCTAAAATTACCACCCGGATGCTTGAAGCTTCCGATGGTAACCCGCTGGCCCTGCGGTTTTATCGCTTCAAGTTTGACTGGCACCGGATACGGATATTCGGGCAGGTTATAAACATAGATACCATTGACTACCCCATTGACAGGTTCGGGGGCAGAAATAACCACTTTGATCCGCTCTGTCAGTTTGCTCTGGCTGCCGGCTTTCAGGCTCTGTTCCACGACGACGCCCAGCGGCTCGCCTGTTTTTGCCTTACGCATCGAAAAGTCGATGACAAAAGGGGATTTTTCCGCTGAATCTATAGCCTCGGGCATTGTCTTTCCAATAAAGTCAGGCACTTCCGCGCTTTTTGTTTCCGGACCTTTGGAAACCACCAGCTCCAGAACGGCGGGGCCGGAAATTTCCGTTCCCGGGAGCGGTTTTTGTTCCAGTATGGTTCCTGCCGGCTTGTCGTCATAGATGTAGAGCACAGGCTCGCGGATGGTCACCAGGGGCCGCGATGCCGCGAAGAGCGACTGCAGATGGAGTTTGACTGCTTCGATATCCTGACCGACATAATTTTCGATTTTATCCAGGATGGCGCCCTTGCTCACGGTCAGTTTGATTCGGCGGCCTGCTTTGACTATAGTTCCAGGAACCGGGTTTTGTTCGAGGATTGTGTTTTTATCCAGGGGATTATCCGTAAAGCGCAGGGATATTCGTGGATACAGTTCCCGTTCTTGAAGCTGGATAAGCGCATCAGTAATTTCCATGCTCCGGACATCGGGCACCAGGACTTTTTCGTTTCCGCGCAGTACGAGAAAAAAGCTGATGACTGCGGCCGCGATGAGTATCAGCGTGAGGAGTATCGAAAAGCTGACAAAGGTTCTTTTCTGTTCTTTTGTCCAGTCTGAAAAGTCAAATCTTTTTTTAAACCATTGTCCCGCGGTATGTTTTTTTTTATCCATAACATCATATTCCTTTTGGAAGGCATTCCGAGAACATTCCGGAGCTAGCTGGTAAGCACGCTTCCTTCAAGGTTTCGGACTCCATTCGAGAATTCCTTGTAAGACAAAGCTTTGCGAGTAGCGAACTGCAACCTTCTCAGCGCAAGGGCGCCCTGCCCTGTTGCAACGATGATGCCTTTGGCTTTGTCCAGTCCAATTATAGTGCCTGGGACTGAATTGGGCAACCTGATATCGGGCATGGGTATCGCCTCAAGGATGTTGAGGCGCTGGCCTGCAAGGAAGGTGTAAGTACCAGGCCAGGGGTCGAAGGCGCGAATCCTCGCGTCCAACGTTAAGCAGTCAAGCGACCAATCGAGAAGGCCGTCTTCCTTGCTGATTTTCCGGCAGTAGCTCGCATCGCCGATCTGAGGTTTTGGCTGTGCCGTTCCTGCTTCTATCGATGCAAGGACATCGACGATCATTCTGGCTCCGAGGCTGGCGCAGATTTCCGAAAGGTTCGCAGCGGTTTCCCGCTGGCTGAGCGGAATTCTTTCAACCAGATATAAATCCCCTGTGTCCATTTCTGGCGCAAGCGCCTGCACGCAGACGCCGGTCTCCGTATCACGGTCCAGGATGGTTTGCTGGATGGGAGAACTGCCGCGGTGCCGGGGTAAAAGGCTTGGGTGGATATTCAGTCCGCCCCGGGGGAAGAGGGCTAGAAATTTCGGCCCGAATATTTTGCCATAGGCAAACGAGACAAGAATGTCGGGCTGGAATGAAGCTATCCGTTCACGGACAGCAGCGTCGAGCTTTTCCGGCTCGATAACAGGGACAGACGCTCCGAAGGCTTCCTTCGCGGCCTGTGCAACCTCTGTCGGTAAAGGTCCTCGGTTTTTTCCTGTGCCGCCCCTGCCTTGCTCGGAGGGAGGATTGGTCAGGACAGCCGCCAGCTCATGATGGGCGGCAATCTCCATCATGGCGGGAATGGCTATGCCGGGACTTCCAGCGAAAAGAACTCGCATGGCGCGTCTTTCCCCTACATCTTCACAAGGCGTCGGTAATGGAGCAGAGCCCGTTCGCGGCGCATCGGGGGGATGCGGTCAATGAAGAGCTTGCCTTCCAGGTGGTCGTACTCGTGCAGGATGACGCGGGCGAGCAGTCCGTCAGCATCCAGGGTGAAAGGCTTGCCTTTTTCATTGTAAGCCTGGATGGTAACGGAAGCTGGCCGCTTCACGACAAAATACAGGCCGGGGAAGGAGAGACAGCCTTCCTCGTACTCGCTGACTTCGGGGCTCGTCATGATAATTTCGGGGTTGATGAAGACGCGCTTTTTATCGCCTTCCACATCCGTGATGAAAAGCCGCTTTTTGAGCGCTACCTGCGGCGCGGCGAGGCCGATGCCGTGGTCGCGTTTCATCGCTTCAAACATCTGCGCGACGGTTTCAGCAAGCTGGTCATCGAATGCTGTGACGGGTTCCGCTTTTTCTTCGAGTATTTCGTTGCCGTAGGTTATAACTTCAAGCATTGTGTTCTCCAATTCTATTATGGTTGACGGGCTTGGTCAAAAGCTATTTCAGCGTCGGAATGCTGATGACATCTCCCGGCTTGATATTCATTTTGGAAAACCACCCCTGGGGTACTTCAAGAGCGTAGCGTACGCTTCTTGTCGATGGCCGGGGCTCTTCGGAAAATGGTACCAGATCCAGTATCTGGGTTATAGTCCCATCCGACGCAATGTAGGCGACGGATAGCGGCAGGGATGTGTTCTTCATCCAGAACGCCACTTTCTGGTCATAATCGAAAACAAAGAGCATGCCTTTGCCATCCGGCAGGCTTTTTCTGAACATGAGGCCGCGGTTCCTTTCCAATTCGGTCCTGGCGACTTCCGCAGTGATTTCTATGCCGTTAACTCTGAGCATGACGGTTTTCAGAGTCGGGTTGGGTTTGTTCAAATCCTGTGAAGAGATTTTTGCGGGAGAACAGGCTGAAAAAAGTATAAGAGCTATAAAAAGAATAAAAATCTGGACATTAAGAAGATTTTTCATGCATTGCTCCGGAATCGCAGCGTTTGTTTTCACCGTCTCAGAGTAGCAAAGAGCGCGATATCGTGCAAGGTCACGGGCAACGAAAAGGCCTGCTCCCGGTGGTTCCGAAAGCAGGCCCGATGCTGATAACTCGATGTAAAACAGAAAACGGTTTTTAGTACCCGCCTTTTGAATCGTGTGTCTTTCTGGTCTTTTTCATGAGTTTGCGGGCGAGGGCCTTCTTTTCGCGGTTTTTGATAGCGGAGGGCTTTTCGAAATATTCGCGCTTTTTCCACTCGCGGATAATGCCTTCCTTCTCAACCATTCTCTTGAAGCGCTTTATCGCTTTCTCGAGCGGCTCACCGTCTTCTACCTGAATCTGCCGAATAGTAATCACCTCCCTTCAATCGGAGTTCTGATTCTACTGAATTAGCGGGCTTTGTCAAGTAGCGGAGCCGAATTCGATATCCTGCAGAAAATTCCGCAGTTTAGCCTGATTGTTCTTTTACATTGCAAGTATATGATTTATACTGTGTCGAGCAATTTCAGAAGCCGTCTGGCTTTTGAAGGAGTCTGTGTTTTTAAAATATGGGTTCAGGAGTGTCCGATGCTTTTTTCAGCCGGGAATGCGATAACGCTTGGTATCGTGCTTGTCTTTTTTTTCGTTTATCACAAATTGACGTCGAATAATCGTTCGCTTGAAAAAGTGAAGAAGTTTTCCGAAAAGCTTCAGATCGAGCTGGGCGACTATGTTTCTTCGCGCGCTGATGAACTGAAGCATTATGGAATTGAACTCGATGTTCACCAGAAGGCCGCGCGGCTTGCGCTCGAGAAGCTTAAGGAGGCAGAGGCCGCGGTAGCTGAAAAGGCGGAGTCTATTGGAGAAATCGCGGAACGTTTCAAGCAATATGACGAAGTTCTGAGCGGTTTGATGAAGATGACGGAGCGGGTAGACCAGAATCTTGCCCGGATTCATGACGACGAGGCCTTCGCGGAGTCGGTCAACAAGAAGCTGGATTTGGCGAAAAAAAGCCTAAGCGCGCTGGAGCGGGAGATGCCGCTGCTGCGGGAGGCTTTTGCACAGGATGCGAAGAAGACCGTGGACGCTTTCCGAGACGATATTCTTGCTGAATTGCACGATGAGCTGGCCTCTACATCACAGGAGCTGTCAGCAGTCAAGAAGGAAGCCATGGAAGCCTACAGCAAGGCGGTTTCAGCTCGTGCTCTTGTAGATGCGGAGCTTGAAAAGGCTTTGGCGGTCGCCCGCGAACGGGCTTCATCCATTGAGGATGAAGCGTTCAGCATGCTGACGGCAAATCTGAATAGCAGGCTCGAGGAATTGCGAAACAGTGTTGAGGGCAGGATGGAAGAGCTGGCGAGAGGTGTCGCATCCGAGGCAAAATCTCTGCGCGAGAGTGTTGCAAATTTCAAGCTCAAATGGGAACAGGAATCAGCTGCATTGCTAGAGGATTTTGCGCATAAGGCTGAGGCTGTACAGGCTTCTTTTGAGGAAAAATCTGCCGCAACGCTCTCCGCTTTGAACGAGAAAATCCTCAAGGCTCAGTCTCTCTCCGCTGCCATATCCAACGAGGCGGTCAGCGCTGCTGAGGTTTTTGAAAGCAAATCGAAGGCTTCGGAAGCCAGGCTTGAAGAAAATCTGAAAAAGCTTGAATCACTGCAAGACGCTCTGGTTGCCTCGATGAAAGAAACAGAGAATCGGGTTGAGGAGGATTTTGCTTCGTTCGGGCAGGCTTTCGAAGAGCATCGCGCCAGATTTGAAGCTGATGTTTTAAAAGAAACGACGTCGATTACCAAGGAAATCGAAAGCCTTCAGAATCAGATTGTTGCTTTGAAAGAGCAAGCATACATGAACGCGCGCGGAAAGCTTGAAGGCTTTGAGGACGCGATGCTTGCCGATCTTGAAAATCGCAAGGCGCAGACTTACCAGAAGCTGGATGCTTGGCTCACGGAAATGGGCAAAACCCTTTCTTCAGTACAGGAGGAGGCGAAAGCTCAGCGGCTTGCCGAAGAGGGTCGATATGCCGAGGAGTTCAGGGCGCATCTGGTAAAAGTTCGGGATGACATGTATGCCCAGCTTGAAAAAATGCGGGAGAATCTTCTGGCTGTCAAGGAAAGTATTCAGGAAGAAAACAGGGCTGAGCAGGCCTGATAAAGACTGCATCAAACTCAGGGTTCCTTGCGATGCTTGCTGAACGTGCTGTCAGAAAGCATGGCGGGAACCGGCCGGTGTATTATCAGATCAGCTATTTTATTATGCCAGCGAGAGCTGTTTCCAGCATTGCCTTGAAGGTGAGCTGTCTCTCTTCGGCGCTGGTCGCCTCGCCGGTCACAAGATGATCGGAAACAGTCAGAATCGAAAGCGCTTCAACACCATATTTTGCAGCAAGGGTATACAACTCAGCCGTTTCCATTTCTACCCCAAGCACTCCGAATCGAGCCCAGAGTTTCCATTGTTCCGGATCTTCTGTATAAAATGAATCGGAAGAAATGACAGGGCCGACAAAAGGATTGAATCCGTTCGCTTTTGCGGCGTCCCAGCAGTTCATGAGCAGGTTGAAATTTGCGGTTGGTGCATAATCCATGCCATTGAATCTAATTTTATTGACGGCGGAATCGGTAGAAGCGCTCATAGCCAGAATCATGTCACGGATTTTTATATCCTTGTGCATGCCGCCGCAGGTTCCGACCCGGATCAGTTTTTTAACGCCATAGTCCCTGATCAATTCATTGACGTAGATTGAGAGGCTCGGCATACCCATGCCGGTCCCCATCACCGAGACTTTGACGCCCTTGTAGGTACCAGTGTAGCCGAACATGTTCCTGACTTCATTAAATCGCTCCGCGCCATCAAGAAAAGTTTCCGCGATAAATTTGGCTCGCAAAGGATCTCCGGGGAGCAGGATTCGATCCGCGATCTGGCCAGCCTTTGCTGCAATATGAATGCTCATGACTTCCTTCCTTTTATAATGAAGATTTTTCAAAAGTCTGCCAGCTTCCGAAAACAACTTTTAAAATTGCCTCAATAGTGACAATCAGCAGAAAATCCACTATATTCATTACACTATAATATAGAAGATTTTTCAAGCATCCAGTATTCTGAAGCACAAGGAGCGCTTTTTGATCAGTTATGAAATCCTTTTTGAAGACAATGATATTCTCGCAGTCAACAAACTCGCTCCCATGCCGGTTTTGCGCGATAAGACAAAGGATCTTGATCTCCAGACTCTTCTTCAGCGGGAGCATGCTTCCAGCAAAAAGTTCCTTGAAGCGGTTCATCGAATAGACCGCCGAACTTCGGGCATTGTCATTTTCGCAAAAACTCCCCGCGCACTCAGGATCCTCGATGAAGCTTTCAAAAATCGGACAATTCACAAAACTTACCTCGCCTGTCTTGAGAAAGAACCCATTCCTGCGGAGGGAATTCTGAAACATGGCATTGTTTTTGATAAAAAGCGCAATGTGTCAATTGCTATTCCGTATGATGCATTGGAAGCGGCGCGCAGACGTCTGCCCGCGAACACTCAGGTGCTCGATGCCGAGCTTTCCTACACCATGGTATATAAAAGCGATCGCTATTTTTTCGTCACTGCCGCGCCTCGAACAGGACGTCATCATCAAATACGGGCTCAGTTTGCCGCCATGGGCTGGCCTATCAAAGGCGACCTGAAGTACGGTGCCCGAAGAAGCACACAGTCAGGACTTCTCATGCTCCATGCCTGGAAAATTGAAATTCCCCACCCGATCAGCCATGAGGTACTCTCGCTTACCGCTGCATTCCCTCCCGCAGAAAAATTGTGGACTATATTCAGCCAGAATATGCCAGACACGCAAACATCCCAATAAGCCAGACTCCTGGTTCTCTGAGGCGCAGCACTTTGCTTTCTATTTTCCTGATTTTCTCTGTGAAACCGCGTAAGCCAGCACAGGTCGGATATCCCGGCCCTTCCCAAGCACATAGTCAATCAAAGCCAGATTTTCCAGCGCGTGATCGCCAGTCAGCATGTCCTGCAAACCGGAAGCATATACTTCATTGACAGGTTCTACCCCTTCGGTCCTGAACCTGTAATCGTTTTTCTCGTCAACAAACAGAGTGATCCTGACTTCCTCCGCACCAGTCGTGTCCTTTTTATCCCTGATAAACGCAACTATCTTGCCCTTTTCTGGATACTCGAATTTTCCTTCTGACTCGACCGCGCCAGCTCGTGTAATCATGATCCTTTTTTCTGCGTTCGAGGAACCCGCCATAAAAGACTCAGTATAATCTCCAGCAGGAGACTGAAATGTCAGGGTATCTGCATTGTCAAGGAGAATAACCCGTGAAGCCGGCTTTCCAACAATGACTTTGCCGGGGCTTATTGAAAAGGTAACCAGTCCAGAAGCAGGTTCGTTTCCGGTTTGGCCGGATACCATGATTTCATTCCCGGCATAGCTGAAAGAATATCTTCCAACTTCTTTTTCTCCCTCCAGTCTCCGTTCTGAAACGACACAGCCGCTTAACCACCCCCCGGGCAATGTTAAAAATCGGAAAATGAGGGTGTCATAGCCATTTGCCTCCACAAATCCGATCCCGGTATGCCTGTATGCAAGAAGAACCCCCTCAGTTCCTTTTGTTAACGCAGGCATGCCGACGGGAGCTTCAACATGGGGAATTTCAGACAATGTCCCTGACGGCTTCCCAGACGCCACAGTTGTGTTTGCAGGCACCTCGACAATCTTGGTCTTGCCAGTACAGGCAACAAAGCCTGCAAGAACAAGAACAGTCAGACTGACTCCAGCCATTCTTAACCAATTTCCCCTTTTTGGCATTATCGTAAGCATGTCACCCTCCTTTTCCTTTTTCAACATCCCGGATACTGAGCAATTACATAACCCGCAAAGTCTCGAAATTGCTCCAAATTATTATTTATTTTATTCTGCAGACTGCAGCTGTATACTGTATCTTAACCATACAACACCATATTGCCTAACGCAAGTTCATGCTGGTGCCGACCCTGATGGTCTGAACCGCCTTGGGATTTTCACTTCTGTCTGCTGCAAGAATTGATGCCAGCATTTCTGCATCTGCCTGCTTTACTATAAGACAGCCATAGGATTTTGAGTATTCAAAGGGCACAGTATTGGAATGAATGGCATATCCGGTATCAGGATATCTTCCTATATAGTTAAGCCGGCCTTCTTCCACACCGGGAACATAGACATCAACCATGCCTGTCGCATTGGTTTTAATCATGTATGGCCCATACTTGTCGGTGCGTTCCTGGACATTGGTAATGAGCCAATTCCCCTCAGGGAAGGCTTCAGGCTTGCTGGTGAACCCAGAAGTATCGCCCAGCTGTTTTTTTGCTGAAGCTGTTGGCATGTAGGGCGCTTTGACAGTATCTACGACACGATTGTGGACATCAATCTGAAAAACCTGTTTGGGGGGAATTCTTCCCAGACGCGCCTCATATTCATTATCGATTACATTGACCGTGATTTTATTGCGCTCTGGGTTGACCACCATTCGGACATCACCGCCGCGAATCATAGCGCAGCTTTCCAGGTCGAGGGGGGACCCGAAAAGCTTGAATCCCGAGGCTCCGTCGCGCACTGCCCAGGTGCTGGCGGATGCGTTTCCCATCCCTGCCATGATGAAAGCTGCAACAAGCAGGGGGATGATGAAATGCTTTGGGCACGTTGCCTGGCCCGGTTTTTCCCCGGCGCCATATAAGTTTTGTTTGTGCATTGTGCACCTCCTCACCTTATATACGCGCGGGAATTGCTGTTTTGATTCAAAATTCCGAAAAAAAATAATGTTTTTTCGCTAATGGGCACATGAAGCCAGGTTAAAAAACCGGTTTTACCTCTTTTCGCGAAGAAGGTGCTTTAAAATTGATCATTGCCCACTGAACAAAGGCTGGCTTTTTTTCAGCAATGGGTTGAATGACATAATGGGAAATGCCGCAATTGGAACTTGGAATCAACGGAAGCCAGGTATGGACACCCAGGGTTGCCCGGACCAGCCACTGGATAAGTCCGCCGTGAGTAACGCAGACAATGGTACGCGCCCCTTCCTCGGCGCAGTCACGCAGATGCTTCCATGAGGCTATGGCTCTCGAATACATGCTCTTTGATGACTCAGCGCCGGGAACTGCGTCCCAGCTTCTATGATAGAATTCCTGAAAGATTTCCGGATGCGTCGTTTTGGCGGTTTCCACATCGACACCCGAGAATATGCCGACATCGACTTCCACCAGCGAAGGCTGAAAATCCACGGATGACAGCCCGCATTCACGGGCAATGATCTGTGCAGTCATCGATGCACGTTTCTGGGGGCTCGAAACCAGAACATCAACAGCCTTGTCCGAAAACCACCGCGCAGCGTCATGAGCCTGTGCCAAGCCTGTTTCGTCAAGCGGATAATCGAGACGTCCCTGATAGGTCATGCGTGCGTTGCCCTCGCTCTGGCCGTGTCTGAGAAAGAAAATATTGGTGTCATGTTTCAGGGCAGAAAAAAAGGAGCCGTCGGCCACCTCGGAAAGGCTGGCCTCAAAATCGGCTCCTAGCAAGAAATCAAGCTCTTCTGATTCGTATCGTGTGTACATGGCGCACACTATATGATACCGCGCGCCAAATATACAAGCTTCGTGACACTCAGCCCGCACACTCAGGCGGCGATAAAGGTCTCACTGCCCCGGTTGAAATACTTGGTCACCACGAACATCGCCACGCCGGTAACTACCAGCAGAATGGTAGACATGGCACTCGCGGTTCCGAAATATCCATCAGCGACCGACAAATAAATCTTAATCGGCATGGTCATGGTTTTCCCGACATACAGGAAGATGGACGCGGACAGCTCATTCATGGAAGTCACCCAGCTCATGATTGCCCCGCTGATGATACCCGATTGCATGAGCGGCAAGGTTATCGTTCTGAAAGTGCGCCCCGGCGGAGATCCCAGATTGATGCCCGCCTCTTCAAGCGCCGGATCAATTTGCTTCAATATTGAAGCCGCCGAACGAACCGAATAGGGCAATCTTCGAATGAAGTATGTCATGATAATGATAATCGCTGTACCCGCCAGGTAGAGCGGCTTCCGGTTGAAGGCGACAATGAAGCCGATGCCAAGCACCGTTCCCGGCACCATGTAGGGAATCATCAAGAGCGGGTCGAGAATTCGCACAGCAAGATTCCGCTTTCGGGCAATGATAAAACCGAGTACCGTCCCGATGCTGGCAATCAGCAGAACCGCGATGAGCGAATACAGGAAGCTGTTGGTCACCGTCTTGGGCACATCGAAGAAAATCTGTTTGTAGCTTTGCAGGCTGAACCCCTTGGTGAAGACCGGTCCGCTCGTGTTTTTAAACGAATAAAGAACGATAATCGCCAGCGGCAGAGTGGAAAGCGCGACAATGAGATAGCAGATAAAATGCGCCGCTAAGGATTTTATCCCTTTCAATTTTTTCACCACCGGCCGGTTCACCAGCATCGAAGCGTACTTCCGCCGCGAAGAAACCCATTGCTGCAGCACGATGACAACTGAGGCGCACATCATGAGAATGATGGAGACGGTGGACGCCATTCCGGGGCTTTCGCTGATTTCGCTGGTGTAGAGATTGTAGGCGAGGGTTGGAAGAACCAGGTAGTTGCCGCCAATGATCATGGGAGTCCCGAAATTCGACAGGGACATCATGAAGACTATGAGCGCTCCTCCGGTCAGGGACGGCATGACCAGCGGGATGGTCACTGAGAAGAAGGTTTTCAGCGAGCGGGCTCCGAGGTTTTCCGACGCCTCCTCCAATGATCGGTCAATCGTCATCAGAGCTCCCGCGAGCATCAGTGAAATAAAGGGATAATATTGGAGGGTGTCCGCCAGGACGATACCCAGCAGCCCATAAATCGGCGGAAGATTGATACCGAGGCTTGTGAAAAAATTGCGAAGAAAACCGTTCCTGCCCAACATGGTTATCCAGGAATAGGCACCGATAAAGGGCGGCGACAGCAGGGCGAGGACAGCAAGTGTATTCAGCATGTTCGAGCCGCGGATTCGATACCGGGAAGTAAAAAAGGCGAGCGGAATTCCGAGCACGGCAGAAAAAAAGGTAGTCAGCAATGCTACGATGATTGAGTGACTGAATGCCCGCAGATAATAAGTGCGCGAAAAGAACTGAACCCAATTGGAAAAGCTGGGCACTCCGGTTTCCTTGTCCGCAAAACTATATTTAAAGACATCGAACAACGGATACACGAGAAACACGAGAACGATTGCAAAGCCAAGCAGGGTTATCAGCGTCCAGATATCCGCTCGTTTCCTGCCGCCAATCATCTGCTCCCCCCTTCCCGCAATCTGTCACCGGTTTTTTTGTCGAACAGCAGACAGGCATCAGCGGGAACTGCAAATTCGACACGGGAGCCGACTGCCGGGATGTCACCCTGCTTCGGCCGGTGCCGTTCAACCACGACATTCAATCCATTTACATTGAGTTCGAGGCTGGCAACCGTACCCAGGAAAGATGTAGCTTCCAGAATGCCGGAAAGCCGGTTTTGCGATTCAGCCTGGGATGTTTCAACGACATCTTCCGGACGGAAGGCGAGAACCGCCTCTTCGCGCCCTTCGGTTCCAGCGGCCGGAACGATAAATGGCACTACCTGATCACCGGAACGAAATTCGGCATGACGCAAACCATTGCCCGCAGATTCCTTGAGCACAATATCAAAGGTGTTGATTTTTCCGACAAAGGTGGCGACAAAACGATTGCTCGGATTTTTGTAGATTTCCCAGGGAACGCCAATCTGCTGAATCCTTCCAAAATTGACGACAGCGATCCGGTCGGAGATGACCAGGGCTTCTTCCTGATCGTGGGTAACATAAACAGCGGTAATGCCGAGAGACTTCTGGACAGCGCGAATTTCATCCCGCATTTCCACCCGCAGCTTCGCATCCAGGTTGGAAAGCGGTTCATCAAAAAGCAGAACCCGGGGCTCGATTGCCATGGCCCGGGCCAGCCCTACCCGCTGCTGCTGACCGCCTGACAGCTTGTCCGGAGTCCTGTCCTCATATCCTGCCAGATGAACATTCTGAAGCGCCTTTTTTACCCGGGTATCAATTTCCTTTGCCGGCAGCTTTCGCACTTTTAAGCCGTATGCCACATTTTCATAGACTGTCATGTGCGGGAAAACGGCATAATTCTGGAAAACCATGCCGGTATTCCGCTTGTAGGCCGGAACATCATTGATAAGCTCATCGCCGAGCCAGATATCCCCCTTGTCCTGCCGATAAAAGCCAGCGATAGTCCTGAGCAGGGTGGTCTTTCCGCAGCCGGAAGGTCCCAGCAAGGTAAAAAACTCCCCTTCGCCGATATGCATATTGATATCAGAAAGCGCCAGCAAATCACCAAACCGCTTTTCCAGATTGGAAATCTTGATTGAAGTCATGAGAATCCCCATTTGTCATAGAATAGAAAAAAAAGAAGCGTCCAGCTTCCCGGAAGAGGAGAAGCCGGACGCCTATTCAGAAAAACTACAGGTTGAGATCCATTGCAATGTCGACAAACTTCTTCACAAAGTCGTTCTTGTTTTTCGCGGCCCATCCGAAGTCGTAGGGAACAGTCTTAATGGCTGTGAGCGGAGGAAGCCCTTTGGGATCCTTGCAGTCGGTTCTGACCGGTCTTCTGGCCATCGCGTCAACCAGGTATTCCTGAACCGGCTTGGAGAGGCACCAGTCGATGAATTTTTTCGCGTTTTCAAGGTTTGGAGCGCCTTTGAGCAGAGCAATGCCATCAGGAGCGGCAACAGTACCGTCTTCGGGGTAGACAATGGCAACAGGACCGCCGCCGGCAAAGTAGCGGAACGCATTGTCTTCAAGAGTGATGCCGACTGCCTGTTCACCATCGTTGACAAACTTGGGGACTGCGCCGGAAGAAGCGGAAATGACCATGTTTTTCATGATGCCCTTGTAGATGTCCCATCCCTTGTCTCCATAAATGGCAAGCACGTTCGCAAGCTGCATATAGGAAGAGCCGGATTTGTCGGCGCGTGCTGAGGAGATGAGTTTCTTAAAGCGAGCATCCTGCAGATCAGTCCATTTCTTGGGGAACTGCTCGGGTTTCAGCATCTTGGTGTTGACAATGAAGACGTTCATGATACCGGTGTAGGGCAGCCAGTTGGTTCCAACCTTGTACACAGAGGCGATCTTGTCCCAATCTTTCGGTGTATAGGGAGCGAGAATCTGGGTTTCAGCTTCCAGCTGTTCGCCGCCGATAGACCAGATTACGTCAGCCTGAGGATTCCCGGCTTCCGCTTTGGCGCGCTTGATGACATCGCCTGAACCCAGCTTGACATATTCGACCTTGATTCCGGTTTCCTTTTCAAACATCGGAACCAGCGCATTGATAATCGATTCCTCATGGGCTGTGTAAACGACAACCTTGCCGCCAGCCGCCCATGCAGATCCCGCGATAACGAGACTCAAGAGAATCAGTGCGAGTTTTTTCATAAACTCCTCCTCAAAACATTGTTTGTGCGAAATCAGCTGAGGCTGCAGTACATAGGTCCCTCCAGCTGTTCCGCCATGTATACATTTCTATTGTAGCATATTTTTGAGAATTTGCGAGAGATTATGTACCTTTTTATCATAACAAAACGAACCGAAGCCCAGGTTTTCCGCCGCTATGCAGTAGGCTGGGACATCATCGATGTACAGGCAATCACGGGCATTCAGGCCGGAATACTCCAGCAGCTTCAGCCAGATTCTCGGATCTGGTTTCATAAAGCCGACTTTATAGGAAAGAATGTGCAGTTCAGGGATGGAAGCCAGCACTTCATTGGTAAAAATCATGTAAGCGTGGAGATAGGAAGTATTGGAAAGAACAAAAGTGCGCCTTCCAAGCCTCTGCGCTGTTTTAAGCCCCTCTTCGCCGTCAGGATTGGGCAGAATGATAGTCTTGTAATCTTCGACAAAGCGTTCAAAGGTATACATTTCGTCAAAGCCCGCCAAAGCTTTGACCCGCTCATAATACCCGCGCGAATCAAAAGCTCCCGTTTCGAACTGCAGCTCAAGCTCAGTGCCCCAGAGTTTGGCCAGCAGTTCCTCCGCTGAAATCCGGGCATGCGCCGCTGCTCTTTTTACAAATGTTTCGCGGTCCAATCCGCACAGAACATTCCCAAAATCGAAAACAACCGCTTTGTACACAACTGCTCCTTTCAAATAAACAGGTTTTATGGCTTCAAGTGCGTGTTATTGCAGCATATCGAATTCAGCTCGCGCGCCATTGAAGGCTTTCCGAGAAAACATGGCGGCAAGCGCTTCCAGATAGGCTGTCTTGGAAAACCGAGGCTGAAACGCCTTTCTGATTTCAATCGTTTTTCTTCCTTTATTATGGGCAAGAAGCAATGCTGCTTTGAACAGAATTTCTGCCGGATCCCGGTAAGCCTTTTTCGGATCAGCGGGCAGAAAATTCGAACTGTGAATGGTTCCGCAAAAGCCGGAAAAACCAAGCTGGCAGGTCGGGACAAGGCTTGCGACATCGCCGATATCGTCAGAGGCAAAGGAGTGATCCTCAAGATTTATCCTGGAGGCTGCCGCGACAGTCTTTGTTGCAGCAGCAAGAACCTCGCCCATCATGGGGTCAGGCGCAAATGCCTGGTAGCCGGGTGTATTGGCTATGATGAGGCTGGCGCCAACCGCCAGCGCTCCCGCTGCCAGCGCGCGGTCTACCTTGACCTCGGCATCAAGAACCGCCTCATGACGTGCCCCTCTGATATAGGTTTCGAGAACGACCCGTTCCGGCACCGAATTGATGACGGTTCCCCCTTCTCTGATGATGGGATGCACGCGAATATGATCCGCTTCCAAAAAGGTCTCTCGCTGTGAATGAATTGCCTGCAGGGCGATGCTTGCGGCGTTGAGCGCGTTAATCCCGTCTTCGGGGTGAGCTCCTGCATGGGCTGATTTACCGACAAAAGTGACGCGTTTGGCCATGAAACCGTTCAAGGTTCCGTTGACCGTCGCGTCAAACCGCGGATTTTCTTCCATCGAATGGTACTTGAGCGCCACATCGATATCATCAAAGATGCCGAGCCGGATCATTTCCTGTTTTCCCGAAAGATAGACAATCCGACCCTCTTCCTTGAGCTGGAGCCGCTTGTCGATCTCAACATATTCTTCAGCGGGCGTGGCAATGAACACAAACCGGACATGTTCCTTGTCAGCCAGTCCCGAGAAGCAGAGTGCGCGGAATACGGCAAGCATGATCGCCATCTGAGCATGGTGTCCGCAGGAGTGCATGATACCTAACGGTGCGTTTGCGGTCGGCAGGGCGTCCATGTCCGCAATCAGCGCGATGGATGGAGCGCCAGAAGGCCCGATCTCAGCTCGAATGCCGGTACGGGCTATGCCTTCATTGATCTTCGCCCCGCAATCGGCTAAAGCTTCTTTCAGAATTTCAGCCGTCCCGAATTCGAAAAAGCCGGTTTCAGGATTGTTTCTCAGCCGTTCCGCAACCGCGAAAAGAAATTCCTCCTGACTCTGCAGGAATCGCAGATGCTCATGCCAATCAGCGGTGCCAACTTCACGTGAACCTGGTTTCATGGATTGTACTGTAATTCGAAATTCACATTGGAGCAAGATGATTTTCACATTTGCATAAATATGTAATTTTGTTCAGAAGTCGCAAAAATCAGTTAAACCTGTCTTTACTTGTCAACATTTCCATGCTATCGAATAGTGGTAAGAGCAGTCTGCAAGAAACTACAAAGCCGGCTGCAAAGGAGTTTTGTATGAAGAAAAGTGCTTTGCTACTCTGCATTGTCCTGATCAGTTCACTGGCCATGCCAGTTTTTGCCGCAGGCCCTGACAAAGCGAGCGTCTTCCTGCTGATTTCAGGATCACTGGGCGACAAGGGGTTCAATGATTCAGCAAAAGCAGGCCTGGACATGATCAAGGAAAAATTCGGTTCCCGAGTGACGGTAAAGTATACCGAGCTCGGCTCTGACGCCGCTAAATACGCGCCCGCGCTCGAAGATGCCGGTGCCGAGGGCTATTCGGTTGTCCTTTGCTCCAACAACTTCAACAGCGCTGTCCAGGAAGTCGCAGCACGCTACCCGAAAACCTTGTACATCATGTATGACGGCTGGATAGCGGCGGATATCGGCAACGTCCATTCAATCCAGTACAAGAATTCAGAGGCTGGGTATCTGGCAGGAGCTCTGGCTGGCTTGATCACCAAAGCCAAAGGCGACTCCAAGCTGAATGATGATAATGTCATCGGCTTTATCGGCGGACGGGACATCACCGGCATCAATGATTTCTTTGTGGGCTACATTGCCGGCGCGCAAAAGGTAAACCCTTCTGTTAAAATTATTTACAACTATGTCAACTCTTTCACCGACACAGCGAAGGCCAAGGATCAGGCCCTTATTCAGTTTAAAACCTACAAAGCGGATGTGGTGTACCATGCCGCGGGCCGTGCTGGACTGGGCCTTTTCGACGCTGCCGCTGAAACCGGCAAGTATGCTATTGGTGTCGATACCGATCAGGCTTCTCTCTTCGGCAACGAACCAGCCAAGGCCGGCCTGATTCTCACCTCGACCATGAAGCGCGTCGATCTGACACTGTTCAGAGCGGTAGAGCAGTTCATGAATGGCGAAAAGCTCGGCGGACAGAAAGTATATGTCGGGGCGGCTGAAGGCGCTATCGCCTATGCTCCATTCAACAAGGCAGTTCCTGCTTCCATTCAGAAGGAGCTTGAAAAGATCCAGGCCGACATCAAAGCCAAGGCAGTTACCATTCCTTCCGCTTTCAGCATGACCGCCGATGAAATCAATAAAATGCGGGACGCGGTAAACGCCGCGAAAAACTGATCCGGCTTTCTTTTCTCGCATTATAAAAGAGACGTGCTCACGGTCATCCTGATCGTGAGCATTCTTTTACAGGAGCATGTGTGTGGATTACATCCTGAAAACCGGAAATATTTCCAAAATCTATCCGAATGGGACAATAGCGAACCGGAATGTCTCTCTGGAAGTAAAACAGGGCGAAATTCTGGGTTTGGTCGGTGAAAACGGTGCCGGCAAATCGACTTTGATGAAAATATTGTACGGCGAGGAAGCGCCTTCATCGGGCGAAATATTCCTGAACGGTGCAAAAATTAGCTTTTCATCATCGCTTGAGGCAATCCGCGCCGGGATCGGCATTGTCCATCAGCATTTCATGTTGGTTCCGAGCCTGAGCCTTGCTGAAAACCTGGTCCTCGGCCTTGAACCGGTCAAAGAAGGCACGCGGTTTTTCGATTTCAACACAGCGGTTAAAATCACTGAAGAGCTTTCGAAAAAATACAATCTCCCCGTCTATGCGAAGGCTCGCGTGGTTGATGTTTCGGTTTCCATGCGGCAGAAGCTTGAAATCCTGAAAGCGCTCTACCGTGGGGCGAAAATCCTCATTCTTGATGAGCCGACCGCAGTCTTGACACCGCAGGAAACCGATGAGCTTTTTGTCGAACTGAAAGCGCTTCAACAGCATGGACACACCATCATTTTCATCAGCCACAAGTTGAATGAGATTTTTAAGCTCTGCGACCGTGTCAGCGTGATGCGGGACGGCAGGCTCATCGCGACCCACGTGGTTGCGGATGTCAACAGCCAGACTATTTCCAATGAAATGGTAGGACGGGAAGTTCAGCTTCATCTTACAAAGGAACAAGCCCGCCCCGGCGAAGTTGTGCTGAAAGTCCGGGATCTGTCCTTTGTCGATGATTTCGGCATAAAAATGCTGAACCATGTCTCCTTTTCTCTCAGGAAAGGCGAAGTTCTGGGGGTTGTTGGCGTTGACGGCAACGGTCAATCAGAGCTGGTTCAGATTCTGACCGGCAGCGTGAAGACACTGACAGGTTCCGTGGAAGCTTTCGGTAAGAATATAACCAATTCCAGCCAGCGAGCGATTCGAAGAACAGGCATAGCCCACATCGCAGAAGATCGAATGACAACAGGGACAGCTCTTTCAGCGAGCATCGAAGACAATTTGATCGCGGACCGGTATCTGGATTCGACCTATTCGACAAAAACAGGCTTTCTGAAGCGTGAAGCCCTGGCAGCCGCATCAAAAGAAATTGTCCGGTCTTTTGACATTCGCTGCGCCTCGCCGCGTCAGCCGGTTGCCAGCCTTTCAGGAGGCAACATACAGAAAGTGGTTATCGGGCGGGAGTTTACCGCAAAAGCGGATATTCTTGTGATTGCCCAGCCTACACGCGGCGTCGACATCGGCGCCATTGAATTCATCCACCAGAGAATCCTTGAAATGCGCAGCAAAGGCAAAGCGATTCTCCTCGTTTCTTCGGATCTTCAGGAAGTCATGACCATATCGGACAGCCTCATCGTCATGAACGCCGGCCGGATTTCCGCCTATTTCGAACATGCCGAAGAAACGACCGATAAGGAGCTGGGCTTATATATGCTCGGATTGAAAACACAGACATCAGAAGAAATCAGGAGGGCGCTCCATGAAGCGTAAATTCTTCAGTGACCGTGACAAACTGGAACCAGCTCTCATTACCATATTCGCCGGCGTCTTTTCAGTTCTGGTCGGCGTCGGTCTGATATTTATTGTCAGCAAGGATCCTGTCCAGTCGGTTCGAAATTTCCTTTTGGGACCGCTGCTCAGGACGTATAATTTCTATTATCTGCTGATCGCGATGGTTCCCATCACCTTCACCGGACTGGCCCTATGCATCATCTATCAGCTGAAATACACCAGCCTCATTGTCGATTCGAGTTTTTACTCGGGAGCCATCGTCGCCACGGCTATCGGCATCAATGTCTCGCTCCCGCCTGGCTTGCACCCCGCAATCGCCATGCTCGCGGCAGGACTTGTCGGCGGGTTGATCAGCCTCCTTCCCGCGATTCTGAAAATCAAATGGCGGGCGAATGAGCTGGTTTCATCACTCATGTTCAACTATGTTTTCTACTTTATTGGAAGTTTCGTGATTCTGTATTATCTGCGGGACAGAAACCAGACGATTCTCGCATCTATGCCCTTCCAGAAAAGCTTTTCTTTGCCGAAACTGGTTGAAAATACCCAGCTCCACGCAGGCTTTATCATTGCCGCCGTCTTTGTCGTACTCGTTTCGATTTTCCTTTTTCGAACCCGCTGGGGCTATGAAATCAGAATAACGGGCGCCAATCCGAAATTTGCCGCCTATGCCGGCATTCCGGTTGCGACGGTCGCTCTTTACGCACACTTTGTTTCCGGTTTTATCGGCGGGATTGGCGGAGCAGTTGAAATGTCAGGGCTGTATAGGGCCTTTATCTGGCAGATGAACCCTTCCTACGCCTGGGATGGTGTCATTGTCGCCATGCTGGCGAGGAAGAATCCGAAATTCGTGCCGCTTTCGGCGCTTTTCCTGGCCTATCTGCGCGTTGGCGCGGACTTCATGTCGAGGCGGGGCGACGTCGCCTTTGAGTTCATCACCCTTCTGCAAGGCCTTATCATTCTCATTCTAGCCTCCGACAAGATCGCCAATTATTTCAAGGAGCGGCGCCTGAAGAGGGCGGCGCTTTCCCACGATCTTGCCGCCCAGGCATCGGGCGCGGGAGGTCAGTCATGATAAAGTTCATCATCAATGTATTTTCTTCGTCAAATTACTGGTTTATCGTACTCCGCTCGACCGCCCCGATCCTTCTGGTAACGCTGGGCGCGGTTATCACCGAACAGGCAGGCATCAAGAACATGGCGCTGGAAGGTTCCATGCTCTGGGCGGCGCTGACGGGCGTCATCGTATCGGCAGCGACCGGCAATGTTTGGGCTGGCTTCATTGCCGGCATTGCCGCCGCGGTCGTCATCGCCATGATACTCGGGCTCTTCGCGCTCAAACTGGACGCGAATGCGGTGCTCTGCGGGGTGGCGCTCAACCTGTTCTCCACTGGCGGCACGGTCTTCGTACTCTTTTCACTCACCGGCGACAAGGGGATTTCCTCATCTCTCGCCAGTAAAACATTGCCATTCATCAGAATACCCTTTGTTGAAAACATACCCTGGATTGGCAAGATTTTTTCAGGCCAGAATATCATTGTCTGGATATCTGCGCTGGCGGTTGTCGTCATCCATCTGATCCTGAAAAAAGCAAGAGTGGGAGTCAGAATCCGCGCAGTTGGAGAAAATCTTGAAGCTGCAAAATCGGCTGGTATCAGCCCTAACCGAATCAAGTTTCTGACCCTTGCAGTTTCGGGAGTCCTGGCAGGTATGGCGGGCTGTTTTCTCAGCATGGGCTATACATCGAATTTCACGTCGGGGATTTCAGCCGGAAGAGGGTATGTGGCAAACGCAGCCCAGGTGGTAGCCGGCGGAACAGCAGTCGGCGCAATATTCGCCTCACTCATTTTCGGCTTGACAGATGCTATGGCAACCTATCTGCAGAATATCGGCTTGCCTCCTGAACTCATCCAAGCGCTTCCCTATGTTGTCACCATCCTGGGCTTTGTCGTCATCACATTAATCCGCGACCGAAAGGAGCTGATCCGCAAGAAAAAGCTGTTTGAAAAAGACCGGGCAAACCCGCTGCCTTCAGGGCTGGGAGCATAGGACACATCATGAAACAGCCTTCCGCAGTCTGCGATCTGCTCATCACGGGCGGAACATTCATCACCATGGACCGAGATTTCAGTATTCATGAAGATGGGTGCATGGCAATCAAGAATGGCCGGATCCTCAGGATTGGGCGCCTTGAGGATTTTTCGGATATCAGCGCGAAAGAAACGCTGGACGCAAGCGGCAAACTGATCCTGCCAGGTTTCGTGAACACTCACACCCATATTGCCATGGCAGGCTTCCGCGGGGCAGTGGAAGATGTTCCGAACCGCCTTGCAGATTATATCTTCCCCATGGAACGGAACCTTGTCACCCCGGATCTCGTTTACAAGGCTTCGCTGTTTTGCCTCTGTGAAATGGCTTTGTCCGGAACGACAACCTTTGCCGACATGTACTATTTTGAAGACGAGGTGGCGAAAGCAGTCAAAACGGCAGGGCTGCGGGCATTGCTGGGCGAAACGGTGCTGGGCTCGCAAGCTCCCGATGCGCCGGAACCCTACGGAGGACTGCGGTATGCCCGCGACTTTATCCAGGCATGGCGGTCCGACTCGCTTGTCCATCCGATGATAGCCCCGCATGCCCCCTATACAGTTGATTCCGGGCATCTTCTCACCGTCAGGGAATTGGCGGAAGATCTGGATGTCCCCATCATGATGCATATTGCCGAGACCGAGCCGGAGCACCGGGCATTTTCCGCTTCGCATGGTTCTGTCATGAGATATCTGGACACAACTGGATTTTTGTGCGAACGGCTTATCGGTGTCCACATGATCTACCTTGATGATTTCGATATCGAATTAGCTGCGAAAAGCGGCATGTCGGTTGCCCATGTCCCCGTTTCAAACGCCAAGGCAGGAAGACCCATCTGCCCCGCCTGGCGTATGCAGAAAAAGGGAATCAAGGTGGGACTTGCCACCGACGGACCGCTTTCAGGCAATCTGATGGATTTACAAGCCACTGTGTCTTTTTTCCCAAAACTGCAGAAAATGCGGGAAAACCGGCGCGATATCGTGTCCGCAAAGGACGCGCTCCGTACCGCAACGCTTGGCGGCGCGGAATCACTGGGCATGGATAAAGACATCGGCTCTCTGGAAGCGGGAAAATGTGCTGATTTTATTGTCATCAACCCTGATGCATTCAATATGCAGCCCATCTATGACCTGTATGCCGCCATCGTATACGCCATGCGGCCGGACAATATCGAATCGGTTTTCGTACAGGGAAAGAAAATCGTGGCAAACCGGCACATGACAACCCTTGATGAAGCGGAAGTTCTTGCGGATATAAAAGCTGTTGCGGCAAACTGCAAGAATTATATCCGATCCATAACACCGAAAAATTCCGCAGTCTGAGCTACCTGGAAAGGGTTCAGAGGTCCATGGTTGAACGATAGGGAGGCGCGGTCCGGCGATGCTCCTTTTTTGCCTTTTCCAGGAGAGCTGGATTTTGCGCAAGCATGAAGCCAGAAAGCGCCATACAGGCGCCAGCCCAGCGAGCTGCCTTGAAAGCCCAACTGAATCCCGACGCGGAGCAAGACTGCCAGGTATGGGCGCCCACCCCTATGGGCCAGGCAGCGGCATTCATCTGCCCGGTCGGCGCTACATAGGACACATCCCCGGTGTCGAGTGAACCGCCGATTCGTTTTCCCCTTCCAAAATCACCGCACCTGTCATGCCAGACCCGTGAAGCGAGCGCCAAAGGCGCGGCGATTGGATCGAGCGTGGCACGGCGATCAGCTTTGGATACCGTAGATTGCAATGCCTTCATGAAATCGTATTCAGCTTCAGTAGGTTCGGACAGCGGGATTTCGCGCATCGACTGCGCCATCACATCCTGGATGGTATCATTCGGAATGTAATCGCATTTGCCATGCTGGATTTCGATGCTGTAACCGGTTTCTGTCATGAGGCAGGCGCCTTTGGCGGCCTTCAGAATCCGCTTGGCGACAGAGCGGATCACTGCCGCATTCGGCGCCCGGATATACAGGAAACTCGCGGCCTTTGACGGTACGATATTCGGCCGGTCGCCTCCGTGGGAGATGACATAATGCAGCATTACGCCAGGCTGTACATGCTCTCGCATGAATTCGAGAGAAAGGTTGAAAAGCTGAACTGCATCGAGAGCGGAGCGGCCGGTTTGCGGCGCCATGGCCGCATGGCTTGCTTTGCCCGTAAAATTGAATATCAGCGCAAGATTGGCGCTGGTTGTGTATCGGTGCGGCGTATTGACGTCCGCAGGATGCCAGGTCATCACCGCATCGACGTCATTGAATCTTCCTGCCTTGACCAGCGGTATCCTGCCCAAGGACTCTTCGGCGGGACAGCCATAGTAACGGACCCGAATGGGAATCCCGGATTCCTGTGCGGCATAGGCCAGCGCTTCTGCTGCCGCGAGCGAACCCATCCCCAGAAGGTTGTGCCCACAGGCATGCCCGGGCGCGCCTGCGGATACCGGCTCCCTGGATATGCCGCATCGCTGAGACATTCCGGGAAGTGCGTCATATTCCCCCATAAATGCGATAACCGGCCCCGTACTGCCCTTTTCCCCCATGAATGAATGCGGCATTTCAGGATATTCGGTAATCTGAAAGCCCGAATCGGCAAGCCGCTTCCGGTAGATAGCTGATGATTTTTCTTCATTGAACGCGGTTTCAGGGTTTTCCCAGATGAATTGCGAAATGCGGTCATATACCGCGGCGTTTGACGCGATAAACGAGGCAATTCTTGCGGCTGCTTGCTCCATCGTTCCACCTGACGGCATTGTATTCGCAATGCCAGCTTCGATTAAAGACCGGTCTTGGCCTTGACACGGATCTGCCCGTCGCGCGCTGGGGCAAATCCCGGATTCAGTTTGAGGCTGGCACCATAGGCTTCATAGGCTTTCATATAGCGCCCCAGCATCTCTTTGACATAGCCGAGCCGGTACCACCAGTAATACATCTGTTTTTCCATGGCGGTAGCTGTAGTAAATGCGATATCGGCATGTTCGTACTTTTTCAGCCTGACATAGCATTCGCCGATGTAATAATACGCGCTCGACATACGTTCATCATTCGGCGGAGCCAGTTCGACATAATGGGCAAAGGTCTTGAGCGCCTCTTCATTCTGACCGAGGAAATAGAGCGATTCCGCGAGGGTTTCGAGAACGCGGTAATCCTGTCGGGCATCCTGATTTTTCTGCACGAGGGATACGACATCCTGATACCGCTTGAGTCTGAAAAGATTGGCAGCCTTGAGCGCGAGATAGTCCGAATTGGCAGGCTCAGCCAGCAGAAGTTTCTCCGTCTGGGAGAGGGAAGAGGCAAAGACCTTTTCAGCCTCAGCCTCCTTGTTCGCCAGCTGAAGCTGACGGCCGCGCTGAAAAAGCTGCATGGCAGTTTGATAGGAAGCAGGCTGGGCTGCCTGCGTTTGGCCAGGCAATCTTTGATCATTATTCTGGGCGGCAGGATGAGTCAGCGATGTGATGATGAATCCTGTAACCATCAATGAGACTGCAACTACCCGATAGCCCGATTTTCTCATGCCTGCCAGCCCCTCTTTCTGCTGAGCCGCTTGTGAAGCTGACTCTATTGCAAAACCTCATTGATAGCAGCAGCGGCCCGTCTGCCCTCACCCATGGCAAGGATGACCGTTGCCGCTCCCAGAACAATGTCACCGCCTGCATATACCCGATCCAGGTTCGTTTTCTGCTTTTCATCAACAATAATATGACCATACCGATCAACATGCAAGTCTGGAGTCGTGCGCGAGATGAGCGGATTCGATTCATTGCCGATCGCGACAATGACGGTATCGAAGGGCACAAAATGCTCGCTGCCCCGGATTGGAACCGGTTTGCGGCGCCCTGATTCATCAGGCTCACCTAGCTGGTACGAAAGCACCTCAAGTCCGGCAACCTTCCCTTTATCGTCCCCCACAACTTTTGTCGGGCTGGCGAGAAAATCGAAAATGATGCCTTCTTCCATTGCGTGCTCTACTTCCTCGGCTCTGGCTGGCATTTCCTCCCTCGTTCTCCGGTACAGAACACGGACTTCCTCTGCACCAAGGCGCATGGCCATTCGCGCTGAGTCCATGGCGACATTGCCGCCGCCCAAAACCGCGACGCGCCGAGATGGATAGATAGGGGTTCCAGCCCTGCCGATTTCATACGCCTTCATCAAATTGGCTCTGGTGAGATATTCGTTCGCGCTGAAAACTCCAACCAGGTTTTCACCCGGGATATCCATAAACTTCGGCAAACCCGCCCCGGTACCGATAAAAACGGCGTCAAACCCATCTTCCCTGAGCAGTGAAGAAAGTTTTCGGGTCCGGCCCACCAGAAAATTCATTTCGAATTGAACTCCCATGGACTCAAGAAGCCCTGCCTCCGAAGCGACCAGCGCCTTGGGGAGCCTGAATTCTGGAATGCCATACACCATGACGCCGCCTGCTTTATGGAAGGCTTCAAATACCACGACATCATGACCTTCTCTGCGGACATCGGCCGCACAGGTTAGGCCGGCAGGACCAGCCCCGACTATCGCGACTCGCCTTCCACTGGCAGGTCCTGCATGCGGAACCGTCTGCAGACCATGCTCTCGCTCGTAATCAGCCACAAAGCGTTCAAGCCTGCCAATCTGCACGGCCTTATCCACGCCGCCAAGCGCCTTGCCGACTGTACATGGCAGCTGGCATTGTTTTTCCTGCGGACAGACACGGCCGCAGATGGAAGGCAACAGGTTGGTTTGCTTGATTACCTGCCCCGCGCCTTCAAAATCGCCTCCCTTCATCTTCCTGATAAATCCAGGAATGTCGATTTTAACCGGACACCCAGCAATGCATGGGGCATTCTTGCATTGAAGACATCGCTCGGCTTCCAGGATAGCCTGCTCGCGGGTGTAGCCTGCAGCGACTTCATGCATGTTATGCCGCCTGACCTCAGGATCCTGGCAGGGCATATCCTGAACCGGAATCGCCATTCTGGCCCGCGGAGTCAGCGGCGTTGAACGGATTTTTTCAAGTTCGGCCTGTGCTGCCTGCTGATAGAAACTGGTTTCCATGTGGCTCATGATCGTTCTTTCTCCAACTGCTTGATGGACATTTCCAGATGGCACTTTTCATGCGCTTCCTTTTCAATATCCTTGTAGGCGCCCAGGCGGGACATCATCTGCCCCCAATCCACCTGATGCGCGTCAAATTCCGGGCCATCCACACAGACAAATTTAGTAGCGCCGCCGACCGAAACACGGCATCCGCCGCACATCCCGGTACCATCAATCATGATCGTATTGAGGGAGGCCAGGGTCTTTATGCCAAGGGGACGCGTTGTTTCAGCGCAGAATTTCATCATGATGGGCGGACCTATGGCCACCACGATATCAGGCGGAGGCGTTGCGGCACAGAGCTCGGCGAGCGGGACAGTAACGAGCGCCTTTCGCCCTGCCGTACCGTCATCGGTAACGATTATATTTTCATCTGCGATGGCATTCATTTCATCCTGCATGATCAAAAGATCCGCAGTCCGTGCTCCCGAAATAACCGTAACGCGGTTGCCGGCTTCTTTCAGGGCTCTGACAATGGGGTACAAAGGAGCCAGCCCGATTCCTCCGCCGACACAGACGGCCCATCCGAATTTTTCTATATGGGTTGGATTGCCGAGCGGCCCCAGCAGCACAATACTGTCTCCCGGTTCTTTCAGCGCAAGCTTATGGGTGCTGGCGCCGACTGTCTGGAAAATCAGGGTCACGGTTCCCTTTTCAGGATCGGCATCCGCTATGGTAAGCGGTATCCGTTCAGAATAGTCCTCATCATACATAACAACAACAAATTGGCCAGCCTTCCGCTCCCTTGCGACAAGAGGCGCCAGCACTTCGATCCGGTAAACTTCTTCAGAAAGCTGCCGCTTTGAGACAATCAGATGTTCAGTTTTCATGGAAACTCCAATGTTCGTAATTCCGCAATCAGGCATTCCGTGGTATTGTACAAGGTGAAATCCGTTTTTGTAAATGCTAGGAGTGGAACCAATTTCAAACCTTCATTTCACGGACAGCGATACCATGAGGGAGGAAACCATGCCAGTACCCCGCTTCAGGGAAAAATTCACATCAAAGCCTTTTTTCAATCCATCTGATTTTCTGGGCTACATGAAAAAAATCGGCGCGCTCTCAGACAGGCCGGCGCCTCGCGGCGTCATCCTCGGCTATCAGAACAGCCTTTTCAAATATGTTGTCGAAAATTACAAAACATCAGCAGCTGAAGGTTATTTCGGTTCCTACCTCCGGTATATCGACGAGCCTTTCGCAGGCAGCGGACAGGTCGCGATTGCAGCCAATTTCGGCATCGGAGCTCCCGCAGCAGCATTCATAATAGAAGAATTGATAGCTTGGGGCGTTCAGGAGTTCATTTCGATGGGAATGGCTGGCTCGCTCAGAAAGGACCTGCCGCCGGGTTCGCTGGTGCTGTGCACTTCGGCATTCAGGGACGAAGGAACATCCCACCACTATGTTGAAAGCGACGAGCTTGCCTATCCGGATCCCGAATTGACATTGCGGCTCGAAAAAGCGCTGAGAACCCGAAATCTGGACTTTTCCAAAGGCCCCACCTGGACGACCGATGCGATTTATCGGGAGACTCCGGCCGAGGTTGTCGGCTACCGGGATCTCGGCGCTCTGGTTGTGGAGATGGAAGCCTCGGCGCTTTTCACCATCGCAAGATTCCGGAATGTTCCGATTGCTTCTTGTTTTTCGATTTCCGACACACTTGCGGAACTTGCATGGAGACCTGAGTTCCACTCGGATACAACCCGGGAAGGACTGGAAAAGCTGTTCCACGCAGCAGTTGATGCCTTGATGGCATAATGAGAATATGAGGGAAGCCGGCTATTACAAAATGGGCAGTATGCTTCCCTCTTTCCAGGTACCCCGGATCGAACTGACCGGCGCAACCCGGCAGGCTGCACCCAAAATTGTTCCGGGATTGAGCACCGCATTGCAGCCGACTTCGCAGGCATCGCCCAGGATGCCACCAAGTTTTTCTAAGCCGGTATCGATCCGCGCCCCCTGATACCCTTCGCCGATCAGCTGAACGCGGATCGGCTTTTTATCAAGCCTGACATTGGACAGGATAACCCCTGCGCCGATATGCGCGTGATTTCCCAATATCGAGTCCCCCACATAGTTGAAATGAGGAGCCTGCACCCCGTCAAACAGGATGCAGTACTTGAATTCGCTGGCATGTCCAAGCACACAACCGTCCCCCGCCAAAATCATGCCGCGCAGATAGGCTCCCTGCCGAATTTCACAGCCCCGGCCGATCCATGCTGGCCCCCGGATATAGGCTCCAGCCTGCACTATAGTTCCCTCGCCGAGGAAAATCGGTCCTTCCAGAAAAGCGCCTGGTTCGATGACAACATGCTCCTGTGTCCAAATCCGGGAATTCCCGGGATTGCTGCCGCCTGCCAGTGTTTCAAAGAGACCGGCGAGGTAGTCCGGAAGGTTTTTCAGCGCATCCCAGGGATAGCCCGGCGATTTGAAAAGCTTGAGATGGGCAAAATCATCTTGCTGAAAGAGCTCGGGAAGCCCGGTATACCGATACAAACCATCACGCACCGATACCTCCTTGTTTCCAGAGCGGTGTCGGGAAACTGCCATTTCGGGACAGAGCTGCTAAATTCGACTGAACCTCAGACAGATCATCGGGATTCGTAAGCCCAAAACAGGCATCCTCAACCGGAAGCGCTTTCACGGCCGCAGTTCCGCGCTCCAGCATCGAGCGTATTATATATGGAAGAAAAAATTCATTCTTTGCCCAGTTCGATTCGTTGGCAATAAAATCGGCGAAAAGTGCTTCCGCATAGGAAAAAATAGCTGGTGTCAGCCCCCAGAGGTTCATAGAAACCGGTGAGTCCGGGGCGAGCACCCGCTCTTTTCCGTCGGCATCTACCGAAAGTATCTGCCCATTTTTTTGCAGAACCTTCGTATGCTCGACAATTTCCTTGAGCATGCTGGATGAGTCAAGATCGCAGACAGCCCGCGAAACACTTCCGTTACGCGATAAAACCCGGCCGAGTTGGTAAACCGGCAGACAGAAGGCAGTCTTTGCTCCTCGCTGTAAAAAATCAGCAGTTACCTTGAACGCCTCGGCTCCGTAAAAATCATCAGCGTTGATGGTTGCGAAAGGACTGCTGGCAAGGAATTCCCGCGCACAGAGCAGCGCATGCCCCGTTCCCCAGGGTTTTATTCGACCTTGAGAAGCCAGATAAGGGATAAGCTTGCTTTTTACCGACTCAGGTACGCTTGCCAGCACATCCTGATACGCAAATTCATATTCCAGATTCAGAGGCAGTCTTTCAGCGATGAGCTTCCTGAAATCCGCTTCCATTTCCCGCTTAATAAGAAAGACAGCCTGGGAAAAACCTGCCTTGAGCGCATTGTAGAGGTTGAATTCCAGCAAGGTTTCTCCCGCCGGGCCGACCGGCGCCATCTGTTTTATACCGCCGAAGCGCGACCCCATTCCCGCTGCAAGCACCAGTAATTTCATGGTTTCACTATACGCAAGCGGGAAAAATCGTCAAGGGCGGAAGCAGGGAATCCTGTGTGCCGCATTCGATAAAATAATTCTAATTCACTCTGCATATTCATGCGGGGATATTGAAATATTTCAAAATAGGGTTTAGGATTATTTAGCCCAAACAGGCTCCCTTTAGCCCAATCAAGTGTGTAGCATCAAACTTTTTCAAACCACGATCCGGGAAAAGGTACAAGCCTGTGCAAGCAATTCTATCCCAATCCTCATTAAAGGAACTATTAATGGCTGATTCCAAGAAAATGGTCATGGTTGACGGGAACGCGGCGGCAGCGTATGTAGCCCACGCCTGTTCTGAGGTAATCGCAATTTACCCGATCACGCCATCCTCCCCGATGGGCGAACTTTCTGATGAATTTTCCGCAATGGGCAAAAAAAACCTCTGGGGGACCGTGCCGCAGGTTGTTGAAATGCAGTCGGAAGCAGGAGCCGCAGGCGCGGTACATGGCGCACTGACCACCGGAGCGCTTTCTACCACCTTCACAGCCTCACAGGGCTTGCTCCTCATGATTCCGAACATGTTCAAGATTGCCGGTGAAGCGACTTCCACTGTTTTCCACATTGCTGCCCGAGCAGTTGCTGCCCAGGCACTTTCTATTTTCGGCGACCACCAGGACGTCATGGCTGCCCGCCAAACCGGCTGGGCCCTCCTCGCTTCCAACAACATCCAGGAAGTCATGGATATGGCTTTGGTTGCCCATTCGGCGACGTTGAAAACCCGCGTCCCCTTCCTCCACTTCTTCGATGGATTCAGAACTTCGCACGAAGTCCAGAAAATTGAAGAAATTCCGTTCGAAACCATGAAGAAGATGATCCCGGAAGATCTGGTCCGCGCTCATCGCTCACGCGGCCTATCCCCCGAGCATCCTGAAATCCGCGGAACCAGCCAGAACCCCGATGTCTACTTTGCCGGCCGCGAAGCAGTCAACAAATTCTACGCTGCCACGCCAGGGATTGTTGAAGAAACTATGAATCAGTTTGCCCAGCTGACCGGCAGGGCTTACAAGCTGTTCGAGTATGTCGGCGCTCCCGATGCGGAACGAATCATCATTGTCATGGGTTCCGGGGCTGATACCGTCGATGAAACCGTCACCTATCTCGCGTCAAAGGGTGAAAAAGTCGGCGCCATCAAAGTCCGCCTCTTCCGCCCCTTCTCTGTCGAGCACTTTATCAATGCAATCCCGTCAACTGTCAAATCCATCGCGGTACTCGACCGGACCAAGGAACCGGGCTCAATCGGCGAACCCCTGTACGAAGATGTCCGCACCGCTATCGGCGAAGCGATGGGCAGCGGAAAATCGCATTTCAAAGGCTGGCCAACCGTCGTAGGCGGCCGCTATGGTCTCGGCTCGTTCGAGTTTACCCCGGCCATGGTCAAGGGCGTTCTGGACAACCTCGCTCAGGCCGAACCCAAAAACCACTTTACTGTCGGTATCATCGATGATGTCACCTTCACCAATCTTTCCTATGACGAGAATTTCCACCTTCCAGCAGAAGGTGTCGTGGAATGCCTCTTCTACGGTCTTGGCTCAGACGGAACAGTCGGCGCAAACAAGAACTCCATTAAGATTATCGGCGACGAAACATCCAACTCAGCCCAGGGCTACTTTGTATACGACTCGAAGAAAGCCGGAACCTACACCATCAGCCATCTTCGCTTCGGCCCAAAACTGATCAAGAAACCCTATCTGATTACAAAAGCCGATTTCATCGCTTGCCACAAGTTCTCCTTCCTTGAGAAGCTGGACATGCTCGTCAATGCCAAGGAAGGCGGTACCTTCCTGCTGAACTCCCCCTTCCCTGCCGACAAGGTTTGGGATGAGCTTCCGCTTGAGGTGCAAAACCACATTATCAATAAAAAGCTGAAGTTCTACGTCATTGATGCTATGACAATCGCTGAAAAGGCGGGCATGGGCACCAGAATCAATACCATCATGCAGACAGCCTTCTTCAAGATTTCCGGTGTTCTGCCTGCTGACGAAGCCATCAGGCTGATTAAAAAGTACACTGAAAAAACCTATCACCGAAAGGGCGCCGATATCGTCGAGAAAAACCTGGCCGCCATCGACCTTGCTCTCAACGCGACCGAAGAAGTCAAGATTGGCAAGGCGGATTCTAAGCTCAGAATCCAGCCGCCGGTTCCCGCCAGCGCTCCGGCATTTGTCCGAGAAACCCTGGGCGAAATCATCGCTGCCCGCGGCGACAAGATTCCTGTTTCCAAACTGCCAGAAGACGGTACCTTCCCAACCGGAACCACTCAGTACGAAAAGCGCAATATCGCTGAAAAAATCCCGGTCTGGAACCAGGAAATTTGTATCCAGTGCGGCAACTGCACCATGGTCTGTCCGCATGCTGTTATCAGACTCAAGGCTTATGAACCAAAATACCTCGAAAAAGCTCCCAAGACCTTTAAGAGCGCTGACGGGAAAGGCAAAGAGCTTGCCGGCCTCAAAGCAACACTCCAGGTTGCTCCGGAAGATTGCACCGGCTGCGGCGCTTGCGTGAATATCTGCCCTGTCAATGACAAGGCGGTTCCCGGCCGCAAGGCGATCAATCTTGAACACCAGCTTCCGCTCCGCGAATCCGAAAAAGAGAATTGGGAATATTTCCTCTCCATTCCCGACACACCGGCAAAATATCTCAACCTCAACCTGCCCAAGGGAATCGGCATGAAACGCCCGCTCTTTGAGTTCTCTGGCGCCTGCGCCGGCTGCGGCGAAACTCCGTATGTCAAGCTCATGAGCCAGCTCTTCGGCGACCGAGCTGTCATCGCGAACGCGACAGGATGTTCTTCCATCTATGGCGGAAACCTCCCCACCACCCCCTACACCAAGGGTGATGACGGACGCGGTCCCGCTTGGTCAAACAGCCTCTTTGAGGATGCCGCTGAATTTGGCATGGGCATGCGCCTCACCGCTGACAAACAGACTGAATATGCCCGAGAGATTCTCACCTCCGTCAAGGGCAGAGGCGTTGATACCGCTCTTGCTGAACGCATTCTCAACAACCCGATGGAATCCGATGAGGATATTGAAGTACAGCGGACTGCTGTCGCGGAACTCAAAAAAGCTCTTGCAGCCAACAATGAAGAGTGGGCCAAAGAACTTGTCAATGTCAGCGAAAGCCTTGTCAAGAGATCAGTCTGGATCCTTGGCGGTGACGGATGGGCTTATGACATCGGCTTTGGCGGCCTCGATCACGTCATTGCCTCCGGCAAGAACGTCAACCTGCTGGTTCTGGATACCGAAGTCTATTCCAACACCGGCGGCCAGGCATCCAAGTCCACCCCGATCGGCGCGATTGCGAAATTCGCAACGTCCGGCAAAGAGACCATGAAAAAAGACCTCGGCATGATCGCGATGAGCTATGGTTATGTCTATGTTGCGCAGATTGCCATGGGCGCCAACATGTCACAGACTATCAAAGCTTTCCGCGAAGCTGAAAGCTATGACGGTCCTTCAGTCATCATCGCATACTCGCATTGCATCAACCAGGGTATCGATATGATGAAAGGTATGAACCAGCAAAAAATCGCAGTGGAAAGCGGTGTATGGCCGCTGTACCGCTATGATCCGCGGCTCAAGGCTCAGGGCAAGAACCCCTTCCAGCTCGATTCCAAAGAGCCGGATTACAGCAAGCTTGATACCTACATGTATGCTGAAGTTCGCTTCAAATCACTCCGCGACGCCAATCCGGAACGAGCAAAAATGCTGCTTGAAAAGCAGCGTGTCCTGATCGAGCGCCGGTATAAAGAATACCGCTATATCGCCGACAGGCCGTTCTAAGATTAAAATCAAAGGATGAAACGCCAGAGAGGGCTGGAATCTTCCAGCCCTCTTTTTATTTCCCTATGCCGGAGCTTGCGTGAAGCTGGCTTGACGATAGTGAGATAGTCCGGTATTTTTATCAAATCTTGAGAGTAAAAATTTCCTGTTTTAAATTTACAATTCTGACAGCATGTCTCATACTGGTCGCCTTGCTGGTTCCTGGAACAACGTATCGCTCGCTTCCAAGCTTTTTTGGCATTGACAAGCTCGCCCATCTTGGTTTGTTTTTTCTTTTTTCGCTTTCTTATTCGCTTGAATATAAGAGAGCATATACCCGCCTGCCGGCAGTTTCTCATGCTTTTGGTTTGTTCCTGGTGTTTGTCCTCATTTCCGAGCTGCTCCAGCTGCTCACCAGCTCAAGGCATTTTGAGTTGACCGATATGGTCTTTGATATTATAGGAGCTTCAGCTGCGTACGCGGCGGTTGCGCTTATCGGCTCCGGGCAGAAAAGATAAATCGGCAGGGCGATCTGCCAATAAAACAAAACGAAGGGGCACCTGCCGGCGCCCCTTATCCGTTTTTAAAGGATTTTTCCTTATTATTATTAAATTCTTTTTACAGCACATTTATGGAAAGCGCTATTGCTAACCATCCCTGATACGTATTTTCAAGTATATATTAAAAAATAACAATGAAAATTCATTATTTCTCCTGTAGACAAATGTCTACACGGCGGACATGTCCTTCCGGATGGGTGATTTTTTCCCTTTATCATGCTTCTGACTTATGCTATCATGACGTTGAAAAGGGAGGATGAGGGGTGGTTCAAGAAGATTCACTTCATGGACAGGAACGTGCCGAGCTTTTCAGAAAAACCGGTTTATTATTTGCTGGCCTTTTAAGCCTGTATGTATTGATTATTTATATCGGCCAGATATTCAAACTATACGAAAAACAGCCTTTGAATTTTGACATGTTTCTGCTTCTCATTATGGCGGCGGTGATTATCGCATTTATTGCAAGTGCTCTGCATGAACATCTTAATTGGCTCCAGCCAGTACTTCTGCTATTTATTACCCCCCTGCCTATGTTCAGATTCGGTGAATCCATGTTCAGTCTGGGAGCATTTTCCGCAGCAACCATCCTGCTCTTCAGGCTTGGCTTTTTTGAAAAGAAGCGGCTTTTCAAATTTTTAATCATCATGTCGTACTATTATTTTTGCCAATTGCTGGTTGGAATTACTATTGGCGCCCCGCTGCTGTCCCTTGTAATGCCGCTCATTTTCATGACGATATTCATCATGTTTCTCCTGCTTGTCTTCAGAGAAAAATGGATTATCTATATTCAGAATGAAAAGCCGGAGCTTTCGCTTTCTCAGCTCGGAATAACCAAAACTGAGGCCGAATACCTGCGAGAAACTTTGACTGGCAAAACTTTCAAAGAAATTGCCATCGACATGCAGGTAAAGGAGTCGACTGTGCGGAACACTCTTGCGAGGGTGTACAAAAAAATGGGGGTAGTGGATAAGGCAAGCCTGGCGACCAAGTGCGAAAAATATCTCATTATAGATTGAGCTATCTTTTCAGCGGAATTAAGCTTTGAAATTATTGCAATTATTATCAATAATTATGATAATGGCGCAATGAATGCGATAAAATCTGACCTTGCCCGCCTGGCAGGATCTTCCCATGAAACCATCCTTGTCAGCGCTGAGAAAGCAAAAGAAGCCTTTGAGCGGTTGTATACCATTGTAGCCCGCCTCCGAGCTGAGGACGGATGCCCCTGGGATCGTGAACAAACACCAGCCAGCATCCGCAACAATATCATCGAAGAAGCCTACGAGCTTGTAGAAGCCATATCCGATCATGACCCGCCGCATGTAAAGGAAGAGGTTGGCGACCTTTTCATGCTGGCCAGCATGGTTTCCTGGATGTATGAGCAAAATTCAGTGTTTACCGCGAGCGAAGCGCTGGAAGAAGTATCGCAAAAGCTCATCCGACGTCATCCCCATGTTTTTGGAAAGTCCGACGCCGACACACCGGACAAGGTTGTCGAACAATGGAACCTTATCAAGGAAAAAGTCGAAGGGAAGCGAAAAAAAGATTCGATGCTGGATGATGTGCCCCGCCATCTGCCGCCCATGGAAAGAGCCTATAAGCTTCAGAAAAAAGCAGCAAAAGCCGGTTTTGACTGGCAAAAAACTCAAGGCAAGACTGAAAACCCGCCAGATGGGCTGTGGGAAAAAATTCAGGAAGAAATTCAGGAAACCCGGGAAGCCCTGAAGACAGGCAGCGAGGAGCAGGTTGAAGAAGAAATCGGCGATCTCCTTTTCTCCCTTGTCAATCTGGCCCGGCATCACCGCGTGGAACCATCCCTCGCCCTGCAGAAAGCGAATGAAAAATTCACTCGGCGCTTTATCCACGTGGAAAAGGCTATGAAAAAGGCGCAGATGCCTATGGACGCAGAACACCTTCAGCACATGGATCTTTTCTGGGAAGAAGCCAAATCCCAAGAACAACCAACAAGGAAGCGCGAAAATCAATGAAAGATCTGACCAAGGGAAACGAAACAACCCAGCTGATTCTTTTTGCCCTTCCAATGTTGCTCGGGAATATCTTCCAGCAATTCTATAATATGGTTGATAGCTTTGTTGTCGGAAGATTTGTCGGGACGACCGCGCTGGCGGCGGTAGGCACATCCTTCCCTATCATATTCTTCATGCTCTCCTTGATTATGGGTGTCACCATGGGTTCGACAGTGCTCATATCCCAATTTTTCGGAGCCCGCGACCATGAAAAATTGAAAAAAGTCATTTCAACCAGCTATATTTTCCTGTTTCTTGCGGGAACAGTCATGTCGTTTATCGGCGTTTTTTCATCGGGCTTTATCCTGCGGGCCATGTCGGTACCAGCTGACGTTATGCCAGAAGCCGCTGCGTATTTGAGGATTATTTTTGCCGGCATGCTGGCAACCTTCGGCTACAATGGAGTCGCTGCGATGCTCCGCGGTCTCGGAGATTCAAAAACACCGCTCTATTTGCTTATTGCTTCAACCTTGATGAATATTGTGCTGGATTTGACTTTTGTGCTGGTTTTCCATTGGGGAGTTTCTGGGGTAGCTTGGGCCACCATAATTTCGCAGGCAGTATCCTTCATCGGCGCCATTGTCCTGCTTGCGCGAAGAAAAGAATATGTTGCGCCTGATTTCAGACACCTGGAGTGGAACAAGGAAATCTTTTCAAAAATGATAAAAATCGGTCTCCCAACCGGGATCCAGCAAACCATGGTCTCACTCGGCATGATGGTTCTGTCCAGGATTGTCAACGAATTCGGACCAGCAACTATGGCAGCCTACACAGCGGCAGCGCGGATTGACTCTATCGCATCCCTGCCCGCCATGAACCTGAGCCAGGCAATCACAACTTTTACGGGACAAAACATCGGTGCGGGGAAAGCGGAACGGGTCAAGCGCGGTCATCTGTCCGCCATTGCCGTCAATACAGCCATATCCCTTGTTATCACCATCGCTGTTTTGCTTTTCAGCAAAAACCTGATGAGCCTCTTCACGACCAACACTGAAGTTATCGCCATCGGCAGTGAATACCTCGTCATTGTCGGCATCTTCTATGTACTCTTCGGCATCATGTTCATCAACAATGGGGTTATGCGGGGTGCTGGCGATGTCTTCATACCCATGATAAACACTTTGCTCGCACTTTGGCTTGTCAGGCTCCCCTGCGCACTGCTTTTCACCAGGGTATTCAAGATGGGAACCAGCGGAATCTGGTGGTCGATACCAGCGGGATGGGGAATAGGATTCGTATTTTCAACTTGGTATTACCTTACGGGAAAATGGAAAACAAAGGCTGTCGTCAAGGCAAAAAGAGAAGTTGAAAGCATCGTGGAACCCTGATATTTCAATTTATCCTGTGCTATACTTGAGTCATGCCGAATGCCATATCGCCTGGTAAACTGCAGAAAGCCAGGAGTAAATTCTACTACTTTAATTTTCTGAATTCTTTTTCGTTTGTTTTCGTGTCTGGCTCGTTTCTGACTCTTTTTGCCATCCGGCTTGGCGCTTCAAAAGCCATTGTCGGCCTTTTGAATGCAGTAGCCTATCTGACCTTTTTCCTGATGCCGGCCGGGAAAAAGCTGGTTCAAAAACACCCGATTGTCAAAGTATTCGGATGGGGATGGGTCAGCCGATACATTGCCCTTCTGCCGGTTCTTTTCGCGCCGCTGCTGTCCGCAAAGGGACACAATGGCGCCGCGCTGGGGCTTCTTGTCGCGGGAACAACCGGCTTTGCGATTTCCCGGGGAGTGGCTCTCATCGGCAACAATCCCGTTGTCGGTTTTCTGGCTTCAGGCGGCGGCGAAAAACCGCGCTCGGATCGCGGCCAATTCATTGTCAACACATCCATCATCAACTCACTGGCCAGCATGGTGAGCGGCTTATTGATCGCGATTTTTCTCGGCGAGCAGGCTTCGCCATGGTCCTATGCTCTTGGTGTGGGCATTGGGATTGTCACCGGCCTCGCTGGATGCATACTGCTGCTCCAAACTCCCGAACCAACCAATTACAAACCCGAAACTAAAAACACCCTGCTCTCCACGACCCTCGAATCAATCAAAGACCCTGCGTTCAAGCGCTTCATACTTATCTTCATGGTGCTCTCTTTCGCTTCTGGCATGGGGCGCTCCTTTCTCCCTGTTTATGCGAAAGACGCGTTCCATCAAGCTGATGACGCGGTCATGGTGTATTCACTGCTCGCGAGCCTGGGGGCTGTGGCGATGGGGCTCCTGAGCCGGCTGGTTGTTGACCGGCTCGGCTCCAAGCCTTTGTTCATCATTTTCAGCGCGCTGGGACTTGCAAGCTTTATTCCAATGGCTATCATTCCATCCGGCAGGAGCGTCCTGGCATCGGGAACCGTTGCCGCGCTTTTTCTTTCGTTTATTCATTTTCTTTCAGCATTTGGCTTTTCCGGCGAGGAAAACGCCGGGCAGACTTACTATTTTTCACTGGTTCCAAGAAACAAAACCCTGGATCTGTCAGTTGTCTATTATATCGCGTACGGAATGGGCGGCGCGCTCGGATCGGGTTTCGGCGGCGTGCTGCTAGACTTGTTCGATTCTTTCGGCTTAAGCCAGAATAACAGCTTCCGGCTGTTCTACGCACTCCTGAGTCTGATGCTGATTGCCGCGCTGTCCGCCATGAGGAAGCTGAAGCGGCTCGGTTCAGCCAGTGTCAGCGAATCGATCGGAGTCATGTTTTCCCTGCGGGACCTCAAAGCCTTTGACCTGCTGGCCAGACTTGACCGGAGCGAAACACCTGCGGATGAAATCCGGCTTATCCATGAGCTAGGGCAGTCTCCTACCCGGCTTTCGCAAAAAGAACTGATCGAGTATCTGCACTCACCGCGTTTTGAAGTCAGAATGGAAGCCCTGCTGGCGCTTGAAGCCATGCCGATGCTGGGGCACGCCGCGACCCAAGCCCTTGTCAGGGAACTTGAAGCGAATACCTATACCACCGCCTATGTCGCTGCGCGGATTTTGGGACGCCACCGAATCCAGGCAGCAATTCCGGTTTTAAGTAAAGCCGCGATGGCTGAGGATTATATGCTTCAGGGAAGCGCTATGGTTGCGCTCGCCAAAATCGGCGACATCAATTCCATACCGCTCATAGAAACAATTCTCCAGAACAGCAGAAATCCCCGCGTCAAGATTTCAGCGGCATACGCGCTGGAGCTGCTGAATGCGCGCAGTTCCCTGCCTGTTCTCGCCTCAACCCTGCGCCATGACGATCCGCCAGCCTTTGTCTCCGACGAAATAACACTGGCCATGGCTTCGATTTTGGGTGTCATGAAGGAATTCTATCCGCTGTATTCGGCCTTTATCGAAGACGAGTCCGACGGCATCGCTCAGCTCAAATCGACAGCGCAGGATATCATTGTCGACGTGCCAACGCTCCAACGATGGAACGCGGCGGTTGACGCGCTGTTTTCGAAAACAGCTCCAGACGGGAAACAGCTTTCGGCATTGATTTTGGACGCGAGTATCGACAGCCAAATCGACATCATCCTCGCTGAAGCCCTGCTTGATCCCCGTCTCTGCTATCGCGGCCTCCGATTCCTGGCCGCCAGCTACCCGCTTTTTGTCAAACGGATTTAAAAACAGGGGAAATGTCGAGCCGGCTGCGCTGGCAGCATTTTAATGAACAGGCGCAAAAGCCCGGCAAACTGCCGGCGACACATCAGGTGACTATAACTTTTCTCTTATAGGGGTCGGGGTTCTGACGGAAAAAAACGGCCGTATTGCCGATTACCCGCACCAATTCGGCATGCGTCGAAGAAGCAAGACTTTCCGCGATTTCCTTTTTTTCACCCTTGAAATCGATAAATTTCAGCTTGACCAGCTCATGGTGGGCAAGCAAGGTCTCAAGCTGAGCTGTGACCGCTTCAGAGGCTCCGCCCTTGCCCAAATGCATGAGAACAGGAGACTTGGCTGCCAATCCAGATAAAAAACTTCGGGTTTTCGGTGTCAGCATGCAGCCTCCTTAGAACGGTAAAGCCAGCAGCAGTCCGCTGACAATTCGAATCAGCGCGCCCAAACCAGCACGGAACAAAAGCAGCACCAGAAAGCCGGTTATCAGCCCCTGCAAGTAATCCACCACCCTGCCGCGATAAATCAGCTTGTTTATCTGGAAAAGCACCGGATTGATAATCGAATCCACGACAATCCAGACCGGGTGGACACTGTTGAATTTCAAAAGGTACACAACAATTCGTATAAGGACACAGGCGGTCAGAAAAGACAGCACAAAAGATACCGCAGACCAGGCGGCGCCGAGGATGAGACTCGCAGCAAAGCCCAGGGTCAAACGCCCGGTCAGCGCGAGGGTCGAGAACAAATTGTTCGCGACAGAAAGAACCGCCAGGGCGATAATGGGGCTGAAATCGAACTGCCGTGTTCTGAATAAGGTCATCCGTGAAAAAATCGAAAGATAAGGATCCACAATTCGAGCCAGATAATAATCCAGTCTGCCTAGCTGAAGGCCTGGCGCCCAGGACATGAACACCCGGATGGCACAGAGAATCATGTATAGCGATGTTATAACGCTTAAAATCCGCGCAAGGATGCTGATGAGCATCGACTTCGCCTCCGTGAAAAAAAATGATATATTTAAGGTATACATTTTTGCGGATTTGTACAATAAGAGGAGAAAGCATGGAGGGAGCCGGATTGTTTATCGGAACCTGCGGGTATTCCTACGAGGAATGGCGTGATGCTTTCTACCCAAAGGATTTGCCAAAACAAGGTTTTCTCAGATTCTATTCTCTCATTTTTCCTTTTGTCGAACTCGATTTTTCATGGTATAAAATGCCGAATCCCCGGACACTCGAGATGCTCGCAAACCAGACGACACCTGGATTCCTTTTTTCTGTAAAAGCACACCGGAGCCTGACCCATGAGCCTTCGGACGAGTGGCAGCGGGACGCGGAAACCTTTCTGGAAGCCGTCTATCCTCTGCATAATCGGAGAAAACTGGCCGGTATTCTCATCCAGCTGCCTTATCATTTTTCCTATACTGCAGAAAATCGAAAATATCTTGCAGAACTTTGCAAAATTCTGGAAAGTGTTCCGCTGGTAGTCGAATTTCGCAATTCCCAATGGTATCTGCCGCGGGTCTACGAGGAACTTTCCAGCCGTTCCATCACCCTCGCCATGATTGACCGCCCCGATCTTGAAGGCTTGCCGCCGGAAACTTCAATCATGACGACGCGGACCGTGTATTATCGCCTGCATGGCAGAAATAGCCAGCAGTGGTGGAATGGGGATGTCACAAGCCGATATGACTATGAGTATTCGGAAAAGGAACTCAAGGAAAAGGCCCGAATAATCCACGCGCTCAAATCCAAGGCAGACAGGATTTTTGTGGCGTTCAACAATCATGCCCGGGGAAATGCTCCCAGCAATGCGAAACTGCTGATGAATCTTCTCAAAAAACTGGAGATTTAGCGGCTATTCTGGCACGCCCAGGAGGGGCGGGAAAGCTGTCTTTCAGGAAAACACATCTGAATCGAGGGCACGCTCAAAGGACTCCCTCGACTCGATCTCGGCTTTACCAAGCATGAGACAGCCCTCCAGACCGACAACCATGATAACTACTTTGTTCAAGATGCCCTGATTAACTGACAGAATATTCCAAACTGCCTGCCGGAGGCGGTCTTCATTTCTGGAGCGAATTATCAATTCACAAAACCCCTGGTCGTGCAGAACAGCGGATATCCAGCCAGATTTCTGGACAAACTCTACGGTGTTTTTCGCCCCCGATGCCAGCGCGCCATGGGCTTTGAGCCAGCTGTCATGAAACCCCTGAATTTTAATGACCCGCCCATCAGGTATCAACCACAGGGCTCCATGCGAAAGTTTAAAAGGTTCTATCGCCATATCGCAATCCTCTCAGTCATGTGTCAACGCTGTTCGCCGCTCGATGCGGAATCAGCGGTTTGACCGGGTTCCTGATCATCCCACACCGCGAAGAATTTGGAAAAATGCGCCGGCTGAGCTGAAACTGCCATGCCAATGCCGGGGATCTCCAGCTGGCGCGCCCATAGGAGAAGGTTTTTCACCCCAAAAAGCGACTTTATCCGCTTATTCAATCTGAAATCCCCATATTTGTCATCACCGAGGATCGGCAGGTCATGCAGGGCGAGATGACGCCGTATCTGATGCATCCTTCCGCTTCCCAGTTCCAGTTCGAGAAGACTCATCCGCAGAGATTCGGAACCAGCACTCCCGGCGGCATTTTCTGGCATGTTTTCAGTACTGAATTTTCTCAGGACCCGATAGAAAGTCTCAGCCTTCTGCGATTTGCCCTGATAATCGAGTGAGTCCGAAAAAACACCCATATCCCGGGAAGGAGTACCAAAACTCACCGCCCAGTACACTTTTCTGAGTTTTCGTTCTAAAAGGCGTTCCGACCATTCTGAAGCCGCGCGTGAGCTTTTCGCCAGCATCATGCATCCTGCTGTTTCCTTGTCCAAACGATGCACGGGATAGGGCTTGAAGCCGAATTGGCTTTCCGCGAGGGTAACAACCGAAGCTCCTACCCGCTCTCCCGGCTGAGAAGCCAGTCCCGCAGGCTTGTCAATGATGAGAATGTCAGAGTTTTCAAAGAGGACCGTCAGCATCATGAACAGAATACCTGGCTGCTGGCGGCCTTGCAATATCCTCCAGCTGTTCTATACTTGATAAAGAAGAATTTCTGCTAATAATTCAGCAGGTATTGTTTTCATATATTGCCATATGCTGACATATTGTGCACTTTTTCGCTATTTGATATAGTTACCATGAGAGGCACTTTGTGAAAATTCGAAAAATTCTGATTCTTCTTATCTTTCTTGCAACTGCTTCAGCCCTCTTTGCGGAAGGCACTGAAGCTCCGTCATTGACAGAACAAATGACAACCATTGTTCTGCAGCTGGCCATTGTCATCTTCGCCGTCAGGGCCGGTGGTGCATTGGCGCGAAAAATCAATCTTCCTTCAGTCATCGGCGAACTTCTGTCAGGTGTTATCATCGGTCCCTATGCGCTCGGAGCTATCCCTCTTCCCGGCTTTCCAGGCGGGCTGTTTCAGGCTTCCGAAGGTTTCGCGGTCAGCCCGGTTCTCTATGCTTTCGCGACAGTAGCTTCTATTATATTGCTCTTTTCTTCTGGTCTTGAAACCGACATCGACATGTTCCTGCACTATTCGGTCGCAGGCGGCATTGTCGGATTGGGCGGCGTAGCGGCTTCCTACACCTTCGGAGCCGGTATCGGCGCCTTGCTGACTCATCAATCTTTCTTCGCGCCAGGATCCATGTTCCTCGGCATTATGAGCACAGCGACATCGGTCGGCATCACTGCACGCATCCTTTCTGACAAGAAAAAAATGGATTCGCCGGAAGGTGTCACCATCCTTGCGGCAGCCGTCTTTGATGATGTTATCGGCATTGTACTTCTTGCGATTGTCATGGGAGTCGTAGCGGTGCTGACCGGCCACAAATCAGGCGGCCTATCCCCGTGGGGTATCACGAGCATTGCACTGAAAGCCTTTGGAATCTGGCTTGGATTTACTGCATTAGGGCTGATTTTCGGAAAGAAAATCGCCGAACTACTTAAAAAGATGGGCGGCGAAGCCATGTATCCCGTTCTCGCCCTCGGACTTGCCCTTCTGTTGGCAGGCTTTTTCGAGATGCAGGGATTGGCGATGATTATCGGCGCGTATATCGTCGGTATCAGCCTTTCAAAAACCGATATTGCCTACCTCATCCAGGATAAGCTTAAACCGCTCTATGACTTTTTCGTCCCCATATTCTTCGCCGCAATGGGTATGCTGGTCGATGTCCGCCAGATGCTGAACCCCGCCGTCCTGGTTTTCGGCGCCATCTATACCCTTATGGCTGTTCTGGCCAAAGTTCTGGGCTGCGGTATTCCGGCGCTCTTTCTTGGCTTCAACATGCGGGGAGCAGTGCGCATCGGAACGGGAATGGTGCCGCGCGGTGAAGTTGCGCTTATTATCGCGGGCATCGGCCTCTCCGCGGGTATTCTGGAACCATCGATTTTCGGCGTAGCCATTCTGATGACCATGGTAACCAGCATCATCGCGCCGCCTCTTTTAAGCATGGTGCTTACAGCCGGCGGTCCTGGAACGATCAAGCCAGTCAAAGGATCGGTGACAGAAACGATCAGCGCCGAGTTCCCAACCAGGGAGCTGGCGGAGCTTGTATCCACCACCTTCCTTCGCGAGCTGGAGCGCGAAGGTTTCTTTGTCCAGCTTATGAGCATTCGAGATGATATCAGCCACATACGAAAAGGCGATATTGCCATATCCCTGATTACCGGCAAAAACTTTATTACTATAGAGACAGCTCCTGAAGATGCATCCTTTGTCAGGGCAACCCTGCATGAAACGCTGGTCAAGCTGGATGCCAATTTTGACAGGCTCAAAGACAGCTTCGATCCTGAAAAGCTCCGCTCTGAACTCCATGTTGACAGCGGCAGAAAGGATACAACCTTCAGAAAAATCCTTGACCCTGCCTGTGTTACTACTGAATTGAAGGGATCAACGAAAAACGAAGTCATTGAAGAACTCGTCGATCTGCTGGATAAGGCGGGGAAAGTCACATCGCGCGAACAGCTTTTAAAGGATATTCTCGAGCGCGAAGCGAGAATGAGCACCGGCATGGAGCATGGAATCGCCCTGCCGCATGCACGAACCACCGGTATAAAATCCCAAACCCTGGCAGTAGGCATCCATAAAAATGGTGTTGATTTCCAGACTATCGATGGAACCATGTGCCACATCATCGCGCTGATCGCGACACCTGCTGATGATGAAGCACCGCACATGCAGGTGTTGGCAAGCCTAGGAGCGATTCTTGGCGATGAAGCTGCCCGAATGGCTCTCAAGAACGCCCAATCGCCCAAGGAAGTATATTCAATATTGAAAAAAGCATGAGGCCGCGGGTGCTTGCGGGTTCAAACGCGCCTGAACCCGCTCCCGCTTTGTAAAATCATATGCTTGTCAACCGCTTGTCACTTCTGAGGAACTCACTGACGGGCAGTTGCCAAATAGACACCTGCCAAAGCTGCAGCACCGCCAAGAAGCTGCAGCGGAGCGAGCCTTTCACCAAGCACAAAAAATGAAGCAATCACGGACACAACCGGTATAAGGTTGATAAACACACTGGAACGGCTGGCTCCCAGGTTGTCCAGCATGATGACATACAACCAATAGCCGATCGCCGAGCCGAACACTCCTAAAAACACGACATTCAGCCAGGCTGCACCTGAAATATGCAAAATGCTTTTATTTTCGAGGAGCGCGAAAGGAAGGCAGCCGAGGGTTCCGAAAAAAATCTGCCAGAATGTAATACTCAGCAAAGGATATTTATTGGAAACCGGCTTGGTCAGAAAACTGTAGACTACCCAGGAAATCGCTGCGCCTGCCATGTACAGGTAGCCGTCAAAGTTTGATGAGCGCGCGGACTCCGAGCGAAGCACAATCAGGGCCACTCCCAGAAAAGAAAAAAGAATACCCAGAACTACTTTTACCCGGGGCTTCTCCCGGTACAGGAAAATTTCCGCCAACAAAGTCAGCACAGGAATCGTTCCTACGATCAATGAAGATTCAGAAGCGGAAAGCCTGAGGATTCCATTGTTCTCAAAGAAAAAATACAGCGAGATGCCGACAAAACCGCTGGCAGCGAGAATCGGCAGATCCCTGCGCGCCACTTTCAGCGAAGTCCGGGTGAGCAGGGCGATGCCTGGGACCAGGGCGGTTGCCATGATGAAACGCATCAGTGCCAGCGTCATCGGCTGAAATTCCTGAATCGCGACTTTTATGGAGAGAAATGTCAGCCCCCAGATTACCGCGATGCCGAAACCAGGCAGCGTGGAGCCTTTCCCTTTGTTCATTCTGTCCTGCATGGTGGTACTCTATCGGTCAGTGCAACCCTTGTCCAGAGGATAAGGTTCCGCCCGATTTCAACTGTCCGGAGAGCAAAAATCATGCTATACTGCTGGCATGGAAACGGTTGTACTGGATGGTTGTTCACTGACCCTTGATGCTTTAGTTCGAATTGCACGTGAAAAAGCTTCTGTCGCTTTAGATGAAACCGCGCTTCAGCGGATGGCCTCCTCCCGCTCGACAGTCGAGTCTTGCGTTGAAGAAAGACTTGTCAGATATGGAATTACCACTGGCTTCGGAAAATTTTGCAATGTTGTTATTTCAAAAGAAGACAACGCAATTCTGCAAAAAAATCTCATCATGAGCCACGCCTGCGGACAGGGCGAGCCTCTGCCAGAAGATGTCGTCAGAGCAATCATGGCCTTGCGTGCCAACGCGCTGGCCGTCGGTCACTCCGGAATCCGCCCCCGCACTGTCCAGCATCTGGTGGATGTGCTCAACGCCGGCATTGTACCGGTTATTCCGGAAAAAGGCTCGCTCGGTGCCTCAGGAGATCTGGCACCGCTCGCCCACATGACGCTCGTGCTCCTCGGTATGGGAGAAGCATTCTATAGAGGCGAAAGAATGGCAGGGAGCAAAGCGCTGGCCCTGGCAGGCCTCAAGCCGGTTACCCTTGAAGCAAAGGAAGGCCTTGCACTCATCAACGGCACCCAGGTTATGACAGCCATCGGCGCTTTGGCAGTCAATGACGCGCGTAATCTGGTTCAGACTGCCAACCTTGTTTCCTCCATGACCATACAAGCGCTGAGGGGAATCACCGACGCCTTCGATCCGCGCATTCATGAACTTCGCCGCCAATCCGGCCAAATCCAGTGCGCCGCCGACTTGCGCAGACTATTGGAAAACTCGAGGTTGACCTCCCGCCAGGGAGAACTCCGTGTCCAGGATCCCTACACGCTGCGCTGCATCCCCCAGGTGCATGGCGCCAGCATCGATGCCATCGACTATGTTCAGCGCTGTATAGAAAACGAATTGAACGCTGTCACCGACAACCCGCTCATCTTTCCGAACCCCGAAAGCGCTGACCAGCAAAAAGGCTTCTCCAAACATACGGCATCGGGACATTCCTCTGAACATGTTCATGGACAAGACCCGGGCGACATCCTGTCCGGCGGCAATTTCCACGGTCAACCAATCGCCCTCGCCATGGATTTTCTCGGCATTGCCTGTGCAGAGCTTGCCAATATTTCCGAACGCCGTCTCGAGCGTCTGGTCAACCCGGCGCTTTCGGAAGGCCTCCCCGCCTTTCTCACTACATCGGGAGGCATCAATTCCGGCTTCATGATAGTCCAATATTCGGCAGCAGCCCTGGTTTCGGAAAACAAGGTTCTGGCACATCCAGCCAGTGTCGACTCCATCCCCTCTAGCGCCAACCAGGAAGACCATGTTTCAATGGGAACTATCGCGGCCCGCAAAGCGCGGAATATCATCTGGAATGCCCAGCGGGTTCTCGCGATGGAACTCTGCGCCGCCTGCCAGGCGCTCGACCTCCGCGCCATCCAGATCGGAACCGCCGAAACTGCTTCCCTGCTCTCCCCCAGAACCGCGGAGGCCTACACAACCGTGCGGTCAGTGGTTTCCATGGTCGATTCAGATCGGATCATGTACCCTGACCTCGACGCGGTCGCCAGCCTTGTCGCGGACGGCAGTTTCTCAAGCGGAATGTCTGAAGCGGTACTGTGAATCGGTACAATTGCCCCGCAATTTTTAAAAAGTCGAGTACCTAATCTAAAACCACAGCATGCTTCGCCGCGGGTATTCAAATGATTCTTTATTTATACTATCATGCTGAAAACTTCCCTAGGAGGATTCTATCATGTCCGTAAAACGTGATTTTGGTCTGCGCCTCAACCGCCTTTCCCAGCAGGAGCGAAACAAGCTCATATCATATATCAACATAAAATTGGCGAGCATGGGACTTCCGGTGTATTCGAAAGAAGGAACCGGATTCGTCGAGCTGGCTTCTGACATGCTTGAAAGCTTCCGCCAGAAAGACCGGATCCTGGCGAGCTACCTGCCGCCCGTCGATCAGCGCATCCAGGATTTTCTCGATGCCTATTTCAGTGATCTCGGCCTTGCCAGCATGCCCCGAATCCCTTCCAAAACCCTGGTGCTCGACCGCTACGGGATGGCTCGCGAGCTCTCATTGCCGCCCGATGGGCATAAACATGTATCGCCCACGCTGACCTCATATCGAATTCGAAATGGCGTGCTTCACAACCCAACCAACGACAAGCGTACCACGGAAGGCGTTTTCCATATCGCGGAAGGCGGACTGCCGGTTCCTGCAGATAAAAAAGCGGTTCCCAAGCTGGTTTTCGCCCGTCTTTTTGAAGCAGCCTTCAACCCCCCGGCTGAAATGCTCGACATCCCCTTCACTGCCGGCGAAGGCGAAAAGGCCCGCGCCTTCCTTTCAGTCCTCCTGCGTCCCATCGTTCGCCCCGAGGTTCAGGGATATTGCGAAGAGCGCTCCATGGAAGTTCGTTTCTTCGTGCCAGGATCCCTCGCCGCAAGCCTCGACTTTGTCGAAAGCATTTTTGGCAATTCAGGCGATCCGTTCATTCCGGAAAACGATGCAGCCCTCGACCCCTTGCGTTGGACCGGCACAACCGGCCTCATCGTTCTCGCCCCGCACCTGACCCTGCTGACAAAGAAGGAACTCGGACTGCCCCATTACGACCAGGCAACCGCGCGCCAGCGCCGTGACGGCATGTGCTGGAAAGAACCCACAGAACGCTATAATGACGGCAAGCCCTTCAAAATCTGCGCGCGCGACACTCGCGGCGTCATTGTCTCAGTCATTGCCGACAACTATTTCGGATATTCAAAAAAAGAAATCAAATCCCACATTTCCTATTCAGCTAACCTGCTTGGACTGGCAGAAGAAGAGCATGCCGGCGGCGCCCTTGTCTTCCCGTCCTACAATCATGGCGTTCGCTTTATTCCGGACACCAACCTCAATTCACGAGGTCATTCGATCCATGATGTCTTCGAGCTTTTGCGCGGACGGATCGAGGTAAAGCCGGAGGGGTATGCGGTTGACCTGACTTACCCCAACATTATCTATCTGCCGGAAAACGCTGTTTTGTCGCTTGAGGACCAGAAAGCGCACTGGGTCTGGGAAGGCAGAGAGGAATCGCTCAGAATCCTGCCCGGAGAAGTCTACGTCCACCCAACCGGCTACCGCATCCACATGGAACGGCATCCGGTTTCCGGTGCCTGGAGGCTCATCGGCACAGCTGCGGAAGCCCTGCTCTGCCACAAGCCTTGCACTGTATCAGGCGGAGGAAAATCGGAGATCGCCAAACCCATCACCGATGCCATCAGCTATTCGCCGATAACTATCGCCGACTTTTTCGAGGACTTTGCCGCGGTCAAGAAAATTATCGAAAAGGACTACGGCAACCGGTTCAGGGATGACAGCGAAAATCACGGCAAAGACGCGCGCCCGATCCTCTCGCCGAAACGTTCGCTCGGCTCCGTCATCAAACTTCTTTCACCGTCGCCACTCTTTACCGATGAATATAACGAATGGCTGAAATCAATTCCTGAACGAATCAAGAGCCTCGTTTTCCTGGTCAAACGATTCTATACGCCGGATTGGGGTGACGACTGGCTTTCACATTTCTCGGTCGACGCGGTTAATGGAACAACCGGAAACATCCTGAAATTCCAGGGCCGCCCCATCCTCGGCTCCTATCTCCGGGTAGGCAGAGCACAGAACGGCATGCAGCGCACCTTCAAGCTCCGTCAGGATTTCATGCCTGCGGAAAAGCGCCAGTGGGAAGATGACATCACCGCTTCCGTCGTCGTGCCATCTAAAAACCTGAAAAACCTCCCGGACTGGGCAACACGGCATCCCAGCCTCAAATTCTGTAAAAACACCGAAGCCCGCTTCTTCCAGCGCCCCGACGACGCCATCATCCGCGGCTACGACAAGACGACCGAAAAGGATTTTGCCCGCCAGGACAATTTTATCAGCAATTTCGAACCACTCACCCGCCATCATGCCGCAGAGTTCATCGAAAAAACCGTACAGTTCTCGGAATATACCGATGCGATGCGCTTTTTCATTGAAGCAACTGAAGCTGATCCCCATTTTGAATACTTCGCTGCGCCGGATAAACCTCGAATTGTCAACGGCGCCCCGACAAAAAATCCGCGATACCTCCAGCTTGACCCAAATTATGTCAATCCGCAGAGCAGATACCTGGCGGAAATCGGACCGCGGCTCTATCGCAGAGTGCCGGCTGACAACGCACTTCTGCATCCGGTCGGAGCTGTCCTTCCTGGACGCCGGAATAACCCGGCTGATCCGGCGGCAGGGATCCGCCCCCTCGCTGTCTATGGCCCGATCCATTATCAAGACCTGCCCGAGCTGTTTATGGACTTTGTCTGTTCTTTGACCGGCAAAAGCCCCTCAACCACCGGTGCCGGCTCCGAGGGAGCTTTGACCAAAGGACCCTTCAACGCGCTTATTGCCACCACAGACCTCAACAACGCCCTGCTTTCCTTTATCCTGACCGGCTATTCGGGCTTTACAACCGCCGCTGGTTATATCGGGCACAAATATAAAATCGACCATGATATTTCCATCATGATGCCAGAACTCTGGGCTCGCCTCTCCCCCGAAGAGCGGGATCCTGAATTCCTCAAGGAGCACGGGTATCTGGAAAAAGTGGATGATTTTGAATATGAAGGACGCCTCATTCCCGCTTCACGGCTTGGATGGCGGATTACACCGCTGTTCGCCGCCACCTATTTGGGAAGGCTTTTTGACACCCCCACAGCGGTCTTCCCGGAAGACATGCTGCGCCCGGAACTCCAATCCATGCCTGAATATGTCGATGGTATCGAAAACATCGCCTCGGCAATGAAAAAATCGGCTGAAGCCTACTTCGAGGATGGTTCTATCGAAGCCGCGATTCCACCGCTTAAAGCCGTGCTCCATGTCATGGCCAAGGGACATTATGAAGGCAAGAGCATATCCGATCCCGAAGTTCGCAAGCTCTTCACCCGAGACTATGTTCTCGCTTCAGACTGGTATCATGAACGGCTCGAGCGCTATCGCAACAGCGAAATTGAATATCTCGAAAAATCCATCGTCTACCTGCGCTCATTCCTTGCGGAAAAAGCGGAACCGCAAAGTCTTTCCGCCAAGCGGGCTCAGGTAGAACTCCTTCGCGCCCGCGAACGGCTCGAACGCCTGATGGATAAAAATTATCTCTCTATCATCGATGGGTCGCTCGGCAAAGACATCCTGTACGAAAAGGCTTGAGCATGAGGGGTAACGGCAAGGGTTCCTGTGCAGTCATCAATATCGGCAGTCTGGCAAGCCCGCAAGGGAAACGCCGTACTGCCGGAACGGCAATGAACAGCCTCTATCGATGTAAAAATGCCTGCATTGTCGCAAAAGAAGGAGTCATCACCTATGCCGGACCTGCTTCGACGGAAGAGGGCCGGCACGCCCTCGAAAAGGCGCAGGCTGAAGGCGCATCGCTGATCGACGCAGAAAACCGTGCCTGCGTGCCTGGCTTTATCGACAGCCACACGCATTTCATTTTCGCAGGCTATCGAGCCGATGAGTTTTTCTGGCGGGCTTGCGGCTTGCCGTACATGGAGATTCATCGGCGCGGCGGCGGAATCCGGAAAAGCATGGAAGCGACCCGCTCAGCCACCCTGCATGACCTGGTGGAAGCCGGCAAAAAGCGCTTGGACACCATGCTAGCCCTGGGGGTCACAACGGTAGAAGGCAAGTCGGGATATGGTTTGGATATTGAAACCGAACTCCGCCAGCTGACAGCCATGCATGAACTTTGCAGCATGTCACCGGTCGAAATCCTGCCTACCTTTCTCGGTCCGCACGCCATTCCGCCTGAGTTCGAATCACGCCCCTCCGATTATATCGATTTCGTCATCACGGAGGTTTTACCAAAGGTCGCGACCAGCAAGCTTGCTGTCTTTGCCGATATTTTCTGTGAAAAGGGCGTGTTCGATATTGAAGATTCCCGGCGCTATTTGCTGGCAGCACAAAAAGCTGGATTCAAGCTCAAACTGCACGCGGATGAAATTGTCAGAATCGGTGGAGCCGGGCTTGCTGCCGAGCTTGCCGCCGTCAGCGCAGATCATCTGCTGAAAGCAAGTCCGGAAGATCTGCAAGCCATGGCTGAAAAAGGTGTCATTGCGACCTGTCTTCCGCTGACTGCCTTCTCGCTTCGCGAACCCTATGCTGATGCACGTGGCATGATTGACCGCGGCCTGGCAGTCGCGCTTGCTTCGGATCTCAATCCAGGTTCATGCTACAGCCAGAGCATCCCGCTGATTTTCGCCATCGCCGTGCTGTACATGAAGTTGACCTTTGAAGAAACCCTGACCGCCCTGACCCTGAACGGCGCTGCAGCGCTGGGACTTGCCGCTTCCCATGGGTCTCTGGAAACGGGGAAAACCGCCGATATTGTCATCCTGGATGCGCCCGAACCTGAACACCTGTCCTACCATATAGGAATGAATCTGGTTCATACCGTTGTAAAAAGGGGCGAATTGGTATATCAGCAAAGCACTAAGGCCTAATTCGCCGCGAATTAGGCCTTTTCAGCAACACGCTTTCTGGTCAGCACGTACATCAGAACCGCCGCGATAACTCCCGCAAATGCGACAAGAAGCGCGCTGGTTGGCTTTTCATGAAACACCACAAGCCCGAGGAAAAGCTGTCCTGTTGGTGAAACATACTGGATGAAGCCCATTTTTTGCAGACTTATCGAGTTAGCCGCCTTGGCAAAAAACAGCAGCGGAATTGCCGTAACTGCTCCCGCGAGAATCAGAAGCGCTGTTACCAGCAGACTCGCGTTGAATATCGCCCCTGTACCCTGAAACTGCCTTATTGCCAGATAACCGAAGGCAAGCGGGGCGACCATCAAAGTCTCTATCGTAAGCCCAAGAAGCGGATCAAGCGCCAGCTGCTTTTTAAGCGCGCCATACCCTGCGAATGTCACGGCGAGAAGCAGGCTGACCCAGGGAACCGAACCATAAATGACTGCTGCGGCAAAAATCGCCAGCGCCGCGACACTGACCGCAGCTTTTGTCCACACATCTGCCCGCTCCCTGAAGAAAAGTACGCCAAAAGCGACTGATAGCAGCGGGTTGATGTAATACCCAAGCGCGGACTCGGTTATCCGTCCCGAATTGACCGCCCAGATATAAATACCCCAGTTGGCTGTCACGACAATCGCGCAGGCAGCTACCCGCAGGACCTTGCGCGGCGATCTGAAAAGCTCGCCGATCCTGCTCAGCTGTTTTGACGCGCCAAGCAGGATAAGGCAGAACACCGCTGCCCAGAATATCCGGTGGCTTAGTATCTGCAGCGGCTCAACTGACTTGAGCATCTTCCAATAAAGCGGGAAAAGTCCCCACATGCCGTACGCGAGAAAAGCGGCCAGCGTTCCGCTGATTTTGCTAGTCTGGTTTTTCATGGTTTTCCTACTATAAAGTCGAATGCCTGCACGCGTCGAGGTCCACACCGTGATTTTGAATAATAAATAAAAATTTTTTGAAAGATTGAAATAAATATACAAAAAATAGAAAATATTTCAATTATTGAAACAATGGTGTCAAATAGCAATCAATAATAATAGCACGATTTTCAAATTCTGTCAAATTTTTCGTGAAGAATCTTGACTTCACCTTCTGCATGGGTTTCTATCTATAAGTACGAGTATTTTTCTACGTGAATCTGTACAGAGTTCACAATTTTGAAGGAGGAAGCATGAAAAAGTTCACACTCGTTCTGTTGCTGGCCGTTTTGGCAGCATCTCTCGTATCGGCACAGGACATCAAGATCGGCGGCGTAGGTCCTGTAACCGGTGAAGCGGCAACCTTCGGCGTATCCACGAAAAATGGAATGGCCATGGCTGTTGAAGAATGGAATGCCATGGGCGGCGTATTTGGCGGCAGAAAAGTCAAACTGATTTTTGAGGATGACAAAGGAGACCCCGCTGAAGGCGCCACCGTCTACACCAAGCTGATCCAGCAGGACGGCGTTGTAGCCATTGTCGGCACCGTCATGTCCAAGGTAACCCTGGCCGGCGCTCCGATCGCCCAGGCAAACGGCATCCCGATGATCAGCCCGACATCCACCAATGAAAAAGTCACCCTCGTCGGTGATTACATTTTCAGGGCATGCTTTATCGACCCCTTCCAGGGAACGGTTGGCGCTTCATTCGCATACAAAGACCTGAAAGCAAAAAAAGCCGCCGCGATCTTTGATCTTGGAAACGATTATACCAAGGGTTTGGCTGAGAACTTCAAAGCCACCTTTGAAAAGCTGGCTGGCAAGGGTTCTGTCGTCGCCTATGAAGGCCATCCCTCCGGCGCGACCGATTTCAAAGCCCAGCTGACCAAGATTCTCAGCGCGAAACCGGATGTCATCTATATCCCCGACTACTACAATGACGTCGGCCTCATCGCCAAGCAGGTGCGTGAGCTTGGATTCAAGGGCCCGCTCGTCGGCGGCGATGGATGGGATTCGCCAGACCTGGTCAAGATCGGCGGAACAGCGGTTGAAAACGGATTTTTCACCAACCACTACTCCGCAGAAGATACCCGCCCAATCGTCCAGGACTTTGTTAAAAAATACAAAGCCAAATTTGGCGCAGAACCTGACGCTCTCGCGGCCTTGGGCTATGATGCCATGTACATCATGCTCGATGCAATCAAGCGCGCCGGCTCAACCAAGGGTACCGCTATCCGCGATGCGCTCGCAAAAACCGACCTGAACGTCGTATCAGGCAGAGTAACCTTCGACGCGAACCGCAACCCGGTCAAGTCCGCAGTTATCATCGAAATCAAGAACGGCAAGCAGGTCTATAAGACCACGGTAAATCCGTAAGGGCATGAAATCCTGTACTGCCCGGTCCTGGTGGATCGGGCAGTATCATTTTTACTGCACGACACCTGCCAGCCTTCAGGCAGGCAAGATTCAAGAGCAATCGCCAATCCATATTTTTTTACGCGCATTGTCACCAAGTGATCGACGTGCGCAGAAGGGAAACCTAAATGGGATCAATTTTTAACGCCCAACAGATTGTCAACGGACTTCAGGTAGGCTCGATCTACGCGCTGATAGCCCTGGGCTACACCATGGTATATGGGATAGTCAGGCTGATCAACTTTGCGCATGGTGATTTTTTCATGATCGGCGCTTATGCGGCCTATGGTTCATTTTTCATTTTCAATTCAATGCTTGCCGGAAAGCATGGCAGCATAGCTTTTCTAGTTCTCATTGTCTCAATGCTTGCCGGCGGTCTCATCGCCATGCTCGCAAACCAGCTTGCCTATAAACCGCTGAGGTATAAACCGAAGCTTTCTTCGCTTATCACTGCAATCGGCGTTTCCATGTTCCTCGAGTATTTCTTTTCAGCTTTGCCGGTTATCGGACCTTCCTATCGTTCGTTCCCCGATATCATCCCCAAGGTGCAGATCAGTCTCGGATCAGCGACCATTTCCAACTATGTTGTCATTGATATCGTGGTTGCCGCTGTTCTCATGATCGGATTGACCTTCCTGGTGCGAAAAACCGCGCTTGGCAAAGCAATGCGCGCTGTATCCCAGGACAAGGATGCCGCCCGGCTCATGGGGATCGATATTGAAAAAGTCATTGGCTTTACCTTTCTCATCGGCGGGTCCTTCGCCGGAGCAGCAGGATTGCTGGCCGGTATGACATATCCTCGAATATTCCCCTACATGGGCATCCAGCCTGGTTTAAAGGCCTTCATTGCTGCTGTTCTGGGCGGAATCGGCAACATTCCGGGCGCTGTGCTTGGTGCTTACATCATGGGTTTGGCAGAGACATTCGCTTCAGCCTACAACTCATTGCTGGGTGAAGGTATTGCGTTTGCAATCCTGATCATCGTTCTGCTGGTTCGGCCGCGGGGACTCCTCGGCGAAAAAGTTGCTGACAAAATCTAGGAGCACGCCATGACCAAAGTCAAACTGCCAAAATTTCTGATTGCCTCGGTGGTATTCTATGCCATCATAGAGGCCCTTTTTAGACTTGAAGTGCTGAATGGTTACATCCTGCACATCATCAATCAGTCGCTCATCTTTGTTATTCTCGCGGCGAGCTTGAACCTTATCAATGGAATAACCGGACAGTTTTCGCTTGGGCACATGGGTTTCGCAGGTGTCGGCGCCTATGTTTCCGGAACGCTGACAACCATCATTCTGAAACTCAATCCGACGGTAACGTCCAACATGGGCATCTTCGTACTCTGCCTTCTGGCGGGCGGCGTAGCTGCCGCATTTATCGGCTTTCTTATCGGTTTCCCCTCTCTGCGGCTGAAAGGTGATTACCTTGCCATCGTTACCCTGGGATTCGGCGAAATCATCAGAACTGTCTTCAATAATATTGATTATGTCGGCGGTCCGCGAGGTTTACTCGGCATCCCCAAGTTTTCCAATTTCACCTTGATTTTTATCGCAGCCTTCCTGTCAATCGTCGTAATGCGCAACATCATTCAGTCCTCGCACGGACGGGCAATGCTTTCAATCCGTGAAAACGAGCTTGCAGCGGATCTTGTGGGTATCAACACAACCCAGTATAAAGTGATGGCATTCACGATCGGCGCTTTTTTCGCCGGCATCGCTGGCGGACTGCTTGCCCATCTCATCCAGCTTGCGCACCCAACACAATTCGGCTTTATAAAGTCAGTCGAAGTTCTTATCATGATTTACGCTGGCGGCGTCGGCTCCATGACAGGTTCAATCATCGCAGCTTTTGGCCTCACCTTCCTCTCTGAAGGTTTGCGCATCGGTATCAGAGCACTGGCTGATGCTACCAATCTTCCCATCGGCGGCGAGTGGCGAATGGTTATCTATTCGCTTTTGCTTATCTTTATCATGCTGTTCAGAACTGAAGGCCTCATGGGCACCAAGGAATCACGCATTATCAAAATCAAGGAGGCCGACTGATGTCCGCATTGCTCAGTATCAAGAACATGACCCATTATTTCGGGGGTCTCCGTGCTATTTCGAATTTCAGCTATGACATCCCGCAGGGTACCATTTATGGGTTGATCGGTCCGAACGGATCAGGCAAAACAACCACTTTCAATCTCATTACCGGTATCTACACACCGACCGAAGGCCAGGTTTTTTTCCAGGACAAAGAGATAACCGGCATGAAGCCGTATAAAATTGTCCAGACGGGAGTAGCCCGAACCTTCCAGAACCTCAGGATTTTTTCCAACCTGACCGCGCTTGACAATATCCGCATCGCACGGCACTTCAATACTCGCTCAGGTCTTGTTTCATCGGTTCTCAGATTACCCAGCTTTATGAACGAAGAGCGCCAGGTTAAAAAAGAGTCCCGGGAACTCCTGGAGCTTATGCACCTTTCGAGCCGCGCCAATGAGCTGGCAAAAAATCTTCCCTACGGAGAACTCAGGCGTCTCGAAATCGCGCGGGCGCTCGCGACAAAACCAAAACTCCTGCTCCTCGATGAACCAGCAGCCGGCATGAACCCCAAGGAAGTCGAAGAACTCATGAGCCTTATTGTAAGAATCAGGAATGAGTTCAAAGTGACCGTCTTTCTCATAGAACATCACATGCAGGTTGTCATGGGCATCTGCGAATACCTCAAAGTTATCGACTTTGGAGAAACTATAGCCGAGGGATTGCCGGAAGCGGTCGGCAAAGATCCAAAGGTTCTGGAAGCCTATCTCGGGAAAAGGGGTGCGTGATGCTGGTAGTCAAAAATCTCAAAGTCAGTTATGGAAAGATAGAAGCCATCAAGGATGTATCGTTTGAAGTGCCTGATGGGAAAATTGTAACGCTGATCGGTGCCAATGGGGCCGGTAAAACGACTACCCTCCGCGCTATTTCCGGTCTGGAAAAATGTGCTGCCGGTTCAATCGAATTCGATGGCAAAAATGTCACGAATATGGAAGCACACAAGCTGGTCCCGCTCGGGATTTCCCATGTTCCGGAAGGAAGAAAGATATTCCCGACACTGACGGTACGGGAAAACCTCGAACTTGCCGGTTGGACGCTCAAAGATAAAAAGCTGATCAAGGAGCGGATGGAAGATGTCTTCGAAGTGTTCCCGAGAATCAAGGAAAGAGCCAATCAGCTCGGGGGGACACTCTCCGGCGGCGAGCAGCAAATGCTGGCTGTCGGCCGTGCGCTGGTCACGGGCGGCAAGATACTGCTTCTGGATGAGCCTTCCATGGGCCTCGCTCCGGTTCTTGTCGATGAGATATTTCATCAGATTGTCGAAATCAACAAGCGCGGCATGACAGTCCTGCTCGTTGAGCAGAATGCCGCCGAAGCATTGGATATCGCAGATTTCGCCTATGTTTTGGAAGTCGGCTACACGACAATCAGCGGTACTGCAAAGGCAATCGCTGAAGATCCCCGCGTACGGGAAGCATATCTGGGAGTGTAACCGCAGCTTTAAATAAAATCATTATGCGGCGCGGCTTGCCGATATCGGTAATGCGCTGGGAAAAAATTCGAAATAATAAAAAAACCGCGGGCTTCATGCTCCGCGGCTTTTTTATTGAGCCTATCGCAGGCTCATCATGGTTGAATCGCTGCCTTATTTGGAATTGGCAAGCGTCGCTTTGCAGACTTTGCAAATTTTGGTTTTCTTGCCTTCAACTTCCTGCTCGTACAGCACTTTTACACCATCACGCTTGCAAACGGGGCAGGTTCCGCGCCCGCTGCTAGGCAGTTCACGAACGCCTTTTCCTCTATGTGCTTTGGACATATTTTCCTCCCTGCCTCATTCAGCCTTTTTAGCTTCTTTGGCTTTCTTTTCAGCTTTTCGCTTGTTGCGCTCAGCTTTCTTTTCTTCGACTTTCTGATCAACAAGTTCAAGGATGACCATGTCCGCAGCATCCTGGGCGCGATTGCCAATCCTGAGGATTCTGGTGTAGCCGCCGGCTCTGTCCTTGAAGCGAGGTCCAATCTCCGTAAAGAGCTTGTTCAAAATGGCTTCATCCTGAATCTTTCTGGCCGCGATTCTGCGATTGTGGACGCTGTCGACCTTTGCCCTGGTGATCATCTTTTCGGCTGCGCGGCGAGTCTCAACCGCTTTGGCATGGGTTGTTTCAATCCGTTCGTGCTTGAAGAGAACGGTCATCATATTCCTGATGAGAGCTTTTCTGTGAGCTGACACCCTGTTCAGCTTGTTGAAACCAATCTTATGCTTCATTGGTCTGTTCCTTTTTCATTGTCAGCTTGAGATAATTTCGAAGCGGCGTAAAATCAGTCATACCAAGAGACAGATTCTGTTCGCTCAACTTGGTCTTTATCTCAGCCAGAGATTTCTTGCCGAAGTTCCTGGTTTTGGTAATTTCGTCTTCGGTCTTTCTTGCAAGTTCACCAATAGTTCTGATGTTCGCATTTTTCAGACAGTTGGAAGCACGTACCGACAACTCGAGATCTTCGACCGGAGTATTGAGAATCTGCTTGACCCTCTCCTCGATTTCATCGTTCAGCTCATCGCCGCCAGCTTCATTTTCATCAAAGTTGATGAAAATTGCGAAGTGATCTTTGGCGATCTTCGCTGCTTCACCAAGCGCGTCTTCAGGCCTGGTTGTCCCGTCAGTCCAAATTTCTAGAACAAGCTTGTCGTAATCAGAACGCTGGCCAACGCGAGTCGGTTCAACTGAATACTTCACTTTTGTTACCGGAGTGAAAATCGCATCCATCGGAATAGTTCCGACAATCTCGATATATTTTTCATTCACTTCCGCTGGAACATAACCACGGCCCAAATCAACCTGAATTTCCAGATCCAGGTGAACATCCGGATTCAGCGCCGCTATGGTAAGATCGGGATTCAAGACTTCAAGCTGTCGGTCGTTGGAAAAGAAAGAGCCCTTGAGCTCCGAAATCCCCTTTATCTCATAAAGGAAGACTGCCTGTTCCATATCGTTGGGAAGGCGAACCCTCAGCTGTTTGAGATTGTTCAGGAACTCGATGGTATCTTCAACAACACCGGGTATTGTCTCGAATTCGCTTGAAATTATGTGCTGTGCACCCTCATCATCGTAGCGAACAATTCTGACCGCCGTAATTGCATACCCTTGGATGGATGAAAGAAGGATGCGGCGCAGGGTGTTTCCAACAGTGGTACCGTAACCAGGCTCGAAAGGATAGGCCACAAATTTCCCGTAGGAATCGCCCGATTCGCTCTGTTCGTAAGTAATACCTTTCGGCCTTTTGAAACCCTTGAGAAGGTTCTTCCGCGCCATTTCTGCTCCTTATTTCGAGTAAAGCTCGACAACGAGCTGCTCGCGAATATCAGCCATGTCAGTGATATCCTGGCGGTGCGGGTAAGCCGCTAGCCGACCAACCATTTCATCCGGATTGACTTCAACCCAGGGCATGGTTCCGGATTTTGCAACTTCCTGAAGAGCGTTCTTGATCATGTCCAGCTTCTTTGCCTGGCCGATAACAGAAATCTGATCGCCTGCTTTGACGAGGTATGAAGCGATGTCAACACGCTTGCCATTGACAGCGATGTGTCCATGGTTGACAAGCTGACGGGCTTGCGCTCTTGATGTAGCAAAGTGGAGGCGATACACGACGTTGTCGAGGCGGCGTTCGAGCAGGATGAAGAGGTTTTCACCAGTTTTCCCCGGCATTGCGAGTGCTTTATCGAAAGAATTTCTGAACTGCTTCTCAAGAAGCCCGTAAGCACGCTTCAATGTCTGCTTCTCTCGGAGCTGGACTGCATATTCAGACTTCTTTCCCATTCTGGCTTTTGGCTCTTTTCCGGGTGGAAGTCTTTTCTTGTTCATCGGGCATTTATCGCTTTTGCAGCGATCGCCCTTGAGAAAAAGCTTTTTCTGTTCGGTGCGGCAGAGCCGGCACACAGGACCAATATATCTTGCCATAGTTTGTATACCCCTTCTCAGATACGACGGGCCTTGCGGGGCCGGCAGCCATTATGGGGAATGGGTGTAACGTCGTTGATCGACTTGACTTTCAGACCAAGGGCTCCGAGCTGGCGGATTGCTGACTCGCGGCCGATGCCAGGACCCTTGACGTAGACATGAACTTCACGCAGACCGCTGTTCATGGCTTTCTGCACAACTGTTTCCGCAACGGTTTGAGCTGCAAAGGGGGTGGACTTCTTTGCTCCCCTGAACTGGTGCGTACCGGAGCTCGCCCATGCAATGGCGTTTCCGTTCAAGTCGGTGATCGTGATGACAGTATTGTTGAAGGTAGCCTGAATATAGACATTGCCTTCGTAAACACTCTTCTTTTCTTTTCTCTTCTTTGTAGTAACTGCCACTTTGGCACCCCTTTAATTAGACAGCCTTCTTCTTGTTGGCAACAGTCTTGCGCTTGCCCTTTCTGGTTCGCGCATTGGTTCTCGTCCTCTGGCCGTTGACCGGAAGACCCTTTCTGTGCCGCAAGCCGCGATAGCATCCAATATCCATCAGCCGCTTGATATTGAGCGCTATTTCGGTGCGAAGACGTCCTTCTACCTTGTAGTCATTCTCGATGACCTTGCGAAGCTCGTTAAGCTCTTCATTGGAGAGCTCGTTGATCTTTTTGTTGGGATCAACGCCGGTTGCTTCGCAGATTTTCTTAGCACTTGTTCGCCCCAGACCATAAATATAAGTCAGAGCAATTTCAACATGCTTGTTCGGGAGGTCAACTCCCGCAATACGAGCCATGGGATACCTCCTGCCTTCAGCCTTGCTTCTGTTTGTGCTTGGGATTCTCACAAACTATTCTGACAATGCCATTCCGGCGTATAACCTTGCATTTGTCACATATTTTCTTGACGCTCGTCCTAACCTTCATAGGTTCCCCCTATGTGTCTTCACGCAATGCGTGAACACGCAATTAAATACCATTTCGTTAAAAATTTCTACAGGTTCCTGGACCTGATATGACCTTTTCTGACCAGTCCGTCATGATGATGCATCTTAAGCATGGCTTCAATCTGGGACATGGTGTCAAGATCAACTCCGACAAGAATCAGCAAGGATGTTCCACCAAGAAGGTACGCCAGCTGACTCGGGAAGTTGAACAATCGCTGCACAAGACTCGGGATAAGAGCGATAAGAGCAAGATACAGCGCGCCGGGAAGAATGATTCTGTTGAGAATCCTCGACAGGTACTCTTCCATTTTCTCACTTCTGATGCCAGGGATCGAGCCGCCGTTTTCTCTGATGTTCTTTGAGATTTCCTGCGGGTTCAGCGAGACCTGTGTATAGAAGTAGGCAAAAAACACAATAAACAAAACATAGAACAAGTTATACCAGAAACCAGACGGTCTGAGCCAGTATGAAAAATCCCTCAGCCACTTTGCCTGAACGCCGAAGCTCTGGGCAATCTGGAGCGGGAAAGTCAAAAGACTCGAGGCGAATATGACCGGGATAACGCCTGACGGGTTGATTTTGAAAGGAATATAGGTGTTCTGCGCACCGTACATCTTCCTTCCGACAACACGTTTCGCGTAATTGACCGGAATCTTTCGCTGCCCCTGCTGTTCAAGAACAACCAGAGCAACTACGCCGACGAACATGAGAAGAACAACCAGAGCGTAAACGGCGTTAATTTCACCAGCCTGGATTTTCTTGATCAACTCATAGGTCGCATTCGGCAGACGAGCAACGATACCGGCGAAGATCAGAAGAGAAATACCGTTACCGATGCCCCGTTTTGTAATCTGTTCACCAATCCAGATCAGGAACATGCTGCCCGTAGTGACCGTCAGGATGGCAATGATCGCATACATGGTTCGATTGCTCATAGCGATCGCGTTCGGAATCCTGTCAGCCCAGACGGTGACGGAGAATCCTTGAATGATGCAGATAACAATCGTTCCCATTCTTGTCCAGCGGGAAATTTTCTTTCTTCCGCCGTCTTCCTCCGCAATGCTCTTGAGCTTGGGAAAAACGATGAGCAGAAGCTGCATGATGATCTGCATGCTGATATACGGCATGACGCCCATCATGAAGAGAGAAAAGTTCTTGAATGCTCCGCCGGCGAAGAAATCGAGATAGTCGGTAATACCGCCTGACTGTCCTGCCTGGCTTGCGAAGTAGGATTGCAGCGCGCTGGCGTTGATGCCCGGTATGGGCAGGAAGGCGCCAAGTCTGAACACTACCAGCCAGAACAAGGTAAAAAGAATCCTGTCTTTAAGCTCTTTGATTCTGAAAATATCTGAAAGCGGGTTTCCTGCCATGCATTCCTGCCTTTACCGGCGCTTTACGCGTCCGACGCTGATCCAACTGCCGTTGGGGTCTCTACTTTTCCGCCAGCTGCTTCAATTTTTGCTTTTGCTCCGGCGGAGACGGCATCAACGCTGATATTGAGCGCGATGGTAAGCTTGCCTTTTCCGAGAACCTTGATCAGGTTTTCCGGTTTTCTGATAAGACCTTTCATCAAGAGGGATGCGGCATCGACCGTATCTCCAGCCTGAAATCTGGTCTCCAGATCGCCGATATTCACAATCTGCCACTCCTTGCGGAAGGGCTGGTTGGAAAATCCTCGCATGGGCAGACGGCGGTACAGAGGCATCTGGCCACCTTCAAAACCTGGATAGGTCTTTCCGCCAGATCGGGACTGCTGTCCCTTGTTTCCTCGGCCGGCAGTGGTTCCAAGTCCTGAACCCTGACCGCGGCCAACGATTCTTTTCTTCCTGTTTGCACCTTCAGGAGCATGAAGCTGATAGTCGGACATTATTCGACCTCCTTGGTGGAAACAAGGTGTTTCACTGTATTGACCATGCCGAGAATGGCAGGAGTCGCTTCTTTTATTGTGGAAGATCCAATCTTTCGCAGGCCAAGTGAGCGTACTGTCGCCCGCATGACCGGCTTCTGATGGATAGTGCTTCTCACAAGGGTGATTTCAATTTTTGCCATGATCAACCCCACAAATCTTTCAAGGTCTTGCCGCGGTTCTTGGCAACGGCTTTGGCATCCATAAGTTTGTCCATACCGTTGAAAACAGCCCTGACGATATTCATCGAGTTTCTGGAACCGATGCACTTGGAAATGACATCGGTATAGCCAGCGACTTCCAGAATGGCGCGAACAGGACCGCCGGCGATGACGCCGGAGCCGGGGAAGGCCGGTTTGATCAAAACATTGGTTGCCTTGTATACGCCAGTCACTTCATGGGGAAGAGTCCCGTTCTTGACAGGCACATGGACAACCGCGCGTTTTGCCTTTTCTACTGATTTTCGAATGGCTTCAGTGACATCATTCGCCTTGCCAAAGCCAAATCCAACATTACCCTGATGATCTCCAACCACCGTGAGAGCTGAAAACGAGAATCTCCGGCCGCCCTTGACGACTTTCGCCGTTCTGTTCAGCTGAACGAGCTTCTCGGTAAAATTATCGCGTGGCTGTGCGTCTTCTCTTCTATTTCTTTCCACAGAAGCCCCCTAGAATTTCAGCCCGGCTTTGCGGGCGCCATCGGCGATTGCTTTCACGATACCGTGATACCTGTAGCCGTTCCGGTCGAAAACTACGGTAGTGATTCCCTTTTCCAGAAGTCTCTTGCCGATTTCCTCACCAAGCTTTCCGCCGCCTTCGACGGTGTGCCCAATATCCTTGAGGGATTTTTCGAGGGTGGAAGCGGAAGCTAGAGTATGACCGGCGGTATCATCAATCACCTGTACATAGAGATGCACATTCGACTTGAAAACCGTCATTCTGGGTTTTTCAGCGGTTCCGGAAATTGTTTTCCGTACGGAAACCTTGCGCTTCGCGCGCTTTCTGATTTTGTCGCTTAGTTCTTTAACGCTCATTGTATGCGCCTCACTTCACACCGGTCTTTCCGACCTTCCTGCGAATCTTCTCATCTTCATAGCGGATTCCCTTGCCCTTATAGGGTTCAGGTTCCCTGAGAGAACGCACCTCGCTGGCAAACTTGCCAAGCAGAGCCCGGTCGATACCCGAAACAACAACCTTCTGGCCGTTTGCTTCGACAGTCACTGCAAGACCCTGCGGAACAACCACAGCAAAGTCGGTGGAATATCCGAGGCTCATGACAAGGAGATTGCCTTGCAATTCGGCACGGTAGCCGACGCCGTTCAAAACCAGAGTTTTCTTGAATCCCTGGGAAACACCGATCACCATGTTGTTGATCAGGTTTCTGTAGAGACCATGGAAAGCCTTGGCTTGCTTGGAATCATTCTTTCTGTTGACGACAACAGTCGATCCCTCAACGGCAATTTCGACTTCTGGAATGTACTCTTGAACCAATTTTCCCTTGGGCCCTTCAACTGTCACAGAGGTAGGGCTTACAGCAACCTTTACACCCTGTGGTATCTGGACCGGCCGTATTCCGATTCTTGACATCGCACTTCCCCTTGATTACCAGACGGTGCAGATAAGCTCACCGCCAACCTGCTTTTCAACAGCTTTCTTTCCGGTGATAACACCATCCGATGTTGAAATTATCAGAGTTCCATAGCCATTGAAAACGCGCGGGATCTCCTTATAGCCGGAGTAAACGCGCCTGCCTGGTTTTGAAACCTTGTTCAGCCCATGAAGAACCGGGTTGTTGGCCTCGTCATATTTCAGGAACACCCTGATGATGTTGACGCCCTCAGCCTGAATCTTCTTGAAATTCTTGATATAGCCCTCAGTCTTGAGAATCTTGACAATTTCAAGTTTGAGCTTGGAGGCCATGATATCAACTTTTTCGTGACGGGCTGCATTTGCGTTGCGGATTTTGGTCAGCATATCCGCTACGGGATCTGTTACGCTCATCGCTTCCTCCTACCAGCTCGACTTCGTCACGCCCGGAATTTTGCCTTCAGAAGCGTACTTCCGGAAGCAAACTCGGCACATGTCGAATTTTCTCATATAACCTCTGGCACGTCCGCAGATTGCGCAGCGGCGAACCAGTCTGGTCATGTACTTCGGCTTTTCTTGAGCCTTTAAAATCATTGCCTTTCGAGCCATGTTTCCTTCCTTACTTTCTGAAGGGCATGCCTAACATGCCAAGAAGGCTTTTCGCCTCTTTGTCAGTTTTCGCGGTCGTGACGATCGCGATATTGAGCCCCATCACCTTTTCGATTTTATCAAAATCAATTTCAGGGAAAATAATCTGCTCGTTCAGACCCAGCGAGAAATTTCCGTGGCCGTCAAAGGCGTTGGGATTGACTCCCCTGAAGTCCTTGACACGGGGAAGCGCGACATTCATAAGCCTGTCGAGAAATTCCCACATGTAGTCGCCGCGGAGGGTGACGCGAGCACCGATTTCCTGACCCTGGCGAATTTTGAAGGTAGCAATGGATTTTCTGGCCTTTGTCTTGACAGCGTGCTGTCCGGTTATGATGCCAAGGTCGGTGACCGCGGCATCAAGAAGCTTTTTATTTTCTTTCGCTTCGCCGACACCCATGGAAACGACAACCTTGACCAGCCTCGGAACCTGCATGAATGACTCGTATCCCATCTCTTTGAAGAGTTCAGGAGCTACCTTTTCCCGGTAGAGTTTCTTGAGCCGGGGTAAACTTGTTTTCGCCTCTGCCATCAGAGAACCTCCCCGCACTTCCGGCAGACACGTTTCTTCGTATCGCCGTCAAATTTATACCCGATTTTGACAGGACCGCATTTTTTACAAACGATCATGACATTTGAAATATGCAAGGGCGCCTCGATTTCCACGATGCCGCCGCGATCAGTCTGGCTTTTCTTTTTCATTGCCTTTTTGATCATGTTGACGCCAGCGACGATGACTCGACCCTTTTCCCTGTCAATCTTGAGAATCTTTCCCTGTTTACCCTTGTCTTTGCCAGCAATAACCTGAACCAGGTCCTCACGCCGGAGTTTGAATTTTGAATCTGTCATATTCTCTCCTTACAGGACCTCGGGCGCGAGGGAAATGATCTTCATATAATCTTTCTCTCGCAACTCGCGGGCAACCGGTCCGAAGATGCGCTTGCCCTTCGGGTTTTTATTGGCATCGATGATGACACACGCATTGTCATCAAAGCGGATATACGTGCCGTCAGGGCGTTTGTACTCTTTATGAGTCCTGACAATGACGGCTCTTTCAACCGTACCCTTCTTGACTGAAGAGTTCGGCAGTGCGGTCTTTACGGCTACGACGATAATGTCGCCTACCGAGGCATACCTCCGGCGGGTGCCGCCCAGTACTTTTATGCACTGAACTGTTTTTGCGCCTGAGTTGTCCGCGACCGCGAGCATGCTCTCTACTTGAATCATACCTGTCTCCCGTTCGCTTACTTCGCCTTTTCGACGATTTCAATAAGCCGCCAGCGTTTATCGCGTGAAAGCGGTCTGCATTCTTCAACTCGCACTACATCGCCTTTATGAGCAGAATTGGCTTCATCGTGCGCTTTGACCTTCTTGGACCTAGTCACGTACTTCTTGTAAAGCGGGTGCAGCTTTCGCATCATAACTTCGACAACGATGGTTTTATCCATTTTGTCTGAAGTGACGACTCCCTGCAGTACCAGCTTTCCCTTCTTCTTGTTCTGAACGTCGGTATCCACAATAATCTCCTCGGGTCCTTACGCCTGTTCCCCGGCAAGCTTCTTTTTTGCCTGGGTTATAAGGGTTTCTACCCGCGCAATCTGTCTTCGAAGGTTTCTCTTTTCAAGAGGATTTTCGACATGCCCGACAACCATTTGGAAGCGGAGATCGAAATATTTCTTGCGGAGATCTTCGCGCTTGGCGAGAAGTTCCTCGTATTTAAGTTCTTTGAACGAATTTTTCATCGCCTTACTCCGTTTCCTCGCGTGTTGCGAACTTGGTCTTGACAGGAAGCTTCGATCCCGCAAGCCTCATCGCTTCTTCCGCCACTTTGGCATCAACGCCGGCAAGTTCGAACAGAACTGTGCCTGGCCTGACGACGGCGACCCAGTATTCAGGACCCGGCTTTCCTTTACCCATTCGGGTTTCCAATGGTTTCTTGGAATAGGGTTTGTCCGGAAAAATCCTGATCCACATCTTTCCGCCACGCTTGATATAGCGGTTCAGCGCGATACGGGCGGCTTCAATCTGACGATTGGTCAACCATTCCGGCTCAAGGCAGATTAGGCCATACTCGCCAAAGGCGATTGTGTTTCCGCAGTGAGCATCACCGTGGATTCTTCCGCGCTGCTGCTTTCTGTGTTTTACTCTCTTCGGGATAAGCATGATTTAGCTCCTTGCCCTGTCGTCAGCTCTTGAAGTGTCCTGACGCTCGCGCCTGGGTCTTCGTTCGCCGCCTTCGCGGCGTTCAGCTCCCTGGGCAGCCGGTTCGCGTCGGGCTTTCTTCGCCAGCATGCCGGCGTCTTCATTCTTGTCGCTCGCGTAAACCATTCCCTGATAAATCCAGACTTTCACACCAATTTTGCCGAATGTAGTCTGGGCCTCATAGAAGCCATAATCGATGTTGGCGCGGAGGGTATGAAGCGGAATTCGCCCTTCCTTGAGTTCCTCGGTTCTGGACATATCGGCGCCGCCGAGACGGCCGGAAAGCCTGACTTTGCAGCCCTGTGCACCGCCCTTGATAGCATTCGAGATAGCGCTCTTCATGGTTTTCCTGAAAGAGCCGCGCCCTTCGAGCTGGCGGGCGATATTCTGGGCGACAATCTGGGCATTAGTATCAGTCTTCTTGATTTCCTTGATCTTGATCTGCACCTTTTTTGACGCGACCTTCTGAATCTCGAGACTGATCTTGTCGATGTTCGCGCCCTTGACGCCGATAAGGACGCCAGGCCGCGCGGTATGAATGATCACCGTAACGCGCTGGGGATGGCGGATGATTTCGATTTCAGCGACATCAGCGCCCTTGACTTCCGGCAGTTCGAGAATCCGCTTCCGAATCGCGAAATCTTCATGAAGCGTTTTCGCATAATCGCGAGGCTCGACGTACCAGCGTGAACTCCAGTCTTTGTTGATGCCGATCCTGAGTCCGATCGGATTTACTTTCTGACCCACCTTACGCCTCCGACTTCTTGCCGATTTCATCGACTACGCAGGAGATATGGCACATTCTCTTGATGAGCATGTCCGCTCTTCCGCGAGCACGGAACCAGACTCTTCGCATTCTCGGACCTTCGTCGATTCTGAGTTCCTTGATATATAGCATATCTTCATCCAGTTTGCGGTTTTTGCTGAGGCCGTTCGAAGCGGCGGAAACCACAACTTTCTTGATAAGCCGGGCGCCTTTGTGAGGCATATTGTCCAGAATGGCCAGCGCCTCAGTATACGGCTTGCCTCTGACAAGGTCAGCGACGGGGCGGACCTTGAAGGGCGAAGCGATAAGCCATTTGGCTGTTGCCCGGTAACCGGTCTTGTTGTCAACCATGGTCACACCCCTATTACTTTGCGGCTTTTTTGTCGCTTCCCGCATGCCCGCGGAAAATGCGGGTGGGAGCGAACTCGCCGAGCTTGTGACCGACAAGGTTCTCCGTCACATAGACAGGAACCCAGGTCTTGCCGTTATACACCGAAATAGTCTGTCCGACCATTTCGGGGATGATTGTGGAAGTTCTGGAGTAGGTTTTCACCATTTTCTTGTCCCCAGACTTGCTTGCATCAATTACTTTCTTGTACAGGCTCTTCTCAATGAATGGCCCTTTTTTTACGGATCTTGACACGAGTATGCTCCTATCTCACTTGCGGCGCTTGGTTATGAAGCGGCCGGAAGGCTTGTGCGGATCACGCGTCTTGTAGCCTTTCGCAGGCTGACCCCACGGTGATACGGGCTGCTTGTAGCCCTTTCCTCGACCTTCGCCACCACCATGCGGGTGATCAACAGGGTTCATGACAGTACCGCGGACGGTTGGGCGGATACCCAGCCATCGGGAACGGCCAGCCTTGCCGATTCGTTCATTCATGTGCTCCTCGTTGCCTACGGCACCGATGGTAGCAATGCACTTCTTGAACACCATTCTCAGCTCGCCGGACGGGAGCTTGAGAACCACATAGTCGCCTTCGTAACCGGCAATCAGAGCGCTCGCGCCAGCGGAGCGGGCAAGTTGTCCGCCCTTACCAAGGGTCAATTCAACATTGTGCACGGTAAAACCGGCTGGGATGTTTTCCAGCGGCAGTGCATTACCTACTTCAAGCGAAGCAGCAGGACCGGACATGATCGTCTGTCCCACCTTCAGATCCTTGGGGCTGATGATATAGCGTTTTTCACCATCAGCATAGGTAATCAGGGCAATGTTCGCGCTGCGGTTCGGATCGTATTCGATGGAAGTAACCTTCCCAGGAATACCGAACTTGTCACGCTTGAAGTCGATCTGGCGATAGAGGCGTTTGTGTCCGCCGCCATGATGCCGAACGGAAATTCTTCCGTTGGATGCACGACCGCCAGTGCTCGGCTTACCCTTTGTAAGGGATTTTTCGGGATTGCTCTTGTTGGTCGTGATTTCATCATTCACCACCTGAACCCGGTGGCGCAGGCCCGGCGTAATCGGCCTGAATGTTCTAATACCCATAGTTTCCCCTTACTTCCTTACGCACCTTCAAATACTCGAATCGTTTCGCCCTTCTGGAGCTTTACGATCGCTTTTTTCCATTCTGCGGTTCTGCCCGGCCTGCCGCGGAGCCGCTTGGGCTTGGACGCGACATTGATAATGTTGCATGATACTGGATGCACGTTGAACATTTTGGCAACCGCTTCCATAATCATGAGCTTATCAGCACGAGAGTCAACCTTGAACACATACTGGCCGGACTCACGCATGAGATTGCTCTTTTCGGAGAGCACCGGCTCGATCAAAATCGAATTGTATTCCATATTCGGCGCTCCTTATCAGCCAGCATACATCTCATTGAGCAACTTCGCGGCAGATTCAAGAACAACTACTTTTCTGCCGTAGAAGAGGTCATGAGCCCTAAGCCTATTGTATGAGAGATAGGTAAGCCAGTGAAGGTTCCTTGCTGCACGCTTGAGCATCGGATCGTCATCTTTGAGGATGAGAACCGTGCGTTCCGGTTCCTTGACATTCAAAACCGCCGAAAGTTTTTTCAGCAAGTCTTTTGTCTTACCAGTCTCAACCGTAAAATCTTCCACGACCGCGAGGGTTCCGTCCTGAGCCTTCATGCTCAGAATAGTCTTCATGGCGAGTTGCTTCGCCTTGCGCGGCATCATGTAGGAATAATCCCTGGGTTTCGGGCCGAATGAAATACCGCCGCCAACATACACGTTGGATTTGGTATCACCATGGCGGGCGCGGCCGGTGCCTTTCTGGCTGTACGGTCTGCGGTTAGTGCCATGTACTTCACTTCTGTCCTTGGTGCAAGCGGTTCCGACACGGGCATTTGCCAGTTCGTTATTGATTGCGTACCAGATGACATCTTCATTAACGGGAAGTCCGAAGACGGCTTCGGACAGCTCAAGATTCCTGAGCTCTTTCCCCTCTACGGAAATTACTTTGCTTTCCATTGGGTCCTCCGCCTTCAGTTCTTCTTGATCGCTTTGCGAACAAGCACATCGCAGTTACGCGGACCAGGAAGGGCGCCCCTGATAAGAACCACACCCTTTTCTGCGTCAACACGCACTACTTTCAGATTTAAAACCGTAACACGCTCCCTTCCCATTCTTCCAGGAAGCTTCACATTCTTGAAGGTCTTGTGCGGGTAGGTACTCTGCCCAGTAGAACCTGGCTCTCGGTGAAACTTGGAACCGTGCGTACTGCGTCCGCCTCCAAAACCCCAGCGCTTAACAACGCCCTGGAATCCCTTACCCTTGGAAGTCGCGGTTACATCAACAAACCGCACACCTTCAAGAAGAGAAACATCGAGCGCTTCGCCAACCTGGACTTCCTTTTCAAAATCACGCATTTCGCGAAGGATTCTGGCAGGAGCGATTCCTTCAGGGAACTGTCCGGCATAGGGCTTTAAAACCCTCGACTTCTTCTTTTCATAGGCACCAACGACTATTGCGTTGTACCCATCTTTGTCAGCAACCTTTTTGCCGACTACGATGTTCGGAACAACCTGGACGACTGTTACAGGAATCAATTTCCCTGAAGCGTCGAAGACCTGGGTCATTCCAACCTTCTTTCCGATTAATCCGATCATTCGGTTCTCCTGCGTTGAACGCGGCCGGTACGAAACCGGGCGTTTCAGCATATTTCAAGCAAGCTGTACAGCTTACTGCTTGATTTCGACATCCACACCAGCGGGAAGCTCAAGCCGCATCAAAGCATCCATGACTTCTGGGGTCGGCTCAAGTATATCAATAAGGCGCTTGTGCGTCCTCATTTCAAACTGCTCTCGGCTTTTCTTATGAACATGGGGCGAGCGCAGGACGGTGAACTTGTTGATTCTGGTCGGCAGCGGAATTGGACCGGAAACTTTTGCCCCTGCGGACTGCACCGTCTTGACGATACTGCTTGCGCTGTCGTCAACAAGGCGCACATCAAAGCCTCTGAGCCTGACGCGGATTCTGTCTTTCATATGTCCTCCAAAGAACTCTTGCACATGCAAACCTGGCCGTACCCGGGCGGGCGCGCCAAATTCATTCTGTGCCATGGAGCCTGAGAGCTCCATCCTGCCACGCGCAAGGCATGACAGACTTTTTGCGCATACCGCGCAAAAAGCAAGGTATTATTGCAGAAAAAATAAAGGCTGTCTAGACGGTTACCCGGCTAGACAGCCAGTTATTTTACAAAAAACTCAGGCAATAACTTCAATTACCTGACCGGAGGCTACCGTTCGTCCGCCTTCGCGGATAGCGAACTTGAGCCCCTTCTCCATGGCGATCGGGTAGATCAGCTCAACGTTGATCTCGGTGTTATCGCCAGGCATGACCATTTCCTTGCCTTCAGGAAGATTAACTGTACCGGTGATATCGGTAGTCCTGAAGTAGAACTGGGGTCGGTAGCCAGAGAAGAACGGGCTGTGGCGGCCGCCTTCTTCCTTGGAGAGGCAGTAGATCTGGCCCTTGAACTTGGTGTGCGGATTGATGGTGCCCGGCTTGGCAAGAACCTGTCCGCGCTCAACTTCCTTCTTGTCAACACCGCGAAGCAGGGTGCCGATGTTATCGCCAGCCTGACCTTCGTCAAGGAGCTTATTGAACATTTCAACGCCGGTAACGACGGTTGATCTGGTCGGCTTGATACCGACGATTTCGACAGTGTCGTTGACATGGACAATACCGCGCTCAACTCGGCCGGTTACGACAGTACCGCGGCCGGAAATGGAGAACACGTCTTCGATCGGCATCAGGAATGGCTTGTCAGTCAAACGTTCCGGATCCGGGAAGAAGGAGTCCATGGCATCCAGAAGCTCCTGAATACTCTTGGTGGCTTCGGGATTGTCCGGCTCGGTCATCGCCTTGAACGCAGATCCCTTGATGATGGGGGTCTTGTCGCCAGGGAAACCGTAGAAATTGAGAAGGTCGCGAACTTCCTCTTCAACCAGCTCAATGAGCTCAGGATCGTCAACAAGGTCGACCTTGTTCAGGTAAACCATGACAGCGGGAACACCAACCTGGCGGGCAAGAAGAACATGCTCGCGAGTCTGGGGCATGACAGAGTCAGGAGCGGAGACAACCAGAATGGCGCCGTCCATCTGCGCAGCACCGGTTATCATGTTCTTGATGTAGTCAGCATGTCCCGGGCAGTCGATGTGGGCATAATGTCTCTTGACTGACTGATACTCGAGATGTCGAGTATTGATGGTGATACCACGGGCTTTCTCTTCCGGTGCGTTGTCGATTTCATCGTACTTCATCACCTTGTCGCCAAATTTGCGACCGCAATACATGGTGATAGCGGCGCTGAGCGTCGTCTTGCCGTGGTCAATGTGTCCGATGGTACCAACGTTCATATGAGGTTTGGTACGCTCGAATTTCTCTTTGGCCATATTTCTCTCCTCCTTGGCTTCGTCACCGGCACTTCATGCGCCTTGATTTTCCGCATGAAGACCGTCCGCCGGCTCGATGCCGCCGGATCCTACCGCCATGAATATTCTTTTAAAGGCTATCGGATTATAGAGAAACTAACAAGTCTGTTCAAGTAGCCTGTGCCCGAATACTGTTCTTTTTGGATTATTTTTTGTAAGCAAAAGGATTACCGCCGGGGTTCATACCCGATGAACCGTGCCTGGAACTGCGCATGACCCTGGCTCGCGGAGCTGAGATCCGACGAAAAACCGAATAGCATCCGCATGGTAATGCGGGCGGTTATATGTTTTCTCGAAATGCCGTCTTCAACCGAATCTATCTGCCCCTGACGGCTGCTGACAAGTGCGAGAACTTGGCCGAAGCAGTCCTCTGGACACTCGATCGCTGTTTCCATAACGGGTTCCAAGACAACCGAATCTGAATTGAGCAAAGCTTTGCGGCAGGCCAAAGCACTTGCAGCTTCTACTGCGGTTTCTCCGTTCCGTCCGCTGTTCTGATCCGGCGGTATGAGATGGGTAATGGTAATCGCAGCATTAACAAGCGGCCAGCCCTCATTGGGGCCGACGCTCAGCGCAGCTTCTAATCCTCTCAGAACAGCTTCGCGGTACGGCGCCAGCAAGCGCAGTTCCGGAGCAAACACCATGGTGTTGCCGGCTAAATCCACACAAGGTTCAAGGTTGAGGGAGATGCTGGTTCTTATCCTGGCGCCGCCAAAATCACGGTCAAATCCTTCAGACACACTGACTGCCTTTTTGGGTCTTTCCTTGCAGGTAACCCGTGGATTGCCGGTTCGGACTTTGAAGCCGAAATCGCGATACAGACGCTCGACAATTATTTGAAGATGAAGCTCCCCCTGCCCCGCGATTTCAAACCGGCCGGTGTCCGCTTCGTCCCTGACAATCAGTGAAGCATCTTCGCGGGTAAGGTGGTGCAGGGCTTTGCGGATTCCTGGTGTTTCATGGATATCCATTGGTTCCAGGATTTGAACAACTACAGGAGGCGGAATCCTGAGTTCTTCAAAAAAGAGGGGACGATGTTTCGCGCAGAGCGTTGCTCCGGGCGATGCCAGTCCAGCGTCAATTGCAAAGATGTCTCCCGCCTGTGCGCGGCTGACTTCCAGAACTTCGGAAGCCTGGATGCTGTAGAGTTTTTTTAAATGGACAATTTTTCCAGTCTGTGAGTTGAGCGCTGAAGCACCGGGCTGAAGAACGCCTGCCCAGAGTCTGACCCAGCTGAAGGTCTTTTGCTCTGCATCGGCGGTCGTCTTGAACACAAAGGCAGCCAGGGTTTCTTCCAGGGCTGGTTTGAGACGAACCGGCTGGTTTGAATCCGGGGAATGACAGTCTGGAACGCGGGCATGCCGATAATCGGGAAGGTATCGCAGTGAAGCATCGAGAAGAAGCGCAACGGACGCGGTATTGAACGCAGAACCGCAGACAACAGGGACTAGGACTGATTTCCAGGTAAGTTCTTTCAGGCTTTCTGCGAGTAATTCATTGGGGATGTCTTTATCATCGGCAAAGAGAGCGAGTATGGTTTCATCATGTTCAGCGATGGCTTCTGCCAGCTTTTGACGGGCAGCAATCGCCTGAGCGAGAATTTCTTTTTCAGCTGGATTTCCACCGGCCAAATCTGCGGATTTGCCGGTCTCGCAATCAACCCGGCGCATTGTGACCAAATCCACAATTCCAGTCCAATTCCTTCCTGAAAAGACAGGCAGTTGAATCGCGACGGCTGTTGGTTCGATTGACGAACGCAAATCCTGCAAAACCCCGCTGAAGTCAGCCCCCGCCCTATCCATTTTATTGATGAAATAGATACGGGGAAGGGAACGTTCTTTGCAGGAGTCCGAGATGACCTCGGTTCTAGCTTGTACGCCCGATACTGCGCACAGTGCAATTATGGCACCGTCCAGAATTTGTAAAACTCGATGAACTTCATTGCTGAAATCCACATGACCGGGAGTGTCGATGAGATTGACAGGGGCGCCATTCCAGGAAAACTGCACAGCAGCAGATTTTACCGTAATGCCGTGTCTGCGTTCGACGGAAAGATAATCGGTTGAGGTGGTTCCGTCATCAACGGAGCCCGCGTCAGCTTTGACACCGGATAGTGATAATATTCTCTCGGTAATCGAAGTTTTACCAGCGTCCACATGAGCAAGAACGCCGATATTTCTGACGGGTTGTGATTCGGCCATAATGTCTTGTCTGGATTATACGGTGCCGCCAAAAAATAGAAAAGCCGCCCGAATGGGACGGCTTTTGATTATCAGGAAATACCGTAATTACCAGCGATAGTGGGCGAAAGCCTTGTTGGCCTCTGCCATCTTGTGCATGTCGTCTTTCTTCTTGATTGCGGTGCCCGTGTTGTTGTAGGCATCGAGCAACTCATCAGCCAGTTTTTCAGCCATGGCCTTACCGCTTCTGGAGCGGCTGGCATTGATCAGCCAACGCATGGCAAGGGCTTCTCGTCTGGTTTCCCGGATTTCAACAGGAACCTGATAGGTGGCGCCGCCAACTCGTCTGGATTTTACTTCAACGACTGGCTTGGCATTTTCCAGAGCTTTGTTGAAAACATCCAGCGCCGGAGTGCCTGATTTTGCCTGCATTACTTCAAAAGCGTCATAGACAATGCGGGTGCAGATGGACTTCTTGCCCTGCCACATCATCCTGCAGATGAATTTGGTAACTGCTACTGAGTTGTAGCGTGAATCGGGCTGATGTCCCCGATCGATTGTTTTCTTTTTTCTGCCCATGGTAGTTTCTTCCTTTTATGCCTTGGGCTTCTTGGCACCGTATTTTGAACGGCCCTGCTTGCGGTCTTCAACGCCCAATGTATCTTTCGCGCCGCGGATAATATGGTAACGGACACCAGGGAGGTCCTTGACACGGCCTCCGCGGACCAGGACAACCGAGTGTTCCTGGAGGTTGTGGCCAATACCGGGGATATAGGCGGTCACTTCAATTCCGTTTGTCAAACGAACACGCGCTACCTTTCGCAAAGCCGAGTTAGGCTTTTTAGGCGTTACGGTCATGACACGGGTACAGACACCACGGCGCTGGGGGCATTCCATCAGTGCCGGGGCTTTTGTCCGCCACACATTTGGCTTTCTGCCAAGGCGGATAAGCTGGTTAATCGTCGGCATATATGCTCTAGACTCCCTTATGCGGTCGCGGCGTGTCAGCATCACGCGGACCAGTTTAAACTATCAGAGGTAGTACGAACCTCTGGAAGTGCGGTGACCCCTTCCAAAGGCTCTGAAGAATACTCCTCATACTGAACAATTGTCAATACGCCCGCAAGTTATCCTTGCAGGTTCATTCTTCGTCTTCACTCACCTGTTCAAAACCGGCATCGTTTTCAAAAACCGATTCTTCTTCGAAGGATGATGATGCGTCGGCTCGATCCTCAAGCGCCGGGAATGGAGCCATTTCCTTTTCCCGTTTGCGCTTTTCAAGAATGTCTTCAACAAAGGCATCCAGATCCTCATGCTCGGCGTCGGACATCTTGATTCCCTTGTAGTCGCGCATACCGGTTCCGGCCGGGATGAGGTGCCCGATGATGACGTTTTCTTTCAAGCCGCGGAGGCTGTCAACCGCCCCCGCAATAGACGCGTCTGTCAGGACTTTCGTGGTTTCCTGGAACGACGCGGCTGAGAAGAAGCTGTCGATTTTCAATGCAGCTCTTGTTATTCCCAGCAGCATGGGGCGCGCGACGGCGGGCTGTCCGCCTTCCTTGACGACTCTTTCATTTTCTTCGTGGAATTTATACTTGTCCACTTGCTGTCCGAAGATGAACCGTGTATCGCCCGGGCTTACGATTTCCACTTTTTTCATCATCTGTCTGACGATGACGCCGATATGCTTGTCATTTATGGTAACGCCCTGGAGCCGGTAAACCTGCTGGATTTCATCCATGAGGAAGCGCTGGCATGCCTGCTCGCCCAGAATATTCAGAATATCGTGCGGGTTTTTATTGCCATCGCACAGCAATTCGCCCGCTTCGACCTGGTCATTGTCTCGAACCAGAAGTCGTCTGCCCATGGGCACCAAGTGCTTATATTCTTTGCCGAATTTGTCGGTGATAACGACGATGCGCTTGTTCTTGACATTGCCCTTGATGGTGACTTTTCCGGAGACCATGGCGAGCACCGCGATGCTCCGCGGTTTTCTGGCTTCGAAGAGTTCGCTGACCCGCGGCAGACCGCCCGTGATGTCCATGGCTTTGGCGCTTTCCTTCAGGGTTTTCGCAAGCGTTTTCCCCGCTTTGATCACTTCGCCGTCTTCGACATTGAGGTACGCACCGCCCGGGAGGAGATAGGCGAAGATTTCGTTGCCTGCTTCGTCCGCGATGATGATTCGCGGCTGCTTGGATTCGCGCTCTGATGCAAACTCGGTGATCTTCTTTTCGATATTGCCGGTTTCTTCGTTGATTTCTTCCTTGAGGGTTGAACCCGGTATGATGTCCTCGTATCGGACATATCCGTCAAATTCGGAAATGATGGGGTCAGCAAAGGGATCGAAAACGGCAAGGGTCTCATTGGCTGCAACAATCTGACCTTCCTTCGGCAGCAGCTCGGAGCCGTTCCGGACTTCGATTTTCTGATCCTGCGCAATCAGGAGCAGCAGTGAGCCAAGAATTTTTGCGTAGGAGATATCGGTCGCGACAACCTCTGTTCCATCTTTTCTTCGAATGATTGCCGAGCCTTTGAGGATTCTTGCGCCATCCTGTACCAGGAGGGTGTCACCCTTGGAAAATTCAGTCTTGAAGAAGATCCTTGAGACATAGATGTATCCCTTGCGGGTGAAGAGATAGGTATCGTCTTTTGTGGGGACATAGCTTCCTTCAATTCTGTTCACAAGAACCGGATATTTCAGGTAGATACGGTTTTCTTCGCTAGCCTTGGTCGCCGCGCCGCCGATATGGAAGGTACGCATCGTCAGCTGGGTACCAGGCTGTCCGATGGACTGAGCCGCGATGATCCCGACCGCTTCACCGATTTCTACGGTTCGGCCCGTCGCGAGGTTGCGGCCATAGCATTTCTGACAGACGCCATATCGGGCTTCGCAGGTAAGGACGGTTCTGATGGTCACTTCTTCGATACCGGCAGCGTCTATCGCATTGGCGACTTCTTCGGTGATTTCCTGGTTGGAGTCGATGATGAGGTCACCGGTAATCGGGTGTTTGATCGGATCCAGGGTAAATCTGCCGATGATGCGTTCACGCAGCGGTTCGATGATTTCTTCGCCATCTTTCAGGGCTGTATGAACAGCGCCGTTGATGGTGCCGCAGTCTTCAATATTGACAACCATGTCCTGGGCGATATCGACAAGCCTTCGAGTCAGGTAACCTGCATCAGCGGTTTTCAAAGCGGTATCGGCAAGACCCTTTCGGGCACCATTGGTTGAAATGAAGAATTCGATGACAGACAGGCCTTCGCGGAAGTTGGATCGTATCGGCAGTTCGATGATGTCGCCTGATGGTTTTGCCATCAAGCCTCGCATGCCGGCGAGCTGTCGAATCTGGTTTCGGCTTCCTCGAGCGCCTGAATAGGCCATCATGTAGATGTTGTTGAAGCCGTCCTTATCCTTTTCCAGGGTTTTCATCATGACCGCAGTCAGCTCTTCATTCGTCTTGGACCATACTTCAACGACGCGGTTATAGCGCTCGTCCTGGGTAATATGCCCCGCGATGTACTGCTTCTGGATGGATTCGACCTGCTTGTTCGCATCTTCAATCATCTGAGCCTTTTCGGCGGGAATGACAATGTCTTCCATGCTGATGGTAGCGCCGAAGAAGGTAGCGTACCGGAAGCCCATGTCCTTGATGGCATCGAGCATATTGACCGTGATGAAGGGGCCATGGAACTTGTAGACTACTTCGATTAAAGCTCGTATGTCTTTATCAGTCAGTGAATAGTTAATGTAAGGAATTTCGGCGGGCAGCGCTTCGTTGAGGAGAACCCGGCCAGCTGTGGTGGAAATAACCCGGTTTGGAGGCAGCGTTGACACCTGGTTCAGTTTGTTCCAGACAAGGTTTTTAGGCGCTGGAATTTTTACTTCCGCCTGATAGTCGCAGGCGTCGCTTTCGCAGGCCAGCAGAAGTTCTTCCGAGGATGAATAGCGCTTGCCTTCTCCCTTGACGCCTTTCTTGGGCCGGGAGAGGAAATTGATACCGAGAACCATATCCTGGGAAGGGTAAACAATGGTTTTCCCGTTCGCGGGGTCCAGAAGGTTGCGGCTGGAAAGCATGAGCGTCCAGCACTCTGCCTGCGCCGCATTGGTGAGCGGGACATGGACTGCCATCTGGTCGCCGTCAAAGTCAGCGTTGAAAGCCTTGCAGACGAGCGGATGCAGTTTGATAGCCTTTCCTTCAACCAGGATCGGCTCAAAAGCCTGGATACCAAGCCGGTGCAGGGTCGGAGCGCGGTTCAGCAGAACCGGATGCTCTTTGACCACTTCGTCGAGGACTGCATAGACTTCAGGAGTTTCGGACTCAACCAGCATCTTGGCTTTCTTGATGTTGTAAACGACATCCTTTTCGACAAGCTTCTTCATTATAAAAGGCTTGAACAGCTCGAGCGCCATTTTGGTGGGAAGGCCGCACTGCCACATCTTGAGTTCCGGGCCGACAACAATGACGGAACGGCCCGAATAGTCGACTCGTTTTCCGAGAAGATTCTGGCGGAATCTGCCCTGTTTTCCCTTGAGCATATCGGACAGGGATTTGAGCGGCCGGTTGGAAGCGCCTTTGACAACCCGTTTTTTCTTGGTATTGTCGAAGAGTGCGTCAACAGCTTCCTGGAGCATTCGTTTTTCATTACGGATGATGATCTCGGGAGCGTTGAGATTCTGAAGCCGTTTCAGTCGGTTGTTCCGGTTGATGACGCGGCGATAGAGGTCATTGAGGTCGCTGGTTGCAAAGCGGCCGCCATCGAGCTGTACCATCGGGCGGAGTTCCGGCGGAATAACCGGAATTACGCTGAGGATCATCCATTCGGGCTTGTTCTGGGAATTTCTGAATGATTCGACAATTTCAATGCGTTTCAGAAGGCGCCTGTCGGACTTTGGACCCTTGGCGACCATTTTTTCGCGGAGTTCTGCTGCAAGTTTATCGAGATCAATTCGCTGGAGCAGGGATCTGATAGCTTCTGCGCCCATGCCAGCGGTAAAGGCTCCGCCGTAGCGGTCCTGAGCGGCTATGTATTCTTCTTCCGTCAGGATCTGCATTTTCTTCAGTTCGGTTTCGCCCGGATCGATGACGATGTATTTTTCATAGTAGAGAATGGAGCGAAGCGAAGCCAGCGAAAGGTCGAGAAGCAGTCCCATGCGGCTCGGAACCGAGCGATAGAACCAGATATGGGAGACTGGGCAGGCCAGTTCGATATGGCCCATACGCTCGCGCCTGACTCTGAAGTGAGTTACTTCGACACCGCATCGATCGCAAATGACGCCTTTATATCGGATGGATTTAAACTTTCCGCAATAGCATTCCCACTCTTTGGTGGTTCCAAAAATTCTTTCACAGAACAGACCATCGCGCTCGGGTCTGAGCGTCCGGTAATTGATGGTTTCAGGTTTCTTGACTTCTCCATAGGACCAGGCCCGGATCATCTCCGGACTGGCGAGTCGAATAGAAATGCTGTCAAAATCCTGGATATCTCTCATGCTGCCCCCTCGGGTTTCACGAAGCGCCTTGCCAGAAGCTTCGCGGGGCGACCCCCTGCCGGGAATCGCGAATTCAGGTCCCAGGCAGCCCCATGGCCGCGGAACCTCGCATTGCCCCTTTCAAACAGGGTCAATGCCGTAAAAAACGTCAAAATGCTCCCGTGTTCTTGTTGATGATGTCCTCATCACGCTCAGTCAGCGCCAGCTGCTTGCCCTTGGCGTCGTAAACACGGATATCGAGCGCTAGTCCGCGCAATTCCTGAACCATGACGTTGAATGCTTCGGGAATGCCCGCGGCTGTGTGGGGCTCTCCCTTCACAATCGCTTCATACACCTTGGCTCGTCCCGTCATATCATCGGACTTGATAGTCAGAAGTTCCTGCAGGGTGTTCGCGGCTCCATAGGCTTCAAGAGCCCAGACTTCCATTTCACCAAGCCGCTGACCGCCGAACTGGGCTTTGCCGCCCAACGGCTGCTGAGTAACCAGCGAGTAGGGGCCGGTCGAACGGGCGTGCATCTTGTCATCGACAAGATGGTGCAATTTCATGAAGTAAACGACACCAACCGTAACATCATTCTTGAATGTTTCTCCGGTCCGGCCGTCTCTGACCTTTACCTTGGCGCTACCCGGAAGGCCCGCTTCCACGAGCTTTTCCGCTATCTGTTCCTGGGAAGGAGATTGGAAGACGTGGCAGGAATACCACTCGTTCAAGGTACTGCCAGCCCAGCCAAGTTCGGTCTCCATGATCTGACCGATGTTCATTCGTGAAGGAACGCCAAGCGGATTGAGGCAGATATCGAGCGGGGTGCCGTCTTCGAGGTAGGGCATGTCTTCAACGGGAAGAACACGGGCGACAATACCCTTGTTTCCATGGCGTCCGGCCATCTTGTCGCCTTCCTTGAGCTTGCGCTTGGTCGCGATAAGGACTTTGACCACTTCTTCGACGCCAGGTGAAAGGTCGTCATTCGCTGAGCGTTTCATCCGCTGGATATCGATGATGGTGCCTTCGATTCCGTGCGGAACCCGCAGCGATGAATCGCGCACATCCTTGGCCTTTTCACCGAAAATCGAATTGAGGAGCTTGAATTCTGGGGTGGTGTCGGTGTCGCTTTTAGGCGTCACTTTTCCGACCAGAATATCGCCGGATTTAACCTTAGCGCCGACTCTGATAATGCCATCGCCATCGAGATTGTCCAGTATCTTTTCGCTGATATTCGGTATATCGCGGGTAATCCGCTCCGGTCCCAGCTTGGTTTCCCGGACTTCGGTCTGGAATTCCTTGATATGGATGGAGGTGAACATATCCTCTTTGACGACACGCTGGGAAATCAGAATGGCGTCTTCATAGTTGTAACCATTCCAGGGCACAAAGCCCGCGAGGATGTTGCGCCCAAGCGCAAGTTCACCGGTGTTGGTCGCGGGACCGTCCGCAATAACCTGCCCTTTCATGATCTTTTCGCCGAACTGGACAATGGGCCGCTGGTTATAGCAGGTATCCTGGTTGGTGCGCTGATATTTGACCAGAATATAGGTGTCCTCATCCAGGGGATCCATGGTATCAGGCTTGATGATAATTTTGGAAGCGTCAACAAACTTGACTACTCCGCTTCGTTTGGCTTTGACCAGGACGCCCGAATCATAGGCGGTTTTCCATTCCATACCGGTGCCGACCCGCGGAGCTTCCGGGAAAACGAGAGGCACTGCCTGCCTCTGCATGTTGGAACCCATGAGTGCGCGGTTGGCGTCATCATGCTCCAGGAAGGGGATGAGGGAAGCGGACACAGAGATTATCTGTTTGGGCGAAACATCCATGTACTGGATGTCTTTCGGTGTCTGCATGACATAATCGCCCTGATGCCGGCATGAGATAGTCGAATCAAGGAAGTTGCCCGCTGTATCGATGCGGGCTGAAGCCTGGGCGATATAGTACCGGTCTTCGTCGATTGCGGAAAGATATTCTATCTCATTGGTGACAATACCATCCTTGACTTTTCGGTACGGTGTTTCCAGGAACCCGTAATCGTTGACCGTTGTATATGTAGCGAGCGAGACAATGAGTCCGATATTCGGACCTTCCGGCGTCTCGATCGGACACATGCGGCCATAGTGGGTATAATGTACGTCACGAACCTCAAAACCGGCGCGATCGCGTGAAAGACCGCCGGGGCCGAGCGCGTTCAGTCTTCGTTTGTGGGTCAGCTCTGCCAGCGGGTTAACCTGATCCATAAACTGGGAAAGCTGGGAAGAACCGAAGAATTCCTTGATTGCCGCGACAATCGGCTTGATCGAAATGAGATCCTGCGGCCTGACGGTCTCGGTTTCCTTCAGCGCCATACGCTCTTTGGCGATTCTTTCCATCCGCGCGAAAGCGCTCTTCATGACATTGGCCAGAAGTTCGCCGACCGAGCGGACACGGCGGTTGCCGAGGTGGTCGATATCATCGACATATGCTTCGCCGTAATAGACATCCATGAGGTGTTTCATGGTGGCGACAATGTCAGCCTTGGTAAGGGTATATTCCTGGACAGGCACGGCGTAGTTGAATTTCTTGTTGAGCTTGTAGCGGCCTACTTTGCCGAGGTCGTATTTTCTCGATGAGAAGAACATGCTCATGAGGTCGCGCTCAGCACCGTCCACCGTGATCGGCTCGCCTGGCTGAAGGGTGGCGTAGACCGCTGAGAGCGCGTCCGCCTTGCTGGGTTCATCCTGGTCGGATGTTTCCTTCTCCAGTTTGACATCTTCACGCGCGAAGCAGTGCAGGATCATCTCATTGTGCATGGAATCGGGATGATCGAAATCAATGATTTCCACGCTCGGGATTCCGAGATTGCCAAGTTCATCCACCTCATGCAGATGGAGCTTTTCGCCGGCACGGAAAAGTTTTTTCTTCTCGTTGTCGAATTCAATATAGACAGCCTTTGCCAGAACCTTGCCGACGAGCTGTTCTTTTGCTGCTTCAAGGTCAGATAATTCGATGGTTTTCGTTTTATAGAAAGCCTCGATGATTTCTTCCCGGGTGGTAAAGCCAATAGCCCTCAGGAACAATGTACCGAGGAATTTTTTCTTGCGGTCGATTTTAGTATAAATAAGCTCTTTTTTCTGATCAATTTCGAATTCGAGCCAGCTTCCTCTATAGGGGATAAGTCGTGAAGAAAAGACACCTTTTTCATGGCTGAACACAACGCCCGGCGAACGGTGAATCTGGGATACGACAACGCGCTCGGCGCCGTTGATGATAAAGGTTCCCCGATCGGTCATCAGAGGGATGTCACCCAGATAGATTTCTTTCTGCCGGATTTCGCCTGTTTTCTGGAATACAAGATTTACCGTTGCCTTGAGGGGAATGGAATAGGTAAGCCCTTTCTGCTTGCAGTCAAGCTCGGAATATTTTATGGCGCTTTCATCGAGATTATAGCGTTCAAACTCGATTACCATATCGCCGCTCTGGCTTTCAATCGGGAATGTGCCTTCAAACACTTCCTGAAGACCGACTGAATCCAGCGGCTCTCCGTTTCTTAGCTTCTCCCGCTGAAGAAACCGTTCGAATGAAGAAAGCTGAATATCGATGAGATCCGGGAGGTCCATCGCCTCCTGATAATCCTTGCCGATATAACGGCGCTGGATTTTATTCTTGGTATATGCCATCCGCTACCCCTCCTAAAACGCGTCACATGCGCGTTGGCCGGTTCGGTCTGCGCCACATTATTTCAATGTGCCATCTATTGTAATGCAGTCCGCTGCGCAGTAACGGGCTGTTGACCATATTCGTCATCCAAAGGCACTTTTAAAAATGCCTTCGGAAAACTACGCTTCCCTCCCCAGAAAATCCCGTTTTCACAGGCCCTGGGAAGGGAAGCGCTCAAACCTGAACTCTGTATTCCGGTATTGCAGAAGTTGTTCTTACGCTGCACAGCAACCGGAAACTGGAAATTCCTTATTTGATTTCGACAGCGCCGCCGGCGTCGACAATCTGCTTCTTGACTTTCTCGGCTTCTTCCTTGGAAACATTTTCCTTGAGAGGCTTGTCTCCGGCTTCGACGAGGTCTTTGGCTTCCTTGAGTCCGAGCCCGGTGATTGCGCGAACTTCTTTGATGATCGCGATTTTCTTGTCAGCGGGAACGCCGCCCTTGAGAATGACGGTGAACTCGGTCTTTTCCTCAACGGGAGCAGCGGCGGCTGCGGGGCCGGCTGCGGCGACAGCGACAGGGGCTGCGGCAGTAACGCCGAATTTTTCTTCCATTGCCTTCACGAGCTCGCTGATCTCGAGAACGGTCATGGATGCGATTGCGTCGATAATCTGATCTTTTGTCAAAGCTGCCATATTATCTTCTCCTTAAATACAATTGGCTTTCCATACGGAAAGCGTTTTTCAGGCTGACAGGAACGGCAGCTGACCGAAGCCTGACAGCCGGATGCACAAAATTAGGCTTCCTGGGCTTTCTTCTCTTCGATGGCCTTGAGGACTCTGACCAGCTTGGTCGGAATCGCGTTGAGGACATAGACGAGGTTCTGCGCCGGGGCGTTCATCGCAGACATGAGCATCGCGATAAGCTGGCCGCGGCCAGGAAGTTTCGAGAAGGCTTCAACCTGGGCTTTATCCATGAAGCCCTTGTCAACCAGTGCTCCCTTGATGGTGAGCGCCGGGACTTCCTTCGCGAAATCCAGCAGGACTTTGGCGACATCGTTTGAATCGGATTTGACGAACGTAACGGCAGTCGGCCCCGCAAGCAGAGGAGCGACTTCCTTGGTATAGCCAAGTTCTTCAAAAGCGATACGCGCGAAGTTGTTCTTGACGACATGCAGCTCAGCGCCTTTTTCGCGCAGCTGCTTGCGAAGGTTGGTGATCTGCTCGACCGTGAGTCCGCGGTACTCGGCAAACACATAGTCATTCGAGCCCTGGATCATTTCCTTCAGCATCTGGATGGCTTCAACCTTGCTCGGTTGCAGTTTTGTTGCTCTCATTGCCATAGGGTTACCTCTTCTCGTTCTTCGCGACAGCGACGCGCACACCAGGCCCCATTGTGGAAGCAAGGAATATTGATGTGATAAAGTCGCCCTTTACGTCCGACGGGCGCTTTCTGTTGATTTCCTCAAGGAGAGCCGTGAGATTTTCGGCGATTTTCTCAGCTTCCATTGAAGCTTTCCCGATCGCGAGATGGACGATATTTGTCTTGTCGGAGCGGAATTCGGTCCGTCCTTTCCTGAGCTCGTTCAATGCGGATTTAAGATCATTGGTGACGGTTCCGGTTTTCGGGTTGGGCATGAGGCCCTTGCGGCCAAGCACCATACCAAGCTTGCCGACGTCCTTCATCATGTCAGGGGTCGCAACTGCGACATCGAAATCGAGCCAGCCGCCTTTGATTTTTTCTATCAGCTCAGCATCGCCGGCATAGGCAGCACCGAACTCCAGAGCTTCTTTAACCCGTTCCGGCTTGCAGAATACCAGCACACGTTTTTCACCGCGGAACTGGTTCGGAAGAACGACAGTATCGCGAACAGTCTGGCTTTTCTTGAGATTGAGCCTGACATGGGCTTCTACAGTTTCATCAAATTTGGCAAACTTGATGTCCTTGAGAAGAGCGCACGCGGCGACCGGCTCAAGTTCGACATTTCTGTCCACCTTTTTTGACGCTTCGATATATTTCTTGCCGTGCTTCATTTTTTCAACTCCGTTTCAATGCCCATAGAACGGGCGGTACCAGCAATGATGCGCATGGCTGCCTGAATATCATTGGCATTCAGATCTGGAAGTTTCTGCTTGGCAATTGCTTCCAGCTTGTCATTGGGCAGTTTTGCAACTTTCTGCTTGTGAGGAACCGGAGAGCCTTTTTCGACTCCACAGGCTTTTTTAATAAGAACGCTTGCAGGCGGAGTTTTCAGGATAAAAGTGAATGATTTATCCTGATACACGGTGATGATTGCCGGAATGACAAGACCGGGTTCCATCCCCTTGGTTCTTTCATTGAACTGCTGGCAGAACATGGGCGCGGATACGCCATGAGGGCCGAGCGCTGGTCCAACGGGTGGAGCCGGGGTCGCCTTGCCGGCTGGGCACTGCAATTTGACAATCGCAGTAATTTTCTTTTTGGCCATAGCCTCTCTCCTTTTGTGGTATACCCGGCGCATAATGTCCGGGGTAGCGCTTCCGATTACGAGCGGAAGCTCCCATCTTTGGAGTCAATACCCCTTATGTGAGAAACCGAACGCGAAAAACCCCGTATGGGATTTGCCTGTTCAGCTGCTTTTAAAAGAACACCAGACCAGCTTTATCAACCAGTCTGAGACCTGACGGCGCTTATAAAATCCAGAAAAACGCGTCAGACTTTTTCAACCTGTGTCATCTCTACCTCAACTGGAGTAGAGCGACCGAAAATTCCAACCATGACCTTGAGCTTGTTCTTTTCCGCGTTCACTTCTTCAATGACGCCAGAGAAGGACTCAAATGGTCCTTCAATGATTTTAACCTGCTCGCCAGGCGCGTAGCTCTGCTTCATCCTGATCTGGGTATCACCTTTGAGTTCGCCGGTTCTCTGCAGAATTCTTCGAACCTCCTCCGACGGGATCGGCTGAGGCTTGCTGCTGAGATTGGATCCAACAAAACCGGTGACACCGGTAATTTTCCTGATTGCAGAACAGGGAGCCTTCCAGCCGTTATCTGGAAGATCCATTTCAACAAGCAGATAACCTGGAAGAATCTTGCGGGTTACCGTTTTTTTCTTGCCATCTTTGACATCAGTGACTTCTTCCGTAGGAACCTTGATATCGGTCACAATATCCTTGGATATCTCGCCCGTATCGAGAAGCATGCGGATAGTTTTCTCTATCTTGTTTTCATAACCAGAGTAAACGTGAAGAATATACCAGGACTTTCCCATCCAATATCCGCCTTAACGGAAAACGACTTCTATACCCATAACGAGAAGGAAGTCGATAAGCCCCAAAAGAAGGGCCACAAAAACTGTGGAGATGACAACCACTTTTGTCGAGGAGATGACATCTTCTTTGCTTGGCCAGACAACCTTGGCCAGCTCTGCGTAACTATCTTTGAAGAACTGGATCAACTTCTTCATGACGGCTCCTATTTACCCCGCTGATCTCACAAGCGCACGACAGGCCAGGAAGGACTCGAACCCTCAACATCCGGTTTTGGAGACCGGCGCTCTACCATTAGAGCTACTGGCCTAAAGTAAGCCACGCCCTTCCGGCGTGACAACTTCACAAAGGCTCGCCCGGGGCAAAACCTTATTTTACTTTAGTTTCCTTATGCAAGGTATGCTTGCGGTCCCACTTGCAGTACTTCATGAGCTCCAGTTTTTCCTGCATGGTTTTGCGGTTCTTTTTGGTCGTATAGTTACGGCGCTTGCATTCCGTGCACTGGAGGGCGATGATTTCTACCGTCTGTTTCTTTGAAGCCATATTTTCAGTCCTTTCGCGGTATCCGACTAAAAGTCCCCCGCGCATGGAGTATTTGCTAAAGCCCCCGAACGGAATTGAACCGTTGACCTTATCCTTACCATGGATATGCTCTGCCGACTGAGCTACAGGGGCATAGGTGAGAGCATCGGGAATTTATCACTCCAGGGCAATGATGTCAAGAGCGTTGCTTCTCGTTTTTGAAACTTCTTTTCCGAACCGCCTTCACAATGGAAAGAGCAAGCGGATCTTTACTAAGTGCAAGCATAGCGATTCCGAAGCCGGCATACAAGAGGGTCATAATAATCAAAGGGAGCCCTGCCGAAACCAGCCTGCCTCTGCCAGCGAAAAGGCTTAATAGCGGCACTCTGAGAGCCAGAATGACAGCCCCGGACGCTATTGAAAACACCAACAGCTTCAGGGCATAGCGGGCGCTTTTCGCGAATTCCTCCGCAATGCCTGCTGTCTTTGTCCGAATGAGCATTGTGACAAGCAGGATAGTGTTCACCAGACTGGAAAGCGACAGCGCGAGCGCTATGCCGGGACCTTTGAATGGATATGACAGCAGCATGACCAGCGCTATATTGACGGCGAAACTCGCGATTCCGGCGAATGTCGGTGTCTTGGTGTCCGATCGGGCGTAAAAAGCCGGTGCGATGATCCGGTTCGCGGCAATAAAGCTCAAGCCAGTCTGATGCCAGAAAAATGCCGAAGCCGTGAGGCGGACGGATTCTTCCGAAAAACTGCCCCATTTGAACAGCAGTGTCACAATTTCAGTGTTCGCGATCATTGAAAACACGGTAACCGGGATAGTGGCGAGAAAAATGCTTTGAAGCGTCCTGCCCAGTCTGGAAGAATAGGCTAGCCAGTTGGATTCCTTGACAGCGTCGGCAAGGCTGGGAAGCAGAACCGTGCCTGCCGATACGGCAAAAACGCCGAGAATCAGTTCCTGAAGCCGCAGGGAATACTGAAGGCTGGACGCAGTGCCGAGGCCCGCTCTGGAGGCAAAAGCCGTGCTGACAAGGTCATTGATCTGGTATGCTGCCATGCCGAGAATGGTTGGCGCTATAAGCATGAAGACCTTGCGCATCCCGGCATTCTTGAACGCTTTTCGGGGCGCTATGAAACCGAATTTCGAACCAGTTTTCAGCACTGCTGGAAGCTGGCAGAGCGCCTGTGCAAAGCCGCCCGCCACAACACCGATCGCCATCGCCCGTGCCGGGTTGGCAGTCAGACTGGATACCATCCAGGGCACAATGATAAAACAAAGATTGAAAAGAATCGGGGCAAAGCCGGATGGCGCAAAAATTCCATAGGAATTCAGGATGCCCTGAAGCAAGGCTGCAAAAGAGACGAGCGCCAGAAAGGGGAACATAATACGGGTGAGAATCGCCGTTTCCGAGGGGTCAGAACCAAAAGCTTTTACGATCCAGGGAGCGAAGACAATGCCCAGCGCGACAATGCTGCTTACCAGAATAGTCAGGACAGTCAAACTCGCTGAAAGAAATTCTTCCGTGGCTTTCCGGTCATCCTCATGCAAATAGCCTTTAAAAGTGGGAATGAAAGCAACCGAGACAGAGCCTTCCGCGAAAAGACGGCGCATGAAATTGGGGATTATGAAGGCTACGGTAAAGGCATCCCCGAGCATGCCAGTCCCCAGGAAACGGGCTTTGGTCATTTCCCGGACAAGTCCGAGAACCCGGGAAATCATGGTGAGGACGGACAGCACTCCTGCGTCCCTGATCATCTTTTTTTCATGATTATCGAGGCCAGGGCGCTCTGGATTCTGCAAGGATTCTTTTAGATTTAGGGACTGTTTATCTGGCTCTCCTGCGGGCATTCTGCTTCCTTTCCAGGATTTTTACCGCTTTTCGGCGATAAAATTCGATATGAGCTCAACCACAGTATCAATTTGCTCTCTTTTTATCCAGTAGTGCGTGACAAACCGGCAATATCCCGCTTCAGGGGGATTGATAAGAACTCCACGGCTGGCAAGGAATGAGGCGAAGTTTTGGCCGTCTATGCCATCAGGGAGTTTGAAAAAGACCATATTGATGTCCAGCGCGTCCAATTCGACTGAAATACCGGAAATCGCGGCAAGCTTTTGTGCAAGGTAACGCGCGTTCCGATGGTCTTCATTGAGACGCCTGGTCATTTTTTCGAGTGCGATAATCCCTGCCGCGGCAAGGATGCCAGCCTGCCGCATGCCGCCGCCCATAATCTTGCGCTTTCGGCGCGCTTTTTCGATAAAGTGCGCAGGGCCGGCGAGCATGGAGCCGACTGGTGCGCAAAGGCCTTTGGACAGGCAGAACATCACCGAATCGACTTCAGCCGCAATCTCCGCGGCTTCGACGTGCAGGGCTTCGGCGGCGTTGAAAAGGCGGGCTCCGTCGAGATGCACCGGAAGTCCATGGCTGCGGGCAAGGGCTGAGACTTCGCGCATATAGGAGAGGGAAATGACGCGCCCCGAGCTGTGCGCATTTTCAAGACAAATTAATGAAGTCGGCGGATAATGGATGTCATTGCCCCTGATTCGCGCCTCAATCGCAGCGACCGGCATGATGCCGTCCGGTGCTGGCATCATGCGCGTCTGGACACCGGCAATGACGGACGCAGCTCCTGCTTCGTGCTGAATGATATGGCACTGCTCTCCGCAGACGATCTCGCTGCCCCGCGGACTCCAGGTAAAGAGCGCAAGCTGGTTGCCGAAGGTACCCGACGGCACAAAAAGCGATTTTTCCTTACCTGTCATGCGGGCAGCGAGCTCTTCGAGCTTATTGATGGTTGGATCATCCCCATAGACATCATCGCCGACGGGCGCTGATGCCATGGCCGTTCGCATTTCTTCGGTCGGCCAGGTAACGGTGTCGCTGCGCAAATCTATTTTGTTCATGAAGTCTGCTCCTTGTCTTTTCAATCCAGGCATTTTGATTGTATATAACTCTACATGAAAATTCGACTGATTGCACTAGACCTGGATGATACGCTGTTGCGCTCGGACCTAACCATTTCGGCAGGCAACAGAAAAGCCCTGGTGAACGCCGAAAATGCCGGCATTGAAATCGTTCTGGCTTCGGGAAGAAATTATATCTCCATGCGAGAATACGCGCGCCAACTCGGGCTTGACAGGCCGGGAAATTTTCTCATTTGCTCGAACGGGGCGGAAACGCTTGCGGCGGAATCGGGAGAGATCATCGAGCAGCTGCGGCTGAGCCGGGAATTTTGCCATGCTGCATCAAGTGAGATTGAGTCCCGCGGTTTCCCCTGGCAGGTCTACCAGGATGGGAAAATCTTTTGCTCGGATATCAACCCCTGGGCACTGCGGGACAAGCATCTGACAAGCCAGCCGGTGGAAAAGGTTGAAGACAAACAGGCGCTTTTCAGAAATGGCCAGATTAAGTTTGTCATCCCTGGCGAGCCTGAAAAAATAGCCGAATTATATGCTGAATTCAGAATGCTGTTTTCGGATCAGGCCGAGGTTGTCACTTCAAAACCGTATTTTCTGGAAATACTCCCCAAGGGAGCAGACAAGGGACAGGCACTCGGGCGGCTTGCTGAAAAGCTGAAAATTCCCATGAAGGCAGTCATGGCTATCGGCGACGCGATGAATGATCTCGGCATGATCGAAGCGGCCGGGTTCGGCTGTGCTCCTGCAAACGCGCTGGCAGTTGTCAAGGCTTCCGCCCGACACATTTCACAGCGTACCAACGAAGAAGACGCTGTCGCGGATCTTATTTACTCGGTGGCATTATAGCGAAAAATGCGTCAAGAAAAAGCATCGCATTATGCTGGATACCGCTAAAAAACTCATTCTGCAAAGCAACCGCGTCTTTGCCGATATAGCGGTAATGCCAGCTTTCCCACTGATAGCCGGTCAGCTGTTCCAATCCCTGCGGATAGGAAAGCGAAAAACCAAACCTGCCGGCATTCGCGGCAAGCCAGGCGCCAGCCTTTGTCCGGGCAAAATCGTTGGTGATTGAACCGAAATCAATGGCGGTACCAAGCTGGTGCTGGCTGCTGCCTGGACGCGCTGAAACTCTGGATGCTTCCGCTTCGCCCAATTCCTTGACATTCCTCGCGAAGACTTCCCTTTGATAGTTATAGGACCGGTACGCGGAGGAAACGAGGAGGGTGACTCCTTCGGCCAGCGCTTTTTTATTCATTTCCTGCAGAGCGATGAGCGCAGGCGCCCTCAGGCTGAGCCCTGCTCGGGCGATTGAAATTCCTGTTTTATCCAGCAGTTTAAGATCCGAAGGCTCCCAGGTCTCCGAAAGGCCTTTTTTCTTGTCTACCCGTAAAAGCAGTGCGGAGTCCTGTTTCACAGTCTCAGTGATGGCGGCCAGAATTTCCGTAAAACGGGGTTGGGATTTGTTTATAGCCGCAAGGATGTTTTTTTTATCTTCAGGCTGGATTTCAGATTGTTCCAAAGCGGTCAGTGCCGCATTGATAGCCTGAGAGCTCGCGTTTTGCTTCTGCTGTGTCTGAGCCGAACCGCTGCCGCAAGACATGAGCGCCATGATGCAGATAATGGTAAAAATGGCTCCTCGGTTCATAATGTGGAGTATACAGGATGCAGCGGGTCATGTTAAATAGCCTGACGGGAGACATGATGAATTTTTCTGATAAGGGGATGCCATGACTGAGGGTCAGTTCACGGAGTTTTGTAAAATCAGGGACGAGTTCAGAGCCTATGTCGATGAGCTTTCTGCGCGGGCTTCTTCGTGGCTTCTCCCGCTGCAGGAAGAATTACGGCAGCTTCAGGGTTATTCGGATTATTCAGTCGAAACGCCGGTCGTCTACAACCGGGCGCTCGATGATGTTCAAGCCGGGGATGATATACGATTTATCATTGTGGCTGACAATCCAGGTAAAAACGAACAGCTTGGTAAAAATCAGCGTTATCTGGTCGGGCAGTCCGGCAAGCTGGCTCGAAGCTGGTTCAAGGCCGAGCTGGGTCTCGATTTTGAAAGACAGGCAATTATCATTAACAAAACTCCGATTCACACGCCCAAGACAGCTGAGTTGCGGCTTTTACGCAAGCTTGCGGACCAGCGGCCGACAGAGTTTGACGCATTGCTTGCGGAAAGTCAAAAGAGAATGGCGGACTTTGCTTTCAGATTCCATGTGTGTCTTGATTGTTATCTGTGGATTTCAGGATATGGCGAGCTGGCAGGCCGCGGGCTTTTCAAACCCTGGGCAGAGGCGCTCTCCGGCTATTACGAAAAAAAATCAGATGATATTAAGCGGAAGGTGCTCGTTTTCCGCCATTTTTCGATGAATCAGTTTGCCATAGAGTACAAATCGAATCAGGCCGGACTGCCGGTCATTGGAAAGCTCGAAGCAATCGGGCAAGCCAATCGGCGGCGGATTCTCGGCTGGTAGGGAAGTGACAGTCTCAGGCTGGTGTACCGTTCCTGGGGCCGCCTTGGTTTTCCATCGCAAGGCTCATGTGCCGCGCGGTGCCGATAAACCCAAATTTTCGATATAGCTCAAAAGAATCTTCAGTGGGCTGGAGGACAAGCGTTTTGAAGCCGCTCCGCCGCGCTTCATCGATAGTCGCTTCAACAAGTCGGGTTGCAATGCCTTTTTTCCGATACTCATGGCGGGTGTACACCGCCAGCAATTCCGCCTGCGCGCCGCTGCCGGTTTTCAGGCTCAGCTTGCGCAAGGCGCTGGTCGCGGCTACTGTCTGGTTCTGTTCAAAAAGCCAGACTTGCATGCTTCCGTTTCGAATCCCTTCTTCAAACATGGTTTTCTGCGATGCAAAGGTTTCCTGCCGCTCTTCTTCCGAAAACCACTTTATTTGCTCGAGAAAATTCATGCGAAGTTGAGCGATGGCATGGCTGTCTTTCGGTGTCGCCAGGCGTATCCGGCCTTCCTGATCGAGGTTGAACGCAGCAATTTCCATGGTCATCGTGTTTTGGCCTTGAGCCGCAAATATACTTGCTTTCCGGGGTCCATGGGGTTGGCTCGTTCGTCAATTTCAAAAAGCGCTGAAGCTTTGATAAGGTCTCCGAGTTTTCTGAAGCCGTAATTTCGCGGGTCGAATTCAGGCTGACGGTTTGCGATATAGGTTCCGACAGCACCCAGATAGGCCCAGCCGAATTCATCCGCTGCGTCTTCAACGGCACTGACCAGCAGGGCTTTGATGCGATGGTCAGTCTTTATGTCATTCTGGCTCTTTACCTGGGCATCTTTTTCAGACTTGCTTTCTTTTTCTTCATCGCTTTCGCGGAGTATTTCAGTATAAATGAATTTATCGCATGCGGCGACGAAGGGTTTGGGTGTTTTGCGCTGGCCGAAACCAAGGACGAGTTTTCCATCTTCACGCAGGCGCGCCGCGAGGCGGGTAAAATCCGAATCACTGGACACAATGCAGAAGCCATCCAGATTCTCGGTGTAGAGCAGATCCATCGCGTCGATTATCATGGCGCTGTCGGTGGAATTTTTCCCCGATGTGTAGGAAAACTGTTGCACAGGCTGTATCGCATACTCAAGGAGTTTGTCTTTCCACGAGCGCAGGTTGGTATTGGTCCAGTCGCCATAAATTCGCTTGACGCTTGCGACACCATATTTAGCGATTTCAGCGAGAAGTCCTTCGATTATTGTCGCCTGCGTATTGTCAGCATCTATAAGTACTGCCAGTTTCAATTGGTTATTGTCATTTTTCATTGTCTGTCCTTTTTCTTCCGGTTTAGGAAATAATTCCTTCCGACAGGGCAAGGTAGCGTATAGTGCCGACCCTGAGTGTCAAGGGGCTATGCGATGCAAGGTCCTCGCCGGTGAGGAGGTAATCCTTGTCGGTTTTTTCAAGGCTCGCGGGTCTCATTTCCGTTTTCAGTTCACGCCCCTCAGAAATCCATTGCACGGTCAACCGGGCTTTTTTATTTTTGAGCGCCCCTTTTATAATATGCAGCTTGCCCTGAAAGTTCAGTCCTTCCGCCGAATGACCGCCGTTCATGGCCCTGCCAAGCCTTTCATCGTGCTCCATATCTGCTTTCAACATCTGAAGCTGTTCTGCTGAGATTATCAGCTTTCTCCGAATCCGTTCTTCCAATACACTGCGGATTCTGTCGCTTGTTTCCATGGCTGATAATTCTTCCAACAGCTGCCGAAGGGATAATGAATCCTTTGGGAGCGGCAGTTTTTCCTGCTCACATTGTCTGTCAAAGTCAATTATAGCAAATTCACTGGAACCTGCATAGTTGCGGACTGTGTTGGATAGGGCGGAAGCTCTGGCTTCCAGCGCTGGCAGAAGAGGTTTCCCGTGGTCTGATCCCGATGATGTCATGACAGGCGGTATTGGCAATCCAATTTTTCCGAGAATCTCAGGGATCAGTTTCGCTTGATGGTTGTCTAGAAACACTAGATTTTTTGCAAGTCTGGTCACTCGAAGATTATCAAAAGCTTTCCCCGCTTCAAGGATTCCCGCCATTTCATCATCGAACGATACGACATATCCTTTCATGATACGCAGTGAAACATGCTCCCGTTCCCAGGACTCAAGTGTCATGGCCAGCATCTCGGGGACAGAGCCCTGTGCCAGATTCGCCAGTTCATCGAGAATTCCCGATGCGGCATATCCTTCTGCAAAAGCCTTTTTTGCAGACTCCCGGGTAATTTCAAAAGACCAGATTTGAGCAGCACTCCGCAGTTCTGCGATTTTAAGCAAAGCTAGGAAGACATCAAGCCCCGCGTCTGGAAGCAGATGAATGATGCCGGTTCCATCGATGAGCAATTGCGGCTTTTGTAGGGAATCGTTTTTGATGCCGCGCATTCTTGCGCGTTGTGCGATACAGATATAGTCGTCATTATCCTTCAGCAAAAGGCCGAACCTGGTCAACTTCTCCACAATTTCAGAAGGATCGATTTTTATAGAATTCGCGATGGCAAGAATTCTGAGGAATCTCATCAATCCTTTGCCAGAGAATCTGAAAGCATGAGAAAGAAACGGCAATAGTGCCGTGCTGATCTCCGGATATGGAGTCAACACCAGCGAAAGCGGGTTGTTTGCCGCAGAGTCCAGCAAAAAACGCGCAAAGACATCTTCGTTCAACTGAGCTGAATGGTCTTTTCTTGAGAGGAAAGATTTTTGCTCGAAATCAGCAATAATTGTTTTGATAATCTCAGGCGCTTGCTCGTCAGTCTTGAAATACTGCTGGAGCTTGGTGACAGCGCGGGCGGTAAGCTGACCATTTTTTCTGAATAGGGATGGTTCAAATTTAACAATAAATGCTGCTGAAATAAAAAGGTCCTGGAGCGAATAACGCGACTCGGCCGGACCATTTCCCGAGTGATGGGTCCCGAAAACAAGATCCTGGATTGTCCATCGAAAAAGAAGTGGCTGCTTGAAAAATGGGGTCAGGTTGTAGATGGCATCTTTTTCCAAATACAGCACCAATCGCTCAACCAGACTATCAAGTCTGAAATCCAGTTCATACTCCGACACCTCACCCCGAAGGATGAGTATCGCATCCTGGCGCGAAAGGCTTCCTTTTAGCAGAACAAGCCCAATGAGCACCAGATCAAAATCATCAAGAAGGGCGATTATCCTCTCTTGGGTTTCTGTTTTTTGCAGGTATTCTGCCAGCTGAGAAACAAGCTTTTCAGGTGAGGCTTCATCGGGACCGGGTTGAAGATAATTTCTGACAAGCGCTTTGAGATTCCGTTTTTCCATCTTGAGCATTGCAGAACGCCACTGCGAATTTTCCGGCTTCAAGGTTTCCATTTTCACTCCCATGCCTCTATCGAATACCGATAGCCTTGCTCAACAAGGAATTTTCTTCGATTGTCAGCGTACTCTTCTTCCACGCTGTATCTGGAAACAAGCGAATAGAAAAAGCTGTTCTGTTCTTTGGGTCTTAAGATTCGCCCCAATCGCTGCGCTTCTTCCTGCCGGCTGCCGAAGGTGCCAGAGATTTGAATCGCGACGGACGCGTCAGGAAGGTCGATCGCGAAATTGGCCACTTTGGATGTAACAAGGACTTTTATTTCTCCGCGCCTGAAAGCGTCATAGAGTTCTTCGCGGCATGAATCAGGCGTTGTGCCGGTTATCAGCGGAGCATCAAGCAATGCCGCATAACGCGAAACTTGGCTGATGTACTGGCCGATGATCAATATTGATTCGCCGCGGTGATGAGAGAGTAGAAATCGCACAACGTCATCTTTCAGAGGATTTTCAGCCGCGATTCGGAGCTTTCTGCCTCTTTCAGCTACCGCGTAGGAAAGCCTTGTGGCATCATCCATTGGAACCCTTATTTCCTTGCAAAAAGCCTCGGCGATAAATCCTTTCTTTTCCAGTATTTTCCATGGTACATCGTATCGCTTGGGACCGATAAGGCTGAACACCTCACCTTCTCTGCCGTCTTCGCGAACCAGCGTCGCCGTGAGGCCGAGACGGCGAACCGCTTGCATTTCCGCGACAACACGAAATACCGGAGCCGGCAGGAGATGGACTTCATCACAGATGACCAATCCCCAGTCCTGCTTTCTCAGCAAATCAAAATGGGGGAAATCCGATTCCTTGTCTGGCCGCCATGAAAGAATCTGATAGGTGGCGACTGTCACTGGCTTGATTTCCTTGGCTGCCCCGGTATATTCGCCGATCTGCTCCCGCTCAAGATTTGTTTTATCAAGAAGCTCATTGCGCCATTGATGAACCGCGACAATGTTGGTCGTAATGATTAGCGTTTTTTTTCTGATAGCTACCATGGCCGCCATTCCAACGATGGTCTTCCCCGATCCGCAGGGAAGCACAATGACACCGTAGTTATAGCCAGGTTTATTGCCGCCTAAAAATGCGCGGACTGCTTCGTCCTGATATGGCCGCAGTACCCATCGCGTCCCATCCGGTTTCTCAAACTTCAACGCTATTTCCAGAGCACTGCCTTCCAGAAGCGGCGCTTCATCTTTCACGGGATATCCCCGCTTCAGAAGTTCAACTTTGACCGTTCCCCTGTCTACGAGTCTCAGCAGAAATTTCTTTCCCTGCGGAACAAGCCACTTCGCGAGTTTCTGATCAGAAATGATTCTTGTTCTTGTTTCCTCATCTCTGCAGTGCAGTTCAAGGAAATCTGAACCGCGCCCTTCCTTCTCCGAGGCTTCCCGCAAAACAAGAGCGCCAAATCGGGACATAGTATCTCTGATAATAAAAGGCACATCTCTGGGGATTTCATATCGAGTAAATTTTTCAAGGCTTACGATAACTTCATCCGGCCGCAACCCCGCCGCACTTGCATTCCAGAGTGACAGCGGACTGATCCTATATTGGTGCAAGTGCTCAGGGCTTTTTTCAAGAGCGGCGAAAGCTCCTAGCGCTTCACGGGCTGGCTCGGCATCAGGAGCGTGAACATCGAGAAGAATTGTCATATCGCTTTGAACAATGAGCGGCCCGGATGATTGCATAGATTCAATAGTACTCTATTTCTCTCTTTTCGTCATGCAGTCACAAAAGCACTCCCTCAAGGCACGATCAAAATCTGCATATCACAGACGTTGGTTCCGCTCGGCCCTGTCTTTAGAAGCCCACCAATCTGTTCAAAATAATGATATGAGTCATTTTCCTGAAGATACTCAAGCGCGGAAAGACCTTGCTTTTCGGCTGCCATCTTCAGCTCCATCGACGCAAAGGCTCCTGCGGCATCAGTCGGACCGTCATTCCCATCAGTACCTGCGGACAGAAAAACCGCATTGCGATGTCCCGGTTTATTGTCATCAAGCAGCGTCAGAACAGCCAGCGCCATTTCCTGATTTCTCCCACCTAGGCCATTTCCCCGCAATGTGACGGTGGTCTCGCCTCCCGCGATCAGGCAGGCCGGCTTTGTCACTGGAATACCATATTCAGCGATATCTGAAGCCAGGGCAGGAAATAGCCGGGCAGTTTCGCGTGCTTCACCGGTCAGCCGCGATGTCAGCAGGAAAGTTTTATATCCTAGTGCTTCCGCTTTGCACCGTGCAGCCTGCAAAGCCAGCATATTGCTGCCAATCAGTACAGTTTTGGTGTTATTGAAGAATGAAGGCTCTGAATCTAAACTATGGAGTTTCGGAGTCTCCGGAATTTTGCCCGCTACGCCTTTCAGTACCATATCCCGAACCGATGGAGGCATTTGATCCATAACATTCCGTGCTATTAAAACCGAATGAACCGTCTGCCATGTTGAACTGTCCGGTACCGTTGGGCCCGAGGCTATGGCGTCCAGATCATCGCCGATAACATCGGACAGTACGAGAGACAGAATTTCAGCCGGTGCGAAGGCTTCCGCGAGTTTCCCGCCTTTTACTGCTGAAAGGTGCTTCCTGACAGCGTTCATTTCCTGAATGGTCGCACCGCTTCCCAGCAGCAATTTTGTTGCAAGCGCTTTCTCCTGCAGTGATATTCCGGGCAGAGGAGCACATAAAAGCGCTGAGCCGCCGCCAGATACCAGCATGATTACCAGGCAATGCTCGCCTTTTCTTTCCCATTCCCGGACTTTTGCAGCAAGCGATAAAATCTTGTGCGCTGCTGAAACCGATCGCTCATCCGGCACTGGATGGCCGGCTTCAAGAATTTTTATGGTTGCACACTGTGCCGTCTCCGCTGATTTGGTAACAACGATTCCTTCTTCGACCATCCCGGCTAGTTTCCGCTCAAGCCCCTCAGCAAGGACAGCCGAAGCCTTGCCAAAGCCCGCCGCGACGATATGGCGGTAAGCATCGAGAGAATAGCGTTCCTCGCCTTTCGCGTGCTTGACGGTTAAAACATTGCCTGTCAGAGCCAGTGTCACATCCAGCAGTTTGAGGGGATTAACCCGATCCACACCGGCACGAAAAATTTCGCTCGCGTCATTGCGCGCATCATAATGCGATTTTTCAAACATATTTATCATTTCAGTTCCTTTGAATTTCTTCTCATCACCAGATCAAGGTTTCGCGCAACTTGAATGTTTTTGGATATTTCAAACGCCTTTTCAAAAAATTCCTGCGCTTCCCGGTTTCTGCCAAGCTGATTCAGACAGATACTCCCTGCGTTATTCAGTGCCGGCCAGTTGGTTTCGTCGAGAGCTGCGGATTCTTTGAATTTCAGTACTGCTTCTTCATATTTTTTTTCATGGCTCAATTCCTCGGCTTCGCGGAAAATCTTCATGGATTCCCTGCTGCGGGCAAACGCGTCTTCTGAGGAGCATATCGAAAGACGCTTTTCCAGCAATGATCTGCTGGCTTCAGCCTTGCCGCCGGGCTGGCATTCCGGCTCCTGCAAAGCCAGCGCGTACCGGCGCTCAGCTTCTTTTCTCTTGCCCCTCGCATACGCGATATCAGCAAGCCCCGCATGCCGGTGAAAGGATTTGCCATATAATTTTTCTTCTCTCAATAAATAAGACTCAGCTCCTTCCGCTTCGCCTCTTGCCAGCAAAATTACGCCAAGATTTCTCAGCACACTAATCGCATCGGGTTCACGCTGTTCCAATTTTCGAAACCAGCGTTCGGCTTTTTCATAATCTCCGCGGATATAAGCATTCAAACCGAAACGCTCCCAAAGCGTTGAAATAAAACTCTGCATATCCCAGATTTATATGCTGACTTTGAGCATTTGTACAGCAAACTTGGAGCGGAAACCGACCGAATTTCCTCAATTACGCTGTTTGCAAAATGAACAACAGCAACCCTTCACTATCGCTCCCGGGAAAGCACAAGAAGTATCGGCACATGATCGGAATACCCGGCATGTCCATTCCAGACTGAAGGCTCCTGTTTTTCATTGAAAAGCTTATCCCATCGGCTGGGCTCAAAACGCAGAAATTCAAGATCCCGGCTGTCCAGCAAAGCCGAACTCAGCAAAAAACCATCGATCTGTTCCCGCGACCCCCGATATGAATAAGAAAACCCGCCAGATTCTTTCCACGGTGAAAAGAGGACGGGACGCACAGTTTCCGAAGATGCCGTTTCACGCCTGTCAGTCACCGGGATGCATTCTGCAGTATCAGGACCAGCAAGCGAATCCAGCGGCATAAAAGCTGTTGGATACGCACCCTTATTCCGCGTAAACTCATCCGGCGATTCATTGAAATCACCGCAGACAACGACATTCGCAGAAGGCTTTTCAGCAAGAATGCTCCGTATCCGCGACTGAACCAGGCTAGCTGAAGCCCTCCGCGCTGGCTCGGTTTTTTCATTCCCTTCCCGCCTCGATTTCCAATGGCATACAAAAAGGATGAGTTCATCTCCTGCCGTCTTTTCTTTTTTCACCCCACCCGCAAGATCAAATTGCAGTTCCAGAATATCTCTGCCGGGACCGAAACCCCAGACATCGGCAATGGCGTGCGCCTTTATATCCACAACCGGTATCCGTGAAAGGACGCCGCTGTGTATGGCTGAATCTTCCGGCCCTCCTGCTGCGAACCATCGGTATCCCTGATTCCTCAAAGGCCCGTCAGCAAGGTCCTTTAAGACTTTGATACTTTCAATTTCTTCGAGACAAATGATATCTGGTCCATTTTTCATGTCAGGAGAGAGAGAAAGAATGGCATCAGCGGTGTTTTTCAGTCTTGTCTGGTAGAGGTTGGAATTCCACTTTCCTGCAGCAATTCTAAATTCGGGATATTCGTTTCCGTCATCAACATCATCAAAAAGATTGTGTGCATTGTATGATACAATCGATATTTCTTGATTATCAGCAGCACTCCATGGCAGGGAGCATTGGAAACTGCAGAGCGACAGGATAATGAAAATAAAGCCTACAATAAAAAATCTGGCGCGCATGCATCCTCCTGGAAAAGCCTCTCATAAGGATATACGCGCGCCATGTGCGCTTTTGATTGAAATTTCAGAAAAAATTCAGGATAAATCTGCCCGTTTGTCGATTATTTTTTCAATGAGCCCATACTCGGCGGCTTCAGACGCGTTCATCCAGTAATCGCGATCCGTATCTCTGGAAACGCGCTCAACGGTCTGACTGGTAGCCTCAGCGATGATCCTGTTCAATCGCTCTCTGGTTTTTTCAAGCTCGCGGGCGTGGATTTCAATCTCTGTAGCCACTCCCTGAATGCCGGAAAGCGGCTGATGAATCAAATATGACGAATTGGGCAGACCGAACCTACGCTCTTTCGGCACCGCCAGCAGAATCAACGCCGCTGCGCTGGCCACGAGACCCATGCCGACAATTCTCACCGGCGCTTTAATGAAGCGTATCATGTCGAATATTGAAAATCCCGCGTAGACATCGCCCCCCGGTGAATCGATGAGCACGGTAATCGGCTCATCGGAAATGCTTTCCAGGAGCAAAAGGTTTTTTATGACTTTTTCCGAAAGGTCCTTATCTACCTCACCAGTCAGAAGGATGGTGCGTGTTTTAAGAAAGCGTTCCTGAAGCATTTCATCCGGCTTTGGAGCGGCCTTTTTTGCTTCCGCTTCAGTTTCTTCTTCATAGAAAGTTTTGTTGAATTTCATTCATTCTCCTCAAACTCTTGGCTTAAGATACCATTTTTTTGCTTCTTTCGACAACCATCAAAATTGTGCTTGCCCAAAGCCTTCCTAATATAGTATTTTTTTAATAAATCGAATCCCGAACCTTCACCATTCGGATTCTGATTTGAAAAATTCTGATTGTCTGAGGTATAAGATGTTTTTAAAACGAAATTTGCCCCATACGGCGTTTATATCATTTCTCCTCCTCATGTTGATTGCGTCCCTGGTTCCCGCTTCCGCTGCGCAGAACCGCCCCTGGTACGCGGAAAGGCTCGAAAAGCTTGGTTTCTACATTTTCGAACCAGCCTTCCAGTATCAGGACTTTAAAGTCACCACGCTTTCCGGAGAAACAAAATCGAGAAGTTCGCTTAAAGGAAAAGTCATATTGCTCAATTTCTGGGCTACCTGGTGTCCTCCCTGCAAACAGGAAATTCCAACAATCGAAAAACTCCACAACACCATGAAAGGGCAGAATTTTGAGGTTTTCGCGGTCAGCGTCGGCGAGACTCCCGATACAGTCAAGAAATTTGTCGCTCAACAGAAAATGACCTATCCCGTTTACCTGGATCCACAGAACCTGCTATCCAGGACTTATGCTTCACAAGGGATTCCGACTACCTATCTGATCGATAAAAACGGAATGTTCATTGCTGCGCTGATTGGCGCCTACGATTATGCCAATCCTGAACTTGTCGCAATTTTAAGCGAATTGGCGAAAAAATGAACCAGCCCGGAATTCCAGCCGCCATACTCGCAGGCCTTCTGTCCTTTCTCTCCCCCTGCGTGCTTCCGCTGGTGCCTGCCTATCTCTCGTTCATTTCAGGCACTACGGTCGCTGACCTTGAAAAACGAAATTCACGCGCTCGGGTTTTTGTCCGAAGCATCGCCTTTTCGCTGGGCTTTACGACCGCCTTTACCGCCTTTGCCTTGATTTTTTCAGGATCAGCCATGTTTCTTGGCAGAGCCGGCGCTTCACAGATTATCAGCCTCGCCGGCGGCATCATCATAATTCTGCTGGGTCTCAACCTCATCTTTGATTTTATCAAGCTGTTGGGAGCGGATACGAGGCTTATAGGAAAATTTACCGGCAAAAAAACGCATGGCATTGCTGGTTCGTTCATTCTGGGGCTGGCTTTTTCCGCGGGCTGGTCGCCCTGCATCGGTCCGATTCTTGCATCGATTCTGCTGTACGCAGGAAGAGATGGAAATCTTATAAATTCAGCCCTGCTCCTTGTGGCTTATTCTTCTGGTTTCGCGATTCCGTTTATCGCGACAGGTTTGTTTTTCGATCGGCTCAAACCGGTGCTTGGATTTTTCAAAAAGCAGGGAAACAAGGTCAGGATTGTGTCAGGCCTAGTGCTGGTTCTGTTCGGCTTTATCATGGCCTTTGGCAACCTTTCGGCTATCACGGGTTTCTTCGCGAGGTTAGGAGCATCAGTTGAAGAATTTAGCATGATAAACAAAGGGCTTTCAAAGGCAATAGCGGCTGTTGTCTACGTCTTGCTCAGTGTTCTGATTGCCCTTCCCTCGATTCCGCGGCGAAACAATCAAGAGCCCCGGAAGTTGACAGCAGTTCGAATTGTCTTTTTCGCAGTTATCGCGCTTGCATTTGCGGCTGAAATGCTGGGCTGGTTCAGCCTCCTTGCTTTCAGCGCAAAATGGCTGAGTTTTTCAGGGCTCTGATTCAGTTTTAAAATTATGCTCTATCTCAGCGGGTGCCAACCTTGAATGATCGCTTGAAATAATGCCTGCGGCCTCGTTCAAGCCACACAGAAGCTGTTGCCAGCACAAGCCTGGGAACGACGAGCCAGAACAAAGGGATCGCAAGCGCTGAATAGAGGATAGTATCTTCCAACAGCGAATGAGAAATGGCCGCGTGGTGATTGAACAAATCGCTTTCCTGCTTTGTCATGCGCCCTGATTCAGCTTCGCTTTTCAGAATACCCGCCCCGTATGCGTATCCGACAATATTGATGACAATCCACAGAAAGCTGGCTTTTGCGGGCAGGCCAAAAATTTTCATAAACGGTTCAAGCAATTTTGAAAGAAAATCCATGAGTTTGAATTCTTCAAAAATGCTTTGCGTTATCATGATGATTAGAACGTAGATGATGATTTTGATAACGAGTCTGAGGGTCGAAATTCCCCAGGCGGCCAGCATCGGCAGAAAAGCCATCGAGCCGGCTGACGTTCCTTCAGAAAAGACAATGCCGGCGCTTGAACGCGATAACATCAGATTCAGAATGAATGCCGCTATAAACGCGGTGCCGACCCTGAGAATAACCATTTTCAGCGCTGATGATCCGGTCGATTTCATTACTGTTGTTTCAACGATAAGGTTATGCGATATCAAACACATGACCGCGAGAATAGTCGCATCCCGCAGCGAAAACTCGAGGCTCGTCAGCACCGCTATTGCGGAGTAATTGTTCAGCAAGGCTCCCGAAATAAAGACAAACGCGGCCTCGCCCGGCAACCCAATGAGTTTCATAAGCGGGGCCAGAAATCCAGCCACAACCTTCAAAATTCCGCTCCAACCCAGAAGAGAAACCGCGAGGCTGGTGGGAACCATGATTTTCAGGAGGAAAAGGATCGTGGAAATCGAACTTTTCGCGCCGTCCAGCAATGCGCGTGATACTTTCCGGTACAACTGATTGTCCATCTCAGGATACTCCATGAACAGAAGCTGCCCGCATCTTGGCAATGCCTCGGATCACACTGCTGAATTCGCTGTCAGCATAGAGGGCGGAAAGAGTTGGTTTCATGCGGTAAACCCAGTTAAAAGGATGCATAGTCCCCGGGGTATTGATTCTTTCATCCGCTGGATTTTCTTCGCGATAGCGCACATCGCAGGCAAGAAAATCCTGAAGAGGGATAACGGCGAAGCGGGAAGTGACAGTCACGAATGCTTTCAAAAAAATCACCATGTCGGCAGGCTCAAGTATTTCCGGGGCCGCAGTGTCTTTCGCGGGAACCGCTTCCAGAGCTTTGCAAAGCAAATCCCAAACCGCCTTTTTGTCAGCCTCTTCCTCCCACCACTGGCGCACATTTGATGAGTCGTGAACCGATGGACAGGCGACAGCGTTGACAGGATATTCATCCAGAGCAATAAAAGGAGCCCCAGCTTCATCCCACTTTCTGTACCAGCGGAGTACGCGCAGACCAGGGATGCCAAGTTCATCGAGTACGGTCGGGACACAGGGCGGAACAGCGCCTAGATCTTCGGCACACGCCTGCATTTTCACACTTCCCGTTACCATGCCAAGTATTTTTCTTCCCGTGTTTTCCCAAAGCGTCAGCGATTCGCCTCTCCTTCGAGCAAATAAAGCTTCAAGCACATTTTTCTCATGAGAAGACAGGGATTCCCATGCTGCCGTTCTGAAATATTCCCAGGAAGGAACAAACTTTCCCGGCTCGACTTCGTATAACGTTCGGTTACGCCACCATGAGAGCACTTTTCCGGTTATTTCGCATTCACCGAGAATTCCCCGAATATCTTTCCCGCCGCGAACCGCAGGGTTGAATCTATAAAGCGGCTCACTGCCAATCTGTCTTAAGAGCGCGCTCTTCGCTTTTGCCGCGGCATCAAAGGAAAGCGAAGAAAAGGTTTCATCAACCGCCGAAGCTGGGATATGAGGTTTGGACAGCCAGGTTATGCGGGCCTGATCAAAGCCCATTGCGGCAAGCTCATGATATTCAATTGTGTACTCAGGAAGGAACCTGCCAAGATAACCATCGATTTCAGCGTTGTTGATACCCCAGATTCTGAAAAAGCCTAAAACATGATCGATGCGATAACTCGAATAAAATACATCGGCATAGGCAAGGCGGTTTTTCCAGAATGCGAAACCTGATTCTTCTATCATGTCCCAGCGGTAGAGCGGGAAACCCCAATTCTGGCCAAGCTTTGCATACATGTCGGGAGGAGCACCCGCTGAGTAATCCAGATTGAAGCAGCGTCGCTCATGCCAGACATCGGCAGAATCCTTGTTCATCAAAATGGGAATGTCTCCCATGATGTCGATACCGAGGCTGAAGACATAATTGCATGCAGCTGCAAACTGCTCTTTCGCTACCATCTGAAGCCATGCGTGAAATAAAAGCTCAGGCAAAAGCGCAGGGTCATTCCAAAATTTTTCTATATCACCCGGCGCTGGATTCCGGTGCTCGCCCCATTCCCACCACGGTTTGTCTTGATTGCGTGATTTCAGTACGACAAAGCAGGCATATGGCTTGATCCATGAATGAGCCTTGATGAATGCTTCTATTCGTTTCATGGGTGCCGGTTTGGACAGATTCCAAATCTCTCTGAGAATTGCCAGTTTTTCCATGACAACCCGTTCAAAGGAAACTCTCTTATTGTCTGCGTGGCGGGTTTTAAAATCAGAAAGCATCGACGCTATTCTTTCTTTCGCAGCTGCGGCTCCTTTCCAGGAAACATCTTCAATCCTGATATAAACCGGATGCAGAGCGAAAGCGCTCAACGCGCTGTATGGCGAAGTTCCGGTTCCGGTATCGTTGACCGGCAAAAGCTGAATAAGATTGATGTTCCACTCTTTTACAAGATCGCCCAACGCAACAAGCGAGGCGAATTCTCCGCATGCGGAAGTATCGATATCGCGCAACGCGAGAAGCGGAACCGCGACACCCATGATTCTCTTTTCAGAATTCAAAAAATTCATTCATTACTCCACAATATCCGCAAAGCGGATTTCAGCGATTCGACTTTAAGCCAATCACTACCAGACTGTTGCTCAATTTTGCCATGTTCCGGCATTATGCTTTCTCCAGGACCGATAACCCTGGAAAAATTCAGCGTCCGCGCAGCCCGCGCACGCTTGCCCATCTGTCTGACAGGTCTGATTTCACCAGCAAGCGACAGCTCGCCGGCAAGCGCCGAGCCAAGCGGTAATGGCTGAGAAGTCCGCGCGGAATACAGCGCGGCAGCCAGCGCAAGGTCTATACCCGGCTCCCCCAGCCTCACACCTCCCGCGACATTCACATATATATCCTGATCGGAAAGCCGCAGACCCGTCTGCTTTTCAAGAACCGCCGCGATTCGAGCTACCCTGGATGCGTCAATTCGATCCGAATAAACCCGCGTAATGCCCGCTTTCGCCGGCACAGTCAACGCCTGTATTTCAACCAGCAGGATGCGCGACCCCTCATGCACAATCGCGATCGCGACGCCGGGCGGCAACCCGCCATCTCGTTTTACCAAGAGGATACCGGAGGGGTCAGTCAGCTCCGCAAGCCCGGCGGAACTCATTCGATACAGCCCCAGCTCATCCGTGGAACCGAATCGATTTTTCGACGCCCGGAGAGCCCTGATATCGCCTTCTGCCTGCTCAAAAGCCAGCACCGCGTCCACAATATGCTCAGCGACCTTCGGACCGGCAATCATACCATCCTTGGTCACATGAGCGACAAAAATAATAATGGCATCGTGGTTTTTGACCCAATCCGTCATTTCCAGCGTACAGTACTTTATCTGGTTGGCAGTGCCCGGTATCGCACCAGCCTCCGGTGAATTTATGGTCTGAATCGAATCGATGACAATCAGAACCGGTTTAACCGCGTCAAAAACGGACATGATCCTGTCCAGATTGGTCGCGCACAGGACTTCGATACTTTCACGAAGCGCGCCGAGCCGGTCTGCCCGGAGCCGGATCTGTGCCGGCGATTCTTCGCCCGAAACATACAGAACGCGGCCTTTTGTTTCAAGCCGCGCGCAAACCTGCAAAAGCAGGGTGCTTTTCCCGATCCCCGGCTCGCCGCCCAGCAGAATCGCCGAGCCGCGCATGAAACCGCCGCCGAGCACTCGATCCAGTTCCTGACTGCCTGAAAGCAGCCGTGTCCCGCTGGCCGGATCAATCGCCTTGATCGGAACAGGATAGGTTTCACCCTTGACATCAGCGTGCGCCGAGCGAGGCATCGCGTTTTGCTCAACAAGTGTATTCCATTGTCCACATTCAGGACAGCGGCCCAGCCATTTTGGCTCGCTGTGCCCGCAATTGGAACATATGTAGGCGACTGATGGCTTTTTCATACGCGGCTATGGTAGCGCATGCGCCGCTTTGCTTCAATAGCGAATTCCCGCATGCGTTTCTGCTTTTACCGTGCTTGCGCAGATGGCAAGCAAAAGGCTATCCTTGACACCATGAGCCAGATGCCATCAGTACAGCTGAAACCGAAAGAAGACACGCGAATCAGGGGCGGACACCCCTGGATTTATGATAATGAAATAGCCGCGATCAATGGGAACCCCTCGTCCGGCAGTGAAGTCGTCGTCCGCGACAGCCGCGGAAAGCAGCTGGGCTATGCCTTTTTCAACCCCGCTTCCAAAATTCAGGCCAGGATTTTTTCCCGTACCAGCTCCCGCGCCGACACCGCCTTTTTTATCCAGGCTTTTCAGGAAAGCCTTGCGTGGCGGGCTCGCTTTTTTAATCTTGAAAAAGAAAGCTTTAGAGCGGTTTTCGGCGAAGCTGATTCGGTTCCGGGACTTATCGTGGATTTATTTAACGGCGAAACAGCTTCGGGCGGCAGGAAAGGCCGGTGGCTTTCGGCTCAGTTTCTCAGCCTTGGTGTCGATCAGCGAAAATCGAATATCATCGAGGCATTGCAAAAGGTTTTTGAACCTGACGGAATCATGGAGCGTTCAGACGCCCCGGTCCGGAAACTGGAAGGGCTTGAGGATTCAACCGGCATTCTGTCAGGATGCGTGCCTGATTCGATAGTTATTGAAGAAAACGGGCTCGCCTTTTCAGTCGATCTCCTGGACGGACAGAAAACGGGGTGGTTTCTCGATCAGCGTGCCAATCGAGCGGCAGCTGCGCGATACGCCAAAGGCCGGCAGGTCGCGGATATTTTCTGCAATCAAGGCGGCTTCGGCATCCTGTGCGCTGCAAAAGGTGCCGCGTCTGTCGTCTGCGTAGATTCTTCGAATGAAGCGCTGAAGGCTGTTCAGGAGAATGCAGACCGAAACGCTTGTGCCGACCGAGTTACCACACTTTTAGCGAACGCCTTTGACCAGCTTAGAACCTTTGAAAAAGAAGGCAGAAAATTCGGCATGGTGATTCTGGATCCGCCGGCTTTCGCCAAAAGCCGATCTTCCATTCCGCAGGCATATCGTGGCTACAAGGAAATAAACGTCAGGGCCCTCAGGCTTCTGAACAAGGGCGGCATTCTGGTCACCTGCTCCTGCTCCCATTGGTTTGATGACGCCTTATTTGACAAAATGCTGCTGGAAGCTGCCTTTGACTGCGGCAAACGATTCAGAACAATTGAAGAGCGCTCCCAGGATTTGGATCACCCGATTGTGTCCGGCTATCAGGAGTCACGGTATCTGAAAGTCAGAATTGTCGAAGTACTATAGAACAATCGTTTTGGAGATTTCTTCAAGATAGACACCGAAAAGTCTGGAAAGCTCTGCCGCTTCGGTATAGTTGGTTCCGGCTTTTTGATTGAAAAACTCGATAAAGGCTTTCATTTCTTCTGGCTTGCCGCTGTACAACGCTGAGGAAAACGCTGCCCGGTAGAGACCTTTGCGGGCAAGCTCCATGGTCGGAAGCTTTCCGAATTCCTTTTTAGCCTTGCCGTCCACAACTGCCGCAGCGCCGTCAAAACCGATAGTGAATATAAAATCCTCGCGGGAGATCATGATGTCATCCTTGCAAAAAAATGGGGGCTGTGGAAGCCCCCATCAGTATATACCAGCTTTGGATGCTTAGTCAGCAGGAGAGAAGGATTCTTTGCCTGCGCCGCACATGGGGCAGACCCAGTCTTCGGGAAGATTTTCAAATGCCGTTCCGGCTGGGATCTTGCCATCAGGGTCGCCTTCTGCTGGGTCATAGATGTAGCCGCATACTTCACAAACATACTTCTTCATAGAACGCTCCTTTCTTTTTGATTCAATGCATCAGGCTTTCCAGAGCCCATGCAGATTACAGTATTCACGCGCCGACACGACATCAGCTTTTACCGGGAAGAAGGCTTTGGGGGCATCGCCCGGTTTGAGGTGGGCACGGTACACCGTACCGCCCGTCATCAGTTCTATCCATTCGATATAATGCTTCTCTTCCATGGGGTGCGCCACAGCGCCTACCGATACCCACCAGCCTTCAGCGGTTTTTTCAAGTACTGGGACATGCTTTTCTTTTGCCGCGTCAACGGTGTTTTCCGCGAGCAGTTTCATGGGCTGGCCGCAGCAGACTAGTTCTCCCTCGCCCGCGTGCAGTACTTCTACGATATTGCCGCACAGTTCGCATTTATAAACCTGCAATTTTTCAGTCATTTGCTTCTCCTTTGTTTTCAGTAACCGAGACTACCCAAAATCCGTCGGTTACCAATTTTCACCCAATACTTCAAAATACGCCTGCGGATGGGCACACGCCGGGCAGGCTTTTGGAGCTGCCTCGCCTTCGAAGAGATAGCCGCAGTTCAGGCATCTCCAGACGACTGGCTTGTCTTTTTTGAAGACCGTTCCCGCATCGATATTGGCTGCAAGTTCCTCATAGCGTTTCGCGTGCTGCTTTTCAGCAACGGCAATCGCCTCAAAAACAGTGGCTATCGCGTCAAAACCTTCTTCACGGGCTGTTTTAGCAAAGCCTGGATACATTTCCTGCCATTCATAATTTTCCCCGCCGGCAGCTTCTGCCAGGTTTTCGCGGGTTGTGCCGATAACACCGGAAGGGAAAGTCCCCGTTATGGTCGCGGTTCCCCCTTCCATGAACTTGAACAGCCGCTTTGCATGCTCTTTTTCCTGATTCGCGGTTTCCTCGAAAATCAGGGACATTTGAATGTACCCTTCTTCCTTGGCCTTCGATGCAAAATATGTATAGCGGTTTCTAGCCTGTGATTCTCCTGCGAACGCGGCCATCAGATTCGTTTCTGTCTTGGAACCTTTGATGCTTTTCATCCTTTACCTCCTGTAAAGATATACAATCTTTCATATATGTCACTGAATTTGATTATAGATTCCTTTTAGGCAATTTGGAATATCGGAAACAGTTTTTTTTCAATTTTGAATCAAAAGTCCTCCTGCGACGCGTATTGTAATAGGGAGAGCAATTATGAATTCTATCTATGTCCTTGAAAAAATACCTGCGAAGGCATCAGGCAAGCAAGATATCGATGTGCGCGAACGTATCTTGGAGTTCGGACCGCGTGCGCTTTCGGATCGGGAACTGCTGATTGCTATCATCGGCTCGGGCTGTCAGGGAAAATCTGTTACCCAGATCGCCAACGACATTCTGAAGCTGATAGACCGGGGCAAATCGGATCTTGAAATTGATGTCATGAAAAAGCTCTTAGGCATTGGTGACGCAAAAGCCTGCGCAATTGCGGCGGCAATAGAGCTTGGCAGGCGTTTCTATTCGGTTCGGGATCGAAAAATAAGCATGCCGCATGATGTCTACCCGCTCATTTCGCATTTCGCGGATCGAAAACAGGAGCATTTTCTGGTGGTTTCCTTGAATGGGGCGCACGAGGTCAACGCTGTCCGCCATGTGTCGCTTGGCTTGGTCAACAAAGCGATAATTCATCCCAGGGAGGTTTTTGCGGATCCGATTGTAGACCGCGCCTGCGCGGTTATTGTGGCGCACAATCATCCTTCCGGTAATCTGGAGCCTTCTCAGGAAGATATCGAAATTACCCGGAGGCTGCGTGATACCGGCGATATTCTGGGCATCCCTGTGCTGGATCATCTGATTTTCTGCGATAAAACCTACTACAGCTTTGTGGAACATCATCTTATTCAGCCGTCAACCGGACTTTGAGTTTTCTGCGATTAAAAAAACGGGAGTCCCGAACTCAGGACTCCCGTTCATGCATGGTATCGCAATGGAAAAATTAAATGATGCCGAATTTTTTCCCGGCCGCCTCAAAGATTGAGAGAACCTTTTCAAGCTGCTCCCTGGTATGGGTCGCCATATAAGAAGTTCTCAGGAGCGCCATTCCTTGCGGAACCGCTGGTGAAATGACAGGGTTGCAGTACACGCCATTGTCGAACAGCTCTTTCCAGAACCTGAAGCAGGTTTCATCTTCACCGATTATGACAGGAATGATGGGGGTCTGGGTTGGCCCGATATTGAATCCGAGCTGGCGGAATCCATTCAGCATGAAATGTGCGTTCTCCCAAAGCTTTTCGACAAGCCAGGGCTCGGTTTCCATGATTTCAAGGGCGGCAAAGGCTGCCATCGCATTCGGAGCTGGCAATGATGCCGAGAAAATGAATGAGCGGGCAGTATGCTTGATATAGTTGATGACATCCTTGTCACCAGCTACAAAGCCGCCCAGCGAGGCAAAGCTCTTTGAGAAGGTGCCCATGATAAGGTCGACATCCTTGGTCAGCCCAAAATGAGCAGCGGTACCACGTCCTCCTCCGAGAACGCCGATTGAGTGGGCGTCATCCACATAGAGCCGCGCTCCGTGCTTCTTGCAGATGCTGACCAGCTGGGGCAAGTCAACAATGTCGCCGCCCATGGAGAACACACCATCCACAACCACCATGACACCATTTTCTTCGGGAATCTTGTCGAGAATTCTGTCCAGCTGTTCAAGATCGCCATGGACAAACCGCTTGATTTCGCCCATTCCTAGCCTGCAAGCATCAACAATCGAAGCATGGTCATCCTTGTCGGTTACAACGATGTCATTTCGCCCAATCAAGGACGAAATGGCTCCTAGGTTGGTCTGCATCCCGGTAGAAAAAACCAGCGCTGCTTCCTTTCCCATGAAAGCTGCGAGCCGTTCTTCCAGCTGATGATGCAGTTTCAGGGTTCCATTCAGGAATCGGCTGCCGGTGCAGGAAGTTCCATATTCTTCAAGCGCTTTCATCGCGGCTGCCTTGACCTTTGGATGCATGGTCAAGCCCAGATAATTGTTTGAACCGATCATTATTATCTTGTGCCCGTGGAAAGTTGCTTCGGTTCCTTCCATCCCGTCGAGCGCCTGGAAATAGGGATAAATTCCTTTTTCCATCGCCACCTTGTCCAAATCGAACTGATAACACTTTTGGAAAATGTCCACGTGAGGACCTCCGATGCCACGCTTGAGTTGATCCCAGCGTGGGAAATGCGGTACTGGCCGTTTATCGTCGCCACTATACCGCTTTAATTGTATATGGAATTATCGAGCACGGTCAATGACAGAAAACATAAACCTGTCGAAGCCGACAGCGAGGCTTAATGGCCTTTCCTTTTCTTTGTCTTGAAAAAAACTTTAAAAGCGGAAGAGAAAAAGGACTTCTTTGGCTGAACTCCCGTTAAATTCGATATGCCAGAAAAAAGGAACACATCTTGCTCTTTTCCGACAACCAGTAACAGGTCCTGCTGGCGGAATCGATAACTTCCGTCAAAATTATGATGCTCTGCCGTTCCAGCGTCCCTGACCGCAATGACATTGATATTGTGCTTGCGGCGCAAATCGGCTTCGATGACAGTCTTCCCGACAACTTGATCCGGCACCGCAATTTCAGCCATAACCAGATCCCCACTGATGGGTATAAAATTAGACAGCGAAGATGAAAGCACAATCGGAGCGATGCGAGCTGCAGCTTCCCGATCCGCGTTGACAATTCTGGTCGCTCCGACAATGCCGAGAATTTCACTATGCCCGTCGGAATCTGATTTGGCGATGATTTCTTCGACTCCCATTTTCTGAAGGTAATGGATAACCATAATTTCAGACTCAATATTGCCGGTAAGATCCACTACCGCGACATCGACGCCCTCTGGAAGAATTTTCCGCAAAGCGGCCTCATCAATTATCTCAACTGTATATGCCGCGTCAGCCATATCCTTGATCCGTTCAATTTTATTGGCGTCAGTATCGATCGCGATGATCTGATCCGTCAGCGGCGCGATGGTTTCAATCATACTGAACGCAAAAGACCCTAGTCCGATAAAAGCATATTGTCGCATGAATTTCCTCCCACAATGCGGTTTAAATCAGTATTTCCGCATCTGGCATTATCGCGTATCCCTCGATATCATGGTCTGATTTCGGCATCGCAATGGCAAAAAATCCGACTCGTCCCGTGAACATCGTCAAGATAAGAACTACTTTTGTGAGATTTCCAAGCTGAGAAGTGATGCCTTGGGATAGACCGACAGTACCGAGCGCGGATACTGTTTCAAACAACGCTTCTGTCATGGTGATAGGATTTCCCCGTCCGGATTCTGAAATCAGAATGGCAATAACGGCCACGGCTGCGATTGCCAGCGCTTTGACTACGATGCCAACCGCTTTGAAAACCGAGTGAGGTGGGATATTTCGCTTGCCGCACGCTATTCTGTCACTGCCTTCTTTGTATCTAAATGCCGTAGCAATCAAGATAAAAAAGGTTGTTGTCTTTATGCCGCCTCCTGTCGATGCCGGCGAAGCTCCGATAAACATCAGAATCATTGTCAGAACCTGACTGCTGTGAGAAAACTGGTTCTGTGCGATTGTATCGAACCCTGCGGTTCTCGGCGTTACTGCCTGAAAAAGACTTGCCATGACTTTCTGCCACAGCGGCAGTCCCGCGAAAGCCTTGCTGAAATCAAGCACGAAGTATGCAATAAACGCGGCAATCACGAGCAGGCTGCTTGTTTTTACAACGACTGCCGAATGATAGGATAGCCGGCGGCTGCCTGAAAAAAAATATTTTCTCAGATCTCTGATAACGATAAATCCAAGACCTCCGACAGAAATGAGGAGCATGATTACGAAATTGACGATAGGATCTCCGACAAATTGCTCAAGCCCGGTTGAAAAAGTTGAAAACCCCGCATTGCAGAAAGCCGAGACCGAATGGAAAACACCATCGAAAATGCTGTACCCATACTTGGAAAAACGTAAACTTAACAGTGTTGCGCCTGCTGATTCAAAAATAAAGGTATATTTGATGATTTTTCGAATTACCGATTTTGGCTGGAATTCGACCTCCCGCACCGTATAATCGGAGATAATCCCACGGCTTGAAACCGAAATCCTTCGACCGGGAAGCGCAACATACAAGGTGGCAAAGGTAATAATCCCAAGACCGCCTATCTGAATCAGCAAAAGAATGACCAGCTGTCCCATTCGAGTGAAACTTGCGGTATCAACCGTGATTAGGCCGGTAACACAGACGGCGCTGGTAGCGGTAAAAAGTGTGTCAACAAGGGGCAGAGACTGGTTCCTGTGCATGCCTGGCAAAGAAAGGAGAAGAGTTCCCAGCAAAATGGCACCAATAAAGAAAGAAAAGAGAAAAATCCTATCTTTGCCTATTTTCAAGGTCATTGCAGTGAAGTATAGCTTCCTGCCCCAAGCTTGGCAACACTAGTTAGTTTCCTGAAAACAGGAGGCGATAGTTTCCTCCCTTGCTTCTTCCTTGCCTTCCCTGCTTTTTTAATACTATAATAGGCTTCACATGAAAATTGTCATCATTGGCGCAGGGAATCTCGGTATTCAAATCGCCCGCGAACTGATCGCGGAAAACCGTGATGTCATCATGATTGAGCGCAACCCCGATATCGTCAGAGGAATCGCGAACGAACTCGATTGCCTGGTTATGGAGGGTAATGGAGAAAACCTGGATATTCTTGAGGAAGCAGGTATTTCCAATGCTGACTGGTTTATCGCGCTGACTGGCAGCGATGAAGCGAATATTGTTGCCTGCGGACTAGTTTCAGAGGCATATCCATCCATTAAGACGATTGCCCGTATCAGGGGACACTATTTTAGTTCGTTTCACTCAAAAAAGACCAGAATCCTGGGCGTCGACTACATTCTGAATCCCGAAGCCGAAACCGCGGAAGCGATAGCGCGGCTGATTTTTCGCGGCATGTCGCCAGAAGTAATCGATGTCAAAGAAGCCGGCATCCAGCTCAGAAAAATTAAAGCCGGAGACGATGAGAGGCTTCCTGGCAAAACTCTCCAGGAGATCCGTCAGCAGGTAGGCCGCGATTTTATCATTCCTTCGATTGCGCGTGACAATGATATCATTGTGCCATCTGGTGATTTTATTCTTGAGCAATCCGATTTTGTCTATATTTTGGGCGAACCGCATCAGCTGGACAAGCTTTTCGGAAAGCCCGAAAAAATTGTCTCAAAACTGAAATCAATAGTTCTTTTCGGAGCAGGCGGGCTTGTTATGCGGCTTTTAGTGGAGCTTGGAGCTTCCAATCAGAGCCAGAAATCGCTGTTTTCATCAATTAGAAAGCGTGAAGAGGATCAGTTTTCAACCTTGTCTCTGATCGGCAATCCTTCTATCAAGGTCATCGACGAAGATTCGGAAAAGGTTAAGACAATTTCTCAGGAATATCCTTCGGTCAATTCCATCTGCCGTGCTTTTGCCGATGAGCTGCTTTTTGACGAGGAAGGCATCGATAAAACCGATCTTGTTCTGTGCATGTCAGAATCTCACAGCACCAACCTGCTGACAGCCATCATGGCAAAACATTACGGCGCGCGGAAGGTGCTTTCTGTTGTTTTCAATGACCTGTATCTGCAGCTGCTTGGGGTTGTTCCCATCGACGCGATCATAAGTCAGAAGAATGTCGCTACTAGTGCGGTGCTCGACATTGTCCGAAAGGCGCATATCAGGCGGCTTTACAGTTTTGCTGAGTACAAGATCGAGTTGGTTGAGGTGGCTCTTGGCGAAAATTTCCCGTCCGCAGGTATTACCATTAAGGAATTAAATCTGCCGCGAGGTATTCTCGCCGCATTCATCATTCATAAAGGCGAGACTATCATTCCAACAGGCGATACCCTCGTTGAAAAGAATGACAGCATCGGGATTGTATTACCGAAAGATCAAATTAATCGCCTCGAAGCGATTTTTGGATAAACCATGCATTGGAAAACCCTGCTCCGGCTGCTGTCGATTGTCACCGCCATTCTTTCCATCTGTCTAATTGGGATTGCGATTTTTTCATTTTTCGAACATGAATCTTCAATAGTAACAAAGAGCCTGCTTGTGCCTGCTATCCTTGGGATTCTTTTCTTCATTACAATGTGGCTTTTAGTTCGAAAAGACAGACAAAAACTGCTGCTGACCAACCGTGAGGGTTTTCTTTTTGTCAGTCTGAGCTGGCTGGTTGCTGGATTGCTGGGAGCCATTCCATTTGCTCTTTCAAAATATATTCCTTCATATATAGATGCTGTATTCGAAACTATCAGCGGTTTTACCACAACCGGCGCAAGCATCCTGACAAACATCGAAGCGCTTCCGCGTTCTCTGCTTTTATGGCGTGCTACAACTCATTGGCTTGGCGGCATGGGGATTGTGGTGCTAACCGTCGCTATTTTCCCATTGCTTGGTTTCGGCGGCCTCAGGCTCATGGAGGCTGAAGCGCCTGGTCCGTCTGTAGATCGAATTACCCCCAGAATCGCGAGTACGGCAAAGATTTTTTGGTTCATATATCTTGGCTTGACGGTCGCGGAAACGCTCCTTCTAGTTTTTGGAGGAATGACGCTCTATGACGCGATCTGTCATAGCTTCGCTACCTTGGCCACGGGGGGATTCAGCACAAAGAATACAAGTGTTGGCCACTTTAACAGCTCTTACATCGATGCTGTTATTACTGTCTTCATGTTTCTGGCTGGCGCGAATTTTACTCTACATTTCCGGTTTCTCAGCGGAAAGTTTAAAATCGTGCTCAAAGATGCTGAGTTCAAGGCTTATTTTCTGATATTCGCCATTTCATCTCTATTAATTGCGATTGATCTTTCAATACACAATGTTTTCCCTGGTTTTTTTAATTCGCTGCGGTTTGCTGGTTTTCAATCGTCATCGATCCTGACAACAACAGGGTTTGCGACTGCCGATTTTTCATTATGGCCCTATGCTTCCCAGATTGTTCTGCTGTTTCTGATGTTCATTGGCGGCTGCGCTGGTTCTACCGGCGGCGGTATAAAGGTTATCAGGATTATCATTCTCGCCAAGATGGCATTCACCGAGATGCGCTACCTTACCAACCCCAAAGGGGTGTATTCGATTTTTGTCAATAACAAGCCAATCAGGAAAAATGTCGTTTACGATACGGCGGCTTTTGTGTTTCTTTATCTTGTCATTATGGTCATTTCTTTTGTCGTCGTTGGAATTGGCGGCTATGACATTACTACAAGCATTACGGCGACGCTGGCTTCGCTGGGGAATATAGGTCCCGGCTTCGGGCTTGTCGGTCCTGCTTTGAATTACGCCTTCTTCCCCGACTGGATCAAGCTCTGGCTTGCTTGCATCATGCTGGTCGGCCGGCTTGAGGTTTATACGGTGCTTATCCTCTTTACCCGACGCTTCTGGAACTATTGATTTACACTGAAAGCATTTAGTATTTCCGAGATCCTGTCTTTTTAGTTTGAATTTCAAAAGAAAAAAAAAGCCTGGCGACGACCTACTCTCCCACCGTAAGGCAGTACCATCGGCGTTGGAGGGCTTAACTTCCGTGTTCGGAATGGGAACGGGTGTGGCCCCTCCACGATAATCACCAGGCAAAATCA